>WNGQ01000084.1_pt1 | contig 82582 bp, 77 predicted proteins | sample 5407661 | NCBI WGS metagenome assembly WNGQ01 (sample SAMN13153382, study PRJNA577476) | soil metagenome | isolation source: 60 cm soil or saprolite under Garry oak tree replicate 2 | place: USA:California | collected 2016-06-15
TAAGCCAATTTCCCAAAAAGCATTTATTGGACTGTTTCGGCCATTTCCTGTAGCGAGTCGCCAGAAAGGGCTGGGAAGCTGAGGATGGGGGTAAAGGGCATGGATAGGATATTTGTGACTCAGCCGCGTCACAGCAAAGTTGCAAACTCAGCTTCCTATATTCAGTGTAACGGTCCTTTCAACAAGCAAGATGTGTATCATACAGTATCATAATGTATCCATGCGCAGATGCATATTTGATATCCACAGTGGAGTGTCTTTTTGCCAGCTTATGGCGTACGCCGGCGCAGCCTTGGCATCAACAAGAATGCCACGACCATACCGGCAAGGAGTCCACCGATGTGATCCCAGATGCCTATGCCCGGGACCGCAAAGCCATAGACAAGGTTAATGGCTATCCAGAATAGCCAGTTTGTGATGGCGCCCCGCCCGTATGCGCCCAATGCCTGCCGGTTGACGATGTAGAAGATTCCCAGGGCGCCAAAGACCCCGAAGATGGCTCCCGAAGCCCCAGCCGCTATAGTCGCTGGTGGCGATATGAAGAAGGTGAGGATTCCTCCGACAAGACCAGAAACCAGGTAGATGACCAGGTAGCGCCATTTGCCATAGAAGACCTCGACAGCTGGGCCGATGAAGAACAGTGAAAGCATGTTCAGGCCGATGTGTGTAATGCTGAAGTGCAGGAACATGGCGGTGAAGATGCGCCAGTACTGGCCCTGTGAGACGAGGAAGTTGACCTGCGCTCCCGCATTGACGAGGGTGTTCAGGTCAATCTGGATAAAATTCTGGCTGAGTATCGCGAGAACCACGTAGACGGCGACGTTAGTGCCAATCAATATGTTGGTCAGGAGGCGCGGATTCTGGCTCAACGCGAAGCGCGTGCGAATCACCTGGCGCTGCATGCCATTGGGACGCGACCAGGTGGGAACAGCTTCGCGTTCAGACCTGGGGCCACCGGCGGCATTCTGGTCGACCTGATTGTTCAGGCCGGTTCCAGGACCACTATAGCCAGACGTGTAGAGCGGCTCGGCGGGCGGGAAACAGTTCTCAAAGCGACCGCCGTAGGAAAGGCGGGCAGCGCGCGAGCTCTCCAGTCCTGCATCGTAATCCTGTCCATTGAGGCGCAGCAGGTAAGCTCGCAGCGCATGAGCGTAGGCGTTGGCGGGGTCCTGGCTAATGACGGGATCGAGATCCTGCAAGGCACGGTCATAGCGACGGTCTAGCAAGTCGAGCAGTGATTGAGCAAGATTGCTTTCAACGCCACCGCCTGGTTGTAATTCTTGTACTTTGCGGCAGGCCATTTGCACCACGCCGTATGAGCCAAGCGCCAGGTTTGCCTCTGCCAGGCCCAGGTGGACTACCGGGTTGTTCGGCTCAATTTGGGCGGCATGGGCGTAGGCGATAGCAGCTTCTCGTCCCTGTCCGTGCGCCAGTGCTTGTTTGCCACGCTCCAGGTAATCCTGTATATCTGTTTGTGCTTCCAAAGCTTCAACTCCTTATTAGCAGCTTCACGACAGCACCCCATGCTGTCGGCCGACGCTGCGCGTCTAGTCTGCGGCTCAGTGCTCGCATAGGAGTTATCCTCCAGTGAAATGCAATGCAATCATTGCAAGCAGTATTGTACCTAGTATTGTCAATAAAGCCAAGGGCCAGCGACGGGAGAGGCTGTGCGTATCTATCCAGGATGTTTTCTCGCCGCCTGGCGCCTGAACGTAGCGCGGCATAAACCACCAGCCGAGTAGAAAGCCGCTGAGCAATCCGCCGATATGCGCAAAGTTATCAACGGCGGCGATGAAGAATCCTACGCTGAGATTCGCTCCTATGATACATACGAGCCATAGCAGTGCGGGGATACCTCTACCTCGCAGTGCCTTACGATGAGCGAGAACAAAGATACTGTAGGCTCCCACCAGGCCAAAGATGGCTCCCGATGCTCCTACGCTGATCTCCTGTGGCGCGAAATAGAAGCTGGCAATGATGCTGATAACCCCGGTCACCAGGTAAATGAGCAGGAAGCGCAGGTGTCCAGCGAGCCGTTCCAGAAAGACACCCAGGACGAAGAAGTTGAGCATGTTCAGAGCGATGTGCAGCAGATTAGCATGCAGGAAGATGGGCGTCACAAAACGCCAGTACTGCCCGGCCTGGATCAGCGAGTTGTCTTTTGCGCCGTAGGTGATGAGGACCGTGGCAAGAGTGTCGTTCTGCTGGATGTTGACGGCATTGGCCAGGATATTTGTGATGACATCGCGCAGGCTATGAGCCCCCGAGGCCAGCGCTATCTGGCCAGCGGTATAGCACCAGGTGGCAATAGTGCCGAGGGTAACAATCCAGGTGACCCATGAAATACGTGCCAATCCACGGCGACTTTTATATTGGATGAGCGCTGCCCTGTAGCCTGCTAATACCCGGAGCTTGCGGGAAATCTCATCATGTGATTGAGCGATGCTTTCCAACGTGACCTCATAGGAACTTGAAGGAGCATTGTCTCTTCTTATCAAAACCTCCAATTTGAAGACCCCTGCATTCTATGTACGGGGATTCTAGACGAATTGTGGCGTCATAGCAAAACCGCTTCTCTGTTGCAGGACCATTTCTATATTCTACGCTCCAACCTCTATTTTGTTTCATGGATCGGTATTATCTCATGGTCTGATTGTCCTCGCCCAGCAGGGTCAGAGTAGCAGGTGTAGTGGGTGTAGCGTATTATTTGATAGTCTCGTTGTCCTCGCCCAGCAGAGGTGGCGCTTTATACAGGCGCGTAGGGGTTTCTGAGAGGCGAATTGGCGAGCCGGAGAGCAGAATCTTGCCGGCGCTGGGATGCTCACATTCCCATACCAGGCCGCGCACCTGGATCTGTGGATCACGAAAGACCTGGCTGACGGGATTGATGGGGCCGCATGGTATGCCTGCCGCGCGTAACTCTTCCAGCCACGCAGCGGTATCGCCATTGAGAAACAGCTCCCGCAGGATGGGGATGAGTTCCTTGCGATTGCGCACGCGTTGTGGGTTGGTGGCGAAGCGCGCATCTGCTGCCAGCTCATCGTGTCCCAGGAGATGGCAGAGGGCCTGGTACAACCGGTCATTGCCGCAGGCGACGACAATATAGCCATCGCGCGTGGGGAAAGCCTGGTACGGTACGATGTTGGGATGGGCGTTGCCGTAGCGTTCCGCCTCTTCACCAGAGATCAGGTGGTTCGATGAAACATTGCTTAACAGAGAGACTGCCGCCTCCAGCAGGGAGATGTCGATGTATTGCCCGTGCCCGGTGAGATCGCGCACGTGCAAGGCCGCCAGGATCGCCATACAAGCGAACATACCGGCGGAGATGTCGGCAACCGGTACGCCGACACGCTGTGGTTCGCCTTCAATTTCTCCTGTCACGGCCATGATGCCGGATTCAGCCTGGGCCACGAAATCGTAGCCCGGGCGCGAGACGTAGGGGCCATCTTGTCCATAGCCGCTGATCGAGCAGTAGATCAAGCCGGGATTGGTAGCGCGCAGCGTTTCGTAGCCCAATCCCTGCCGTTCCAGGGTGCCCGGGCGGAAGTTCTCGACCAGGACTGTCGTGGTGCTGATAAGCTCAAGCAGCCGCTGCTTGTCCTCGGGGATACCGAAATCCAGGGTGATGCTGTGCTTGTTACGATTCAGTCCCAGGTAATAGGCGCTTTCTCCGGCGATATAGGGCGGTCCGAACTGGCGCGTATCATCACCCTTGCCTGGCTGTTCGACTTTGATCACGGTTGCTCCCAGGTCGCCCAGAATCTGGGTACAGTACGGCCCTGCAAGCACCCGTGAGAGGTCAACTACGACCACGTCCGATAACGCGGCTTGATCTGTTTTCATAGCTTCTTTACTCCAACTCTTTGCCTGAAATACCTCAGTCGCTGTCCTTAACAGTCATTATAGGTTTTCAGGAAGAGCCGGGCAAGAGTCATCTGTTAGGGCTGGCTAAGAAACCTACTGATCCGACTCAAGTCCATGGGGATTGTAATGTTCGTCCAACGCCTTTATCAGGTCGTGAAATGCTTGAACCACGAGGAAGTTGCGTATGCGATAGCAGACGGTTGTGCCTTCCCTACGTGGGAGGATGAGACCTGCTTGTGTGAGTTGCTTTAAGTGCTCCGAAGTTGTCGAAGGCGAGAGACCTAATTCCCTGGCAATGTCGGTGGAACGTCGCTCCAGGACAGCGCCGCTCTCATCTTTTCTGGGCTGGGCAAGCAGTTCCAGGATTTGCCTGCGGCTTGTTTCGCACATGGTCGAGAGAAAATGGTCTACATATGCATCTATTTCCGGCGGTCGACGTTTTGGAGTTTCCTGCTCTGGCTGTAATGGTGATACTTTATCTGTCACAAAATTCCTCCACATATTTTTACCATTAACACGGCTTCGGCCGGGTTTTTGTTTCAGTCCGGGAAAGCCTGCATCATATGCCGTATCTTGTCAACTGCATCCGCCAGGTCCCCGCCCAGGTATGTACCTGGAACATCTACAATACGTCCAGGATGTTGCGTAAATACCTGGCCGCCGAAGACAAAGATGGGATGATAAGACGCCAGTTGCAAAGGTTAAGCCAAAGGAAGAAGCCTGGCTGTAGGAAGGCATGACTGGGAGTAAAGCCATGGGGAAGTAAAGCCATGGAGATAAAGACATGGCTGGGAGTAGAGACATGGCTGGGGCAAGCCCAGCCACTACCATGATACGGTTTACGATTGTAACATGGTAGTGGCACCCCTTGCGGGTGCCGTAAGAACCGACGGGGCCACGGGATCAACGGCTGCCATGAGAGCTTAACCTGAAGAACGCATTACTGGTGCATCGCTCGCAGCTCTTGCAGGGCAGCCAGGCGCTCGCGGGCAATAGTGCTCCCGGGGTTCAGTTTGGCAAGGTTCTTGTAGACGCGGCTGGCCTGTTCGTACTCGCCCACTGATTGATACGTCTGGCCAAGCATATCATAGGCCTCATAGCTGTTACGGTCGAGTGTGATCAGTTGTTGCAGGGCAGCAACCGACTCCTTGACCTGGTGGGTATCGAAGTAATGGCGAGCGATAATTGTCTGGTACTGCGCGGCATCCTTGGTATGTCCTGTTCGCCAGCAGAAGCCGACGACCTCGCGCAGGAGGTCCATATCGCTTGGATCAAGCTCGGCAGCCCGGCGCAGGTTCATCAGAGCCTCTTCGCCATTCCCCGTCTCATCATAGATGTTGCCAATACGACGCAGTACCGCGCTGGCTTCTTCCTTCTGGTTGCGGCGCAAGTAGATATCGGCCAGTATGCGCAACTCGGCAATACCCTCGTCCAACAGGCCACGACCCACGTAGATGTCACCCAGTTCAACATGAGCGCGAAGGTCTTGGGGTTCCAGCCGTACCATCTCATTCAAGACGGTGATGGCGTTGTCTACCTGGCGGCTGCCGCGGTAGTGGCGTACCAGGTCAGCGTACTCCTGCAATGCGCTATCGACACTGCTCTGGCGAGCAGAAATCCCTGCCAGTGTGGAATATACTTCGTCCTGGTAGGTTGTCGCGTGTTTCACCTTGCGCAGGGTAGCCTCCATTTGATCCTGCCGCCCCGTACGTCCATAGGCTTTGGCCAGCAACATGGAGATTTCCACTTCTGGCGCCTGGTGTTCTTCGCCCTCTTCGCGGGGGCGCGCAGCCCATACGCCGGGATCGAAAGGTACACTTGACGAACGGCGGACGGATTGCAGCGCCTGCTCAAGCTGCTGGATGGCTGCCTCTGGCTTCCCCTGTGCCAGCAGACAGTGCGCCGCACTGACGCGAGCCATCACTTCAAGTGAACTATCGCGCATTGCCAGCGTGTAGGAGTCAATGGCCTTATCGAAGTTACCAGCTTGCTGGTGCACCTGGCCAAGCGCAAAGGGCACATCGGCGTTATTTGGATGACTCTCTGCCGCGTGGTTGTACTCACCGACCACCAGGTCATAGTTTCGCTGACCCGCCCCGCGCAGTTGCCAGCAAATGCGTGTCAACACTTCTAACGCCTTGGCGCGGCCAGCACCATTGTCTGTAATCATTAAGATATGCCAGCGAACCAGCGCGGTGATATTGCGCGGGTCTACCTGCAACACACGTTGATACTCCGTTACTGCTTGCTGGGAACGCCCCAGTTTCTGCAAGGCGAGGGCATAGTTCAGGCGCGTTGGCACACTGGTCGGGCTCTCCTGTAGAGCCTGCTCCAGCTCGGTCACAGCACGCTCCATATAGCCCAGATGCAAATATGTCTCGGCAGCAAGCATGCGTTCGTGTAGCAACTCTTCTTTATTGCCTCGTGACGTGAGCAAGTTGATCAGGCGCACACGGTAGGTCAGGTTATTTGGCTCCAGTTGCAAGATGCGGTGGTACGTGGCAATGGCATCATCGATGCGATTGTTGGCAAGGTATGTCTCGATCAGGATGGCATACTTGGTTATCGCCTGCTCGATTTTGCCCTGGCGCACATAAATTTCGCAGAGGACCTGGTGTACATCCACGTACTGCGGGGCCATGTCAATCACCCGCAAGCACTCCTGGGTGGCGCGTGCCAGCAGGCCATAGTTGACATACTTCTGGATATCCTGCATAGCCTGGATCACCTGAAGGCGAATATTTTCTGGCAGGGATTTTGTGCTTGCCACAACAGCTTCGGCGACGTGATTTAATCCCTCTTCCTTCACCGGGCCGGCCATTTGACTGAGCAACTCTTCGGCGCCAGGCTTTGCCTCTTTCGTCGTGGATGCACTTTGCATCATCTCCACTGAGTCCAGGTCCGGCCGTGCGGGTGATGTGCCAGATTGTGCAGCGAGGGACATGGGCTGCTGCGTTGTTACTTCGCTCATGGCTGCGCTGGGTAGAACCGGCTGCTCTATAGTGGGCTGGTTGGCTATGCCTGGCTGCACGTTCTGTGACTGGGCCGGTGCTGGCTTCTGTTCCAGCCTGGGGGACGATTGCTTATTGGGAGTAATGGTCTTATCCTCTTCGCTGAGGATACCTGTGAGCCATTCAGGCAGCTCGCCGAAACCGTTGAGAGGTGCAGGCGCCTGCGGCTGTACAGGAGCGGAAGATGGCGAAATGGGTGTCCCCCCTACGCTAAATGCCATAGTTGCAGCATCGGGTATTGCTTGCGCTGGCATCACAGAAGGCTGATCCATTGTCTCCATTTGCTCGGGAGGCAAAACACGAGTCGCATTCCCCTGTTGGGGTGTACCGAATGGCTCGGCCGGCTGTGGTGTCTGCGGTTGTAATGGTCCGGACTGTGGTGGCGCAGGAGCATGCTGCATTTGTTGGAGCATGAACTCAACCTGGGCAATTTTGTCATTCCATCCCCGGCTATGCAGGAAGCCGAGCAGAGCATTGTAGACCGTAAGCGCCTGATCCAGTTCACCTAGCATGTGGTGCGCTTCTGCCGCTTCCTGACAGAGCTGCACCAACTGGTCGGACTCCTCCATAGTCAGCGCATCCAGATTCACGCGGTCTACAGCCTCATCAAAGTGCATGGATGCTGTCTTCAGGTCGCCACACGCCCGGTAGCACTGCCCCAACGCGTAGTAGCAGGAGAGCGCGTAATCGGGGTCATTTAACAGTAACTGGAACTGGCGGATGGCGTCATTCCAGCGTTGTTGTTCTTGATACAACCAACCCAGGAAATAGCGTGCATCTGGCCGGTCAAAACCACTCTCCAGGATTTGTTCACAAAGGCCGATAGCATCATTGAAGCGGCCCTGGGTCTGATATGTTTGAGCCTGCCGCAGTACTCCTGTGACCTGGCTTGCTGTGATGCGTTTATGAGGGATTGGCCGTGCTCCATCGCCATCTATAGACGATGCAACAGGATTCGGCCTTGAATAGTTAGCTGTCCCTCCGAAATTGCCCGAGCTACCCGTATTACCCATGATGCCAGTATTACCTCCGCTTGTGTTACCCGGTGGAACATTGTCTGTCGCCGGGCTACCTGTGAAATCTAGTGGACCAGAAGATGCACCAGCTATTGGAGGTGCACTTGTCATGAACGATGAACCTGTTATCGTGCCCGCAGCCGGTGAAAACGCTGCATTTGCTCCCTGTGACAATCCATCAGAAGACCCCATGATGTGCGAGAGCAAGAGTTGAGCTTGAGCATTTGTTGTATCCGCGCGCAGCACCTCTTCACATTGCATGCGCGCTGCAACTATTTCGTTACGCTGCAGGAAACCCCGCGCGGCCGCGAGGCGTTCTTGAATCATTAAAGCAATATCTTTTTTCCCGGCATAGTATGTTGCAAGGCGTTCATGGGGTTCGGGGCTGTCGGGTGACAACTGCGCCGCCTTTTGCCATGCCGCTTCTGCGCGTGCGCCCTGACCGGCCTGCGAGTATAACTCAGCCAGGTGGAGGTATGCCTTATAGGCATCGCCTCGTCGATTAAGAATGGCGTATAGTTCAGCAGTCTTGCTCAAGGCGATCACATTGCTGGGATCGCGACTCAAAATATGCTCGTATTCGTCGAGAGCTTGCTGCCATTGTTTAGTTTGCATGTAGCAAAAGCCCAATCCGCCACGTGCCGCCGCATCATCTGGGAACTCCGCCAGCGCCCGTTGGTACTCCTGTGCTGCCGCTGCCCACTGACTATCCCAGCGGTAGCGATCGGCTGCATTCATTGCTGTGCTGAAGACCTGTCTGTTCCCAGGCATGAAATATTCACTTTCTCGATTGGTACTAACGTATCATGTAGACATTGCTGTGAGGGGGGAATTTCTCTGCACTTTGATGTCTACATAACCTGTGTAAGTCATATTCCAGTCAAAACTAGGTTACTACATCTCTACTCTTCAGGCTCTTTTTTGGTACTAAAGTACCTTATATTGGTGAGCTTCTAACAGCGAGCTATCCACAATAGCGGGGCGCGGGCGCCTCCGCCTTCAGGCATGAGGGGGAAGCGCCGCCCCAAGCTGATAGGCGTACCCGTCTTTCCGGTGCAAACTCCGACAGCAGCGAGCCGGAATATCTCTGACCCGCCCGTGCCTGGTCACGACATCAAAGATCCCGCGCGTCCGCACTAACACACGTCCGATATGTGTGCCCGCCGCGCCCAGATGGGCAGGACACACGGCTTTGACCAGGTCGCCGGTGCGAAAGCCTCTCACGCAGCTTGGTCCTTTGGCCTTCCCACGAGGAAACCCGTGCTCATCCACATTGACCATCTGACGCTTCTGCCGACCCGTCGCGGTAATAAGCCAGGGCCGCACTTCGGCCATGCGCAGGGAATCCGGTGTGCTCGCTCCGGTGGTGGCGGCATCGATCCAGTGCTGTTTCGGCAGTCCAAGACGCATGCGGTTATACTGCGTACGACCTCCTGTGCTGGTCTCGACCGGTAATCCTGTGGCCAGCAAGTCTTCATACATGCGCCAGCGCGTTGCATTGACGGCTGCGGCGGCCGGAAGCGGCGTTTTGAGTTGCGCCAGGGTGCGCTCCAGGCGTTCAGGTTGATCTGCGAGAAATGCGCGCACATCTTGGTTGCCCTTGTGAAGATTGCAGGCTTCACATGCCAGGACCAGATTCGAGACACGATCCGAGCCTTCTCGCGCTTTGGGCACGACATGGTCAATCTGGAGCGGCGTGTTGGTTGCCCCGCAATAACCACAGCGCCTGCCCCATTTTTCGAGCAAATAACCCCTGATTTCATAGCCGAAAAGCGTGCCCTGCTGATAGGCTATGCCCGCGACTTCAGGATGTTGGAGCGCCTGGGTGTCGAAGCGTACCACCTCGAGAGAAATGCTCCCAAGAGGGCACCATCGCCGTAGTCGAGCCGTCCAGGCGAGCACATTGCCCATACGGCTCATCAGGGAGGGGGCAAGCCAACCATGCGGGCGTCGCCGGTTCCGCCAGCGCGCCGGACGGTAGCGGGTTGTGCGCTGCCTACGCGCACGACGCACAGCCCTCCGCTTCGCCAGGTGCTCTCTCACCTGCTCCCCACGGTGGGAGATCTCGGCAGCCCAGAGCACCTGGCCGTTCTCGTCGTTGACAATAGCCATGCCTGTGGTTTTCGCGCCCGGATCGATTTTGAGCCGAAGCGCGTGCTGCGGCGGCTTTTGGACTTCCTTCAACCAAAGGACGAATGGGAACCGCCGATAGACGACGGCTTTTCCTGTGCTGAGAAGTCTGCGGGCCTGGGCAGGATGGACCGGCTGACAAGGCTGCTTCTGTTGATTAATCACCAGGACATAGGACATGGAAAAGTCTCCTGCAAAGCCCTCTCGGGCCTCCAAATGAGTTGCCTCACCTGGGTGACGTGTTCCTCGCTCAGGTTCACAAGCGGCGATCTTCTCGCGGCACTGAGTTTTACACCTCATGTCTCTGTTTAACCGTGAGATTGGAGGGCCAGGAGTTGGAACGGCTACTCCTGGGTCCGAACTGGCGCACTCCTTGTGAACGGCTCCGTCCTCTGAAGAAGACGGGAGCTGGTCAGCATCGAGGCTGTTTTTCAAGCCTCCGGATGTATCCGTGAGGTCACTGACGGTAATTGATATATTGCAGCGCTACCGAGTAGTCTTTTTGTTTGAGCAGCGCTATCACGGCCTGAAGCTCGTCGCGGCTCTTAGCTGTGACCCGAATAGCATCGCCTTGAATCTGTGGTCGCACTTTCGGATAGTTGTCACGAATATACTTGCTGATCTCCTTGGCCAGGTCTTGCGCCAGACCTTGCTGCAACTGGATGACCTGGCGTATTCGCCCGCCGGGAGCATCTTCTTCTTTGCCTGGCTTGAATATTTTTAGTGACAGGCCACGCCGTATTGCCTTAGTCTCAAGTATGTCGCGCACATTCTTGAGTGTAAGTTGCCCATTAGTAACGATGGTGATGTTATCCTTGTTGTGGACGATCTCGGTCTTCGTGTCCTTCAAGTCATAGCGCGTCTGTACTTCTCGCCGCGTCTGGTCTAGGGCATTAACTAATTCCTGCTCGTCGAACTGAGAAACTACATCAAATGAACAATCGCCAGCCATTGAAAGTCCTCTCTTTGTTATATATCCAGCACTAATAGCTATTACGGGGAAGGTTCTTCTACATACCACATTGAATATCAGGATGTTACGTCTTTCTGGGCATTGTAACGCACTTGCTTAAAATTTGCCAATCTTATCCCCCAAGTGGGACAGCCGCGAGCTTCTCTTTGGTTTATAATATTGTTATGGCACCAATTATCTTTCAGGTCGATGCTTTCACCAGCACACCGTTTTCAGGGAATCCGGCGGTGGTGTGCCTGCTGAATGAGCCGCGCGACGACCGCTGGCTGCAATATGTGGCGCGGGAGATGAATGTACCGGCGACGGCATTTTTACGCTGGCAAAAGGGCGGCTTCGACCTGCGCTGGTTTACTCCCACCGTTGAAATAGACCTGTGTGGTCATGCTACCCTGGCGAGCGCACATATCATGTGGGAGCTGGAATACCTTCGCCCGGATGAAAAGGCCAACTTCTACACCTTGAGCGGGCCGTTGGTCGCAGAACATAGGGAGGATCTGATCGAATTGAATTTTCCGGCTCAACCCATAGAAGCAGCAGAGGTGCCTGACCATCTTGTTGAGGCGCTGAGTATCCCTATGAACTATGTAGGCAGGAGTAGCCGGAAAGTGTACCTGGTGGAAACCGACTCCGAGGAAACGCTGCGCGCTATGAAGCCTGATCTCAGTATACTGCTCCAGGTGTCGATACGCTCGGTTATCGTCACGAGTCGCAGCAGTACACCCGGGTATGACTTCGTCTCTCGCTATTTCGCGCCGGGGGTAGGCACCGCTGAAGACGCGGTGACGGGATCGGCGCATTGCGCCCTCGGTCCCTATTGGAGCAAGCGACTCGGGCGGACATCATTTGTTGCTTACCAGGCGTCGGCGCGCGGTGGCGAGATACACGTGCGCGTGGAAGGAGAGCGTGTGTATCTCGGCGGGCGGGCTGTGACCGTCTCACGTGGTGAGTTGCTTGCTTAGATAGTTCTCCTTGCCACGCCACGTTGACGGGCTATGTTCCAGGTGCAATCATGCTATGAGAGTCTTTTTTAAGAACCAACAGGGGTCATTTATTCATGCCTGCAACCATATTTGATAGTAAGCCACTTGTGACGCGCATGATCGAAGAACTGCAGGAGGGGGCGGCGCAGTTTCGCAGGCAGCATCATCGCTCTGCCCGGCTGGCACAGTTGGTAGCAGGACACGATCCCGCAGCAGAGGTCTACAGCAGGCAACTGGTGCGCGCCTGCCGTACAATCGGCCTGGGCTGTGCGGCACTGGCCTACCCGTTCGAAATTGAAGAAGAGGAACTGCGCGCAGAGGTAGCCACATTGAGCGAGGACGCAAATACCGATGGCGTTGTGCTGCTACTGCCACTACCTGCCCATATCCGGCAGCGTGTTGTGACGGATGTTTTGCGTCCCGAGATGGACGTTGATGGCCTTGGCTCGTGTAATGCTGGTAACCTCATGCTGGGCTTTCCCAGCTTTATCCCAAGTACTGCCGATGCCGTACTTACGATGCTGCGCGAAGCAGCTATCTCCATCGCGGGCCGCAGTGCTGTAGTTGTGGGACGCAGCAATGTTGGCGGCAAGCCAATTGCTCTCGTGTTGATGCGCGGTGACGCAACCGTAACCATCTGTCACTCCCATACGCAGGACCTTGGGAGCATCACCAGCAGTGCCGATATTCTGGTAGTGAGCACTGGGCGTCCCGCCAGTATCACAGCCGAGATGGTAAAGCCGGGCGCCGTTGTGCTCGACGCGGGCATCAACGCCGTTGGCGGAAAAGTGGTCGGGGATGTAGATTTTGCGAGCGTCAAGGAAGTAGCGTCATTTCTCACGCCCGTGCCTGGTGGCCTTGGTCCTCTTACCCACCTGATGTTGATTCGCCATACGCTCCTCGGCCCACAATAAGTCCTGTACCAGGCCCTTCCTGAACATGCCGGGCGTGGAGCAGGCAGCGAGTCCCGGGTACTAGTTTCACTACTCGCTTGCTTATTTCTTAACCATATCCCAACCTCCCCTCAACTTAACTACATCCTGCGCCTGCTAGACTGCTTGCCATAGATTGATGTTGATCCTGCAAGTGGTAAGTCCATTTTGCAGTGAAACCTGGTGCCCGCAAGGGGTACCAAATGCGCATCAACCTAAGATATGCAGGCGAAGACCTTGTCCCGTAGGGGCGAGGGTGGCGTGGGGTGGTGTGGGGGCCTTTATGGCCGCCCGTCTCAGCGTGATCGTTGGTGGTGCTGGGGATGATTCTAGCGGTGGGCCACGCGGGCGGCCATAAAGGCCCCCTCCCCGCATCATCCCCACCCCCGCCCCTACGAATGTTGATGGGTTTTTCTTCGGCTGATGCGTACATAGCACCCGCGAGGGGGCCACTACATATCTGCATACCATGACAATGAATAGGAGAACTCACAATGGCTATCAGTCGAGGTAGAGGTGCAGCACGGCGTCCTGCCGAATCAGATATTACGGATACCAGCTTTACATTTCCAGCCGGCTGCCTGCTGGAGACAGCGGAGCAGATGCGCCGTTTTGAACTGCTGCGCCTGGCATTTTTTGTACTGAAGCTGCGCAAGCTTGATGGGCGAGTGACGCAGGAGGCCTCTCTAACGCGCGGGAGTAAAGAAGAGGAACGCGAGTTTCGCCGCAATCTATTGCGCCACGTAATTTTTCAGCAGGTATTGACGCTAACGCGACTAGATGCACGCGAGCAAGCCCTGCAGATTATCGCAGCTTGCCGGCAGTGACTATCTTAGCGCCGGTGGAAGCCTTTATGGCCGTTCCATTATCGCTGCCAATATGCGCCACAATGCCCATTTTATCTAGCGCACGGCGCAGCTCTTGCAGGTTAATGTCATAGTTGGCTGCGATGGCGCAGGGACCAAGCCTGCGCAGGCCAAACACTTGCAGTTTAGGCGAATTGCAAATTTCGTTCGCGACCGTCTCGCTCGTCACGTCGAGCAGGATCACCTGTGAGATGGTTGTTCCCTTGTAAAGCCTGGCCCAATCGTTAAGGGTATAGGCCACGTTTTGTGGCACCCCTTTCTGACTGCGCTCTTCCAGGACCTGGAGAATCCGTTCGGCGCCAATACCTGCTGCAACGCCGCGCAGTATTGACTCGCGTGTCAGTGTCAGGCGGCTCACTACCCCTACCTGGTTTAGCTGTGCAAAGGGTAAGAGCCTGTACAATGTAGGCAGGTCTGGTTGCAGGAGCAGCAGTTCAAAGCTGGGCTGCACTACAAGCGTGCGATTGCCATCCTGCTCTGTTGCAGGAGCGGGCTTTACGTCGGGCAACAGGACCATAGCTCCCAGGTCAGTGAGCATGAAGAAATCAGGATTGTGGAACTCATCTACCTCGAGCGCTCTAGAGTCCTGGTAACCGAGCGCCACAATGCCTAATTCATAGAGGGAAGAAGAGAGCGAGCCAATGACGATTTCCCTATCGCAGGTATCCCAGTGTTCGCGCAGCTCGCTTGCCTTCCTATAGCCTAGAGATGCGATGGAGCGCTGCCTTGGGCGCAACGCGAATGGATCGCGCCCGCGCATGAGGTGCAGCAGAGACGTTATAGTATACCACTGCCCGGGATTACAGTTCCGCACATGTGAAACGAGCGAGCCGCGGACTGCTCGATGGTCCACGTAACCGGAATACCACTCGCGATAGTTAGCGCCCACTACATCGCCCCAGCGCCCACTACTGATCCAGAATTGAAGCAGGCGCCGGGTCTGCTCAACTACATCCATCTGCGACCAGTGTTCCAGTGCCGGTCCAGGCTCATAGCGCTCCTTGATATCTCGAGCGGCTGGCCGGGAGAGCTGCAGAAATCCAAGTTCCCTGGCTATGTCGAACAGCATCTCAAGATATTCATTCTCTCCTTCACTGGCCAGTGCAGTGCGCGGTTGCCCGCGGAGCAGGGGATCAATTCTGGTCGCGATACGTTTGGGCACCGTTCCCGTTTTGGTTGGCTCTATATCCTGCTGGTAAACTGCGCCGATAATGGTTGCCAGATCATGGAGTATGGTGGTTTCGCCGGGTCGCACTGCCGGAGGCGAAGACGCGGGCGAGATCAGCCGAGCAGGTTCTGCAGGTTGGGTTGGAGCAGTTCTCAGGTTCTTATAGGTATCAACTGGTATAAATAGCACGCGCTCTTTGCCTGAAAATGTATCAAAGGCGATCGCGAACTGGGCAAGTGTATGGAGTATAGTAGAGAGGGTTATGTCGTCGAAGCCAGTAAATTCGCGCACTGCTTGCAGGCTTAATTTGCCGCCACGCTCGACAAGCAGTGTAAAGAGATTGCGCGAGGCTGCATCAAGTTGCTGTAAGGCGTAAGCAACCGCTTCGGGCTGCACGAGATTCAGTGCCAACATTGAGCGGTGATCGGCCCGTGTATAGTAACTGCCATCCATTTCCATGCCATAACGATGGGTCATCTCGTCGAGGTCGCTTTGATAAAAAGGAGTCAGGATCTTTTCGAGCGTGAACTGCGAGCGATCGGACTGTGGAGCGAAGAGCTCACGTCCTGTTGTGTACAGGTGCGTGGCAATCTCCATAGGGACATATAGAATATCAACTACCTCGATGGGCAATTTCCGGTAATCGCTATAGCTGTAGAAGCCCAGGCGGTGATCAATCAGTTGATTGCCCTGCACTTTTGCCACTACCTCCAGCACAAGCGATAGGCGTTTGACTTGCTCAAGCGCTGCCTTGTAGCGTGCGGCTGGCAATTGTACCTTTTTGGGCAAGTCATCTCGCACTATCCAGTTGCGAGCAGAAGGACCAAGAATGTTGTATAGCACCGCCCGCTCATCTTCGGCGAGGTGTTCCCACACGAAGCGAGCGGAGATCGGGTCGCGCATGCCCTGTTCCAGGCGTGTACGATGGTGTGTCCAACCCTTACTGGGGGCGTTGCCGATGGCCCATAGTTGAGCGAGCTGCTCGAGTTGTGGCTCAGAGCACTGCGCCAGCACCTCTCGTAGAGACTTCATACGTTACTCTGGCTCGTATTGTTCAAGGAAACGAATAACTTCTCGTGTCAACTGGCTAGGAGTCGAGGCGCCTGCTGTGACCGCGATGCGCTTCTTACCTTTCAACCACTCTATGTTAAGCTGGGAGAGGTCCTCGATCCGTACCGCTGGAACGCCGGCCAGTTCTTCTGACACCTGCACGAGGCGGTTTGTATTGTTGCTGCGCGGGTCACCCACCACCAACGTCAAGTCAGCTCCCCTGGCATGGGCGACAACCGCCTCCTGGCGGCTTTGTGTTGCAGCGCAGATGTCAATGTGTACTTCGGCATAGGGATAGCGAGCCTTGATGTACTGGACCACGCGCTGCGTATCCCACTGGGATAGCGTTGTCTGTGTAGCGACGGCCAGCTTCGCCTCTTGTGCTGGCGTCAGTTTGAGTGCGTCTACGTTGGCCTCGTTCTCTACCAGGCTGATATGTCCGGGCGCCTCACCAAGCACTCCCTCTGGTTCCGGGTGGCCTTTCTTGCCGATGTAAAGAATGTAATAGCCTTTCGCCACCAGGTCGACTACCAGGTCGTGTGTGACTGTCACGTCGGGGCAGGTAGCATCTATACAGTGCAAGCCGCGCTCTCGCGCCCGCTGCTTAACCAGCGGAGAGACGCCATGGGCGGTGAAAATGACTGTGCCTGTGGTGACCTGCTCCAGGATGCTGGCGCGGTCTGGTCCATCCAGTGTCATTACGCCCAGGTTGCTGAGTTCTTCAATCGCGTGACGATTATGGACAATCTGACCAATGATATAGATGGGGCGTGGCACCGCAGGATCCTTCGCTATCTTGCGCACTATCTGTAGCGCGTCGACGACGCCGTAGCAGTAACCACGCGGAGAGATTTTAATAACTTCCATTGTTTCCTCAAATGGGGGAAGCGCATACAATGCGTTCCCTTAGGGTCTTGCTGGTAATCCTGCTTTCTAACTTGATTTTTTTGCAGAGCTGCATCGCGAATCGCTTTCTTGTAGGACCGCAGGCCATGGAGCCTGGCGCTAAAGACGGTGAGAATCGCCACCAAGTCCTGGACAAGCTCTTGCTCAGGCGAGAGCGTTTCCACATCGATAATCACTAGATTGGTATGGTGCCGTTCGCAGAAAGCTTCAAAGTAGCCGTAGCCGAACCGCACGAGTCGATTTCGATGAGCAATGAATCCGTCGGACTTACCCAAGTTCAACCATCTCCATGAGCCGATTAAATTGTTTGCGCTTATAGTTGAGGTCACTGCCAATATCCTGCATCCATTCATCGACCCAGATGGAATGCTGGGGGCAATACGTCTCCTTATTATACCAGAACCTGATTAGCATTACAGTAGCATGTGTACGCTATGCGCTACTGCGGGGGAATAGTGTAGAGGCGGAACCTGTTTTCGCCGGAACTGGTGGCTCTGGCGGCAGATAAAATGCGCAGCAGGTCGTCTGGTGTATAAAGACACACGGCAGGCAGCAGCCCGGCGAGTTCCTCGACAGAGGTGGTCTCGGCCAGGTCAAGGATGAGCAGCGGCGTACGTCGCCCGGCACACCCCCTGGCTACTGTTGCTGCCGTGAGGGGTGGTACTGTTTGTGATGGCGCCGGCAAGCTCATGAGCAGCTGTATATAGGGTAGTATATGGGAAACATGCAGGGGTGTACTCTCCTGGTAGACACACTTCATTCCGGCTTGCTGTAGGAGCAACACGTAGGGTTGTCGCTGTTTTTCTGGACCAATCAATAAAGCTGAACGATCGTGCAGGCCACCAAGACAGGCATCAGCAATAGACACCACTTCGGGTGCGATGCTGCGCATCAGGTTGTTCTCCTCCACTAGGGATACTTCACTATGCGTCCTCTTCAGGCAAGTGCAGTCTATAATACTATAACAAATCCATGCTATCCGGCATCGGGTGAGCACCTGATTTCTGGTGCGGAAGCACCGCAATGATGATGAGGGAGAATCGAGGATGCAGTGTCATGATTGTGCATGCCACGCCTGGAGCAGTTGCGCTTCTCGTTCAGGTATCATGCCGCCGGGACGTATGGCATCGACGGGCCGGGCGGCGTCCCAGGCCAGAGTATCACGGATGCTATCAGATAGCGGCCGGAAGGTGAGGCCAGCACTGATGGCTTTAGTACAGTCGACAGCGCTATGTCCTGCTGCTTCTGGTTCGCTAGAAGGGATCCACAATGGCAATTCCATGTAGGGCACGACCTTACGTTGTACGAGAAATTCCTCGTCGACCCACGTGAGGCGAGCGTCGCGCCCGCTCACTGCTTTGCACTCCTCGAGCAACTGCTGCATGGTTAGTGTATGATCCGGTCCTGTTGCATGATAGGTGCCTGTGCGGTCTGCTTCGACCATGCGCACAATCCACTCTGCCAGGTCGCGCACATCAATGAACTGCACAGCTTGATCCGGCTGCCTGGGCGCCAGTACTTCGCCTCCCTGAGCAATGCGATGGGGCCAGTAGGTAAAGCGGTCAGTGGGATCGTGCGGGCCTACAATCAGCCCGGGACGAACGACGAGTACGCGCCCGGGCATCGCCTCTGCGGCGGCCTGCTCGCACAGGGCCTTCAATGGGCCGTAAGTCGTGTCGGTAATCTCTTCCACAGTTGCATCCTGCAGCGTGCCTACCGGAGTACTTTCATCTGCGCCTGGCTTGCTGAGATCGGCATAGACGGAGATGCTGGAAATAAATGTGTAGTGCTGCACGGCGTCAGCAAGTAGCTCGGCCGAGGCGCGTACGATCCGGGGCACATAGCCGCAGGTGTCGATCACAGCATCCCACCGCCTCCCCTGCAAAACACCTAATTCTCTGTCCCGGTTGCCCTTCAACTTCTCAATTCCAGGAAAGAGGTCAGGGTTGTGCTGGCCCCGGTTGAAAAGAGTAACTTCGTGCCCGTGAGCAAGTGCTGTCTCAACTATGTACCGGCCCAGGAACATCGAACCACCAAGTATTAAGAGCTTCATACATCTTATCTCCCTGTATGCGGTATCAGCATTATATCTACTTGAGTGTAACATGCTGATAGCTTATATTACAGGAGGAAAGATATGCTCTTAGCATATGTTGACAGGCGAAATTATAAAAATGAGTATCACATGCGGCTCTTCATATCGTCGTCGTATGGGCCGCATCCGAGGCTGGACCTGTAAGCCTTCGATGCTTGTGAATCGCCTGTGCGTGAGCCAGCACTTGATGATTTTGCACTGGCAAGGGCGCGTAGAGTCCGAGTTTGCTGAGGTTGTGAAGCGCCTCTGGTTGAGCCGAGCACTTGCCTGATCGATCTTGCTTCCACGAAGGCGACTTTTTTAAGTGGTGGGCGTCTAGATGAATGAGACACGTGTGTTCCTCTTTCTAAAAATACGTGCAAATTTGCCGGGGGCTATCTCTTCGATGTAATATGATGAAAAAAGGTCGATACGTTCTGCTACTTACTATTGGTAGTATGCCAGGAAAAAGTAATCCAGAGAAATAGCAAATGCGTATCATCGGTGAGCGCCGATTTGTTTTCCCTGGACAGTACCATTTGAATTTTAGCTGCTCTTGTGGAGGGTGTGTATTATTTGTGGCCGCAGGAGAGCTGAAAGAGAGCATCACATTGCCGAAAAAGACTGCCGAGTATCAGCGGGCGCCGAATCGCAGATTGAAGCACGAACGTGAACTGCGTGGTTGGTCGCAACAATATGTGGCGACCCGGATTAATGCTGAAAGATACTACGTGAGCAGGTGGGAGATCGGCACTACATCTCCCAGCCCCGATTATCGCCGCAAGCTCTGTGAAGTCTTTGGCATGAACGCTGAGGAACTTGGCCTGCTTGCAGGAGATAAGGCTGGCACGAATGGGCACAAGGCTGTCCAAGTGCCACGTGAAGGCATCACGTCAGCGCCTCTGGCCCTTACGCCGTTTCTCTACGATCCCGCCATTCCCCCGCAACTGGCGGCGCATGGGCTGGTCGGCCGGGATGAATTGCTCGATCGTGTGAAGCAGCAGCTTTTGGTTGGTGAGAGCCTGGCTTTATCAGCGCTCAACGGTTTGCCAGGGGTGGGCAAAACAGCGCTGGCAATCACCATTGCTCATGATAGCGCAGTACAGCAATATTTTTGCGATGGCATTCTTTGGGCGGGCCTTGGTTACCGGCCAGACGTGATTAGCCACCTGAGCAGATGGGGTGCCCTACTGGGTATCGAGCTTGGAGAGATGGCTCAATTGAGCAGCGCCGGATCCTGGGCCGATGCTATACGTGCTAAAATTGGCCTGCACCGCATGCTGCTGGTCGTTGATGATGCCTGGAAGCTTGAAGAGGCTTTGACCTTCAAAGTTGGTGGTCCCGGGTGCGCTTACCTGGTCACTACTCGCATGCCGGATATAGCCAGCGGATTTGCCTGTAACGGGGCAACCGTGATCCGTGAACTCGGCGAAGATGACAGTATGACGCTCCTGGCGAGGCTGGCACCGGAAGTGGTTGAGTATAAACCCGATCAGGTGCGATCTCTCGTACGCTCCGTGGGTGGACTGCCATTGGCGCTGACATTGATGGGCAACTACCTGCGCATACAAGCCTATCCAGGTAATGGTCCATCGCGTCGCCTGCAGGCAGCCCTTGATCGCTTGCACCATGCCGAGAAGCGCTTGTGGCTGGCGCTGCCACAGGCGCCAACAGAATGCTCCCCCAATTTACGGCCTGATATGCCGCTATCGCTACACGTCATTATCGGCATGAGCTACCAGTACCTGGATGAACAGGCTCAGTATGCCCTGCGAGCGCTCTCGCTCTTTCCCGCGAAACCCAACACATTCTCTGAAGAGGCTGCCCTGGCGGTCAGCGCTGTTTCCACGGAGACGCTTGATAGCTTGACGAGTGCCGGGTTACTGGAGGGAAGCGGAAACGACCGCTACACCTTGCACCAGGTTATCGCCGACTATGCGCAATTGCAGCCTGTCGATGCAGCAGCTCAGGAGCGTATGGCCAGGTTCTTTATCTCTTACATGGAGGCCCATACAACTGACTACGATGCGTTAGAGCTGGAGAGTAGCAACATGCTCATGGCACTTATCATTGCACGAGAGCTGGGGGCCGCGCAGCTCGTCGCAACTGCTCTTTACGGCCTCGCCCGCGCTGCAGCCGCACGAGGGGACCATGCCGAGGCTCGTCGCCTGGGCGAGGAAAGCCTGGCCCTCTTCAAACATATGGGCCACGAAAAAGGAAATCAGGTTGAGCAGTGGCTGGCGAGCGATTAGACCTTCAAGCTCATCAAGAACTTGCTCGACGAAGCATGATATAATAGCAGGAACTCTGGAAATCTCGCTATGCAAGTAGGGGTATTGGTAATGCTTAAGGTGCTCCAATGTGATACTCATCGGCATATTTTCCGTCATCTAACAAGTCTGGAACAGGCAAGTAGAGTTAAAGACGACCCTGACACTATCGTATGGCTTGATTTGCAAAATCCGACAGATGAGGAATTAACTCGACTTGGCGAAGAGTTCAAACTGCATCCATTAGCCATTGAAGACGCTTCCCGCGAGCATCAACGTCCAAAAGTGGAAGGATACGAGAATTTCTATTTCGTTGTTTTTTACGCCATTGATTTCAATACAGAGAAACAAGCTCTAGAGGCACGCGAAGTAGATATGTTCTTGAGTGAAAAATACCTCATCACTGTACACACTAAACCCATGCAGGAACTAGATGAGGTAGAGCAGCGCTGGATACGAAATGTCAAGCAGCACGAATGGGGCGTTGGTGTCCTGCTTTACTCGATGCTTGATACGCTTGTGGATAGCTATTTTCCCATAATAGATAATTTAGTAGATCAAGCAGAGGAGCTTGAAGACAGCTTGTTCAAGGGAGCTATACGCCAGAACACGTTTGCACAGCAATTGCTTGAACTTAAAAAGCAGTTTTTAGCCCTCCGCCGCATTGTTACACCCGAACGTGATGTGCTTAATGTCTTAACTAACCGTGATGATCCAATTTTTGATGAACATGCCTCTATCTATTTCAGAGACATATATGACCATATTACTCGACTTGCTGACACCATAGACCTTTATCGAGATCAACTTAGCACAACAATGGACGCGAATCTGTCCATCATCTCTAATGACCTGAACAAGGTGATGCGTACCCTGACAACAGCTTCAATTATTCTCATGGCTGACTCGTTGCTCGCCGGTATCTGGGGTATGAATTTCGTGAATATGCCGGAGTTACCACTGAAGTATGGGTACTTTGGAGCTCTGGTACTGATGGCTCTCCTCGCAATCTTGCTCCTCCTCTTCTTCAAGCGTCTTAAATGGCTCTAGGATTGACCGGAGTTCAGCAGCGAGATAGCGGCATTAAGACTAGCTCTTCATCCCCAGGGGGGAGCTATGGTATAATGTTCCCTGAACAATCGTTCTTAACTTGTAGAAGGGTAGCCACCTGTCTGGAGAGTTCGTCCATGCCCATACGCCAACTTGAGCTCGATGTCGCCGCTAAAATCGCCGCAGGAGAAGTCGTTGAGCGGCCCGCCTCGGTCGTCAAAGAGTTGATTGAGAATAGCATCGATGCAGGAGCGACGCAGATTCGCATCGACCTGATGAACGGAGGGCTGCAACTTATTCGTGTCACCGATAATGGTTCTGGCATACCGGCCAGCGAACTACCCCTGGCTCTTGCGCGGCATGCCACGAGCAAGGTAGCCCGCGTCGATGATCTGGAGCATATTCGCTCGCTGGGTTTTCGTGGCGAGGCCCTGGCGAGTATTGCCGCCGTTGCAGAAGTTGTATTGCTCAGCCACCAGCGCGGAGCTTCCCAGGGTGCGCAGATCAGTTCTGTTAACGGGCAGGTCTCAGAAGTCGGCGCGGCCGCCTGCCCGGAGGGAACCATTGTTACTGTGCGCAATCTCTTCAGCGCAGTACCTGCACGCTTGAAGTTCCTCAAGAGCCGCAATACCGAGATCAGTCACTGCCACCACCTGCTTGAGCAGTACGCGTTGGCCTATCCCGAAATCCGCTTCAACTTCTTCAGCGAGGGGCGGCAAATTTTTGCTACCTCGGGAGATGATCAACTCTCCCGCGTGCTTCTAGAGGTATACGGGCTGCCGGTGGCCGGGCAGATGGTTCCCATCACCAGCCTGGATGGAAGAGACGAAGACCCTGAACGTCCCGTTGTCAGCGGTTACGTCAGCCGTCCCACCTGCTACAAAAGCACGCGCCAGCACCTTTCATTCTTCGTCAACCGGCGCTGGGTACTTAGCCGCGTGCTTACCTATGCTGTGGAGGAGGCGTACCACTCGTTGCTGCTCAGCGGACGCCACCCCATTGCTGTGGTTAACATCCAGCTTGACCCGGCGTTGCTCGATGTCAACGTTCACCCTGCAAAGACCGAGATTCGTTTTCTCAAGGAGCGGCGCGTCTACGCGGCCGTGCAGAGGGCTGTACGCGGTGCGCTGCTGCAAGAGACTGCCATACCCGAGTGGGGTGGAAAACAGGATAGCGGAGCACCGGCTGGCCAGGTGGCACCGCTAGATCACACGATACCTGCAAAGGACGCGTACAAGCGGGAGGAAATGCCCCAGGACGAGGAAGACGAGGATGCCGAGCTGGCGCAACTGCTCCAATCATTTGGTATAGCTGCCGGGGAGAAGGAAAGCCAGCGCAGAGAGATCCCGCAAGATAGTCCCTGGCTGACGGTGACGGAGGAGGAGACGGGCACCAGGCCACCAATATTGTCGCGACTGTGGCAGAGCCACGTGCGCGGGAACGAACCTGCAGAACCAGCCGCTGCCCCCAGTGAAGAATCAGCCCGGTTCCCTATCTCTCAAACAAGCCTTCCACAACAGGTGTCACCGCAGTTTGCTGTTCAGCAGGATCAACTCATCGCGTCTTCGCCCGCACCCGCTGAGTCGCCTGCTGGAGAGGTGACCTTCACAGCTGCCAGGCCCGGTAGCATGTCTAAGTTGCCGCCCCTGCGCGTCCTGGGCCAGCTTTCGCAGAGCTATATCGTCACCGAAGGGCCGGATGGTATGTATCTCATCGATCAGCACGCGGCGCACGAGCGTATCCTGTTGGAGCGTATGATTGCGGCATTGCAGGCGCGGGCTTCCCTCTCACAACTTCTCCTGACACCGGTGAGGCTTGAACCCGCGCCTGCCGAGTTAGAGGCGATTGAAGATCATATACAGCAGTTGCAGCATATCGGTTTCGACCTGGAAATGCTGGATGACAACACTCTCCTGGTGAAGGCGGTACCCAACGTTCTCGTCAAGCAGATGAACGCGCGTTCTCTGCACGATCTGCTGGCGGAGTTGACCGCGCCCGAACATCTCGGCCATGCTGAAACCTGGGAGGAACATGCCCTGGCAAACGTGGCCTGCAAGGCGGCCATCAAAGCCAACTACTTCCTGACGGTCAATGAAATGCGTGAGATGATCGAACAGTTGGAGCGAACCAGTGCCCCGTATAGTTGTTGCCATGGTCGTCCCACGATGGTGCATTTCGGCCTATCGACGCTAGAGCGTGAATTTGGGAGACGCTAGTGTTCGCAGAAGTACTGACCTCTGCCGCTAGTTGGCAGGATGAACACCCATTGCTTACTTACCTGGTGCCGGGAAAACTCCAGTCTGAGCTGCGCGCAGGCCAACTGGTCGCTGTTCCCTATGGCGAGCGCCTCGTCGAGGGCATTGTATGGAGTATCCGGCCGGACAGCAGTTCGAATGATGATGACAGGTTACGCCCGCTCCATACCATTCTTGACCTTGAACCCGTCTTGCTGCCTCAGCAGCGCAAGCTGGCGGAATGGATCGCCGAATACTACATCACGCCTCTGGCACAGGCAGCGCTGATGATGCTCCCTCCCGGCCTGATGCAGCGTTCAAAGATCGTGCTGCGCCTGGTAGAGGATACTGAAACTGGTGTAGCGCCTCAAAATGGAGATGCAATCAGTGAACTGAGGTCCTCGTTCGAACCAACCCGGGTGGAGGCGACACATAAATCACCTGCAAAAGTAGCAACTGCCGTGCAATCTCCAGATACAAAGGCTTACCTTACTACCCGGGCGCTCATCGGCCTGCTGCTGGCGGATGGGGAGCTCGACGTTGAGCGGCTCAAGGAGATGCTGGGAGAGAAGCGGGCGAAGGAGGTGCTGAAGGAGGCATTTGCGAGCGGCCTCGTCGAACGCGAGGCCCGGTTACACCCTCCCCAGGCGCATGTGCGGCACAAACGCGTGGTACGCCTTGTCATCCAGGGCGAGGCGCTGGAAGCGTGGCGACGGCGCACAGAGGAGCAGCTGCAAGAAAGTCTAGCGGAACCAGCGGCCACCAGCATGGCTCCCGACAACGTACGCCGCCGTCCCCAGAAAAGTATGCCCGATCCGTGGGCTATCCCGGGTGTCGCCGATGCCTTTACACTCAAGCCGCGCAGCCGCGCTGGTCTGCTGGCGCAGCGTCAACTGGCTGCGGTCGACCTGTTGCAACATAACAGGAGTGAGCGACTGAGCGAGGAAGCGCTGCAATTTTTCGACCGGCCCTACTGGACGCCTGGCATGCTCTGTAAAGCCAGCGGCCTGACAACGGGACAGTTGCAGGCGCTGGTGCGTGACGACATTATTACTATCGAAGAGGTCGAGGTCCGGCGCGATCCCCTGCTTGGCCGTACTATTCCTGCCGGAGAACCACTGCCACTTACCCCTGACCAACAGATCGCCCTGGACGAAATTTTGCACCCTCGTCCAGGTCCTATTCTCCTGCATGGCGTCACCGGCAGTGGCAAGACAGAAATCTACTTGCAGGCCCTGGCCGCCATGATTGCCCAGGGGAAACGCGGCATCGTGCTGGTGCCAGAAATTGCTCTCACAGCGCAAACAGTACTGCGTTTCGCCAGTCGTTTCCCCGGGCGCGTCGCCATCATTCACAGCGCGCTCAACATGGGGGAGCGCTACGATGAGTGGCGGCGCATTCGCGCGGGAGAGGTGGATGTAGTGATCGGGTCGCGCTCGGCGCTGTTCTCGCCGCTGCCGGACCTGGGCATCATCATTCTCGACGAGGAACACGAGCCGGCCTACAAGCAGGATGAACACCGGCCCACTTATCATGCTCGAGATGCAGCTATCAAACTGGGCGCGATCCTGCGTATCCCGGTAGTGCTGGGCTCCGCCACACCTGCGGTCGATACGTTCTATCAGGCCGAGCAGGAGAGATATCGCGTGGTCGAGTTGCCAAGCCGCATCTGGGCAAGTCTGCCGCCTGTCGAAGTGATTGACTTGCGCAGCGAACTGCACGCGGGAAATACCAGCATCATCAGCCGGCGTTTGCAGAATGAGCTTGAACAGGTTCTGGGCAGGCGGCAGCAGGCTATCCTGTTCCTCAACCGGCGCGGTGCGGCAAGCTGTGTGCTGTGCCGCGAGTGCGGCTTCGTTGCCATGTGCGACCGCTGCGACGTGCCATTAACGTATCATTCGACCGAGCGCATCCTGCTCTGCCACTACTGCAACCGGCACAGCGAAGTGCTACACATTTGTCCCAGTTGTAACAGTATGAGTATACGCTACTTTGGCCTGGGGACCGAAAAGGTAATGCATACCATTCAGCATAGCTTCCCCGCGGCGCGCTTGCTGCGCTGGGACCGCGATACTGCGCGCAATCGCCGCGCTCACGAGCAATTGCTGGATCGCTTCGCCAATCGCGAGGCCGATGTCATGGTCGGCACCCAGATGATTGCCAAGGGACTCGATCTCCCGGGCGTGACCCTGGTTGGCGTGGTCTCCGCCGACATTGGCCTGATGCTGCCTGATTACTCCGCCTCTGAGCGTACGTTTACGCTGCTCACGCAGGTGGCGGGACGTGCGGGTCGCGGCGAGGAGGCGGGCAGAGTGATTATACAGACCTTCAATCCCCAGCACTTCTGTGTTGATGCCGCCTCCCGCCACAGCTATCACGAGTTCTATGCGACCGAGATAGAGGCTCGCCGTCGCTACGGCTACCCGCCTTTCCGCCGCTTCGTTAAATTTACCTATAGCCATGAAAACAGGTATCGCGCCCAGAACGAAGCCCTGTTGCTGCGCGAACGCCTGGACGAGTGGATCGAGCGCCTGGGGCTGGCGCAGACCGATATAGTTGGACCTGCTCCGGCGGTGATGGAGCGCCTGCGCGGCAAATACCGCTGGCAGATGATTGCGCGGGGGCCTGACCTGCACCCGCTGCTGCGGGTGATCGATACTCCAGGATGGGATGTGGATATTGACCCGGTGAGCACGCTGTAGGTCAGGAGAAATAGCAATCTCAAGGTTATTTTTTACCAGGCGATGCAACCTCAATGATCAGGTCAGGAGCGCCTACAATATGGTGTTCCTGCAGTTTGTTGCGGCTCTCCTTCAATAGTATGACTACATCGGGCTGGAACACTACATTGGGGGCAAGTTCGACGTCAATAGGAGCTACAAATGCTCCGCCTAAATCCGCGGCTTCGACAAAAGTAGACAAGTAGCGGAAAAACCTACCGACAACCTCTTGATGAGACCAGCTAGGAGAAGGTGCCATATAGAGGACTCCATTTAGAATTTCATAGCGCTTCCCATCATTTGGAAGGGCTGCATAGTCGGCATAGGTCCATCGCCCTTGTTTGGGTCCTGGAACCCAATCGGCGCGAATGACCATGGGTAGTCTTTCAGTTGTTGACATCTCGGCCTAGCCCTTTCGTATAAGGAAAATGCAACTATCGTACTAGATGATAACACAGGTATGCTCTAACTTCCATAGACCTACAAGAAATTCCACTTCTCAAACTCCAGGATACTTTTGATGTGTTAAGAATGGTGTGAAAGTGAACCCTGTGCCTGGCGAACTCTTCTTGTGCCCAGGAGAAGAGCCGTTATACTCGAAAATTTGCTTGTACTCGTCATACTGAAAGAAAGCATGTAACTGAGATACACAAGTTGTAGATCAGCATATCTGGAGAGGAGCTATTTATGTCTACGCTAACCGAAACAGCACGCTCGGCGACCCCGGAGTTCGCAGCAGCTACGCCTCCACGCTGGCGTTGGTATCACGGCGTGATATTCTATATCATCGTTCAGGCGACGAGCTTTTTGTTGTCAGGCCTGGTGAGTACCGTGCGTGGCAACAGGGGCGGCTTGAGAGAAACGTTCTTCGGCGACGTGCCCTACTTCAAGCGGCTGAAGCAGTCAATCTTCGCGCCGCCATCGTGGGCCTTCGGGCCCGTGTGGACCATCAACAATATCTCTGAGATCTGGGGACTACTGCTGACGCTGAGCAAGCCGAAAGATACGCCTGGAAGGCGCTTGTACCTGACCTTGCAGGGTTTGACATGGCTGAACTTCGCTGTGTTCAACGCGGGCTACTTTAGCCTGCGTTCGCCCATCAATGCCCTTGTTCTCACCTTCACCTTCCTTTTACTTACGGCGGCGAAGCTGTTCGTCGCTATCTTCGGGTTGAAGGACTCGCGTGTGGCCCTGTCGCTGGCCACCACGATCATGTGGCTGATGAGCGCGCTCACCGCGGCCCTGTTCCAGGCCGCGTGGAACCGCGATGATCTGTACAAGGTCGGGCCGTTCATCAAACCCGTCCGGAGATTGCTGAAAAAGAGGCCGAGGTAATACGGCGCTTTCTGTAAGGCCGATCACGCGGCCTGGTCCGGTTTTACTGCCATACGCATGTAGTCTAGAGCGGAACCTGGTATTCCCTGGGGATGCCAGGTTTCTTGTGTATTCTCGATCAGTTGCAGCGCCTTGTCGTGGCTGATGATCTTGTAGCGCAGTTTCAGTTCGAGGATGCGCTGTACCGAGGCATTGACCTGGTCGATAGAGATCTGGCCCTTCTCAACCGCCTGGCGCAGCCCGGTAACCATAAACCGGGTGTCATGCAGGCCGCGTGGGCCAAGCAAGAGGTCCGTTCCCGCTTTGACTGCCAACACGGCAGCCTGTGAGAGGTTATAGGTATTGCTGATGCCGCCCATCCAGAGCGTGTCGCTGATGATGACGCCCTTGAAGTGAAGCTGGTCGCGCAGCAGCTTCGTTACCACATTCGGAGACAATGAAGCCGGCAATTTGGGGTCAAGCTGGGGATTGAGGATGTGTGTTACCATCACCATCGGCACGATGCCTTCGGCAATCATAGTGCGGTATGGCACGAGATCTACAGCATTCAGCGTTGCCGTGCTGCGGTTCACGTGGGGCAATGAACTATGGGGATCGATACTGGCGCTGCCCAGCCCGGGAAAATGCTTGAGACAGCCGATCACGCCTCCGTTAGTCAGGCCCTTGAGATAGGCGCGCCCCATATTCGTGACCATTGTGGGGTCCGAGCCAAAGGTGCGCATCGGCAGGCCTGGGTTGTTGGCATTGGTCAGGACATCCACAATGGGCATGAAGTTGACATTCAGCCCCAGCGTGGTCAGATCTTTGGCCGCGCTGTGCCCCGCGTCGTAGGCCACCTGCGTCTTGCCGGTCGCGCCGATCTCTGACTCCGACATGCGCTCACCGGTGATGCGGCGCAGTTCGTTCACGTAGCCACCTTCAAAATCGGTGGTGATGAAGAGCGGGATATGCGCGGCTGCCTGCATGCCCTGGTTGAGCGTGATCAGTTGATTGCGTGCCTGGGCATTACCGTTCTTGTTCTCGATCAATACGCCGCCGACCTGGCTGCCTTGAAGCATCTGCATGAGATCGGCGTTGAGCGTGGAGCCGTAGAATTCGACAATCACCATCTGCCCCAGCTTTTGTTCCAGCGTCATGTTGCGTACTATGCCACGCGCGATCTCGCTGGTGGTCAGGGGCGCTGCTGGTGTGGGTGAGGCATTCGTGGGAGTAATAGTCGATGCAGCCAGCGTGCTGCCAGGAGTTCGGGTTGGCCTGGCTCCGGTGTTTGTGGAGGCAGGAGCGAGAGAACAGCCACTAAGTATCAGTAGCAGGCAGCATATGGAGAATATGACCGTATGTGTTTGTGCATGCTGGCGCATGTGCTGTCTTTCTAGTAGATTGTTGCTTACTCCTATTTAGTATACCATCAGGTTACTTCGTCTCGGCCTATTCTTGTCTCGTAATTTGCTTGACAAAAAGCATCTTTTGTATTGCAATACCGTTGGCACTCTATCCAACTCAGGCAGTACGGCAAAGACGCATAGCTGCATGAGGATAAGAAACACCTCATTGTCCCCAAGAAGTTGGGGCACTTCCTCAAGATCAAGCTTCATCGCGAGATTCTCGGTACTCCTAAAACCGTGCATCTTGTCTTGCGTGCAGATGGGCATTGGTATGCCCTCATCGTCTGTGAGACCAAGCCACAGAAGGAGCATAGACCTCGCACTTGTGAGCATCCTGATATCGGCCTTGATGTTGGTCTCAAGTCTTTCTTGACCGATAGCCAGGGGCATACCATCGCAAACCCGCGTTTCTATCGCACCTCGCAGAAAACCTTGAGACGCAAACAACGCCAATTGTCGAGGCGCAAGAAAGGGTCTCACCGCTCTTGATGGAGAACGGGGCGAACTGAGAAGCCCCGCGCTTTAGCGCTGGGGAGTTGTCACGAACTTGTTATCGAGCCTGGACGAGAAGAGCAGGAGGTTGAAGAAGTTATCTTTGGTGCGCCTTTGTACAGAGACATCTATGACAAGAAAAGAACAAGAACAGACAAAGGTTCCTAAGAGTCGCATCCCGACCTTTAAGACCATTGAGGAAGAGGCAGCCTTCTGGGATACCCACTCCAGCGAGGAATTTGCAGACGAGCTTACTCCCATTGAGCATGTAAAATTCGTCCCCAGCTCCTCAAAGAAGGCCCTTACTGTACGGTTTGACGAAGACACGTTTGAGGAACTCAGCAGAGAAGCGAGGGAGAAAGGCATAGGACCTTCAACCCTTGCCCGCATGGTGATACTAGAGCATCTCCAGGCAAGAAGAAGAGCCTCCTAACCATGCTGTTTATCACTCCACCCCGATATCCCATGCCTGCTGCAGGTCGGCGCGCGAATAACACTGAAAAGCCATCAGCGTATGTGTCTTCGTGATGGCAGACAGGTTGACCATACGCGTGGTAACGACATCGGCCAGGTCTTCATAGTGTTGCAGTCTCAACAGGGCAACGAGGTCATATTCTCCGGTCACCGAATAGACCTCCGCCACTCCATCGATCTCCAGCAGCGCCTGGGCCGTCTCGTTCACCTGCCCACGCTGCACATTGATGAGTACTAAAGCGGATATCATTCTCTTGCTCCTCGATCAATACTTAGAACGGCGGTGGCGGCACAGTGGGCAGTTCTGACTCCATGCTCAGGCCAATCACCTTCAACTTCTTGCGCAGCGAGTCCACCGCGTAACGCGGTGATATCCAGGGGTCTGCCTGCATAGCCAGAATCTGCGGGATCGACCCGTCAGGCGGCGTCAGTGCCTTGATCGCGATGGGCGCGTATCTTATGACGGCATCATGTACGACCCTGGCGTTGGCATTATCGAGCTGGATCATGTCGCGCAAGAATTTCACACCGAAGACGACGTGGCGCGACTCGTCGCGTGCCACGGCAGTGAAGCCGCCACGGAAAGCGGGGAAGAGGTTATTCTGCCGGTAAAACTCCAGGATGGAACGTTGACCGGCCAGCGCCATCGTGCCCTCGACGATGACATGGTACAGCGTGATACCTTCAACCAGGTGTGCCAGCTTGCCCGGCTCCTGGCGGATGCGTTCGGCAACCTCGGAAAGCGCGTCTATCAGGATGTACTTCAGGTAGTCGTTCATGTACTGGGTGACGACTGCCAGCGTATCCTCCAGGCTTCCCTTGTCAATGCCAAGGACCTCATTGAAGAAGCGGGCAAAGAAGATGGTGTGTCTTGCCTCGTCAACCAGTTGTGTCGTGAGGAAGATACGCATCTCCTCGTCTGGCATGGCTGTGACATAGGGTCCCAGGGTATCTGTCACGCAAGCTTCGCCGCGAAAGAAGGCCGACAGGCCGTACATGCGGTCCTCACGGCCTTCCGGCGACATGTGCTCCCACTGCTCGCAATCGGGACTAAAATCGATTTCCTGCGCGCGCCACTGCTGCTTTTCCCAGCGGTAGTAGAGTTCGCGATACGTTGGCAGGTGTACCAGACCCTGATCGATAATGTTCAGTACGCTATCGATGGGAGTCTGTTGTAGCTGCGTGAGCGAAGCGCTTTCCAGGGGCATATCAATGGACATGACGTTTTCTTAGCTCCTTCTTATCAATCTTGCCAATAGCATTGCGTGGTAATGCATCGATGAACTCGATCTCGCTGGGCGTTTTGTAGTTCGCCAGCGATTCGCGACAATATGCCATGAGAGTTTCTGCATCAACGGGGCCGCGCGTGACGACAAAGGCCTTGACCTCTTCGCCCATACGCTCCGATGGCATACCGATCGCTGCCGACTCGATCACCGCCGGGTGCCGGTTGAGTACCTCTTCAACGTCGCGGGGATAGATGTTGAACCCGCCGCGAATAATCAGGTCCTTCTTACGTTCGACGACATACAGGTAACCATCTTCATCGAAGCGTCCCATATCACCTGTGTGCAGCCACCCATTCCTCATTGCCGTCTCCGTCTCCTCGGGCATATTGTAGTAGCCCTTCATGATGTTGGGGCCGCGTGCAATCACCTCGCCGATCTCCCCAACCGGGACGGGACGGTCGTTTTCATCTACCACGAGCACTTCAACACCGGGGAGAGGCTTGCCTACCGAGCCCGGCTTCTGGGGTATATCTAAGCTGTGCCCCGTGAGGGCCGCACTCGCTTCAGAGAGACCATAGCCTTCAAGTACGCGGCAGCCAAATTTCTCTTCGAAGCCTTGCAAAATGGCCACAGGCAGCGGGGCCGAGCCACTGACGCACTGCTGCAAGCTGCTGGTATCATATTTGTCGGCGTCGGGCGAATAGAGCAGGGCGACGAACATGGCAGGTACACCGGCAAAGCCAGCAATGCGGTGGCGCGCGATAGCAGAGAAGACAGCGTTTGTGTCAAAGCGCGGGTGCAAGACGCTGGAGAGACCGCGCAGGAAAAACACATTTAAGGCAACGATACCAAAGGCGTGAGCCAGGGGCAGCACAGCCAGTTGTGTCTCTTGATCTCGCACATCGCGCGCCGGTCCCCGGCCACTGAGTGCGTTAGCGATGAGGTTGCGGTGTGTGAGCACCACGCCCTTGGGACGGCCAGTGGTGCCGGAAGTATAGAGGATAACGGCGGTACCATCCGGGTCGACCGCTACATCGCCCTCTGCGGAGAGGAAATTTTGTGTCCTGGAGGAGCCCTTTGCCACAACGTCACGAAAAGCATGCACCTGCAGGTGGCTGCCTGCGAAGGCAGAACCATCACCTATATCGCCTGTAGAGATGATGTGCTGCATAGTAGGAACGCCGGTAAGTGCGCCGCGCAATACAGGAAGAAGTGCCGAACTGGTTATTATTGCTTTGGCGGCCGAATTCTCAGCGATATAGTGTATCTCCGGCGGCTTGAGCAGTGGCAGGACGGGGATGATGATACCTCCCGCGCGGGGAATGCCCTGGTAAGCGACGACTACTTCGGGGCTGTTAAGCATCATGACGATAACACGGTCGCCCTTCTCTATACCCAGTGCTCGCAAACCTGCTGCCAGTTGGGCGGCTTCCCTGGCGATATCGAAGTTGGTGTACTCGCGTACCTCCTGCTGATCTTCATAGATCACCGCCTTGTAGGGGCCGAAACGTATGCAGTTATAGATAGACAGATCGGATAGTATGTGTAGGTCAGCATCATCCATAGTTTGTGGTTCGTTTGCCATAAATTACCTCTCTACAGTGAGTGGAATAGCTACAATCGCTTCACCAGTGGTCACTTTGTCGCCTTTCTGATTCTGCGCCCAACATTCAATCGTTACACGCGTTCCTGTCGCGCCGGAGCCATCGCCTGTACTGCTGCGTTCCTTTATGATGCCGTGACAGTTGATGGTGTCCCCCAGTCGCACCATATTCACAAAACGTGCCTGGAGTTGTTCAATGTATGCGCCGGGAACACCGGCGATATGAGCATTGATGAACTGTCCGAGGAAAGCCATACTGAGCATGCCGTGCGCGATTACGCTGTCCAGACCCACGCGATGGGCAGCCTCTTCATCGAGATGGATGGGATTGTGGTCACCAGACGCATCTGCGTAGCGGTTGAGCTGCTCCTGCGTAATGGGCGGCTTGATCAGTGGGGAAAGCGATTCGCCGGCAGCTGTGTGCAGAATACTCAAGGGCTGGCGCCTGCCTTTCTAATCCTTCTGGACCGATCTCGATTTTGATCTTTTTACACAGCAGCATCCTGCTGCTCCCTTCTGAAAGCGGATGCAACCAGGCAGGTCTCAGGCAAGCCCTGCCACTCTATTTCTTTATAGAGTAGCATGATTGTAAGGTAATCGGCAAGGATTGCTAACAGTTTTCCGCTTAGAACATGGGGCGCATGGAATGCCATGGACTCGGAGTGGATCTGAGGACAGCAGGCTGCCAACCTGACTCACCGTATAAAATGGACCTGTTCCATTTAGGGTTCTTACTGCAAAAATGATAACGTATCTTCCATGAGCGATCGACCTTCTGCTTCTCGTGGTAGGCGGTATCGATACCGAGCTGAAAGCTGAGCAGTTCGGCATAGTAGGGCTGCAAGCGATACTCCATGTCGTCCGTATCCAGTTCGTGATCGGCAAAGGACACCTGCAGGTCAAAGCAGTATGGGTAGTCCATGATCTCGGGGTCGCGGTCCTCCTCCGCAGGGTGAATAAGAATGAGCATCCCTAGCATCTCAAACTGGCAATATGACTCACCCGAGAACGAGCTTTGCTTGAAAGGGGGCAGTGAGAAGAGATCTCGCATCTCGGTGGCAAGCTGCTGCAGGGGCTTCTCTGTCTTGATACAGATTTGAAATGACATACAGACGGCTGCCTTTCAAAACGTGTTCAAACGTGTTGATTGCGGTGAATACTCCGTACACCGCACGGGATCGCCCGTGTGTGGCCCTAGCCGGGCAAGGTACCTCATCAGGATATTCTTCAATGATTTCTGGCAATGTTGATCTATCCTCACATCTCATCTTACGCCTCTGAGTGGAGAGGTGTCAAGCGGCTGACCGGGCTAAGTCCAGTTCTGTATGGTACCTGTGATATTATTACCTCCTAATTTTGCGTCTGACGCTACTACCTGTTATACTAGCAACACAAATATCATACGAAGCAGGAGCAAGAAAGGCGGTTATGACCACCGCAAGTAGAAGAACTATCGCGCCTGCGCCGCCGAAACAGGTGGGACCGTTCATAAGCGGTAGCCAGGCCATCCAGCGCTGGTTCTATCACTACTGGCAGAAATTGCAGCTCCCTGCGCAGGAACTGAACCGGGTGGCCATCACCCAGGATCGACAGGAGTTTATGCGCTGGACGGGGAAGCGGCTCAACCCGATGGTACTGGGCTGTTACTGCTATCTCCCCGGGCCGCGCATATCTTCGCAACGGTCAAGTAAGACCAGAGGGCAAAGCTATCCCTCTACTCATACGTCCATCGAGACTCCCATTCAGCATCTTTCACCCGGCCATAGGCACCTGATTTTCATCGAACCGGATATGCAACCTAAGTCTATCGAAGTAACCATAGCGCATGAACTTATCCACCTGGCCGACCGCGTCAATGGCACCCCACGCCGCCACCACCATCATGGGCATGACTCGATCGCACTTGACGAAGCTGCTATCACAGGCTATGGGCTGGAAGAACTGCGCCAGCTGCTCCACGAGGAGAGCTCACGCCGCGAACGCATCCGGCGAGAACTGCGTCCCATTCGCTACTGGTATGAATGCCCAAATTGCGGCAAGGAGTACCCGCGCACCCGGCGCTACTCTCAGGCCGTTTCCTGCAGCAGTTGCGACAAAGCCTTTAATCCGCAGTTCCGCCTCCGGCTGCGTACCTGATATCGCCATTTCCCTGATACCTCCCACTCCCGATTCCATATTCTAACTGAATTGGTGATTTATCGCAATATCGTGATATATTTTGCCAAAACTATTGACACTTTTCATTGAACATGTTAATATCATCATAGACTTAATGAAAATCACCAGGATAAAACGATTTCTCGTTAGTGAAGAGAGGAGACCGGGTGATGAGTCAAAACACCTACCTCTATGAACGGTTGGCGGCGGAGCGTCACCAGGACATACAACGTGAGATAGATAGGCGAATGCTGGCTGATCTGCCTCCTGGACAACATAATATAGCGCGACATGTAATCAGTAGATTTGGTGCGCTGCTGGTAGTTCTGGGAACCCGATTAGAGCGGATCGAGCCGCACAGTGGGCAGATGGCGCAATCTATGGATGGACGCGTCTAGCAAACATGGCAGGGGCATTACCTACCCCCCGGACAGGGCATCCTATCTGGGGGATAGGTAATGCCCCTGCCATGAGACGGCTTCGCAAGGCGACGCACGCGTGTCATGGCAGGGGCACCCCTTAGGGGGGTCATGCTCGATTGCTACTAAAGGGATCACACAGAAGAGATCGATAATTTTTTAAGGAGGAGTTATGAAGGATGCATCCACTCATTACTAGAGACCCGGTGAGCGGCGGTGAACTCATTGTTACCCGCCTGGAGAGCCCTGAGAGCGGTGTCGTGATCGAGGGACGCTTTAGTCTGGGCTGGATTGGCCGGCTCACAAGGGAACAGCTCGATTTTGTCGAATTGCTGGTGAAGAACCGGGGCAATATCCAGAGGATAGCGAGCGACCTGGATATTGCCTATAACACTGCTCGCAGTCGCCTGGATGAAATTGTAACCGCGCTGGGCGGCCCGCCCGAAGGTGAGGGCCGCGTTGATCGTCGCACAATCCTCAATCGCCTGTACGCCAAGGAGATCAGCGTTGAGGAGGCGACACGCTTGCTGAGAGGGTGAGCACGATGTCCGCATTCACAGATGAACGTAACCGTATCCTGCACATGGTCGAGACGGGCCAGATAACGGCGGAGCAGGCTGCGCAACTGCTCGATGCCATGGGGTCCGAGCGCGAACGGCCTCGTGGTGATCGCGCTCGCAGTCGCACAGTACGCATAAGGGTCACTAACTCCGCTGCAAATGCCCAGAAGATCAATATAACCGCTACGCTGCCGGTGTACCTGATTGAAGTCAGCCTGCGCCTGGGAACACGCCTGATACCACGGCTCAGTGGCAGTGCCCTGGAGGACCTCTTGCGCAGCATCCAAGAGGGGGCCACGGGCCGTCTCCTGGATATACAGGATCTGGAAGCGGGCGAACGAGTAGAGATTTTTGCTGAGTAGAAGGAATGGAGGACAACATGACCCAGCAAACATTTACTGTTGGCGCGGCACCAAAGGTCGCGATTACACGTGTCTCTGGCGACCTGAACGTGAGTGCATGGGGCCAGCAGGCTATCAGCGTTGATACCGATAGAAATGCAGTCGAACTGCGGCAAGAAGGTGACCTGCTGACGATAAACAATTGTCATGGTGATATCGAGTTGGGGGTACCTGCTGATACCAGCATCAGTATTACAAACCTGTCGGGCGATGCGACGATCTCCGGTATACGGCGGGTAGAGATGTGGAACGTCAGCGGCGATGTAGAGGTAGAGGATATCAGCGAGGCAGTCGAACTAAGCGATCTGAGCAGCGACCTGAACGTGTCGAACACGCCGGCACTGCGTGTACGCGGTAGTGTGGGTGGCGATGTTTCGCTCTCGGGAACCGCGCTGGTGGAGATAGAAACCATCGGCTCTGATCTCTCGCTGGAAGATGCCGAGACCGTGATTGTCGGTACCGTGGGCAGCGACCTCAATGCGCATGACGTTTCGGCGGCGCTGCGCTGTGGCACCGTGGGCAGCGACTGCCAGGTAGAGGGGGGCGCTGACACAGAGATTACAATAGGCATGATAGGCAGCGACTTGCAAGTAAACGGTGCAGGCCACGTGCAGGTAGGCACCGTAGGTGGCGATTGCGAAATCAGGGATGTACAGGGCGCTGTCGAAGTGGGCCAGGTAGGCAGCGATGGAAACATTAACGAAGTAGGGGGCGACCTCCAGCTCGGTAATGTAGGCGGCGACGCAGTATTGAAAGACTTAGGGGGCAACATTGAGGTGGGCGCCATTGGCGGAGACATGGAATTACAAGCCGCCTTCCCTGCTGGCAGCCGCACGCGCATGAACGTTGGCGGCGATGCCGTCGTAGTCCTGCCGGAGAATCCCAACTTGAGCGTTCGTGCTGCCGTGGCCGGCGATGTCAGCGGCCGCTCCATCAACTACGGCTCGGGCAGAAGCGGGAATATGATAAACCTGGTCTATGGAGATGGCTCAGCCCAGCTTGAGTTGAATGTAGGCGGCGATCTGCAAGTACGCGGTTACGGCGACCCGCGCAGCAGCAATGTCAACGTATCCTGGGGCGAATTCGGGCGTGAGATGGCCGAATTAGGCCGTGAGATGAGCAAAATGGGACAGGAACTCAGCCGCGAGATGGCGAAGCTGGGCGAGGAGCTGGGCCGTGAGCTGTCAGACGCCTTTAGCGAGGCAGGCTGGTCTCGCGGAGCCGGTTGGGCTGACGAAGTGGCGCGCAAAGTGAACGAGCGGGCCCGTCGTGCCCAGCGGCACGCCGATGAGCAGATGCGGCGCGCAAACGAGCGCGCTCGACAGGCTGAAGAGCGCAACAGACAGCATGCAGGGCGCCAGCAGGGCAACGGGGAACGTGCGTCACGCGCTTATATCCGCATTAATGATCGAGAGTGGCGGTTAGACCCCGACCGCCTGGAGCGCATCAAAGAGCAGGCGCGCCGTGCCGCTGCCGAGGGTATATCGGGAGCCCTGGAGGCCGTTGAGCGAGCCGTCAGTAACCTGCGCATCCCGGTGCCACCTGTCCCCCCGGTACCACCGGTACCCCCGTCGCCCGGTGCGCCAGTGCCGCCAACATCGCCGACCGCCTCTCAGCCCGGAAATATACCGGTAGAGGAGAAAGCAACCGAAGGTACAACCCAGGGAAAGGCGCCTGCCCAGCAGCCAGAGCCGAATCCTGAGCAGGAGCGCATAGCCATCTTGCGCATGATCGCGGAAGGCCGCATTACGCCTGAGGAAGGCGATCTCTTGATCGAGGCACTGGGGAGCTAAAGAAAGACTAAGTACACGTGTGAACGCGAACGAATAATCTGCCGTAGGAGTGAGGGTACCTGTCTCCAGGCCAGGGAAGCACGCCCCGGGGATGAGTATGCCCTGAATCGGTTTGAATAAGAAAATGGAGAACAAGATGACCCAAAGGCTAAACCCCTCATGAATTTCTACACCTGGGAATAAATTTATATACATTCATAGTTCTCCTATATAGAAGAGTTTTGTTGAGTAAATCACTCAACTTTATCAAGTATTTGCAAAAGGAGTAGCTATGTCGGAAAACAAAGGATACGCTCATCCAGAGGTATTAGTAGACGCGGATTGGGTGGAGGCCTACCTGCACGATCCGCAGGTCCGGCTCATCGAGGTAGACGTAGACACGACTGCCTATGACCAGGGACATATCCCCGGCGCGGTCGGCTTCGATTGGAAGAAAGAGCTGCAGGATCAAATCGTGCGTTCCCCATTGAGCAAGGAGCATCTGGAAGAATTGCTGGGGCGTGCCGGTGTGAGCAATGATACCACGGTGGTTTTATACGGTGACAATAACAACTGGTTTGCCGCCTGGGCGCTCTGGATCCTCAAGTACTATGGGCACAAGGATGCGCGCCTCCTGGATGGTGGCCGCGTGAAGTGGCTTGCTGACAAGCGCGAAATTACTACAGAGGTACCTTCCTATTCTGTCACGACCTACCATGCTGGCGCGCCGGATACGGAGATACGTGCTTTGCGCGACCAGGTCCTCGGCTGGTTAGGGCAGAGCAACATAGCGCTGGTCGATGTGCGCTCGCCTGGAGAATACAGCGGAGAACTGCTGGCTCCCGCGAATTTGCCGCAGGAAGGGGCCCAGCGCGGCGGGCATATCCCCGGAGCTGCTAATATCCCGTGGGCCACAGCGGTGCGTGAGGATGGCACCTTTAAATCGGCGGATGAACTGCGTGCCATTTATGGCAGCAAGAGTGTCACTGCTGATAAAGAAGTTGTGGCCTACTGCCGCATTGGCGAACGCAGCAGCCATACCTGGTTTGCGCTTCACTACCTGCTCGGCTACCCTAATGTGCGCAACTACGATGGCTCCTGGACGGAGTGGGGCAGCCTGATCGGCGTGCCCATCGAGAAATAGAAGCCAGCAGGGCACCCGCAAGGGACGCCCCTACCATGAGATGGATGGCCGACCCGCGTATCATGGTAGGGGCTTGGATACCTATCCCCCGGATAGGGTGCCCTGTCCGGGGGACAGGTAATGGCCCAGCTCTGGGAGCGGCCCTTATCCCCCGGCCAGCAGGTTATCCTCTCTGGGGCGGCGCATCGACCAATCGGGATGTTGAGTATCGTTATACTCTTCAGCAGTGTTGGCCATGAGCTGCTTTTCATGGAGCGCTGCACGTTCGTATAACGTGCCTGCGGCCCGGGCGGCATCAAAGGTTATGATGCTGCTCTCTTCGGGATCGCTTGCCAGGGTTTCAAAGCGTGCCGCTATGCTGCGGATAGTTACGGGGTCCGTGATGCGCCCACTGCGTACGTCTTCGTATGCCTGGGTCAGGATATCAACCCTGGATATCTTTGTGGGGGTCGTGGACGTTCCTTCAGGAATAGGAGCGGTCACTTTCACCGGGGCAGGCTGGGGTTTCTCCGTCGTGACCTGTTCTACCTTATTCAGCGCTGGATTTGCCTTAACCGGGTGCACCTGGGCCATTGAGGCGGCCACATTCCTGGGTGCCGTAATGATAGGTCGGGGACCTGCTGCCGGATTCATGCCCGCGGGCGTGGGTATATGCGGTTCAACCGCAACATCGCGAAGCTGCACCCAGTTGATCTGTACTCCCCAGGGTGCGACCTGATCCTGTACCCGCTGCGCCAGCAGTTTGTTAATTTGATCCCACCGCCCGCTGGCAGGATTCATATGAGTGGTTTGTGGTGAGTGCGCGGCCTGCGTCCACGCGATGAAGTCATCGGGCGAAAGCTCGCCAATCACGCCCTGGGTGGTAGGCACAAAGAGTTCTTGCAGGGCTTTTTCCCAGTCGGTCACATAGAAAGCCGCGAGATGGGCGTCCTCCGGCATCAGCCGGTACGAGATGCTGGCCGCGTAATGCACTTCTTCGCTGCGCGACATGGGCACCATTTGCCTGGGAGAGGTCCAGACCGTTTCTTTGGTACTGAGCTGGTACGCGGTTCTCTCCCATGGCGCCAGCAAATATAAACCGGGGTTAAGCGTGCGCGTATGTTTACCGAACGCTTGAATAACGTCAACTCGTCCCTCCGGTGTCGGGTGGATACACAGCCTGAGCAGTAAGAGTCCGGCTGCCAGCAGTACAACCAGCAGGATAATGCCAACCATAGGTGGGAAAATGACAAAACAGCCCACCAGCAGGAAGAGGAAGAAGCCGAAGATCATACCAAGCGACCAGAAGGCATCGTTCGAACCCGCGTAGTAGAGCATGATGCCCTGGCCCACGGCAAAGGTGAGTAAAATGATGCCGGCGGCGAGTAAAATTAATCCGTTGGGCCAGCCGCTTGCAGATATGGCTGCCTGATTAGTCTGAACAAAGGGCAGGATAATGAGAAACGTAAATGCTCCAAAGAGCAGGGGAACAAACACAGGTGAAAGCTGGCGCAAGACGCCCCAGGTAGCCTCAGATTTCGAGAGAGATAGATCCGGTGGCTCCTCTACAGGGTCCTCGTCCTGTTGAGGCGCCTCTGTACCTGGGTGTAGCAGCATCTGACCAGATTGGTCCTCGAGGGGAGGTGTATCGTAGGAGTCTTCGCTCTGAACCTCGCTATCCGACCATACGGAGTTTGTATCCTTCCAGTCTGACGACATGTGTGGTCTCTCCTTCCGCCTGTTCTTCAGTTCTGTGACGCGCTACGTTTGACGCCACAACTCCCACAGCTACCGCCATTGGTCCCGCAGCCGCTGCCACATCCGCAACTCCCGTTGCCACCGCATTTGCTGCCACACTTCCCACCATTGGCCCTGTTTGCACTGCAGCTCCCGCAGCCGCCATTTCCACTCAGCTTTTGCTCAACCTGTTGATTCGCCGGTACCTGGATGATGACGCCGCTCTCCAGCATCACCTCGACATACTCTTTCGGTACGTTGATGGAAACAACCTTGCCCAGACCACTGGGCGTGTTGAGCATCGTGCCGACCTGGGGCATAGCCTGTTTGGCCTGAACATAGTTGTCATTTTCATACGAAAGGCAGCAAAGCAGGCGGCCGCATACGCCAGAGATTTTGGAGGGATTCAGTGGTAAATCCTGCTCCTTCGCCATCTTAATAGAAACAACTCCAAAGTCCGTAATCCATGAACTGCAGCAGAGGGTTTTGCCGCACATCCCTATGCCGCCCTGCAGCTTGGCCTGGTCACGCGCTCCAATTTGCCGCAGCTCGATGCGCGTGCGAAAGGTTGCCGCCAGGTCGCGCACAAGCGCACGAAAGTCAACCCGTTCATCTGCCGTAAAATAAAAGGTTAACCGGCTCCCGTCAAATGTATACTCCGCCTCTACCAGCTTCATTGGTAGATTATGCTGGACAACATGCCGGGCACATTGTACTAGCGCGTCCTTCTCTTTGCTCTTAAACGAGAGCATCATGCGCAGTTCATCCTCGCTGGCCAGGCGAAGCACGGGCTTAAGTGGATCGGTAAGGTCACTTTCCGCCAGCTTTTTCGGGGCGATGACCACCCGACCAGCCTCGGTACCACGCACAGTTTCAACAATTACGTACTGGCCAGTTGTATACGCTTGACCTTGCGGGTCGAAATAGTAGATGCGTCCTGCAGGGCGAAAACGAATACCGACGATGGTAACAACGCTTTCCGTGCTCGTTGCAGGTAACATTGTCCTGGATCCTTCTAAACACCTATAGGGACAGGATACCTCTCCCTCCCAGAGAAGGACGCCGTCTGGGACACACCATCTCCCCGATGGCGCCGATGGGTCCTACCCGGGAGACAGGTAAGAGACCTGTCACCGTACACTTCTTTGCTACATCTCATTTGTCAGCAGGATCGCCTCCGCCACTTCACGCATAGATTTGCGATTGTTCATGCTTGCTTTCTGAATCTTGCGAAATGCCTCCTGCTCACTAAGCCCCTGTTTCTCCATCAAGAGTCCCTTAGCCCGCTCAACGATCTTGCGCGTTTCTAACTGGTCGCTGAGGGTGCGCGCCTTTTCCTCCATCGCGCGGAACTCGCTATAGCGCGCCAGCGCCATTTCGATGGCAGGGCTTACTTGACTTTCGCGGAGCGGCTTCACAATATAATTCACCACGCCGGCCTCCCTGGCGCGATCTACCAGGGGTTGATCGCTATACGCGGTTAGCAGCAACACTGGTGCAATCTTTTCCTGCGTGAGGGTCTCGGCGGCTGCGATGCCATCCAGGTCGGGCATGCGAATATCCATAACTACCAGGTCAGGGCGCAGTTCGCGCGCCAGGTTGATGGCGCTCAGTCCATCACCAGCCTCCCCAACCACGAGATAGCCCTGCTTGGTCAGGATGTCTTTCAGGTCCATGCGCTGAATAGCCTCATCATCAGCAATAATAACTCTTGTCGGCATAGTATCCCTCATTTTTTCAGTCCCTGTCCAGCCCCTGAAGCGGTTGCTGCAGCCCGTGCTGCCTCGCCTGGGTACTTAGATACGAAAAGTATACCATATTTTCCCGCTCCGGCATAGATGAGTCAGTGACTTACCCGTTCATGCCACGTACGGGAGCCTTGCTGTCTGGCCCAGTAACTGAGCTATGAGAGAGGCTTCAGAGACGATGGATTGTAATTGCGCGGGAGTGATCGACTGGCGGCCATCACAGAGCGCGCTGTTGGGGTCCGGGTGTACTTCCAGGATGAGTCCTTCGGCTCCGGCGGCAATACTGGCGCGGGACATGGTGGGTACCAGCTCGCGGCGGCCGGTGGCATGGCTGGGATCGACAATGATCGGCAGATGGGTCAGCTCGTGCAGCAGTGGCACACAGGAGAGATCGAGCAGATTGCGCGTCTGCGAATCGAAGCTGCGTATGCCACGCTCGCAGAGGATCACGTTTGGGTTGCCTGCTGCAATGATGTATTCTGCTGCCAGCAGCCATTCTTCAATGGTGGCAGCCAGGCCGCGTTTGAGCATGACAGGCCGGCCATGGCTATTTTGACCTACCGCGCGCAGCAGCGGGAAATTTTGCATGTTGCGGCTGCCAATCTGGAGCATGTCGGCATAGCGGGCTACCGTCTCGACCATCTCTGGCTCCATCACCTCGGTAATCACCGGCATGCCAGTCTCTGCACGAGCTTCAGCCAGTAACTGCAATCCCTCGATGGCGAGCCCCTGGAACTGGTAGGGCGAGGTGCGCGGCTTGAACGCGCCACCGCGTAAGATCTGCGCTCCGGCGGCCTTCACGGCCCGCGCTGTAGTGAGCAATTGCTCTTTACTTTCGACCGCGCATGGTCCGGCCATGACGACCGGCATAGAATATCCAATCACAACGCAATGGCCGCCCAGGGCATCGCCCACCACGACGGTGCTGCTTTCCGCCTTGAAAGCCCTGCTTACCAGCTTGTACGGGGTCTTGATAGGCACAATGCGCTCGACCGCGCTCTGCTGGCTGATGATGGTATGAGCTTGTATATCAAGGGCGTTGCCGTCGAGTGCGATAACCTCACGCTCGCCTATCTTCACGGTCGCGATGGGCCGCTGGTTTCCGTTCACCTGCTCCAGCAGGGCCATCAACTGAGCGCGTTCTTCGTTCCTGGCCTGATTACGAATGACGATAATCATAAATGCGATCCTCTCTCTATAGTACTGGATCTCGAAGCAAATAAAAAAGCAGAGGTCTTTTCCTCTGCTTGCTCCAGCATGCTGGCGGTTGTTTTTGCTCAGCCCAAAGGGCCCACCATCATGCTGGAGGGCTAAACCAGTAATAAAAACCAAATTGCCGACTGACTGGATTACTGAGCATTGTAATATTCCAAATTTTAAGATGCCTAGGTATCTACAAGGGATGCCTCGTCGATACTTGCTTACTATGATTATAAGTAAGCTGAACTGCCTTGTCAAGCCCTACACGGTACATAGGACTTATTTCAGCCGCACAATCGAGGTGTTCAGAGCAGTAAAAATGCGCTGCTGCTGGCTGTCCACGCCAGTCGTTTCGGATATGATGAAGATCATGGGGCCGCTACGACCGGCCCGTTCGCGTACATCCAGCACGCGCACAGTGCATGTTACCTGCTCACCGATGCGCAGGCGGCGGGCATAGTTATACTGCTGTTCGCCGTGCAATATTTGCATTTTGGAGTTATCCAGTTCCAATCCGGGAACGTGCAGGTCGCGAAAAGTGGTTGGAAAAGTGGGAGGAGCATAAAGCAGGGGTGTATCGCTCTGCAGCATTGGATCTCCGGTTGCTTCCATGAAGCGCCGCACTGCTTCTTCAGTAACTTCGAAAGTGTGCGGCGATGAACTTTTGCCGATCAGGCTTGCATCGATGGGCATGGAGAGCCCTCCTCTTGTGGATTATGTCCATATCCTCTTCGTTACTAGCATATCACATCTGCTATTTGCCAACCCGGACTCCAGTGAGATCAGTGCCTTTCTAATCCTGGTCTTGCCGGTCATTTTCTACTTTGCCCTGCTCGAAAGCTCACCGTGGCAGGCATCGTGGGGCAAGCGGAGGATGGGGTTACGTGTCACCGATGCCCATGGTGGCAGCTTGCCCCTGGCACGGTCGCTGGTGCGCTCCATCCTCAAGTTTGTGCCGTGGGAGCTGACCCATGCATGCATCTGGCGCATACCCGGCTGGCCCTTCGCTCCACAAACCCCGCCGCCAATCATCACAGCAGGATTGGTGCTTGTCTGGGTGCTCGTTGCCATGTACATCATAAGTCTGCTGGTGAGCAAGACACATCAAATACTCTATGACCGGCTCACCGGAGCATATGTTGTGGTCGCAGCACAGACGAGGGTTCTTTACAGTGAAATTAAAGCGACGTCGTAATAAACCCCAGCCGCTCAAGTGCCATATACGCGGCGGCAACCTGTCCCGGAACGGCGAAGCTGCCATCGTGAATGAGGGCGAGCAATTCCCGGGGTGTAACTAAGCGGATCTCGATGACTTCGACAGGATCGATCTTAGGTGAGCCCGTTTTGCGCACGTTACGTGCCAGGTACCACCAGATACGTGTACGCGCTCCAGTGGGATTGGCGTACATGTGGGCCAGGAACTCCATCCGGTCGTCCTCGACGCTGTAGCCCGTCTCTTCCATCAACTCCCGGTGAGCCGTCATGCGCGGGTCTTCCTCTCCGGCATCGATGCTGCCGGCGGGAAACTCCAATACCTCCAGACCTATACCGTGCTTGTATTGATTATTTATGAGAAAGCGCCCATCCTCGGTGAAAGGGACGATGCCCACCCAGCCGCGATTCTCGATGATGTAGTAGTCTGGAATGACCGGCCCACCGGGTACAGCCACCTGTTCGCAGCGCACCCGTAGATAAGGGGTATTGATCACCTGCTGGTACGAGAGCGTTGTCCAGGGTTGATGTATCGTCACACAAAATCCTTACTAGTAGTTTTACATCCTAAGCGTTTTTCCATTCTGGCCTGCGCTTTTCCAGGAAGGCGCGCAGGCCCTCGTGGGCATCAGCGGTCTGCATCACCCGCGTGAGGTAGAAGACATTGACCTGGTCGAGCGCTTCCAGGCGGTTCTGGTGCTCTTTCTGTCCCATGCGTACACTGGCCTTTACAAAGTGCAGGGCGACGGCGCTTTTGCTGCGTAACATGTCCAGGATGCGCTCCGTTTCTCTGTCCACGTTTTGAGCGGAAACAGACCAGGTAACATAGCCCTGGCGCGCTGCCTGCGTGCCGGTGAGCGTATCATCGCCGGGAGTCGCGCCAGGTAAGATCAGCACGGCCTCGTGCGCCGCCAGTACCAGGTCAGTGACCCGTACGAGCGCGCTGGCGGCCGGTGATAGCGTGCCACGCGCCACTGCCAGTACCGGCTGGGTTACGGCACGCAGTGCGGTGCAGGCATCATCAATAACAGCCTGGCGCGTGGTCTCGCCCTCTGCGCCTGCGGCTGTATGGCCCGCGATGAAGTCTAAGATGACCGCTTTAACGCCGCTGCTGCCCTGCTTGTCAAAGGTAGTACAGGCGGTACTCAATTCTCTGAGCATCAGCTCGCCAGGATGCGGAGACAGCACTATGCGGATAGTCTGCGCCTCGGCAACAATGCGCAGCGCCCGGTAGGCCTGTTGCATAATCAGACCTCGCTGGCGTCGCGCAGTTTGAAGCGTTGAATCTTGCCGGTTGCCGTCTTGGGCAGCTCGGGCACAAACTCGATCCAGCGCGGATATTTGAAGGGCGCGAGCCGTTCCTTAACGAAGGCTTTGAGTTCGTTCGCGAGTTCCTCCGATGGCTCCTGGCCGCTCTTGAGAACAACGTAGGCCTTGGGCTTGATCAAATCGTCCGCGTCTGCCTGGCCCACTACCGCGCTCTCCAGGACGGCGGGATGTGCGATGAGCGCCCCCTCTACCTCCACAGGCGAGACCCACTGGCCACCTACCTTCAACATATCATCTGAGCGGCCGCAGTACCAGAAATAGCCATCGCCATCCTGGTAGTACTTGTCGCCGGTATGAATCCAGTGGCCGTTGATGGTGTCCTTGGTCTTTTCATGCTTGTTCCAGTAGTATGCTGTCGTGCTGTCGCCGCGAATTAAGAGGTTGCCTATCTCGCCGTGTTTTACCGGGTGGCCGCTCTCGTCGGTAATCAGCGCTTCGTAGCCTGGCACCAGCTTGCCCGAACTGCCGGGGCGTATCTCTCCCGGGCGATTGCTGATGAAGATGTGCAGGATTTCGGTGCTGCCAATACCATCGAGGATCTCCACGTGGAAGGTCTCTTCCCAGCGCCGCAGGATGTCCGCGGGCAGGGCCTCGCCGGCCGAGATGCAGAGGCGCACAGAGGAAAAATCGAAGCGCTTGCCGGCATCGGGCAGCGCGAGCATAGATGCATAGAGCGTGGGAATGCCGTAGAAGATGGTCGGGCGATATTGCTCAATGGCCTTGAACATGTCCTCTGCCAGCGGCCGGCCAGGATAGTGAACAGCGCTGGCCCCGACGCCGAAGGGGAAGGTGAGGTTATTGCCCAGGCCGTAGGCAAAGAAGAGTTTGGCGGCGGAGAGGGTAATATCTGTCTCCTTAATGCCGAGAATGGGTTTGGCGTAGTATTCCAGGCAGTAGGTGGTATCATGCTGCAAGTGGACGCAGCCCTTGGGGAAGCCGGTGCTGCCCGAACTATACAGCCAGTAAGCGCTGTCATCTTTGCTCGTTCCGGCCGCTTGCAGCGTTGTGGAAGCTTTGAGCATCCACTTTTCAAAGTCGTGCAGGGTCGCCGTTTCTTGCTCTCCATCCTGCTCCAGGCCGACCACCACGACATGCCGCAGGTATTTCAGTTCCGGCAGAATCTGTCGCATTTGCTTCCACAGGCTGGCGTGGGCAAAGAGGACGCGCGCCCGGCTGTCGTTGAGCATGTAGACATAGTCGGCGGGGCGCAGGTTCGTGTTGAGAGGAACGGCGACGGCTCCTATCTTTATCGCTCCAAAGAAGGCAGCGGCGAACTGCGGGGAATCCAGCAGCAGCAGGGCCACGCGCTGTTCCAGGTCAACACCCAGTTCAAGCAGGCCATTGCCTACGCGATTGGCGAGTTCGGCCACCTGCGCATAGGTATAGGTTGCCCCCTCGTGATAAATAGCGGTTTTCGCGCCTCGCCCCTCCGCGATATTACGATCCAGGAAAGCGGTAGCGACGTTGAATTGGTCGGGCAGGACGACGCTGGGGATGGCAGGGATGGTAGTCGACATTCAAAATACCTCTTTTCTCCTGGTACGGGTTCCAGGTGACTGCACTGCCGGCGGCTTTTTCCTACAAACTCGAATATAACAGAAACTCGCCAGGTTGTGTATCAGGCCTGATGCGCCTCATGGTGTTTTCCGTGCTGTAACCACGAGTATAGTATATTATATCTCACTTTCCTCTCAATGCTGCTGTTTGTTCCAGTATCTTGACTCACCCAGCGGCACTACTACAGACATATACGCAGGTGAGTCACATGTAAGGGGATGCTTTGTTTTTGCAGCTTGCTATGGGAGTGATAAAAGACCAGCGCTAACGCTCTAAAATAACTGAATATGCTTCGGGCACTCTCCTACATAAAAAGTGCCAGAGGGTGGATTTGGTGAGGCTTGATCGCTAGAATTCTCTTTATGCTCAAATGGAGATCATTTTGTTCACGGCTTGCTGTTATTTTCCGTTCTGAGTCTTCGGTGTTGCTATCTATATGCGTTGCTACATTTTCTTGCATAGCGGGGTCCATCATATACTGGCTATCTCTAATTTAGTTAGGTTCTTAAGGTCGAGCTATCACTTGTAGCTTATCTAGTTTCTTTAATACCTGTAGATCTGGTAGTCTGTCAAAATAGGATAGGTCTAATATCCTCAACTGAGATAGATTTGCTAGTGGACTTAGATCTTTTACTTGCTTACAGCCAACTAACCTTAATACTGTCAATTGAGTCAGACTTGCTAAAGGACTCAGATCCTCTAATTGTCGGAAGAATTCCAAATTTAAGGATTTCAATCGTTTTAAGTTCGCTAGAGGACTCAAATCCTTTACTTTATCATTGACAAATATGTACAAATTAGTTAGCTGCGTAAAGCTTGCTAGAGAATTCAGGTCCTCCAAATCAAATAAATATAGGCTTAGCGATGCCAACCGCTTTAGGCTTAATAGAGGACTTAGGTCTCTTAGTTGTTCACAGCCCTCCAAGCGTAGCTCTGTCAACTGCTCTAAGTTTTCTAGAGGGCTTAGGTCTTTTAGTTGTTCACAACCCGCCAAGCTTAGCTTTGTCAACTGCTCTAAGTTTTCTAGAGGGCTTAGGCCTTTTACTTGCTTACAATTCCCCAGGGCCAACTTTGTCAATTGCTTTAAGTTTTCTAGTAAGCTTAGGTCTCTCAATTGCCCACAGTGTTCTAGGTTTAAACTTCTTAATTGTTTTACTTCTGCTAAGTAGTTTAGATACTCTATAGGCCTTGAGGTTCTTACACTCAAGTCATTTACTTTTCCTAAGTATTGTACACATTGTAGCTCTTTTTGCGAAAGAAGATGTGGCAGTCGTAAATAGGTTTCACGCTGAACTATCTGTTGTAGTACATGCTGAGCATAGATGTCTTGATCAAAAGAATCCCATACTCTAAACAACTCTTCACTCACTGATATGCTTAAATCGGGAGCATAGCCTTCCAGTGCTTTTAATGCTGCGTCACTACGAATTAGGGCAAGGGCGCGAATACAGGCAACCATAACGGGTGTGGGTTTATATTTCTCATTGGTAAGATATGGTACCGCCAAATCACCTGCCACGGCCAATGCTTTGGCATCTGTGATGTTTTTTGGTGGAACGAGTTGACTCAAACGTTTCTCTACCTCTGCTTTTACCTCTGGTCCCAGTTCGATGGCTGTTTCAAGGCAGGATACGGCAATGAGGTAAAGTTGGTAACGATACTCTTTCTCTTCGTCGCCACGCTTGATAAGGCCGTTGATGAGTTGTTCACAAAGTGCTTGAGATGGAGCAAGACCCGCCGCCAAAATAATTACTTCTCGCCACTGGTCGTTGTGGCCATTTGCCACGAGTTGTTCAATATCTATAGCACTTACTGCTGCTTGAGCTGCGAAAAATTCCTGGAATGTACGATGAGTGAAATCAATCTGATCCATGATTGGTTCACGAATGATACCAGATCTTTCTACTAACAGTTTGCGTACTGCTTTACCAGGGGTATCGGGTGGAATATTTGGCATGTTTGTGAGTTTTCGTGCCAATCGCTCATCTACTGCCGATTTTTCAGCCTCCGATAGGTTTTCTTTTGTCATCCAATAGGCGAGGTCCTCCAGAAAACGACGCTTTTGACCGTAGTTCAATACTAGATAATCGCTCAAGTCGATGTGACTCTCTTTTTCACGACGCTCTAACAGTAGTGAGCAGCAGGCTTCATAGAGTTCGATACGGTTGACGGGAAGCTGTTGCCTGCGTTCTCGGTTTAAGGCGCACAACATTGCACAGAGGAGAGGATTAGTTGCCAGATTACGAAGAGCATGGGTGTGCTTTACTCGGTCTTTCAGGTGCTCTTCGAGTGGGCCTAGCTCTTTCTTCTCTTCATCTGTGAGCAGTTCTTGCTTTATTGCCTTATGCCAATGGTCGATAAATAAGAAGATATCCGCCATTTCCATCTCCTGCAGCATAGCATCATTGAATGCTTCATGGTTCATCCAACCCTCTTCAATGGCATGAGGACGAGAGGTAACGATGAAGCGGATATCTTTATACGTTTCGACCAGATCTCTTAGCCATGTATGTACTTCTTCTCGCTGCGATGCTGAAATTTCGTCTACTCCATCGACAAGAATAATGGCTCGACCTGATCGCAGTACATGATGGACCCATTTTTCTGGCATTGTCCCTGCAATAGCGGGTGCAGCGAAATCGATAAATGCCTCTGGTCGTGGCAATCTCGATTGGGAATAGTGACGTAGACGGATATAGAAGGGAATGATGCCATTCCAGTCGGCAAGTTGTCCCTCAAATGATTTAGTTGCTGCCTTTACCGCAATCCACTGGAGTAGAGTCGTCTTTCCAGAACCTGCTAGACCACGAATAAGGAGACGGCGTGAAGATGCTAGTGCGGCATCTACCGGTACAATTTCTCGTGTCGGCTCGTCCACATCGCTCTCGGAAGAGGAAACAGCCATCAGAGAGGGAAAGGATGACCTTTGTGCTATTGAAAGAGTAATGTATGCCACACTTAGCTTATATCGACGATTTTGAAGTGAGACATCAGCACCGATCAATTGCAGAACATCCAAGTTACGAGCCACTGCATCCCTGTACTCTATCTCAAAGCGGTCTACTTGATCTGTGGGATCAAGTTGTTTTCTTATTTCGCGAAGTTCTTCTAGGACCTGATCAACTCTAGCGCTAATCAGGTCTTCTCGGTTGAGAACCTCTGCAAAGGTGTGTTCAGTAAACGAAGGAAGCTGTGATGCTATGTCAACGATGTAGGTACAGCTCTCTTGAAGAATCCGCTGATAAAGGAAGACTCCCGCCTCGCTAAAGTCTCTCGTTACATTGGGATTGACTGCATTCATGTATTGTTCCAGTTGTGTCGGCTGTAGATTCTGCTTGAGAAGCAATTCTGTGGAGAGTCTTGATTTATTCAATGTCTCTGCAACTGCTATCGCTACTGCTCTGCGTTCACCTTCATCTAGAAGGATGTTTTCACTCCTAAGTAATGGAAGAATGTTTTCGCTTACCTTGTCACCGATATCTTCAAACTGTCGATTTCCTTTGCGTTGGGCAAGCGTATCCGAAGTCTTCGATCCCACTAAATCTATTAGAGTTGATGAAATATCTAGACCCAATTCAGAGTCCTTCATCCAGAACTTGAAGATCGATTTGGCAACGGCTTTGCCGACCTCTATTGCGGCAGCTGTTAGCAGAGACATAGTAACCTCTTTGGCTGTGAGGAATAAAGACATATTTGCTGAAGAGAATTATATCATGATAACTACTAAAACGCATCTTAAATCGTCCGCGCTCTTCTAGCCGGAGTGGCTAGATTGCTGTCTCTCCTGGTAATATCCTCGGCAATTCCAACCTGAAAAAGCGCATAAACTCATAAGGCCAGGGTTTCAAATGAATGCGCTCAAATTTGTACTCTGTTACTATCTCCGCCGCTCTTCCTTCGGCTTTCTCTAATGAGCTCGCATAAAAGACAAAGTGCGCGTCGCACTGAGCATTCATGCGACATAACAGCCAGTAAAGTCTCTGAGAAATCTCTTCATCGCTGTTTGACACACCGAAACTCTCCTTGCCCATGATTTCCTCCTGCCGTGCCAGTATTTGCAATAGGAGTGTACACTTTGAAGTGTCCATACCAAAGGCTAGCATTACGTAGTGAGTACTGTCAAGTCTACTTCTCTGCTACTATTGCCGTGTAAGTCTAGTCCTGCGAGGATAGGTATGATACGGCTTCGCGTGAAAGAAGTAGCAAAAGAAAAAGGCATCAGTATGGGCAAGTTGTCACGTACAGCGGATATTGCCTATAACACGATCAAGCGCATTTACGCTGATCCGTATCGAGATGTGAGCATGCATACGCTTGATAAGCTGGCGCGTGCCCTGGGCGTACCTGCTGAAGAGTTGATCGAGACAGTGTCCGAATGAGGAAAAACCAGGAGAACGGAGCAAGAACATGTCATTAAAGCTCTGCCCCAAGATCATTCTAGAGGGAACGCGTCTGACCCTCAAAACCGAGATCGCCTTTGCGCTCAATGAACACCCCCATCTGGTCGGCCCACGCAAGTACCGCTACCATTCACCGCTCATTTCAGCAGAGTGGTGTGCGTTCAGCAACGTTCCCTGGGGACGTGGCCTGATCAACTTTGAGCCGCAGCAAGAGGGGCTGGCGGGGGGATCATGGGCGAGGTAAGTAAGACCTATTTAGACCACGTGACTCGTCTAGCCCCAAATATAACAAAAATTCCCGGTTCCCCTCGCGCCCGTAAATAGGTGAGTCGGTTAAACCATGTACAGACAAGGGTGTACGTTGTGGTATCCAATCTTGTAGCTCATGCAGGACCCGTTCATGCACGGCAGGATCGCTAATCACACCTGCTCCCCGGTCGGCATCAGCCTTACCGGCCTCAAACTGTGGCTTGACCAGTGCCACCACCCAGGCGTGTGGAGCGAGCAATGGTACAATCGCGGGCAGTACCAGGCGCAAAGAGATGAAAGAAACATCGATGACGGCACTCTCTATTGACTCCGGCAGGCTCGTTAGATGGCGAATGTTGGTATGCTCCATCACCACCACGCGCGGGTCGTTGCGCAGGGTCCAGGCAAGCTGGCCGTGCCCGACATCGACCGCGTAGACGCGTTTTGCTCCACGCTGCAATAAGCAGTCAGTGAACCCGCCGGTTGACGCTCCAACGTCAAGCGCGACACGGCCCGCTGGGTCCAGTTCGAAGGTATCCAGGGCCTTTTCAAGCTTCAGCCCACCCCGGCTGGCATACTTGAGTTCACCGGGAGCCTGCGCTAAACGGCACTCAGCATCCAGCGGCACGAGCGTGCCGGGTTTGTCAACGAGGCGCTCCCCGATGTAGACCTGCCCCGCCATGATCAGTGCCCGCGCTCGTTCCCGGCTCGGGGCCAGGCCGCGCCTCACCAGCCCAACATCCAGCCGCTCTTTATTTGCTGCCATGTAATACCTCAATGTCATGCTTGATTGACCAGAAACCGGCATGCTCGCGGAAGTCTATGCTACGCTTCTTCATGCTCCGGGCTAATGTCCGGATGGCAATCAGCAGGCTGGAAAAATGTATCCTCTGCTTGTAGTCCGGCGGGAGTTGAACAACGTCTTTATAGCCTTCCAGAAGATAGGGAAGAACCCTGGCGGGGAGTATCTCTCCGTCGTGCATCTGGAAATGCCCCAGGTCATAGAATGGATCCCCACCCCTGATTTCGCCAAAGTCGATGATACCTGTGTAGCAGCCTTGTTTCTGGTAGATGTGCGTCGCGTCGAAATCGCCGTGCGCAAGCCAGGCCTGCTCCACGTCCAGCCAGGCCCCGAAGCGATCGATGATCTCCCAGACCGCCTTGATTTCTCTTATGTTCAGAACGCGTTCAACTAAAAACGCGAGATCTCCCTCCAGGTGCTCAAAGACAATTGCCCTATAAGTAGGTAATTCCGCCTCCAAGGCAGTGACCTTACTGCTATCGCGTTTAATCCAGCCGAATCCCTGTACAGAGATGCTGTTGATAACAGCCAGGTCTCGACCAGCTTCAACGAGGATGCTCCTGGGAATCTCGTTCGCGGGATAACAACCTGTGTGTTTCCCTTTGATTTCGCTTGTCACCATGACGGACCGTTGCAGAGACTCGTTATAGTGCTCGAAGTACACAACCTCGGGGACTTTGACATTTTTTGTGTGCAGCAGTTCATGCACGCGCACCTCCGGCGCAAAGCTCGCGTTCACCTCGGGCAAGACGCGCAGGTAGAAGACCTCATTCCCGTGATATATCCTGTAGACATACGTGGAAACACCTTCGTCTACCCGCTCCACGCGCGTAGACAAAGTGCGAGGAAATACCCTGGCGACCAGGACCTCTATCAAGCGTATATCGATGGCGTTACTGTGCATGCCGGTGTTTAGAACCTCTAAATTTGTTCGAGAAAAAGTGTGGCAATTACCTTCAATAGCCTTGTGAGCATCAGGCTGCTATGCTACGCTTAAAATATTATATGGCATTGGCAAGATATTGGACGTGAGCGATTAGTAGTCTGACCGCCTTGATGTGACAGGAGATATGTAGTGGCACCCCTTGCGGGTGCCAGGCTCTCCCACTACTAGCTAGCAGGAGCGTAGTGTGTGACAAAGTTCAGGATGAGTTGCGTCAAGTCGCTGCCATTTTCAGCGCCAGCATCAAAAATGGAGGTGCCATGAGCGGATCCGGAATACATCTGGATCTCCTTGGGTGGCTTGGCCACAGAGTACATGTGCATGGTATCACTGGCGAAGCCATCGCTCTTGCTGTTCACAAAGAGCTTGGGGGCCCTGATAGCCTTCACCTCGGCGTCGCTTACGTTAACTCCAAATTCCTGGGGAGCGGAGAGGGTAATCACGGCGGCTACCTGTTGACTTGCCGCGACTTTGAGCGTGGCCGTTCCTCCCATGCTCGAACCTAGCAAGATAATCCTGGTGGCCCCAAGCTTCCGTACGAAAGCAATGGCTGCACGCAGATCGACAGCCAGTTTCGAAGCATCAAACTGACCCGTCGAATCGCCGTTGCCACGAAAGTCGTAGGCCAGCGCCAGGTAGCCGTGTACAGCGAGGCGCTGCACGATGCCGCTCTCGCTCCAGATATTCTTGGTCGTACGCAGCTCGTGCGAACAGATCACAGCAGTCTTACCATGCCCATAGAGTAGTCCTGCAAGCTGGACATGGTCCGAGGTCAGGAAATGCACTGTACGCGAGGAGACATTAGGGATTGTCGGCGTCGGCGTGATGCCCAGGGTCGGCGTTGGTCTCGGTGTCGGCAAGGACGCAGGCTGCGAAGAGGTTCCCAAACCACAAGAGGCTAGCAGGAACAGCAGGCTCATCAACAGCAACAGGCGAGAACCTTTCATAATAGACTTTCCCTTTCTCCTCAAGTGTTCATGAAGAAAACTACGTTCCTGAGATGAGAGAAATCACACATCATCCAAATTGCAGTTTTGAGACACAACGGAAATATCAACTTCCAGCGCTTTCGTGTAGAGGGAGCAACTTTTTCGACCCCGATTTGGTAGAACCACCAGGACACCAGACTCCAATGTGCGGGAATCGATAGGTTACCCATCACATGGTATACTATGCGGTAGGTAACTCTTGCGTATCGCACGTTACCCAAAGTATGTTATGCATTACTAGCACCGGGATGGTGACATCATGGCAGGGCACCGTCTTCCAGTCGTCTCCGAGAACCACTTGCTCTTGCCGGATGAAGGAGAAGGGCAACCGACCTCAATTGCCGTCGAGTCGGAGGCCTGGTACCACTGGCTGGCTGCTGAGCAGAATCAGTCCTTCGCCTTTCGACATGCTCTGGGCACGTACACTATTCGATGCGAGCGCAAACGTCAGAGCTGGTACTGGTATGTCTACCGAAAGCAGGAGGGCAAGTTACGCAAGGCTTATCTGGGCAAGACCGAGGAGCTGACGCTCGCACGGATGAACCAGGTGGCAACCATGCTAGTCAGCCGGGGCGAGGGTGTGGATGCTCCCCAGGTGCAGGCACTCACAGGAAGGTCCTTCACCTCTCCCTGCGGATTCCTTTGCTGCCCATTCCTCACACAACCCTCTCTACCGAGAGACAACGTTCACGTTAGATCAGACAGTCGAACCAGGACACACATCGCATAGGGCGGACCTCCCAGTAACACGTGCTGCTGCTCTCCCAACCTACCTGACCCCACTGCTTGGGCGCGAGCAGGATGTGCAGACGGTTGCTGTTCTGCTCGGGCGTCCAGAGGTGCGCCTCGTGACGCTCACCGGCCCCAGCGGTGTGGGCAAGACACGTCTCGGTGTCCAGGTCGCCTCCCATCTGCACGAGACCTTCGCCGATGGCGCCTGCTTCGTCCCCCTTGCCGAGATCAGCGATGCTGACCTGGTGCTTCCCGCCATCAGCCAGGCGCTTGACCTGCCAGAAACTGAGCAGGCCTCGCTGCTGGAACACCTGGAACTCTTCTTGCACGGGAAACACCTGCTGCTGCTGCTCGACAACTTCGAGCAGGTGGTCAGCGCCGCACCCCTTGTGGACGAACTCCTGGCCAAATGTCCCGCCGTGAAGGCCGTCGTGACCAGCCGGACGGTCCTGCGCCTGGCTGGTGAATACGAATTCCCGGTCTCACCGCTGGCTCTTCCCAGCCCAACATCACCGCAGGATGCCGGAGCACTCGCGCAGTACGCGGCGGTAGCGCTCTTTGTGCAGCGTGCAGAGCTTCGCCTGCCCGGCTTCTCGCTCACCGATGCCAACGCCGTCATCATTGCTGACATCTGCGCGCGCCTGGATGGCTTGCCGCTCGCCATCGAGTTGGCAGCAGCCCGTATCAAACTGCTGCAGCCGGGAGCGATTCTGGCCCGCCTGCACCACCGGCTCGACCTCTTGACCGGCGGGGCGCGTGGTCTTCCGGCAAGGCAGCAGACGCTCAGGAACACCATCACGTGGAGTTACGACCTGCTGCCTGCCCAGGAGCAGCGCCTGTTCCGCCGGCTCTCCGTCTTTGCCGGCAGCTTCACCCTCAGGGCAGCCGAGGCAGTCTGCGGCGCACCTGGCGACATGAGCGTCTCCATCCTGGACGGGGTGGCCTCCCTCGTCGAGCACAGTCTCCTGCAACCGGTGGAGCAGGCAGGAGACGAACCACGCTTCCTGATACTGGAAACCATTCGCGAGTACGGGCTGGAGTGCCTGGGAGCAACCGGAGAGGCCGTCTCCGTCAAAAATGCCTATGCCGGCTCCTCTCTGGCCCTTGCCCAAGAAGCAGCGCCGAAGCTTGCGAGCGCCGAGCAGGGGCAGTGGTTGGCTCGTCTGGAGCAGGAGCACGAGCACCTGCGGGCGTCGCTGGGCTGGTTGCTCGAGTGCCAGGACCGGCTGCCCGCCTTGCGCCTGGCTGTGGCGCTGTGGCGCTTCTGGTTCATCCGTGGGCATTTGAGCGAAGGGCGTAAATGGCTGGAGCAGGTGCTTGCCCTGGGTGAGGAGAGCATGGAGCCTGCCGCGATCCGTGCTGCACGGGCGAACGTGCTGGTTGGTACAGCAATCCTCATAGGTTACCAGGGCGAGTACCGGCGGGCCAGGCGGTCTGGTGAGGAGAGCCTGGCGTTATTTCGTGACCTGGGAGATCAGCGAGGCATGGCGGCTGCGCTGGGTAGTTTGGGCTTGCTGGCACGGTTCAGCAATGATTACGCCGAGGCGCGTGCCTTGTATGAGCAGAGCCTGGCGCTGCTCAGGGAGCTGGACGACCGCTGGGGTATCGCTCAAACCCTCTCCCAATTCGCCAGGGCGTTGCTTTTTTCTGCTCAGCCTGATTACACGACCGTGCGCTCCCTCTGTGAAGAAAGTCTGGTGATCTTTCGGGAGCTTGGGGATCGACGAGGCGCTGCCGAAGTGCTTTTTGTGCAGGGATTTCTGGCCTACAGGCAGGGTGATTACCCGGCGGCGCAGGCGTTGATGAACGAGGTCCTGCCGATCTCGCGGGAGTTCGGGGATCGACGCATGACTTCCCACGCGCTCATTATTTTAGGGGAAGAGTCAACGGCTGCCGAAACTCCGGCTGGAAGTCGAACAGAAACCGGAAAAGACCGCTATGGTCCCAGAAGCTGGCATCGAACCGAACGCTTGCAACCCGTTGGAGGTGCGAGAGCATGCAACAGCCAGTGCATGCCCGTTTCGCAGTCATCAGTGGAACCATTGCACGAAGCGCGGCTTGACAGTAATCGCTCCAGGGCGTACGCTACGTACAATGTCATGTATTTGTCTCATCACAAACGAGGAGGATATGTATGGGCATGACCAATGATGGTCTGTCGTACTGGCAGGCCGAAAGCGGTGGCGAACCTCTACTCGAAACCACTGTTGGTGATCTCCTGGATCGTCGTGCAGGCGAACTACCTGCACAGGAGGCGATTGTCTACTCCTGCTATCCCGAGTTTGGCGGTGCGCTGGATATCCGCTGGACCTACCAGGAGTATTGTGAGCGAGCTAACGCGGTCGCACGCGGCCTGATGGCGCTTGGACTCAGCAAGGGCGACCATATCGCCGTGTGGGCGGCCAACCTGCCCGAGTGGCTGCTGCTTCAGATGGGCGCCGCTAAAGCGGGTTTGGTACTGGTCACAGTCAATCCGGCCTACCGTGCGCAAGAACTGGAGTACGTCCTGAAGCAGGGCGATGTTGTTGCGCTGTTCTTTATGACACGTATACGTGATCACGATTGCCTGGCCACGGTGCGCTCTATGATTACCCCCGGTACACGCAACGGGGAGGTAAGCAGCGAGCGTCTCCCCATGCTGCGTTACGTAAGTTTGATGGGCGCTCCTCCTGCGAGTCTACTGGAGCAAGAGGGGTGGCGGCCAACGCTCATGCGTGAAATGACTATGGATGGAGTGCAAATCAGTGAAGAGGAGCTCCATGAGCGGCAATCTTTGGTGACACCGGGAGACCCGGCGCAAATCCTCTATACCTCTGGTACCACTGGCTTCCCCAAAGGAGCAATACAATCTCATCGTAGTATAGTTAACAATGGAATGGGCTTTGCACAGTCTTGGGAGACACGCCGGGATGATCATAGCTGCACCGCAATGCCATTCTTCCACGCGGGAGCATCTGTACTGGGAGTTCTCGCTTCATTATATGCTGGCTCAACCCTGCATCCCCTGATCGCCTTTGATCCCCTGAAAACCTTGCAGGTTATCAGCACTGAACGCTGCACCACGTTCGGAGGCGTCCCCACTATGCTGCTTGCGATAATGCAGCACCCTGATTTCGCTAAGTATGACCTCTCATCGCTAAGGACCGTTGTGAGCGGTGGTTCACCTGTGCCAGTTTATTTAATGGAACAGGTGAAAGAGCGTATAGGAGCTGACGTAGCCATCGTCTTCGGCCAGACGGAAGCCAGTGCAGCTATTACCCTGACGCGGCAAGATGACACTTTTGAACTAAAATCGGCTACAGTAGGTGTGCCCTTACCCCATGTCGAGGTCAAGATCATCAACCCTGCCACCGGCGAAATAGTGCCTTGTGGTGAGCGCGGAGAATTGTGCTGCCGTGGCTACCTCGTCATGCAGGGCTACTATCAGATGCCGGAGAAGACTGCTCAGACCATCGACAGTGATGGATGGCTGCATACAGGTGACCTGGCAACAATGGATGCGCGCGGGTATGTCAATATCGTTGGCCGCCTCAAGGAGATGGTGATTCGTGGGGGTGAAAACATTTTTCCACGTGAGGTCGAAGAGTTTCTGATTCGCCATCCCAGGGTCGCCGATGTACAGATCCTCGGCGTGCCCGATAAATTTTTCGGCGAGGAGATGCTGGCCGTGGTGCGTCCTAAGGAAGGGGAGCAGCTTACCGAGCAAGAACTGCGCGACTTCTGTAAGGAACAGATCAGTCATCAGAAGATCCCGCGCTACTTCCAGTTCGTTGACTCCTATCCCATGACTGCAAGCGGCAAAGTGCAGAAGTTCATCCTGCGCGAGCAGGCTATCAAAGCGCTGGGGCTGGAGGAAGCCGCGGGAATAAAAACGGCGTGATCTTGCAGCGGGAGAAGGAGTTTGACCATGGGTATGATACACGGCGGCTGGCTTGTCGCCAAAGTGCTGAAGAAAGAAGGCGTCGAGGTCGTCTTCACGCTCAGTGGCGGTCACATTGCCGCCATCTATGATGGCTGTATGCGTGAAGGTATCCGCGTCGTTGACACACGCCACGAGCAGGCAGCAGTACACGCGGCGGAAGGGTGGGCGAAGTGTACCCGCACTCCTGGAGTTGCTCTACTTACCGCTGGACCAGGCGTCACCGATGGCGTTACGGGAGTGGCAAACGCCTACCTCGCGGGTAGCCCAATCCTGGTCATCGGTGGAGCTGCCCCGCTGAGCCTGTGGGACCGGGGCGCGCTGCAGGAAATGAACCAGATTGACCTGCTGCGCCCCATCACCAAGTGGGCGCGCACCGTACACGAGACGGCGCGCCTGTCCGAATATACCTCCATCGCCTTCCGCCAGATGCTGAGCGGCAAACCTGGCCCGACCTTCCTGGAAATGCCGATGGATGTGCTCAACAACTTCGTTGAGACCGAGGCATATTTTGACCCCGGTGAACCTGCCTCCTATCGCCCGGCTGGACGCAGCGCACCCGAGGCCGAGCACGTGCTGAGGGCCGCTGCCATCCTGGAGCAGGCGCAGCGGCCCGTCATCATGGCGGGCACTGCCGTGTGGTGGTGCGATGCCGCCGAACCCCTGCGCCGCCTGGCCGAGCGTATCCAGGCACCTGTTTTCCTTAATGGAGCCGGGCGCGGCTGCCTACCACCAACGCATCCACTGTTCTTCAGCGCAGCCAGGCGCAAAGCTCTCGAAGGAGCCGATACCATCCTGGCGATTGGTACACGCATGGATTTTCGCCTCAACCACGGCCAGCCGCCACTCATTCCGGCCGGGGCAAAGCTGATCTGGTTCGATCTTGCCGGCGAGGATATCGGCGCCAACCGGGGCGCAGCCGTAGGGCTGGTGGGCGATGTTGGCATCAGCATGAGCCAGGTAGCGGAGGCGACCAGGCAACATGAAGAAGGCGAATGGCTGCGCCATATTCATATGGAGGAACGCCGCGCTCTGGAGCGCGATGCTGCTGCTCTGAACTCCGATGCCGTGCCCATTCATCCTATGCGCCTGTGCCGCGAGATACGCGACTTCATCGACGAGGATACGACGGTGGTGGGTGATGGGGGAGATATCGTCAGCTATGGCGGCCGTGTGATCAACGTCTATAAGCCGGGTTACTGGCTCGACCCGGGTCCAATGGGCTGCCTGGGAACCGGCACCGGCTTCGCCATGGCGGCGCAGCTCGCGCGTCCCGGCAAGAAGGTGTTGATCCTGCACGGCGATGGCGCCTTTGGTCTGAACGGCATGGAGTTCGAGAGCATGGTGCGCCAGAAGTTGCCCGTGGTCTCGGTAATCGGCAATGATGGAGCGTGGGGGCAGATTAAGCATCCGCAGAAGGCCATCATAGGCCATGCGACGGCGGCTGAACTCTCGCCCGGCATACGCTACGACAGGGTAGTTGAGGCGCTTGGCGGCTACGGCGAACTGGTCGAGCGGCCCGAGGACATTCGCCCTGCCATCGAGCGAGCGTTCGCGTCCGGTTTGCCGGCATGCGTGAATGTACTGATCGACCCGGAGAAACCATATGGGCGGTCAACGAACGTAGCGGTATGAAATGCATGTGAATGTGGATTCGCGCAAAGGAAAGAAAGGTAGAAAGTGCTATGTCCCAGGGGGAAACTGTTCGCTCCATTCTCACATCCGCGGATGTGTCTCAACTGCCGCTACGCGACCGTGTTGGCCTGGTCATCGAAGCAAGAGATGTCGACACCGCGATCAACAGGATACGCGAGGCAGAACATGTTGGTGTTCGACAAGCCTGGATGACGCAATCGCTGGGTATGCTGGATACTTTGACGCTTTTTGCCGCCATGGCAGCGCAAACAACGCGGATCCGCCTGGGCACATCGATTGTGCCAGTCTATCCGCGTCATCCCCTCGTGATGGCGCTGCAAGCAGCTACCATCGACGCGCTTGCATTGGGGCGCTTGCGCCTGGGCGTTGGCACCAGTCACCGCCACGTGATGGAAAACGTGTATGGCCTCTCGATGCCGTCCCCGCTAGCGTATTTGCGCGAATATGTCGAGGTGATGCGTCAAGGGTTATGGGAGGGACGCGTGGATTATCATGGCAGATTCTTCAAGGTAGTCACCTCTTTCCCGCGCCAGGCGCGGATACCTCTGCTCATTTCGGCACTGGGCGAGAAGGCATTTCGCCTGGCTCGTGAAATTGCCGACGGCGCGATTTCGTGGGTATGCCCGGTTCCCTATTTGCTCGATGTAGCCCTGCCTGCCTTGCGAGCAGGCGCCCGGGCCCAACATCGTCCCGCACCGCCGCTAGTAGCGCATATCCCGGTAGCAATGAGTACGGATGAAGCTGCTGTACAGGCGGCGGCAAAGCAGCGCTTCTCGTTCTATACGCAAGCGCCATTTTACGTACACATGTTTGCAGCGGCGGGCTTTCCTATTGCCGCGGATGGAACCGGTGTCGATGCGCTGGTCAAAGCGCTGGTGATCACAGGAAATGCAGCGCAGGTGGAGAAGCGCTTGCGAGAGCTGCTCGCGAGCGGCCTGGACGAGCTGATGCTGATGCTGGTGCCGGTCGCGGACGAGGCACGCGAGCGAGAGCAGCTGCTGCAGGTGATTCGTTCGCTCTAACGGAAGCCTGGAACGGACTGTATCTTGAAAACCCGGCGACGCACCTGCTCGAAGATCCGTTGTGGTAGCCACTGGCGGAGTGCCACCAGCAGGCCAGCGCGAGGACCAACATAGGAGCGCAGAGGGGGTGCAGCGCTGGTCGCAAGTTGCACGATGCGCCTGGCCACTTGCTCGGGATCTGGCCCCTGCTCCACTCCATCGCGGACGAACTGCATCATCGACTGGCGAGCAGACTCATAGACAGCGAGTGGCGCCGCAGGAGGCCGCGGATCGAATTTCGTGCGAGAAAGGGTGGGCTCGACTAATGACACCTTGATATTGAAAGGACGCAATTCGTCATACAGTCCCTCGATCATGCCCTCCAACGCGAATTTGCTGGACGAATAGAGACTGAGATAGGGCATAGTCACCACCCCGAGGATAGAACTGACCGTGATAATCTGGCCGCTTCCCTGGCGGCGCATGACAGGGAGGACCGCCTTCAGCATGCTGAGTACACCGAACACGTTCGTTTCAAACTGTGCTCGCGCGTCCTCCAGACTGTTTTCTTCGAGCGCGCCACCTATTACAAAGCCAGCGTTGTTCACCAGCAGGTCGATGCGCCCTGTACGTCCCAGGATCGCCTGTACGCATGTCTGAACGGATGTCTCCGAACGGACGTCCAGTGGAAGCAGTTCAAAGCCGCCAGCAGCGTTGTGCGCAGGAGCGCGACTGGTGCCAAACACCTGAAAGCCCCGCGCTGCCAGAAGGGCTGCGGTGGCCTGCCCAAATCCGGACGAGGCTCCGGTGACCAGCGCAACTCGTGAAAGTGTCATGCCTGTACCCCCCTTTCAAAGAAGCCCAGACAGGTAACGACCAGTGTGATCACTTTGCTGGCTCGATACGTCATCCTCATCTTTGTTCACCTTTCTTTGGTGTAACCACACGTATTTACGCAAAAAAACAACCAACCATTCAAAGAACAGCAAGGAAAGCGGGGACTTTATCTGGCCGCCGCGAGAACCGCGGAGAGGTCGGTCAGCAGGCCTTCGAAGCGTTCCCGGCCCAGCGCGTGCTCGATCCTGGCCTGTGCTTCTTGCCACAGCGGCCAGGCATGCCTGAGAGCCTGTTCCCCTTCCTGGGTGAGATGCGCCAGGCGCGTGCGTCGATCTTCGCCTTCCTCAATACGCACCAGGTGCTGTTTGGCCAGCACCTCCAGGTCGCGGGTAAGGGTCGTCCGGTCCATAATCAGGATCCCGGCCAGGTGTTTGATCGTGACTGGCGCCGCCTGGCTAAGCGCGGCAAGCAAGGTAAACTGTGTGACGTAGAGGCCACTTGGGGCCAGGATTTCGTCATAGAATCGGGTGAGGACACGATCGGTGCGCCTGATCGTCGCGCAGGCGCAGCGTCGCACCTCACTGGTAGTAAGTTGGTCGCTCATACCCTTTCTCCCAGATATTTGAGTGTATGTACACCTATATCCTACTGTGCGCATGCTGCTTTGTCAAGATGGTTTTCCTCTGAGATCCAGTCATAATCCCTTTGGCGGGCCTGCGGCCGCATTGGGGAAAAAGAAAGCGAGGATTCCCTGCCCCCCAGGCAGGGCACCCTATCTGGGGGATAGGTATCCTCGCTGCACTCCCCTCCTCTCAAAGCGAGCCGCGTGCCCACCAGAAGAAGTATGAGTGGATGTCAAGGATTTATATAAACAGAGATGTTTGTTAGCAGAGAGATATACTGAAAATAGGAAGTCTTTCGGCAGGAAAGACATATGATAGTAAAGGGGAAGAAGATGTTTTTCCATGTGCAAAAACTGATCAATGAGATCGTTCCAGACGAGCCTGATCCCGCTGCCGCTAATGCTCTGCAAGAGGGCCTGGGGGGTCAGTTTGGCGAGATGCGTACAATGATGCAGTATCTGTTTCAGAGCTTCAACTTTCGTGGGAACGCAAAACCATATCGTGACCTGATCCAGGGCATCGGTGTCGAGGAGATCAGCCACGTTGAACTCATCGCCACAACAATTACGCGTCTCCTCGATGGCTCGCCGCGCTACAAGGGCGACGGTACGCCCGGCGAAGGCGGCTCGACGCCGCTCAATATGGCCTTGTCTCAAGGCAATATCCAACATTACCTGGTTGGCGCTCAAGGAGCTTTACCCGTCGATTCTGCCGGTAACCCGTGGTCGGGTTCCTATGTCTATAACAGTGGCAATCTGGTACTCGACCTCCTCTACAACTTGATGCTCGAAGCGACCGGGCGTTTGCAGAAATGCCGCCTCTACGAAATGATTAACAACAAGACTGCTCGTTCCACTATTTCCTACCTGATCGTGCGTGACCAGGCGCACGAGAACGCGTACGCGAAAGCCCTGGAGACCCTGGGGATCAACTGGGGGAAAGTCTTGCCCATCCCCAATTTTGATGTAACCAGGTATCCAGAGGTCAAAAAGCTGATGGATCAGGGTCTTCAGAATCAGCAACATCACTGGCGCCTGGATAGCTCAGAAATGGGGAAGATTTTCAGGGGCCCTTCGCCCTCGAGAGATGGTGAGCTTATGACGACACCCAAACCGCCCGAGGGCGTGCCAATTCCATCGAATCCCGAGCGACCAGAGGAGTTTGCTCCCGCCTTGACGCCGGAACTCATGAGATTAGTGGAACAAGCAAGCAAGATGTAGGACTTTGGCCATTATACTGGATTTGAAACGTCATGCGCCGCCAGCGCACCACTCCGCATGACCATAGAAAAGGCGGTCAGAATATACCGTTGGCGAACCCTCTGTTTTGACTGCTCAGCGCCTGCGGCGCTTCGCACAGTGTTTTGGATGAGGTGGCTGGATGGGCGGTCCACAGGCCGCCCATCCAGCCACCTCATCCGAGAAAAACGAGCCGCGCAGCGGCGAGCAGTCAAAGAAAAGGGTTCGCCAGCAGTATCCAGAAGGATGGAGACCCTTATTTCACTACGACGGTGGCCATTGATAGGCATTCTGGATCGCGCTGGCGTTCCCGCAGGGATTGCTCGGGCCAGAGTGTGACTTATCCAGCATTGGCCATTGATAGGCGCTCAATATATTGAGCTTGCTCTGGTTGATCGTCGTCCAGTCGTCGTTGAGGATGCCGCCGGTATCTCCTGAGTTTGGATTCCACGCCCAGTAGGTATAGCTGATGCCGCGCGTGTGCAGGAATGTCACCAGGGTGCGCTGCCACACCCCCCCGGTGTCCTGCCCCATAGAAGGGCCTCCGAACTCCCCTACGAATACCGGGGCGGTCCCATTCTGTTGCAGGTAGGCCCAATGCTTCTGCCAGATGGCGGGCAGGGTATGTGCGAGGTCCGCGGGTTTGGGGACCTGGAACCACGGCTGGTTGTAGACACTCGGTCCGTAGTCATGGGCAGAATACACCAGCTTGTTTGGTTCCGATAGGCGTACAGGGAACTGCGCTGCTCCTTCCAGGTTCCCGCCCCACCAGTAGGAGTCGTTATGGTACTGCTCGATCCCCTCGACGATAATCAGCCACTGCGAATTGACGGCCAGGATGGCGTTGCCCGCCTGCTGGGCAGCCAGGCGCCAATCAGTGCCTGGGTTGCCATCACCCCAGGTGGCCGGACTGTGCGGCTCGTTGGCCAGGTCAGCCCCGATGATGGTAGCATTCCCCCGGTAGTGTTTGGCCAGCATGACCCAATCCTGGATCCAGCGCGCCTGGGACACGTGGTCGGTGTACCACAACGAGGGCCGTTGATCGGCGGTGGTATCATGACGGTCGAGGATAATCTTCAAGCCAACGTTATGGGCGCCCTGGACAATCCGATCCATCAGTGCCAGCCCTTTGAGTCCTTTCAAGTCAGGGTTCAGCTGGTAGTTGATCCCATTCGGCATGCTCGCGGGATCGAAGAGCTGATTGCTGTAGGGCAGGCGAATGGTGTTGAAGCCTGTCTGTGCCATCTGCTTCAGCATGCTTTGCCAGTTGCGCGCCCACAGCCCATGCGGGGCAAAGGTACCGGTCTCAAACCCAAACCAGTTGACGCCCGTGAGAGACACCTGGCACCCCGACGAAGCGTCCACCAGCTCACTATGCCAGGTACTAAGGAAACCTACTTGATGACCAGGTTGGCATCGCGCGGGGGCTTTCGCCGCAACAGGAATAGAGGCGTTCGCCAAAACAGGTAGAGTAGTAATAGATGTAACGGCAGATAGGATCAGCATTCCCAAAATATAGAGAGGCAGTATGCTCCTCCTCCAAATACCTGCTATGCAGGAATGTCTCATATCATTCTTCCTTTCCATGCAATAACATCTAGAAATAGTAAGGGCCTATAAGGTACAAACACTTGCCCTGAGTGTGCTTAGTAAAGCGTTTGATGCTTCTCATTTGCGGGAAATTCTTTATTCCCCTGGAAAGCTGATCAAGGTGAAGGCAAAAGTGTCGACCTTCGAGTTGAAAGCCTTGCCGTATCGCGGATCATCGGCACGGATGGGATGGTAATCTCGGGTTAGAGTTTGAAGGGATCAAATCCCGCGGCAAAGGCGCCGGGGGAATCTTGTGGAGCAGAACTAGCGCTGGCGCTTCCTCTGACCCTTTTTGGGGAGCAAGGATCGTTCTGGGAGTAGAGATCTTGTTGATCTCCGACAATCGTTTGATACGCTCTCATCGTTGTTCCTCCTTCAGGGCCAAAAGTCATTATCTAACGCTTCCAGCACCCAACCTGGGTACGGTTGAGAGTCCAATGGTGAGTACACTCTGGCGGCCCATTGGAATTCGCTACACCGAGTTCCGTGCATCGTGAAGGTGAAGGAACAGAAAACAGTGTATGCTTTCACATTATAAACGGTTTTACCCCTTGCTTGCCTGGAAAACGCCTTGTAGTCTCAAGGCGAACGTCTCATGGCTGTGAGGACATAGCTCTCCGGATTGTCCCTTCTGGGCGGGATACTGGTCATCTCCGGTATAATGATTGTCAACAGGTGGGGGAGGACAAAAGGGCAGCGCTGGTATTTGCTCAAAGGAGAGAGAAGCAATGTAGGAGAACCTGGCTGGAGTGTTGTGGCCACCTGAGCAAATTTGAGATTGCAGGGGTATCCTACGCCTCCTATCCAGACCCGGAATTTGGTGACAAAAGCATGCGTGCGCCGGGGAACACGAGTGCGGCGAAGAAATGCTGCTGCCTGTGGTGAACTCTCCCCGGGTCGGCATGTACGGCTACACGGGACCTGCGGAATGAAGCTGGCGCGGGCGGCCATAAAGGCCCCCGCCCCTACGGGATGATGAGGGAAACACTGTCCCCTGGCGCTGCCACAGGTGGGAGAGGCCTTGAGAGTTCACGGGTGCTGGAGAGGTGTAGCAGGTGTAGCAGGTGTAGTGGGTGTAGCGGCATTGTGTTGGGAGCATGTTGTTTCGGGACACAGATGGGAGAGGGCGGGGCGATTGATATAGATAAGATGACATGAGGCGCACGGGTCGAAGCCTTGCAGGTACCTTGCATGATTCAACCCGTTTTTTCGTGCCGAGGTTAAAAGCTGAGGGACAGTTGGGACCATTGGGACAGGGTTTCCAATTGGTAATGGGTTCCGCGACAGGTAATATGGCGGTGGGGGCACGGTCGCCATTGATGACTCATTATTAGTATAATAGAGTGGTGCAAATGGTGCGTCAGGAGCGGGATGGCAGGCATGGCAGGGGCAAGGGGTGCCAAATAGGCATCAACCTAAGGCGCTAACCCGGGATTCCGTAGGGGCGAGGGTGGTGGAGCGGCGCGGGGGACGCCATCTGGGGGATGGTGTGCAGGCCTTGATGGTCGCCCGCGTTGTCCACCGCTAGGGCCATCCCTGGCACTACCATCGGTCACGCTGGTACAGGGGGTCAGACGGGCGGCCATAAAGGCCCCCTCCCCACATCATCCACACTCCCGCCCCTACGGATATTGATGGACTTTTTCTTAACTTGATACCTATTTGGCAGCCGCAAGGGTTGAGGATACCTCTCCCCCGGAGAGGGTGCCCTGCCTGGGGAGCAGGTATGCCCCAGCGACCGTGTGGCCACTCCCATGAAACGCCTTCGCAAGCCGGCGCATTCGTAGTTCGATGCTATTCATTACCGTCCCTTAAAGTGGGCCTGGCGTCGCTCGATGAAGGACTGGACACCTTCTTTTATATCCTCGCTCTGCATAAGCGCCTGCAGATCAGGCAGAAATTGTCGGGTTGCCGCTTCTTCACCCTCAGTGATGGCTAAGCGTGCCGATTTGAGCGTGGCACGCACACCCAGGGGAGCCTGTGCCGAGACGACCTGAGCCAGTTCTGTTGCACGAGTGAGCTGCTGGCCTGGCTCAACCACCTCCTGCACTAAACCGATGCGCAAGGCCTCGGCTGCATTGAACTCATCACCGGTCAGCAAATAACGCATGGCGTTGCCCCAGCCAACCTCTCGTGGAAAGCGGATGGTTGCCCCTCCAAAGGGGAAGAGACCACGCTTGATCTCTATTTGAGCGAACCGTGCATTGGAAGCGGCAATGCGAATATCCGCTGCCAGCATGAGTTCAATACCGACAGTGAGGCATATCCCCTGCACCGCAGAGATCAGCGGCTTCGTGAGGCGCGGGCCACGAAGGCCCAGTGGATCAATCGCACCTTCCGGATAATCAAACTGCCCCAGGGATGATGCAAACTGCGTGAGCTCCAAACCGCCTGTGAAGTGATCTCCATGGGCAAAAAGCACGCCACAACGTAACTGGTCATCATGCTCTAGCTCAGCGTAAGCTAGCGCCAGCGCGCCCAGCATTGCCCGATCAAATGCGTTGCGCTTGGCAACACGGTCCAGTCCTATCAACAGTACATGTCCCTGCTGCTCTGTCGAGACTCGTCCTTCCTGGTTCATATTTACCCTCGCTTCGTCTGGTGGCCTTAAGGATGAGCAATGCCGAGTTTGTTACTTGATTATTCGCTGATAAAGGTAATAGACTGCTTCAGCTTGCTATCTCTAAATGGATCCTTTATATCAATTATTGCCGGGGGACCTGTCCGGCGGATTTCAGGAAGCGCTGCCAGATTCTTTTTGGCTAGAGTGTATTTCGGGTCAATGACCAGTGCGCGTTTCAATGCCGCTTCAGCCTCGTTATAGCGTTCCTGCATGATCAAGGAAATCCCCAGGTTGCCCCAGGGTTGTGGCAGGCAATCGCCCATGTCAATAGATGCCTGGAAAGCCTGCTCGGCCTCTTGCCATTGACCCGCTTCCATCAATTGTAAGCCATTCTGGAAGTGGTCTTCCTGTTCAATAAGCTGGTCCAGGGTAAAGTTTGGGCCGCGCAGTTTCAGGGATTCCCCGGCCATCTTACGAGCAAACTTAAGCTCTCCCTCGAGTTTCTTTGCCAGTTCAGGTACGATGTTCAGTTCTTTTGCACGTTCATAATCACGAAAAGATCGGCCAAAGCGCGAGGTGAACCGGCTTGCCATGCCTCGATTGAACCATAGCTCGGCATTATTTGGGTCTAGCGAAAGCGCTTCTGTGTAGGCTGCATAGCTTTGCGGAAAGTTTTGCAGCATACCCTGCGCAGTTCCCAGTTGATTCAACACATCAGCACGCTGTTGTGCATGTTTTGGAAGGTAATTCAACAGGCGCTCGCAGTTAGTAACTGCCTCGGCATAGTTTCCTTGAAAGATGTGATGACCAATGAGATCAAGCCATTTGTCGACTTGCGACAGGTTAACGGTAAACTTTTTCTTGTGTCTGGATTGTTTTGATTTTCTTGACATAATTCTACCAGCTTGTTACTTCTCAAATCAGGCTGGATTTCATTATATCATAGATAAGATGAAATGAAGGTGATGGTTACTCGCTTCCTGGTCGCCAGGATGCGACTGCAATCTTCGAGGAGTATAACTACACCAGTACTATTAACTCTGTGAGCAATGGTTAGTGATCGTCGATGGGCTACTGACGACGAGAGAGCAGTCACAGATGGAAGGTGATATAGGGAACAATCCCTAACTCTCATCTACTTCTTCATACAAATCTGAGATGTGAACAGAAAGCGCTCTGGCCAGTCTCTCCAAGATTGCGAGCGACGGTGAATAGTGCTCATCGTTGCAGATACGGGCAATGGTGCTATAGGATACATCACTCAATCTCGACAATTTTCCCATGCTTATTTCCTTCGCCTTTAGCACCTGTTTTAGCCGTAAACGTACCACTCGTCACTCTTTTTCGCTGCATTGTACATCTCCTTCCATCTTGACGAGTCTCTGCAAACATGATGTTCCATATATGAACGTGCTAATATGAAGAGAGTGGGAAGACTGAAGAGTTCCCACTAAGCAGAACACAACGAGACAGTCTCCTATTCTTTCCAAATCGTTTGCCCTGGAGCGTTTTCAGGGTTTAAAATGCAAGAGCCACGTGGTAACATGTCTCCCAGAATGGGAGACTGGGATATTTAGCGATTTTCACCTGTTACAGGAGAATGCATATGACTCGTCAAGCCAAAGATGAAGAACGTGAACAGCGTATCCACATGGAGATCATCGTGGACGCCTATGGCCCTGAAGAGCAGGCGGCAGGGTGGTATAACTATCTTTCCGATACCTTGCAATTCCCGTTTTCTGCCCGGTGTGTCGCTCTCCGCGCAATCTCGCCGTTAGAAACTGGGAGATAAAGTTGAGGTCGTGGGCATGGCCCCCGACGAGGAATGCGAGCATGATATGTTTGTGTTGATTCGCTGGAAACGGCGTCAGCTCGCGGTTCCCTTGATGCAATTAGAGGGGATTCAGGTAGACGAGGAGACCCAACAGGCGATTGAGGATTGGCACTACTGGGTGAACCGGGGATACGAGTTCTAAGCCGAGGAGGGTGCATGGCTAACCTTTCAACAGACGTTGTCTATCAGCTGCATATTCGCCTGGCTTACATTGAGCCACCGATCTGGCGACGCATTGTGGTTTCAGGCCAGGTGACGCTTTTTGGCCTGCACCGGATGCTCCAGGTCGTCATGGGGTGGGAGAACTATCACCTGCATCAGTTCATTGTTGGTACCACGCGCTATGGAGAGCCGGATCCCGAGTACGAGGACGGGATGAAGGACGATCGGCGTGTCCGACTCCGCAGGATTGCCCGTGAGGAAGGAGCCAGCTTTATCTACGAATATGATTTTGGGGATGGTTGGCGTCATGTGATTACGGTAGAACACATCTGGCCATGGACCCAGGATATGATAGTTCCACGCTGCCTGGATGGAGCACGCGCGTGCCCTCCGGAGGATTGTGGTGGTATTGGGGGCTATGAACACCTGCTTGAAGCTCTGCGGGATCGACGTCATCCCGAGCACAAGGAGCTGCGCGCGTGGGCTGGAGCGCACTTTGATCCAGAGTTGTTTTCCTTGCAAGCGGTCAACTCAGCTTTCACCCTCCTGACGACCTAGGGTGGCGGATAATCGGGTCGCTTTACATTGCTACTCCTTTGTATACTCTAGAATCACGGAGTGTTTCAGCTACCTGTTACAAGTCTCTTTTGTCCAGTTCTTCTTTCAAAGCTCGCAGGCTCTTGTTGCTGCTGCGCAGGTGGGCAATAAACGCGTGCCACTCCGGTTCCTGTCCTTGCTTCTGGTACAGCAGCCTGACGCGCATCAAGAAGTCTGTCGCTTGCTGGTAATTTTCGCGCCCGCGCCCGTCAATGAGTTTTTGTATCACACTCTTGTACAGGCGAATCGCTTCGTGCGGGTAAGACTCCTCCGCGGCTTTTGCCACTTGAATCTGGTAATCGCTCGAAAATGCACGATAGTTGTATCCATAGAGCGATGTACTTGATGTATGCTCCATCTCTGCAAGGGCGGCTAACGCCTGGCCGACCTCTCCCTCATCCAGGTAGATACTGACGAGCGCTCCCCAACGGCTTTGCTGCTCTAACGTCTGGATGAGTCGCGGTCGAAGGCCGGGCCACGCCTCTTCTGGCTGACTGGCTACCTGCACTGCCGCTCGCACGGAGCGATAGGTGGCATCACCCGGGCTGGCCTGGAAGCGTGCTAGCTCCATATCCAGAGCTTGCTTTGCCTTGCCGTACAGGAGGTACTTTTCGCTCAGCCAGCGCCGGTAGGTGTCTACAGTGTGTGCGCTTGTGAAATCCTGTCGCTTTCCCTGGAGAGCTTGTTCGACCTCTCCGAGCCTCATTTCCACAAATGCCAGGGCCTGTTCTCGCCACGCCTCACCCGATTTCAGCAATTGTTCTGCGAACCAGGTCACGTCCATGGGTTCTGTCAAGTTTGCCTGGGCGACGCCCAGCGCTTCGTTTTCACGGCCAAGCTGCAGGAATTTCTCTGCCAGTTCCTTATACAGACCGGCATTGCGGTACTCTTCAAGCACATCTTCATCGCTGAAGTGATCCGTTTGTTTAAGTGTCGCCAGAAAATCAACGATCCCACGGTTGTGCCACTTGCTTGAGAAGTCCTGCCCGGGTCTCATCTCCTGACGCAGCCATGCCTCAACCCTCTTCCGTTCATACGTTGTTGCATTTCCCGCGATTGCCGCCGGAATATCCACATCGAGCCCGCCGTAATTGTAGCCAAATTTCCAGAGGTCGAACAGCGAGGTCAGCAGTGCTTCGCGTTCCGCGGCATCCAATCGTTCATTCCGTGGGAGGGTAGGCTGAGCATTCAGGCAGGTTACCAGGCCAGTTGCGCATTTACCCAGAACCCAACTGACCTGACCCTCATCGTGTACCTCCTCATATTGCATGATAGTTTCCCCGGCAACTGTAGCATACACGACCTGCGCATTGGCCCATTCGCCCACCTCGGCAAAGTTCTTGCCTATGTCATATAACTGCTCTAACTCGGCGGCAACGCGGCTGGCAGCGCCCCATCCTCGCCCCGCGTTATAGAAAGCCGAGGCGACCTGGCTTTCAATAGTGGAGGGATCAAGCGTACGCACCCGGCCCCTGCCTGACCGCTTCTTCTCCTGTGTGGTGGGAGTCAGAGGAAGTTCTATCAGCAGCTCGATCAAGGGCTCTATGTCAGGCTTACGTTCCAGGAGCTGTTCCACGAGAAAAAGTAATTCCTCGCGGCTTTTCTTCCTGAGCTGTGCCAACACCGCAGTCTCAGGCACCCTGGCTCGTGGTTTTGCTGCCTGTCCATCTCCGGTCATATGCTTCTCCTAATCCGCAAGGCCTCTTGATGTGGCCCGGCAATGCTTATCATACGCTACGATTGCGCGAAGGTAAACACGGGAGAAGCTTGGCGGATTAAGGGATTGATGCACTATGATACTATTGAAACCGATATAGGGCACCAGGAGGGAAGAAGGAGCGGGTATTTCATACATCGAAAGGGAGGCCAAGAAGGTGAAAGGCAATAGAAAGAAGGACCACAAGAGGCGTGAGCCGATGAGGGAGGCCAGAGGAACAAGCCAACCGTACGAGGAGGGAACGGCGACCAATCCTCGTCTTAAAGCGCTGATCCTGGAGGTGGTCGAGGACCAGATTCGTGCCAGTGACCCTCCCGAGACGCAGCAGACGTTCGAGCGGCTCCTGGCGGCAGGATATTCGCGCAAGCAGGCTGTGGAGATGATTGGTTCTGCCCTGGTGGAAGAAATCTGGGGCATGCTGCACGACAACAAGCTGTTTGACCGGGGGCGTTTTAGTGCGTTGCTTGAGAAGCTGGGGTAACCGGCATAGTTTTAGGGTTCTCCCTCGGATTTGACGTTGGTGGCGAATTCAATGCTGGGTCCCCACCCACCCCAGGGCGCGATCAATCGGCCCCTACGTACGCGGCATCGCTTCGCTCGCCGGTTCTGGACACTTTGCCACCAGTATCACATTTGGTACTGGTGGCGAAGTCAAAAAGGAGTGACTAGACCTCATCCATTACTATGGAGGCGATGAATAGTTTGTTGCTTGCTCCTCCAGGAGGTAATCTATGTCGCTCAAAGCTCTCCCAATTCCACCAGTTCCAGAAGAAACCGCTCATGTGGCTCGCGCCGTGTTTCCACGGGGAAATGTTTTGATGCAGTTGCGTGATACACTGGGAACGATCTACACCGATGAGGCCTTTGCTGACCTGTTTCCTACCCATGGCCAACCCGCTTTAGCTGCGTGGCGTCTGGCACTGGTGACGCTCTTCCAATTTCTGGAAGGCTTGACGGATCGCCAGGCCGCTGATGCGGTGCGTGATCGGCTCGCATGGAAATACGCCCTCAGCCTGGACCTCTGCGATCCCGGATTTGACCATACCGTGCTCTCCGAGTTCCGCTCTCGCCTAGTCGCGGGCAATGCCGAGCAGCGTTTATTGGATCTGCTCTTGGAGCGCTGCCGAGAAGGTGGGTGGCTCAAAGCCCACGGACGGCAGCGTACCGACTCAACCCATATCCTGGCGAAGATCCGCGCACTCAACCGGGTGCTATGCGTCGCTCAGACGATGGTGTATGTCTTGAATGTGCTCTCCGAAGTCGCCCCCGAGTGGGTGCGTGCCTACGTACCGGCTGAGTGGGTTGAGCGCTATGGTGAACGACTTGAACATGAACGCTTGCCCAAGGAGGAGGAAGAGCGGAAGCACTATGCCAATCAGGTGGGAACCGACGGCTGGACTCTCCTGCATGCGCTGGATGCTGCCAGCACTGCCGACTGGATGAAAACGCTGCCTGCCATCGAGACGCTGCGCACGATCTGGGAGCAACAGTTTGAACCGCTCGACCAAGGCGGGCAGTGGCGGCAAGAGCCAGCTCTCCCTGCAGCCCAGCTCATCAACTCTCCCTATGACCTCGACGCACGCTATGGCAAGAAACGAACTACCTTGTGGGTTGGATATACCCACGGGTTGCGCAACGAGATGACCATCTTGCATGAATCGGCCTCACCAGCGGGGTGAACCACCCCGCTGGCCTGGTGGCAATGCTGGGAAGATGCGGCTTCCCAGGGATGAGACGAAGGCAACGAACATGGTTTGGAGCCACTTCGTGGAAAAGTGCCGCTCGTTGAGCAACCCGTGGGAACAGCGAAGAGGCGCGTGCAGTTCACCAGTGCCGAGTTCACCCGTCGCTTGCAAAGCGCCAACATTCGCATGAGCTGGGATGGACGTGGACGGGCTCTGGATAACATTTTTGTGGAACGGTTATGGCGCAGTGTGAAGTATGAGGAGGTCTACATCCACGATTACCAAAGCGTGCCAGAGGCCGTCAGTCGCCTCAAGCACTACTTTGCGTTTTACAACCAGGAGCGCCTGCATCAAGCGCTGGACTATCAAACCCCAGCGGCAGTCCATTGGGGCAAGGAAGCGGCTACCCCTGCCATCAGAGAGAACAACAAAGAGCAAGCAAGCAGCAGTCTATCTTATTGCTGGCCGCCCATTGTCTAGACAATGGGGGATACTTTAAATCTTATGTTTCACAAGCTCATAAGAGGTTAATCAAATTATGGCTAGCAATAGCTCTTGGATATCTGCTGACGATTGGACAAAGTTAGCCTGGTATATCACCATTCAAATAACACGTAATCCAGACCTTGAATATGGGATTGAGGACATAGTTAAAGAAGGGGTATGGAGTCAGAGTCAAGTGGGTGTCGGGTATCCCCTTAATGCACAACGAACTTCAGCAGCAATCATAAGAGCCAGATGGGAATTCGTACGGAGTCCAGCTCGTGATTTTATTCTAGGTGATCACGGGGTCACTGGCACCTACATCCCGCGCTGGGAGACAAATGGTTATTTTATTCCGCTCCGAAAGAACTTTGGCGTTATGCTAGGTCCAGCACCGTACAATAAAACGTTAAAGTGGTTCGATGAGTCCTGGCATATAGATATTCTGACGTACACGGCTCCGGCTAAGTTTACTGATGAGATAAATCTCGTAACATGGCACGCTGCGCGACAGGAGATTTATGGTTCAAACAAGGAGCAGCTACTTGAAGTCAAAGCTTTGGCCGACTCTGTTCCGCAATCGATCCAAGCTATAGCACCTCGTTATGAAGCCGCCCAGCTTTTAGGTCTTGATCTCCAAGAACGAATGAAAGATGAGATGCTATTGTTTAGAATATTATTTGGGATAAAAGAGCCGGAAAATAAATCTGAGGTTACACACCTAACGATCTAATCTGATGCTCCACAACGCGCTAGGATTGAATTCTGACGAGGTTGTACAGACGTGCAAGGATTGTACTTTTACTCTTCTAAGGCTTGCCGAGGTTTCGGAGTCTGCCTGTTGCCCCTGATTAGCCTCTTAATCTTGCTAAGTGGTAACATGTTACCAGTGCAAGGAGCTTGACCCTGGTTACCTCCTTAGCTGCTTAACCCTTCTAAAGCTTGCCCTTGTATGGGAGTCTACCTGTTGACCCTGGTTAGCTGCTTGTCGAGAAGTAGAGGAGGGGAGGGGTGAGAAGTTACCTCGTTAGCTGCTTGACCCTTCTGTAAATGATAAACTGTAACAAGTTAGTTACCAAAGGTGAGAAGTGGTAACATGTTACCAGGGGCTTCATAATATGAAGTAGCTTTATAAAGTGATGTAACTTCATTTAGTAAAGTGCTTTTGCGCATCCCCATGACCGAAGGTAGCCCGTCAGGGCGTTTGGGAATAAGATGCACAAAACGTTGATAAACTTTTACGGTTTTGAGGAAATTTGTTCTAACGCGAGGCGAGGGGGAAGCGTGGGGGTGTGTGGTGACGCGGGGGGTGGCCTTTTATGATATCCAGGCGGGAAAATTTCCTGGTCCAAGCGACATCTGGTTGGTCCCGTTGGCATACATCACTGCCACCTGCCCCTCTTGTTCCCAGGCAAGTCGTGTCCCATCAGAAGACCAGGCGGGAAAGCGATCTTCGACAGCGTTGGTGGTCAAGCGCGTGTCGCAAGTCCCATCAGCTTTCATCACGTGAATTTCAAATTCCTCACCTGCTCCCTGGTCCTTTGGAGGATAATAATCACGTTGGGTATCAAAGGCAATGAATTGGCCATCGGGGGACCAGGCCGGATACATGTCATAGGCTGGATTATTCGTGAGGCGCGTTTGGTTCGAGCCGTCAGCGTTCATTACGTAGATCTCATAGTTGCCATCACGGCTAGAGGCAAAGGCGATCTTCTTGCCATCAGGCGACCAACTCGGATACTCCCCCTCGCCTTGCGTCAAGCGCACCAAGCCCGTTCCATCAGGATTTATGAGATAGATTTTTAGCTGACCCTCGCGATCAGAGGCAAAGGCAATCTTGTTGCCACCGGGGGACCAGGCGGGAGACCACTCATTGGCTGGATTGTGCGTCAGGTTGATCTGATCTGAGCCATCGGCATTCATCATAGAGATCTCATCGTTGTGGTTGATACCAAAGCGCGAGTCGCGGTAGGCAATCCTCTTGCCATCGGGGGACCATGAGGGATCAAACTGGGGTCCAGGATCATACGTCAGTTGCCTCCGTCCAGAACCATCTGCCTGCATGACAAAAATATCCCAGTCATTGCCTGTTGCAGCGAAAGCGATATGCCCGGTGAGAGGCCCTGTTGAACTGCCCATGTGAATCTGGCAGGGAGTGAGATGAGCGGTTGGGGTTGAAGAACCCCTTCCCGTTGACAAGGGAGAGGACGCTTGATCGGTACATCCACTCAAGCAAAGCAGACCTATTCCCAGCAAGCAGAGGGTTTTGAGAGTTCTTTTCATGGTGAACCTCTTCTCCTGTCAGACAAGAGACTTCTTCAACTCGTTTACGGTTGCCAAACGGCATCACCACCGCCGCTCCATACGTCCATCAGCTTGGTCTGCCCTGAGCCGTCAGCGTTCATCACATAGATGCTGGTTTCGTTGGTGTCGCTGCTGTACGTATAGAGAATCTTCGTGCCGTCGGGTGACCAGTATGCCATCGAGGAAGCAGAGTTCACTGGACCTCTGGTCAGCCTCGTCTGGGATGAGCCATTGGCGTTCATCACATAGACCTCAGGATGACCATCTCGATAGGAGTAAAAGGCCAGCCGTTTGCTATCAGGTGACCAGGAAGTTACACCATCGTTCCCACGGGTAGTCGTCAACCTGGTAACTCCTGAACCATCAACGTTCATCACATAGATGTCAAAATCGTCCCGACCATTGACGTGAATAGAGTTCGAAGAGAAGGCGATTTTTTTGCCGTCGGGCGACCAGACAGGACCCTCTCCCCACATCGTTGAGAGCAGATGCTTGACATGCGAACCGCCGACATCCATCAGGTAGAGTTGCGGGTAGCCAGCATCACGGCTTGAGTTGAAGACAATTTGTGTGCCATCAGGCGACCAAGAGGCACCCCAGTTGGCTCCTTCGGGATTGTTGGTCAAGTTGGTCTTTCCTGACCCATCGGCATTCATGAGCCAAATGTCATCGCGTTGGCAGTTGTGGGGACAGTCGGTATCCACCCGATACAGAATGCGCTTCCCATCGTGCGACCAGACAGGAGTGAGGGAAGCCTGATTGACCAAACTGTGGGTCAGTTGGCGCATTCCTGACCCATCAAGCTTACTCACACAGATGTCATTCTGGGAATGGGTCGGATCAGGATTGCATCCGAAGGCAATCCATCCGGTACCTCCACCATTTCCTGGCGTGAGCGTACCAGTTGGCTCAGGCTTCTGAGCAGTGGGAGACAGAACCTTTGAAGGAGTTGTTGCTATCGGTGTGGAAGTTTGAGGAATCTGACTGGTGGAGCTGCAAGCAACAAGGAGAAGGATGAGGGAGAAAAAGAACGACACAAGTCCGGCAGGATGTTTCTTGACGAATGTCATACGGAACTCCTCCTTGTCAGACGACGCGGAACCGATGAGAACACGCATCATTTCATGGTAGTTTTGTATGAAAGACAAATAGAGTTTAGCTTACTTACCTGAAATAGAGCTGAAATCATCTTGAAATGAATTTGAAACGAGGGCAACTGTTTAGGCTAATATAAAAGGGGTTCTCCCCCGGCTAGCTCTCTGTTCTTTGACAGCAAACAGGCACTGTTCCTCAAATCTGCTACCGCTGGCGAACTTCTCTACGGGAGGTTGCCCCGCCACCCCAGGGCGCGATAAATCGGCCCCTACTAGTCCGTCAAGCTTCATGTGGCGCTCATGAAATGCCCTCAGAGGGCATTTCAGATAGCTGCCTGGTGGTCAAATGAACGGCTCATCCTGGTTTTTGGTGAGCCAGTGAAGAGCGTGAATGAATCTGGTAAGCTCCTGCAAGAGTCTGTTGCAGGAGGTGGCACGGAATGCCAATAACGCCCCTGTTTCCTTTGCCGGAGGGACTGGAAATCGCCTCCATCAGTGACACGCCAGAGGAGCTGCTCATCTGTGTGACCTCGCATCGGCCCAGCTCGCTTTGTCCACTCTGTATGACGCCCTCCTCAGCTATCCACAGTGACTACTGCAGGCACCCGCGGGATCTGCCCTGCGCCGGTCGTCCTATTCGGCTAGTGCTCACTGTCCGCAAGTTCTTTTGCCGGAACCCCGACTGTTGCCGCAAAGTCTTCACCGAGCGGCTCCCTGATTTCATTGCAGCTTACTCTCGCCTGACCAGGCGGCTGCGCACGGCCGTGCAAGAGATCGGGTTTGCCACCTGTGGCAAGGGCGGAGAACGTCTGGGTGACAAGCTGGGGATGGGCTTTTCCGATGCTACCGTGCTCTGGTCTCTCTTTCTCGTCCCTCTGCCTAAGATCGGCCAAGTGCATATCATCGGGGTGGACGATTGGAGTTGGCGCCGCGGCAAGCGCTTCGGCAGCATCCTCGTGAACCTGGAGACGCACAAGATAGTGGATCTGCTGGCCGACCGCGAGGCAGAGAGCGTTCGCCAGTGGTTGGCGGCACACCCAGAAGTGGATGTCGTGAGTCGAGATCGTGGAGGCGTCTATATCGATGGGGCCAGCGCCCGGAGCACCGCAGGCAACGCAGGTGGCGGACCGTTGGCACATCCTTTCGAATTTGGGCGATGCCGTAGAAGCGTTCTTGATTCGCGCGCAGATTCGCCTGGAACCTGGGAAAGCCTCGTCAGGGAAGTGCCAGAAGCCAGACCACCCTCTGTCCTCTTTTTCTGCCACTCCTGGCTGCCAACGCAAGTCGCAGGCACGTCTCTTACGCAAATGGAAATTGTATCAGCGCGTACAGGAACTTCATGCAGCTGGGATGAGCCTGCGCAAGATCGGGGAAGAACTGGGTCTCGCGCGGAATACCGTGCGCAAGTACTTCCGCCAGCCTCCAGACCCACCTCTGCCGACCCCGCGCCCCCTGCGCGCTAGTCAGCTTGATGCGTATGAAGACTACCTGCTCGACAGATGGAGCCAGGGGGAGCGCAACGCTGCCCAGCTGCACCGCGAAATCAGCGAGCGCGGATATCCGGGCAGTGCGTCGCTGGTGCGGGCCTACGTGGGCTACTTGCGCACGACCACCGCCGATGGCTCTGTGCCTCGTTCTCGCAAGGAGCGTGCCAAGGCCGTCTCGCCACGTGCATTACGGTGGCCGCCTTTCACGCAAGCGTGACGATCTCGAAGAGGTCGAACAAGAAAGGCTCGGTCAGTTGCTGCACCTCTCGCCGGAGGTGCAAACGGTCTATGCCTTACTGCAAGCGTTCCTGAGGATAGTGCGCGAGCGCAAGCACCAGGAGTTACGTTCCTGGATGGAGCAAGCAATCAAGAGCGGCATCCCTGAACTGGGGAGCTTTGTCATTGGGATCGAACGAGACTACGATGCAGTCTATGCGGCTCTCTGCTTGCCCTGGAGCCAAGGCGTCACCGAGGGCAAAGTCAATAAGCTCAAAACACTCAAGCGCGTGATGTATGATAGTGTTGGCGAATTGGAGGTGACAGCAATGATACAATCTCCCCACCAAGAGGCCTCTGCCTGCTGAGATCTTTCGTAGGAGACAGTCTATGACGTTGCACCCCCACTCGATTGGCCCGGTTCCCGAGGAAACTGCCCGGATCGCCCATGCGGCCTGCCCCAAAGGCAATCCCTATCTTCACA
>WNGQ01000107.1_pt1 | contig 82315 bp, 86 predicted proteins | sample 5407661 | NCBI WGS metagenome assembly WNGQ01 (sample SAMN13153382, study PRJNA577476) | soil metagenome | isolation source: 60 cm soil or saprolite under Garry oak tree replicate 2 | place: USA:California | collected 2016-06-15
AAGGCGCACAGCTTCGAGCCCGCGTTTCCGTGTCACACATTCTTGCTCGGCGCGGGCAAGTACGGGCTGACCCAGCTGGCCAACCTGGTCAGGCTCCCACCGACGGGCGCGATCGTCATCGCGGGGCCGCTCCCCATCGTGCGCGGATCGGGAAGCCCAGCGCGCGTGCTCGCACTCGTCGAGCGCTGACGCTTCGATGCGCGTCGCCGAAGCGATCGGCAGCGCCATAGCCCAGCTCGGCGGCCGCGATTTCTTCGGTTTGGTCGGCAGCGGCAATTTCCACCTGGCCAATGCGATGACCGCGAGCGGGATGCGATTCATCGCGGCGCGGCATGAAACCGGCGCGGTGACCATGGCCGATGCGTACGCGCGCGCCTCCGGCCGGTTTGGCGTGTGTACGGTCCATCAAGGACCGGGGCTGACCAACGCCCTGACCGGCCTGACCGAGGCCGCCAAGAGCCGAACGCCACTGCTGCTCCTGGCGGCCGAGGCCACCGCACCGCTCTCCAATTTCTTCATCGACGAGAGCGCGGTCGCGCAGGCCGCCGGCGCCATCCACCGCCGAGTCACCTCACCTGCGTCTGCCGTGGCCGAGATTGCGGCGGCGGCGCAGATCGCCTGCAGCGAGCGGCGGACGGTGCTGGTCTCGCTCCCGCTCGAGGTGCAGGCGGCCGAGTGCCCGCCGCCCACCGGGCTGGTCCCGCCATCGGGGCCCCTGCCGCAGGCGCCGAATTCTGCCGAGGTGGAGACTCTCGGCGGCTGGCTGGCGGCGGCGGAGCGTCCGCTTCTGCTGGCGGGCCGGGGCGCCGTTCTGTCGGGAGCGGGTGCGTCGCTCGAGCGCCTTGCCGAACAGACCGGCGCCCTGCTGGCGACGTCGGCGGTGGCCGACGGGCTTTTCGCAGGCAACCCGTGGTGCGTCGGAATCAGCGGCGGGTTTGCGTCGCCGATCGGAGCCGAGCTGATCGAAGCCTCCGACCTCGTGATGGCCTTCGGCGCCTCGCTGAACATGTGGACCACCCGCCGCGGGCACCTGATCCGCCCCACCACCAGGGTTGCTCAGATAGACGTCGACGAGGGTGCCCTGGGCGCACACCGTCAGGTGGATCTGGGGCTGTGCGGGGACTCCGCCGCGACAGCCGAGGCACTCATCAGCGCACTGGGTTCCCATCACTCGCGTGGCCGCCGCACAGAGGACGTCGCACAGCGGATCCGCCGCGGTGGCTGGCGCGAGCAACCGTTTGACGACGTGACCGGAGCCGGCCGCGTCGACCCCCGCGCACTGACCATCGCGCTGCACCAGCTTTTGCCCGCGGAGCGGACTCTCGCGGTCGACTCCGGCCACTTCATGGGCTGGGCGCCCATGTACATGGATGTTCCAGACGGACGCTCATTTGTCTTCACGCAGTCCTTCATGTCGATCGGTCTCGGTCTCGCGACCGGAATCGGCGCGGCCGTCGCCCGGCCCGAACGACCGACTGTTATCGCCCTCGGTGATGGCGGGGCGCTGATGGGTTTACCTGAGCTGGAGACGCTGGGACGGCTCGGGCTCGATGCGCTCGTAGTCGTCTACAACGACGCCTCCTATGCCGCCGAGGTCCATCATTTCGCGCCCGATGGGCTGCCCATGGATACGGTTCGCTTCCCGGACACTGACTTTGCGCACATCGCGCGGGCAATGGGACTGGAGGCGGCGAGGGTCGAAAGCATCGCCGACCTGGAGGCTGTGCGGGAGTGGATGAACCGCGGACGTCCGCGTCCTTTGCTCCTTGATGCCAAGGTGGTTCGGACTGTCGTCGCGGAATGGTTGGAGGAGGCTTTCCGCGGCCACTGAGAAAGGGGAGGTCTGCCGACAGACCTCCCCACCCTCTTCAGGTCGCGAACACCCCGTTGCTGATGTGACCCAGCTGGGCGAAAACGCTCTTGGTGCCTGACGGATTCGAAACAAACCGGAAGCCCAGGCTGTTGCTTGCCGACCAGGTCATGTCGGCGTTGCACATGACGAGCTCACCGGTCGAACCCGGCGTCGTGACGCCGCCACGGCCGGAGACAGGACCGCTCCAGTTGATGTCGAAGCTGCAGCTCGCGCCGACCGAATCAGGAGTGAGGAAACGGAACAGCGCGTTCGGGATGTTGAAGAAGTCGCGCAGCGCGAGATTGCTGGCGCTCATGTGAGCGCTTCCCGTCCCTAGCTCGACGTTCCCCACAGGTGACATGGGCACAGTCCAGAAGATTCCCCCCGGATATGGGTCGATTCCAGGGTCGAAGTCATGGACCTGGGTCGAGAAGTTCGTGAAGTCATACTGACCTCTGTAGAGGTCCAATCAAACGAAGCCGAAACTTCCTTTGTGGACCGCTCCGTCGACTCCGACGTAAACGCCGCTCATGAATCTCATGTCGGTGTCGAACAAGAGGGTTTCAGTGCTGCCATCGGGATTTGTCGCCGTTCCCGTCCCCTGAACGTCGGCCACGCCCACAAATCCGTTGAAATCGCCGATCGAAGAGGCATCCATTCCTGGCCCAAAGAAGGTCAGGTGGAATGTCACGCCGCCCAGCGCGATCGTGTTGGAGGTGGGTTTGGGCGTGGCGTTGAACGGCTTCTTCGCCAGCGCATTGACGGGAAAAAAGCCGCCGCCGACCGCCGCCCCGGCCACCCCGGCCACCGACCCGATGAAGGAACGGCGCGAAACGAGATGCCTCGCATGGTGGGAGACGATCTCCGCCGGCGGTGGGATGGACCACTGCGACGGGTCGAACCTGAGCTCACGCATCGCATCACCTCCTATGTAGGACGCAAAAACGGACGCCTTGTCGGGATCGTAGTCGCGATGTGTGGTCGCGTCCATGGGCTTTGTGTCCCCCCACCGGCAGCCCCACAGACTCGTTTCGGCGGGATCGCTAGCGTTCGAAGGCGCGCCGCTGGCGGCCCTGGGAGCGCCGAATATGCTCGGCCATCGCGGCCGCGGCGTCGTCGGGCTTGTGTGAGGCGATCGCGGCCACGATCGCCTCGTGCTCGGCCGCCGTCTCGGGGCCGATCCCGGTCGCGTAGTACAGGCGGTAGAGGTGAAGATGCGAGCGAAGGCGGCTGAGCGTCTCGCCGAGCAGCTCGTTGCCCGACGCCGCGGCGATGGCCTCGTGGAAACGCGCGTCCTGCCAGGCGAATTCGCGGTAGTCGCGATAGCCGAGCGGCTTTTCGGGCCCCAGCCCATCGATGGTCTTGCGCATTGCGTCGATCTCGCGCCGCAGCGCGTTGACGAGCTGATGGTCACCCCGTTCCGTCGCTCGCCGGGCGGCGAAGGGCTCGATCAATCCACGCACCTCATAGAGCTGCTCGAACGCGGCTGCGTCCAGGATGGGAGCGATCGAATAACCGCGCAGCGGCTCCTTGATCACGAGGCCGTCCATCTCGAGTCGGGCCAGCGCCTCGCGGACCGGCGTCGGCGAGACCCGGAGCTCCCGCGCGAGCTGGTCGATGTTCACCCGCGCGCCGGGCTCGATGTGCTGGTCCATCACCAGCTCCTTGACCGCCTCGTAGACGCTGTCGGTGAGAATCAGCCTCGGAAGCGGCCCGGGACGGGCACGCTCTTTCATCACCAGTTGAGGTCGAAGACTTCTTCCATCGCCGCCCACCACTCCCCTTCTCTTGCTTCCGGCACGCGCTCTTGCATGGAGCTCATCAGCACGTCCCACTCGCGATACCGCGGCAGGTCGTTGAGCTTGGGGACGTCTCGGTCGGGATCGAATGCTTCGACCGCCTCCATGTACATGAACAGGCGGCGGCCGATCATGTAGATCTTCATCTCGGTGATGCCGATCTCCTTCAGGCGCGCGATGACCTCGGGCCATGCCTCGCGGTGGTAGTGCTTGTAGCGCTCGATGACCGCCGGATCGTCCTTCAGCAGCAGCGTCAACCCATACGCCTTCCTCATCTCTTCAGCTCAGGCGGCTCATGATCGCCGCGCTCACCTCCTCGTAATCGTGATTGTTCGCGATCTCACCGACCAGCCTGTGGTTGCGCATGATCAGGATCCGGTCCGTCAGCCGGACCATCTCCGGCATGTCGCTCGAGATGACGATGATCGCCTTGCCGCCACCCGCCAGATTCCAGATGAGCTCGTGGAGCGCGCTCTTGGTCTTGATGTCGATCCCGATCGTCGGCTCGTCGATGATGAGGACCTCGACGTCGGCGGCGAGCCACTTACCCAGGCTCACCTTCTGCTGGTTGCCGCCCGACAGCGTGCCCACCTGCTGCCCCAACGAGTGCGCGCGGATGTCGAGCTGCTGCACAAGCGGCATCACAGCCGCCTTCTCGGACGAGCGCCGGATCCACTGGCCGAAAAGTCTGAGGCGACGCCAGATGGTGATGGACAGGTTGGTGAGCACCGAGTGGAGGAGGATGAGCCCCTCCTCCTTGCGGTTCTCGCTGACGTAGCCGATGCGGTGGCGGACCAGCGCGTCGCGCAGGTCGCGGATGTGCGCGGCGCGGCCGCGCACGATGACCTCGCCGCCGGTCACCTTGAGCTCGCCGATGATCGCCCTGGCCAGCTCGGTTCGCCCGGCGCCGACCAGTCCATAGAGGCCAAGGATCTCGCCGCGATGGAGGGTGAAGCGGATCCCGCGTGCCCCGGCCTCGGTGGCCAGGTCTCGCACCTCGAGCACGGGCTCGCCGTGAACCGGACGCCCGGGCAGCTGCGCGAGCACGTCCGACCTTCCGATCATGAAGGTGACCATCTGGTCCTGGGTCAAACCCTTGATCTCGTAGTCCAGCGCGGTGTTTCGGCCGTCCCTCAGCACGGTGACCCGGTCGGCCAGCTCAAACACCTCCTCCAGCTTGTGGCTCACGAAGACCACCGCGACGCCCTGGGCGCGCAGCTCGCGCAGGACGCGGAAGAGATAGCCCGTCTCGTGTGGCGTGATGGACGCAGTCGGCTCGTCCAGCAGGAGGATTCGCGCCTCGAGCGACAGAGCCTTGGCGATCTCGACCAGCTGCATCTGCGCGGCGCTCAGCTCGGACACCGGTTTGCTGGACCGCATGCCGAGTCCGACCTTCGACATCCAGGGTCGGGCTTCCCGATCGATGGCTCCGTAATCGACGAACTGCGGAAGCCGTGTCGGGATGCGCTCGAGGAGGATGTTCTCCGCCACGGTGAACTGCGGGATGAGGTTGTGCTCCTGGTGCACGACGCTGATGCCCGCCTTCAACGCGTCGCGCGCGGAGCCGAAGCGGACAGGCGCGCCATCGATCACAACAGCACCGGCGTCCGGCTGGTAGACGCCTGTCAGGATCTTGATCAGCGTGCTCTTGCCGGCGCCGTTCTCGCCGACAAGCGCCTGGATCTCACCGCTGCGCAGGCGCAGCGAGACGTCGTCGAGGGCGACGACACCCGGAAACTGCTTGCGGATCCCGGTGGCCGCGAGGACCAGTCGAGCCGGCGCGATCGTGCTCACTTCTGCTCCGCCACCCCCGGCACCGTGGACTTGAGCCTGAAGACGTCGCGCAGGCCGACCGCGCGGATCCGGCCGAGCAGCACGCCGGCGAGGATGAGCGCACCGACCAGGAACTGGACCCAGTAGGGGTTGGCGTTGACGAGGATCAGCCCGTCGGAGATGAGCGACACGAGCACCATCGCGAACACTGTGCCGAGAAGCGGCGCGCTGCCGCCGGAGAGGACTGCTCCGCCGATGATGGGGCCGGCGAACGAAGGCAGGATCCACGTCACACCGATCGTGGGCTGGCCCTCGCCGAGCTGAGCCATGAGCAGCGTGCCCGCGACCGCGCCGAAAAAGCCCGAGATGCCATGCGCAGTCACTATCACTCGCCTGACCGGAAGACCGGACAGGGCCGCCGCGACAGCGTTACCGCCGACCGCGAGCAGCTGGCGGCCGAGTACGGCCTGGCGCAGGAAGACCGCGAGCGCGATCGTGAGCACGATCGTGACGATCGCCACATGAGGAAACGCGCCTGTGCGCGCCTGGCCGAAGGCGGAGACCACGTCGGGTATGTGATAGAAGGGCGTGGCGTGGGTGATGCCGAGGTTGATCCCGGCGTAGACGTACGAAGTGCCCAGCGTGAGGATGAAGCTGTTGACCTTGGTCCAGTGGATCAAGAGCCCGTTCGCGACACCACATGCCGTGCCGAGCAGCAGCCCAAAACCCAGCGCTATTACCACCGGCGTTCCGGCGTTGACCATCAGTCCCGACTCGACGATCGCGACCAGCCCGCCGATGGCGCCGATCGAGAGGTTCATCTGGCCGATCGCGAGCACGATCATCTGCGCCAGCGCCACCAGCAGCAGGATCGAAAAGTCGCGGCCCGTGATGAAAAGGTTGTAGGTCGAGGTGAAGGACGGCGTGATCACCGTTAGGAGCAGTGCGCCCATGAGATCGACGATCAAGAGGCCAAGGGCCACCGGTGACATCCGTCGGGCTGTCGCGACCATCAACTCGCCGCGCCGCCGACCGTACGCGTGATCCGATCCAGCCCCACCGCGAGCAGGAGCACGGCGCCGAGGAAGACGCTGAGCCAGAAGTTGCTCACGTTCATCAGCAGCAGCCCGCTGGAGATGGTCGCCACGAGCAAGCCGCCGAGCACCGTGCCCGATACCGAGACCAGGCCGCCTGAAAGCAGCGTGCCGCCGATCGCCGGCGCGACGAAGGACGACAACACCCAGTCGCTCCCGATCCCGGGTGAGGCAGTGTTATTGGCCGCGACCGACATGGCGCCCGCCAGCGCGGCGAGCAGGCCAGACAGCCCGTGAGCGACCAGCACGACCCTTCCCACCGAAAGGCCCGACATGCGCGCGGCCCGGCGGTTGGCGCCGGTCGCCAGCATCTCGCGGCCAAGGCTCGTGCTTCGATAGACGAGGCCGAGAAGGACGGCGACCGCGAGTGTGATCAGGACGAGCGGCGCCACGGGCATCCCGAAGAGCTCGACCTGCGCGATCGCGATGAACGAGTCGGGCAGGGTGCTGAACGGCCGGGCCTGGGTGAGGATGAGCATGCCGCCCGTGATCAGGCTCGCCGTGGCGAGGGTGACAATGAAGCTGTTGAGGTGGGTCCAGACCACCAGCGCCGCGTTGCCGAATCCGAGCGTCGTGCCGAGGGCGAGGGCCAGCAGCACCGCCAGCGCGGGCGGCACGCCGAGCACCTGCATCAGCCAGCCGGCGAACATCCCGGTCGCGCCGCCGATCGCGCCCACCGAGAGGTTCATGTCGCCGATTGAAAGCACAACCATCTGGGCGAAGCCGATGGTCACGGCGATGGCGGCGGAGCGCAGCAGGAAGAACAGGTTGAAGTCGGACGTGAAACCCATTGCGAAGGCGCTGAAGAAGATCCAGAAACTTGACGTGACGATGAGCAGCGCGAGGAGTCCCAACGTGCGCAGCAGGCCTGTGCCGCGCAGCTCGGTGAGCCGAGTCCGCACGGCGGCTGTGCGCGTCGCGATCATTCCACCTTCAGATGATGGATCTTCTCGAAATCCCAGTCGATGCCGAGCCCGGGCACGTCGGGTGCGATCGCCCTCCCACCGGCGATCTGGATAGCGTTCCTGGTGATGCTGCGCAGTTGCGGGATGTGCTCGACGTAGAGCGCGTTGGGGACCGCGGCGGCGAGGCTGACGTGCAGCTCCATCAGGAAGTGCGGGGCGACCTTGACGTTGAAAGTCTCCGCGAGGTGCGCCACCTTGAGCCACGGGGTGATCCCGCCGAGGCGCGCGACGTCCGGCTGGATTATGCCCGCTGCACCGGCGGCAAGGTATTCGCGGAAGTGGCTCGGCGAGTAGATGCTCTCGCCGACGGCGATCGGGATCGACGTGCTCGAGGCGAGACGGGCGTGGCCGCTCATGTCCTCGGCGGGCAGCGGCTCCTCGAACCAGTACAGCTGCAGCGGCTCGAAGAGCTGCGCCCTTCTCTTCGCCTCGGCGTAGGTCATCGACTGGTTGGCGTCGATCATGATGTCGAGGTCGTCGCCCACCGCCTCGCGCACCGCCTGCAGGCGTTCAAAGTCCTCGCCGGGCCGCGGCTTGCCGACCTTAAGCTTGACGCCGGGCCAGCCTTGCTTCTTGGCGGTGATCGCGCCTTCCACGAGCTCCTCGATGGAGAGTTGGAGCCAGCCTCCCTCGGTGTCGTACAGGGGCACTTCGCGCTTGGCCCCGCCGGCCAGCCGCCACAGCGGCTGGTCGAGCGATTTGCAGCGCAGGTCCCATAGCGCGGTGTCAATGGCGGCGAGGGCCAGGCTCGTGATCGCCCCGACCACCGTTCCGTGGGTCGACCAGAAGAGCTTCTGCCAGACCGCCTCGATCTGGTTGGCGTCCTCTCCCTTCAGCAGCCCGAGCAGGTCGTGGCGCAGGTGGGCGAGCACGGCCCGCCCACCTGTTCCGATCGTGTACGCGTAGCCGACGCCAACCATCCCGTCGTCGTTCTCGACCTCGACGAAGATGGTCTCCTGCTTGACGAAGGCCTGGATCGCATCGGTGCGGGGACGTTCCGGCATGAGGTCGACGAGGTACGCGTCGACCCGCCGGATCGTGCTCTCCATGGCCGGTTGCGGAGTGACGGCGCGCTCCATCAGCAGGTCAGGTACTTGCCCTTGAAGCCGTCGGTGAGCTGCTTGGTCAGGGTCTTGAAGTCGTTCGCGTACGTGGCCGTCTTGTCAGGGGTGATCAGCAGCGTGCCCGAGTCGATGAAGTACGGCGCGCCGTCCTTCTTCTTGCAGCCGCGGTGCAGCTGGTCCAGTGTGTAGGCGCCGATGTAGGCCTGACCGTATGGGTTCTGGCCCATGGTGCCGACGAGGAATCCGTCCTTGACCGCAGCGAGCGTGATCGGGTCGTCGTCGATGCCGACCATCTTGATCCGCTTGTCGCCCAGCGTCCGCAGCGCCTTGGCGGCGGCGACCGTTGGGTTGTACGCGGTGGTCACGATGCCGGTGATGTCCTTGTGCGCGGCGAGCGCCTGGTTGATCGCCGTGTCGGCAGTCTGGGCGTCCTTGTCGATGTCGGCGATCGTGATCAGAGTCACTCCGCTGCCGGCTTCGCTGACGGCTTTCTTAACCGCCTGGTCGCGCAGCTGGGTGTTTGGGTCAGTCAGCAGGCCGGTGCCGTGGAGCAGCACGCCCTTGCCGCCCATCGCGGTGATCACCGTCTTGGCCGCGGTGTAGGCGGACGCGCCGACGTCGGTGGCGAGACAGAAGCTCGTTTTGGTCGGCTCGTGGACGCAGCCGCCCACCGCGACCACGGGGTCGCCGCGGGAGACGAGCTGGCTCACGATTCCGTTCGCCGCGTCGCCGTCAGTCGGGAAGATGCCGAAGCCGTTGTAGCCTTGCGACGCCAGGCTTGTGAGGAGCTGGTTCTGGAGGTCCTGCTTCCAGTCGGTGGGGACCTGGAAGCTGCCCTTGGTCAGTTTGAAGTCGGCCGCTGCGTCGGTGATCGCGCCGCGCATTGGTTCGAAGTACGGGTGCGGGCCGCCCGGCACGATCGCCACCGATGCCGCCGTGGTTCCGCCGCCCCCGCCCGTCGTGCCGCCACACGCGGTCAGCACGAACAGCGCCGCGAGGATGGACATCGCTTCCCTCTTGCCAGTCACAACGTACCTCCTGGTCGCGAAAGTGTGTGGGAAATGCCAATATCCTATAGCATATTGAGGAGCGGGAGGAAGGGATGGGCGGCGCGCTCCTTCTCGGCCTCGGGGTGGTCCTCGTCAAGGGAGGGCGGGCTGCGGCGGCGACTCAGCCTGAGCTCGGACGAAAACGCGGCTGGTTCGTAGCCGCCGCCCTCCTCGTCGAGAGTAAGCAGACGGTTTGACGACCGCGTTATCGAGGTCCGCAGCCGCCTGGTGACGTCCGTTCGGAGTCAAACCCAGCTTGAGCGTTCGCATTCCTCCGCGAGCGTGCGCCAAGATTCGCGAGGTTGGCTGTCACCTTGGCTGTCAATCCCTGAAACCAGCGGCATGATCACGTTCAATCAGGCGCATCCAGACACGAGGTTCAACTGAGGGGATAGAGATGCTGCTCGAAAACAAGAATGCGGTGATCTACGGCGCCGGCGGCGCCATCGGCGGGGTGGTTGCACGCGCTTTCGCCCGTGAGGGCGCGCGCGTCTTTCTCGCGAGCCGCAGCCAGGTGCCCATGGAGCGAGTGGCTCTCGAGATCGCGCGCGCAGGCCACGTGGCGGAGACCGCCCTGCTCGATGCGTTGGATGAGGGCGCTGTTGAGGAGCACATGGCCGGCGTGGCCGCGCGAGCCGGCGGCGTCGACATCTCTTTCAACGCGATCAGCCATGGCGACGTCCACGGCAAGCCGCTGCTGGAGATGCCCTACGAGGAGTTCGCGCGTCCGGTCACTCGCGCGACTCAGGCGAACTTTCTCACCACCAGGGCAGCGGCGCGACAGATGGCGAAGCGCCGGAGTGGCGTGATCATGGGGATCACGGCCACCACGGCTCGACACTCCATTCCTGAGGTCGGTGGTACTGGAGTTGCTTTCGATGCAATCGAGAGCCTCTACCGGCAGTGGGCGGCAGAGCTCGGTCCCCTGGGCATCCGGGTGGTCTGGCTGCACACGACGGGTATCCCGGAGGCGTTTCAGGAGCCGGGCGGGCAGCAGCCTGCTTACGGCACCGGACGGCCGATGTCGGGCGAGGAATTCGTCGGCTGGCTCAAGAGCAAGACGATGCTCGGCCGGCTCACGACGCTTGCGGACGTGGCGGACATGGCCTCCTTCGTGGCCTCCGACCGCGCCGGCGCCCTGACCGCTACCGGCGTCAACCTGAGCTGCGGCTCGGTCCCAACGAGGTAGACCTGGCGGAGGTTTCTCGTTTCCCTCCATCCTGAGAGCGCCGGCTGGAGACGCAAGCAAATAGTTACATTGCCTCAAAGATGCCGGACCTGCCGAGCGGCACCGTCACGTTCCTCTTCACCGACATCGAGGGCTCGACTCGACTGGTGCACGCTCTGGGCGATGCCTACGCGAAGGTTCGCAGCGAACATACCGGCATCATCCGCAGCGCCATTGCGGCGGGTGACGGCACGGAGGTGGACACCGCCGGCGACTCTTTTTTCGCCGCCTTCGCAAGTCCTCAAGGCGCAGTCAACGCCGCCGTGATGGCCCAGCGCGACCTTCAGGCCCACGATTGGCCCGAGGGCGCGCGGGTGCGGGTCCGCATGGGCCTCCACACCGGTCAAGGGGTCGTCAGCGGTTCCCATTACGTGGGCATGGACGTGCATCGAGCCGCTCGCATCGCCGACGCAGCCCATGGCGGACAGGTCGTCGTTTCGGCTGCAACCCGCGGCCTGGTGGAGCACTCGCTCGCGGTGGGGATCTCGCTGCGCGACCTAGGCGAGCACCGGCTGAAGGACATCCTGCATCTTGAGCATCTTTACGATCTCGTCGTCGCCGGTCTGCCGGCGGAATTTCCGCCGCCCCGGACCCTGGACGCGCGCCCCAACAACCTGCCCGCTCAACTGACCTCGTTCGTCGGGCGCGAGGAGCAGATCGCCGAGATCAGGCAGCTGCTCGATCGCACGCGACTCCTCACTCTTACCGGGCCGGGTGGGACCGGAAAAACCCGCGTCGCGCTACAGATCGCGGCCGAGACATTGACCGACTATCGGGACGGCTGCTTCTTCGTCGACCTCGCTCCGATCACCGATCCGGCCCTGGTGCCCGCGGTCATGGCCCGGGCGCTGGGAGTGCCGGAAACGCCGGGGGTATCGATCATCGAGGGTCTCCAGGCCCATCTGCGTGAGCGCGAGCTTCTCCTCGTGGTCGACAACTTCGAGCAGGTCGCGATTGCCGCGCCCGTCCTGGAGCAGCTCTTGACCGCTGCGCGGAGGGTCAAAGCGCTGGTGACCTCGCGTGTGGTGCTGTCCTTGCGCGGTGAGCACGAGTACTCGGTGCCGCCGCTACAGTCACCTGACCTCCAGCCTAGACCCGATCCGGATGACCTCAAACGATTCGAGGCAGTGCGGCTGTTCACGGAGCGCGCGCTGGCGGTGCAGCCGCGATTCCGGCTGACCGCCCAGAACGCACAGGCAGTGGCTGAGATCACGGCCCGGTTGGACGGCCTGCCGCTGGCCATCGAACTGGCGGCCACTCGCACGAAGGTCCTGCCTCCCGAAGAGCTGCTGGCTCGGCTCCAGCGGAGCCTGACGCTGCTGACCTCCGGGGCGAGAACGCTTCCAGAACGTCAGCGCACGCTGAGAGGCGCGATCTCGTGGAGCTATGACCTCCTGACCGAGGCCGAGAGACGCCTGTTCACGCGCCTGTCTGTCTTCGGCGGGGGTTGGACGCTGGCGGCGGCTGAAGGTGTCGCCCAGCCGGAAGAGCTGGGGCTCGATGCCCTCGACGGGCTCTCCTCACTGGTGGATAAGTCCCTGATTCGGGCTGACGAACCCAACGGTCGACCGCGGTTTTTGATGCTGGAGACGATTCGCGAGTTCGGGCAAGAGCAGCTCTCGGCCGCCGGCGAATTGGAGCTTGTGCGCCAGCGCCACGGCCAGTACTTTCTCGAGCTTGCTCTCGAGGCTGAGGCTCACCTGACCGGCGTGGACCAGGGTGAGTGGCTCGGCCGACTGGACCGGGAGCACGGCAATGTGCGCGGGGCGCTCCGGTGGGCTGTGGACACCGGCCAGGCCCAGCTGGCGCAAGAGGCCGCGGGCGCGTTGTGGCGATTCTGGCAACAGCACGGACATCTGGCCGAAGGCCGGAGATGGCTCGACGAGATCCTGGCCATGCCGTCCGGCCAGCAACCGACCGCGGCTCGCGGCAAAGCGCTGACGGGAGCCGGCGGCATTGCCTGGTGGCAGATCGACCACCCAGCAGCCAGGGCTTTTTACGACGAGGCTCTAGCAGTCGAGCGGCAGGTCGGCGAGCCGGCCCGGATCGCAGAAGCGCTTTACAACGAAGCCTTCGCGCTGGGAGCCGCCGGCGATGTCCAAGCTGCACATCATTTACTCGAAGAAAGCCTCCATCTGTACCGCCAGGTGGACAACGAGCAGGGGGTGGCCCGCGCGCTGGTCATGCTCGTACTCCCGGACGCTCAGGCCAGTAAGTGGGACCTGGTTACAGCGCGGATCGAGGAGGCGGTGTCGATCTGGCGCCGCTTGGGTGAGCGCCTACAGCTAGCGTTCGACCTGATCTGGCTTGCCTTTGCCTACGGTCGTGCGGGTCGCCGGCAGGATGCACACCAGGCTGCGGTCGAAGCCCTTTCGATTTTCCGCGAGGCCGACAATGCGACCGGGATCGCGCTCGCCTTCCGAGATCTCGCGTTCCTGGCCGTTTGGGAAGGGCGCCCGCGCGACGCCCTCCAGTTTGCAGGGGCGGCTGACACTCTGCGCGAGAGGATTGGTGGAGGCCCGCCCCAGGGCTTCGGCGGCATGCTGGAGGGCGACCCGGCGGCGGAGGCACGCAGCCAGATGGCGGACGCGGAGGCGGAGCGCAGCTGGCAGGACGGCCGCAGCCTGGACGTGGAGGGGGCTTCAGATCTGGCGCGCCGGTGGAGCGAACCCGATCAATAGAGAACCCTTCCGCAATCTGGCGGGGATGGATGGGAATCGAATCCCCAGGACGCCTCAGCTGCGCCGCGCAAACGGTGTTCAAGATGGCGGGTCTATCGTGCGTGTTCGTCCGTCAGCGTTTGCCCAGATTTGAACCTCGCGGCTCTAATCGAGGGCGTCTGGCTTGTGTCGGCTCAGTCAGCCCAGTTGGCCGGGAAAGGAGATGGATGCTCGGCAGCGGTGTCTAGCGGATCGGCTGCACTGGGCCAGGTGTCTGCGCTGCTGTTAGCATCCCGAGCCGAACTTGACACAGACCTGTCGCCGATGCGCGGCATGTTCCCGCCGCGGCTCGAAGGACTGCAGCGAGCGCTCGCGGTTCTTCCGGCACCGCCTGACCAGCATGCGTAGAGTCAGTTGAACCCCGAATTCGGGCGGTCATTGGAGCTTATGGCGGGAATGCTATGACCGATTCTCCAAGACATTCCTCACCGCCGCGAAAAGGACCACGGTTGGGAAAATCCAGCTCTGCCGACACTTTCGAGCATGGCTCTCCTGCTGCTTGGAATGACGTTTACGAAGGACTGGACCTGTCTTACTCGGAAAGCCCCGAGACGCAGGGGAAGCTCTTTGAGATCGTCAAGGCCCGCTTCCTGGAGGGAGTCATTCCACGACCCCCGAGGAAGGTGCTCGAAGTCGGCTCTGGCACCGGATTTGTTTCGCTCTACATGTCGAAGCGCGGCTATGCGACGACGTGTGCTGACGTCAACACGAGGATACTGAAGCAGGCCGAGGCGAACTTCAGCCGGGAAGGACTGCGAGGCTGTTTCGTTTGCTGTGATGCGGAGAGGCTGCCTTTTGCAAGTGGCGGCTTTGATGTCGTGACGAGCTTTGGTTTGATCGAGCATTTTAGGGACCCTTCCACGGCGATTCGCGAAATGGTTCGAGTGATCAAGCCCGGAGGTTTCTTCTTTGCTGATATCGTTCCGAGCCGCTTTTCGACTCAGACGCTGGGCAGCATCTTCAACGCGGTGGTGACCTCAGGCTATTGGGCACTGAAGGGCAAGCCGGCACTGGGCCTGAAGAAGGCTAGCCGTCAGTTCCGACCGTCGTATTACGAAAGCCGGCTCGGCTGGCGCAGTTACAACAGGATCCTGGAGGGCGCCGGCCTGACCGGCATCGAAGTTCGCGGCAATCGGCCATTCCCAAGGTTGACACTTCCGCCAGCGCTCGACCGCTCCTACGCAGCAGTGCTCAGCCGAGTTGTGGGACCGTGGCAGAAGTTCGACGCTTCGGGTGGTTCGCTGGCCAAGTTCTGGGGTGCTGGCTGGTGGTTCTGGGGCGAGAAGGGCCAGATTCGGCATAGCCTGAATGCTGAGGCGCCAAATTAGAGATGCCACGCGCGGCTTGTATGAGGATGCGGGCGTTTGCTGCCATGCGAGAACGACCACCGGTGTGGCTGTCATATTGGCTGTCATTTCGCCAATATTTGGCGGGGATGGATGGGAATCGAACCCACCCAGGACGCCTCAGCAGCGCCCCGCAAACGGTTTTGAAGACCGCGGGGGGCACCAGCCCCCATACATCCCCAGCCTGACGACGGCCTAGATTACCGCTCAGCCCAGATTCACCCATCACTATTTGCGGCGTGGGCGCCGTGGTGGTCGTGGGCAGCATCAACATGGACCTGGTCGTGCGCGTCCCGCACCTGCCTGGCCCTGGGGACACGGTCCTCGGAGATCGACTCGTCACGATCCCGGGTGGAAAGGGTGCCAACCAGGCGGTGGCCGCGGCAAGGCTGGGCGGGCACGTCCGCATGATCGGTCGGGTCGGCGGCGACGCTTTTGGCGCTGAGCTGCTCGCGGGGCTGAACGAGGATGGTGTGGACACGTCAGGCGTGGTGATCGACCCGACACAGCCCAGCGGGGTGGCGTTGATCGTGGTCGACAGCCGCGGTCAGAACACCGTCACCGTCGCCCCCGGGGCCAACTCGACGCTCGGGGACAACGAGCTGTCTCGCCTGAAAGGTGGGCTCACGCCAAACGACGTGGTCGTGCTGCAGCTGGAAATCCCTGTGGAGGCGGTGTTGGGCGCGATCGAGATTGCGCGGTCGGCCGGGGCGAAGGTCGTGTTGAACGCCGCGCCAAGCGCCGCGCTCGAAGGCAAGCCCACGCCGCATGTCGACCTCCTCATCGTCAACGAGAGTGAGGCACGAGACCTCGGCGGGGTCGAAAGGCTGGGCTCGCCCGGTGCGCTTGCCGTGACCCTCGGAGAGGCCGGCTCCGTGCTCTATGAGAATGGCCGGATGACCCGCATCGAGCCACGATCCGTCGAGGCGGTCGACAGCACCGCTGCGGGCGACGCGTTCGTCGGCGCTGCGGCCTTCGCAATCGCACGAGGGTCCAGCACGCTGGAGGCGGTCCAGCTGGGCGGCGCCGCGGGTGCTGCGGCCGCGACCAAGCTGGGCGCGCGTCCATCGCTTCCGCGGGTAGACGACCTGCGGCGGCTCTTCGAGATTGACCTCGGATGAGCCGCCGGATCATTCTCGACTGCGACCCGGGTCACGACGACGCCATGGCGATACTCCTGGCTCAGGGCACGCCCGAGATCGATCTGGCCGCGATCACAACCGTCGCGGGCAATCATCCACTCGAGATGACGACCCTCAACGCCCTCAGGGTTTGCATGTTGGCCGGTATCAGGGACGTGCCGGTTGCGGCCGGCTGCGCCGCACCGCTGGTCCGGCCGCTGGTCACCGCTCAAGAGATTCACGGCACGACCGGACTCGAAGGCTATGAATGGGGGCAGCCCTCGGTGCGGACCGTGCCAGACCACGCGGTTGATCTGATCATCGACCTGGTCCGCGAGTCACCGGGAGAGATCACGCTCGTCCCGGTGGGCCCCCTCACCAACATCGCAGTGGCATTGCGCAAGGAGCCCCGGATCGCTAACCTGGTCCGCTCGGTCGTGTTGATGGGCGGTTCCTTCTCACGAGGAAACGCGACGCCGGCCGCCGAGTTCAACATCTACGTCGACCCAGAGGCGGCTTCGGCCGTCTTCAATGCGGGCTGGCCCGTGACCATGATCGGGCTCGATGTCACGCACCTGGCCAATGCAACGGCGGAGGTTCTGGAACGCATCGAAGCCCTGGGCACTGAGCTGGGATCGGCGGTCGCCGGCATGTTGGGGTTCTATCGAGACCAACAGCTGCGAGAGTTCGGTACGGACGCGCCGCACGTCCACGACCCCTGCGCGGTGGCTCGAGTGGCGCAGCCTGAGCTCATCACCTGTCTCGACGCGCATATCGACGTCGAGCTGGCCGGCACTTTTACAAGAGGCATGACCGTGACCGACTTCCGCCGGCGCCACCGTGGGCACGCCAGAGCGCTGGTTGGCACCGACCTCGATGTCGAAGGTTTCTGGGACCTGTTCATCGCGGCGCTTGGGCGTCTGGGCGGCGCCAGCGGCTAGATGACGAGTCGGACCCCGGCATGGGTCTGGATCGTCGTCATCGGCGCGACGATTGCGGTTTCCTCAACGTTCATGTACCTGGTCACGACATTCCTGTTTGCCTTCTCGGGAGGGCAGTACCGGATGGTCGCAGTTGTCAACATCGCCGCCCTTGTGATGATTGCCGTCGCCGTGGTCGCCTCCGTCGTGGCGTGGCGAATCCGGTCCGCCGTGGTGGCCGCAATGACGGCCGCGGTGGTGTGCGGAGCCGGGTGGATTGCCACCGCCATCATCGAGTGGGTGCTGTCCTTCTGGCTCGGCGCTTGAGCTCCGCCTGACCGCTGCGGAGGCATCATTGCGGGCGTACGAACTGCCGGCGCAGTCGCTCCACCTCAGGCACAGCAAAGCAGCCTTTGATGTGGTCGTTGACCAGGCCCATCGCCTGCATGAACGAATAGACGGTGGTGGGACCCACGAACGCCCAGCCCCGCCGGCGCAGGTCCTTGCTCATCGCGGTCGCCTCCGGGCTGGTGGTCAGCTTCATCAGTGCAGCCCGGTCCAGCAGTCCCTTGCGCAGCTTCGGTTCGAAGCTCCACACGTAAGCGGCAAAGCTGCCGAACTCGTCGACCAGCTCACCGATGCGGCGCGCGTTGTTGATCGTCGCGTCGATCTTCGCCCGGTTGCGCACGATGCCTGGGTCTCGCATTAGTCGCGCCGCATCGCGTGCGGTAAAACGTGCAACGACGCGGGGATCAAAATCGCGAAACGCGGTCCGAAAGGTCTCTCGCTTCCGTAGTACCGTGAGCCAGCTCAGGCCGGCCATGAATGCTTCGAGCATGAGCATCTCAAAGAGGCGTTGATCGTCTCCGACCGGCCTGCCCCACTCGAGGTCATGGTCGTGGCGAAGCAGGTCATCGGAGTCGCACCACCAGCAGCGCGGGACGCCGTCGGCCCCGATGCTGATGCCGCCCGAGTCGGCGATGTCAGGAGATCAGCGCTTCGAGCTTGGCCTTGAGGTCGCCCTTCATGTTCGGGCGATAGCCAACTGTCCGTTCGGCGGCCTTGCCGTCTTTGAAGATGATCACGGTCGGAATCGACATGATCCCGAGCTGCATCGGCACCGACGGGTTCTCGTCGATGTCCATCTTCATGACCTTGATCTTGTCGCCCAGCTCGCCGTTGATCTGCTCGACGATGGGCGCGATCATGCGACACGGTCCGCACCACGTCGCCCAGAAGTCGACAAGCACCGGCTTGTCCGCCTTCAGGACCGCGGTTTCGAACTCGCTGTCGGTGACTTCCTGGATGTTTGACACGTGCACTCCCTCTTTTCTGAGACTAATCCTTCGAGTCGGATTTTGATTCCTTGCTGGACTCGGACGCGGTCTCGGACTTGCTTTCCGAGCTCGAGCCGTTGCTCGACTCCGCGTTCCCGGTTCCCTTGTAGTCGGTCGTGTAGAACCCGCTGCCCTTGAACCTGACCCCGGCCGGGTAGACCATCTTGGTCAGCTTGCCCTGGCACTGGGGGCAGACCTTGAGCGGTTCGTCCGACATCCTCTGCTGGATCTCGAACTCGTGTCCGCAGTTGCTGCAGCGGTATCCGTAAATAGGCACTTGATTGAGTTCCTGAACTATAAACGTCGATCTCTTTCCAGCCGGTCGAAAACCATCCCGGAGGGCGGTTTCGGGTGGAAATAGGTCGCCTTCTGAGGAAGAGTTTTCCCTTCCCGAGCCAGCTTCAAAACCTGCCCGAGGTCGGGCGCGTCCAGGAAGAAAGCCGCCGTCCCAACCCCCTCGTCGACCCACCGGACCGCCTCCGCGCCGTCCCGGGTATAGAGCAGGTGCGCTTCCGGGTCACGCTTCCCGAGGATGTTGTCTATCACCTGCTCGTGCAGCTCCGCGACGGCCACCTCGCCTTCCAGGGGCAGGACCTGGAACCGGTGGTCGCGATAGGTCCCGGCCGCCACCTTGCCGCGGAGAGCGCCAAGCGTCTCCTCGAGCGATCCCATGGGCTCGCCGCCGGTGACGGCAATTCCCGTCTTCATCACTCGGTGGGTCGGCAGCACGGCCAGGCCGGGATCGGCCAGGTCGGTGAGCAGGGCCAGCGTGAACCGCGAGGCCTCGTCCGGGCCGCCGCCGACCTCCTCGGCGTAGGCGAGCGCAGTCTCGTAACGGTGGTGGCCGTCGGCGATGAGCACCTGCTGGTTTTCGAGCGCTGCGTGCACCGTGGCGTGGATGGCGGGGTCGGAGATGACCCATAGGCGGTTGTCGGTGCCGTCCGGCCCCGTGAAGGAGACCGCAGGCGCCCTGGCCACGACCTTCTCCAGGATCTCGGGCACCCCGGTCCCGCCGCCCTCGTACAGGAACCACAGCGGCTCGAGGCTGACCTTCGTTGCGCGGAGCAGCGCCAGGCGTGCCTCCTTGACGCCGGGGTGCGTCCGTTCGTGGGGGAGCACAACCCGGTCTGAGTACGGCTGGAGGCGCAGCGACGCGATCAGGTCCCGCCGCACGCGCCCCTCAAAGCCGACCTCGTGGACATACATCGACCGCGGCTCCGGTTCGAGGATTCGGTCGTCAAGCCACTGCTCGAAGAGCCTGGCGGCGCCCGCATAGTCGGTCCCCGGACGGGTCAGGTGGACGACGTTGTAAGGCGACAACGAGCGGTAGTGCGCCAGGTCCTCGTCCGAAATCACGTCGTAAGGCGGAGCGACCAGCTTGCTCGGGTCGCCTGCCCGTGCCAGGAAGTACCTGATCCCTGGCAAGGCGCGGACGTCAGCCGTCGGAGTTGTTCCCGCCGAGCTCTACGTAGCGGAGGTCCGACATCCCACCGACATCTCTCAGCTGCGCCAGCAGGTCGGGCGCCACCCGGTCGTCGACCGCGAGGATCATCATCGCGTTGCCGCGCGGCGCGTCACGGCCGACCTGCATGCTGGCGATGTTCACGTCGTGCTCGCCCAGGATGCTGCCGACCCTGCCCACGACCCCCGGCCGGTCCTCGTGACGGCTGACGAGGAAGCGGCCCTCCGGTACGAGGTCGACGCGAAAGGAGTCGATTCGCACCGCCCGCGGCTCCCCCATCAGCAGGGTTCCGGCGATCTCGTGGCCGAGCATTCGCACCGTGACGAGGCTCGCGTAGCTGCTGTGCGACCGGTTGCGGCGCTCGACCACCTTGATCCCCCGGTTGCTGGTGATGAGGCGGGCGTTGACCGCGTTGATGCGCTCCTCGGTGAACGGCTGGAGCAGGCCCTTGATGGCCGACGCCACGAGAAGGCCCACGTCGTGGTCCGCGAGCTCACCCTCGAAATCGAGCTCGATCGCGCTGACCCGACCCCCAAACAGCTGGGAATGTAATGCGGCAAGACGTTCGGTCAGGCTCGCGAACGGGCGGAGGTAGGCGATCTCCTCGGGTGGAAGGGCGGGCGCATTGACTGCAAAGCGCGGGAGGTCGCCGGCCAGCACTGCCGCCACCTCTTCTGCAACGTCGAACGCCACCGAGACCTGCGCCTCCAGCGTTGACGCCCCGATGTGGGGCGTGGCGACGAAGTTGGGTTGGGCGAGAAGCGGATTCTCGCCTGGTGGCTCGGTCTCGAAAACATCGGCGGCGGCGCCGGCCAGACCACCGGCCTCCAGCGCCGCGCACAGCGCCGACTCGTCGACGATGCCTCCCCGCGCGCTGTTGATGAGCCGCGCCGTCGGTTTCATCCGCGACAGCTCCTTGGCCCCAATGAGGTTGCGGTTGGACTCGACGAGCGGGACGTGGATGGTGACGAAGTCCGCTCGCTCGAGCAGCTCGTGGAGGCTGACCAGCGCAACGTTGAACAGCTCTGCCCGCTCGACCGACACGACGGGGTCGTAGGCGATCACGTCCATCTCGAGTCCGTGCGCACGCTTGGCGACCTCGGAGCCGACGTTTCCGAGACCGATCACGCCCAGCGTCTTGCCGCGGATCTCCGTGCCGATGAAGTTCGTCCGGTTCCACTCGCCCCGCTTCACCGAGGCGTCGGCCTGAGGAACCCATCGAGCCAGCGCGAAAAGGAGCGCCATGGTGTGCTCCGCAGCGGCCACGATGTTGCCGCGCGGCGCGTTTACGACCAGGATTCCCTTCCGCGTCGCGGCGGTGACGTCGATGTTGTCCACCCCGACGCCCGCTCGCCCGACCACGCGCAATTTGCTGCCGGCCTCGATGATCGGCGCCGTCACGCGCGTTTCGCTGCGCACGACCAGCGCGTCGAAATCCGGGATCCGGCGGATGAGCTCCGCCTCGGCGAGCTTGCTGACAACCGTGACCTCGCCCGCCCGACGCAGGCGCTCAAGGCCGTCCTCGGCCAGCGGATCGGCGACCAGAATCTTCGGCACGGGGAAAACCGCGCTAGCGCGCGGCGGCGGGCACCCCCAGCAGGGAGGCGCTGACGGAGGCGGTGACCGCGGCGACCCCCCGGCCGTCGGCAGGCGCCAGGTCGAGCTCTTCCAGCGCCTGCTCGATCGCCCAGATGACCTGCACGACGTCCCCCTCGGCGACCGCACCAAGGTGACCGACCCGGACCATCTTGCCCGTCATCTTGCCCTGGCCGCCCGCGATGACCACGCCGTACCTGTCGTTCAGGAGCTTGCGGAGCGCTCCGACGTCCAGGCCGGGCGGCGGGAGTCCAGAGGTCACCGTGTTGGACCGGTAGCCCTCCCGCGCGTAAAGCTCAAAACCGAGCGCCTGCAGACCCGCCTGCGTCGCACGCGCGAGGCGTGAGTGCCGCTCGTACACGTTGGGGAGGCCTTCTTCTTCGAGCATATGGAGGCCTTCCTCCAGCGCGAAGGCGACCGGCACGGCCGGCGTGAACGGAGTCATTCCTTTCTCGGCCCAGGTCCTCGCCTCCTTCCAGTCGAAGTAGAAGCGAGGCGACCTCGCCCGCGCCTGCTGCGCCCACGCCCGCTCGCTCACGCTCACGAGAGCAAAACCGGGAGGCGCCATCCACCCCTTCTGGGAGCCGCTCACTGCGACGTCGATCCCCCACCCGTCGGTGTCGATGTCGATCGAGCTGATCGAGCTGACGCCGTCGACCACCACCAGCCGGTCGGCCCCGCGGGCGGTGCGCGCAAGATCGCGAAGCGGGTTGGTCAGGCCGGTCGAGGTCTCGTTGTGCGTCAGGAGCACGATCTGCGCTCTCGGATGCCGCTGCATCACCACCGCAAGGTCGTCCGGGTCGACAGGCTGACCCCATTCGAACTCCAGCCGCACGACGTCGGCTCCGTACGCAGCCGCGAGGGCAGCGAAGCGCTCGCCGAAGTTTCCGCACAGGGCTGCGATCACCTCGTCGCCCGGCGACACGAGGTTCGCCACCGCCGACTCGAGACCGCCAGTTCCAGAGCTGGTGAGGAGGAGCAGGTCGTTCTTGGTCTTGAAGACGCGCCTGGCCCCGGCTGTGATCTCGGCGAGGATCGCCGCGAACTCGGGCCCGCGATGATCGATCATCGGGCGGTTCATGCTGCGGACCACCCGCTCGGGAAGCGGGGTCGGTCCTGGAATTCGCAGCTGGGTCGAGAAGGTCATGGGCGCGCTCCAGTAATCGGCTTTGGCGGCAAGCTAATTCTGATTTAGTGCAGCTCGGTCGTGTACGGCAGGAGCGCGATCGCTCGAGCGCGCTCCAGCGCGGTGGTCAGCGGGCGCTGATGCCTGGCGCACGTCCCCGTCACACGCCGCGGCAGGATCTTTCCGCGGTCGCTGACAAACCGGCGCAGGCGCGAGGTCTCCTTGTAGTCGATGTAGTCGATCTTGTCGGCGCAGAACGCGCAGACCTTGCGGTGCTGGCGCTTGGGCCCTCGCGGCCCGCCTGGCCCCGAGGGCCTGTCTTCGCGTGCTGGTGGACGTGAAACTGCCATGGATAACTCCTAAAAGGGAATCTCGTCGGGGTCGACGTCACGCGGCGCCTCGTCCGGAGCTGGAATGTCGTCGGTCGCGGCCTGCCTGCTGCGCGGAGCCCCATCGCCGGCGGTCCCACCGCCGCTGCGGCTGTCGAGGAACTGCACGTCGTTCGCGATGATCTCTGTCGTCCGGCGCTTCTGGCCGTCCTGACCTTCCCACGAACGGGTCTGGATCCGGCCTTCGACGAAGACCAGCGCGCCCTTCCTCGTGTACTGGGCGACGATCTCAGCCAGGTTTCGCTTACCCGCATTGTAGGCGACGATGTTGTGGTAGTCGGTGAACTCCTTGCGCTCGCCTTCCGGTCCCGTGGACCAGCGGTTGGTGGCGATGCTGAAGTTGGTCACGGCCGTTCCGCTTGGCGTGTAACGCATCTCAGGATCCTTGGTGAGCCGGCCGATGAGCAGCGCCTTGTTCAAGTTCGACATTAGGCTTCCTCCCGATCCTCTCGATTCGCCCGGTGAGCCGCCGCCGCGGCCGATGCTTCGGTGATCGGCTCCACCACGACCTCCGCCGGCGGCGGGGTGACGGGGGTCGCGACTGCCTTCTCCGGCTTGCGCACGACGAGATGGCGCAAGACCTCCTCCGTGATCTTGAGCCCGGCCTCGAGCTCGGGCACGCGACCTGGGTCGAGCTTGAAGTCCTGGAGCACGTACGAGCCCTCTTTCTGGTGTTTGACCTCGTACGCCAGCTTCCGCTTGCCCCAGAGATTGGTACGTTCGGCTGTGCCGCCCGACCTCTCGATCAGCGTGTTCACCCGCTTCACCGCATCCTGGACCTTGTCGTCGTCAAGGTCGGCGCGGACGATGTACAAAACCTCGTACTCCCGCAAAGGGAAACCTCCTTCCTGTGGGTTTGAGGCCTCGGGCCAACGCAGGCTGCCGCCTGCGGCCGAGGCCAGAAAGGTCAGGCCGGTATTCTACCAAGGGCCATGGCCCCCAAATCCCGAGCCAAGGCCGGCGCGGGCACAAAAGGCAAAGCCGGCCGCCGGGCCCCAGTCAGGCCGAAGCGCGGCAGCGGCGTGCCGCTGCTGCCGATTGTGGTCGGCAGCATCCTGGTCGTGCTCACCGTCGCGATGATCGGGCTAATCGTCTACTTCCAGCGTCCGACCCCGCCGCCACAGCCGGTCTCGGGCATCTCATGCGATCAGCTCGAGCACTCGACGGCGCACTACCACGCCGCGCTCCAGATCATCTACCACGGCGTCACGACGAACATCACGGACAACGCCGGAATCCAGATGAACTCGGCCGGAACCGGCGTCAAGTGCTACTACTGGCTGCACGTCCACACGGGAGAGAAGAACGTCATCCATGTCGAGGCGCCGGCCAGCGACACGTTCACGCTGGGACAGTTCTTCGACATTTGGAACAAGTGGAGCAAGGACAGCGGACTTCCGGAGCAGAAGCTCGACGCGGCTCACGTGTCGACGTTCACCGTCGGGTCGGAAGACAAGGTCGTCACCTACATCGACCTGGGCGACGGCAAGGGCGCCCAGGTCTACGCCGGCGACCCCCGGGGGATCACGCTGAAGAACCACGAGGTGATCACGATCGAGATCACCCCTCCCGAAGTGAAGCCACCGCCCGCGTTCAGCTTTCCGTCGGGGCTGTAACCTCACCACCGGCTTCGAGCAGAACGCGCGCTGCGCGGTAGTGCTCGAGCTCGTCGTACTCGAGCCCTTTGCGGTGTGCCCGGTCAGCGAGCTGCAGATGCCGCTTGACACCATCGCCGGGAAAGCGCCATCGCTCGCCTTGCTCGATCGCACGCAGCCGTTCCATCCGATGCGTATCGGTGTGCAGCTGGATTGCCTTGCGCTCGCCGGCGATGATCGCTTCGGCCTCATCCTTGCGGCCCATCGCAAGCAGTGCCTCGGCCTGGCAAACCCGTGCGTCAGAACCGAGCGGCCAGTCGTACGAGGTAACCGCCGGCCGCAGAGTCAGCAGCGCACGATGGGGCTCGCCTTGCGCCAGCAGGACGCGGCCTTTCTCCAGCGCCAGCTCGCGGCTGATGCCGGCCTCGTGGCCTTCGAGCAGGTACTCGACCTCCGTGCCGAGGCGTTCGGCAATCACACGGAGCAGGCGGATCGAGGGCCGCGCCTTGCCCATCTCGACCTGGTTGAGAAAAGCCCGGCTGAAATCGCCTCCGACGACCCTGGCCAGGCTCATGCCCCGATCGTTGCGGATTCGCCTGATCCGCTGGCCGAGTGTTTCGCCTTCCTCGAGCGGCCTGATGTCCTCGTCCATCGAAAGAGGCAGCTTACAGGTAGTCGAGAGGGCTCAGGCTTCGGGTCAGGGTTGTGAAGTTTCTGAATCCATGCGCCGTCACGATGCCGGTGTCCTCGACGCGAACTCCGCCCAATCCGAGGAGGTAGAGACCGGGCTCGACGGTCACGACATCGCCGTCCTGCAGCGGCTCCTCTGTGGTGACACGCAAAGAGGGCTCTTCGTGCGTCTGGAGTCCGACGCCATGTCCGGTGCTGTGATTCATGCGCGCCGCGCCGGGGGCGCCCTCGTATCCGTCCGTCGTGGTCCCGAAGCCGCGATCGACGAGCACCTGGCAGACGTTCAGGTGAGGTTCCTTACCCGCGACGCCAACCGCGATCGTCTCGATCCCGGCGTCGAGCGCCTGCACGACCGCGGCGTGCATTCGCCGCACGTCATCACTGATCTCGCCGACGATGACCGTGCGCGTCAGGTCCCCCGAGTAGTGGGTGGTCCGGCTGGTCGGAAAGATGTCGATGATCAGGGGCGCGTTGGCCTTGATCGGTCCGGTTCCACGGTAGTGCGGAAGCGCGCACTCGGGTGACCCCGCAATGATCATGTCCGGGCACGTGAATCCCCTTTCACCGAGCGTCAGCTGGGCCTTCGCATAAAGGCGCTCGGACGTAAGCGGGCCGCCGTTCGACCAGAGAACCCCATCCCGGATCTCGGCCGCGGCGAGCTCACGAACGACCTCGACGACCGCCGACTCGGCCGCCTTTTGAGCCTGCTCGATCGCGCCCGCTTCCTCGGCAGACTTGTGCCGCCGCTCCGCTACGAAGAGATCACGCTGCACGTGAGCGTCGATTCCGTTGAGGCGGAGGTCTTCGAGATGGACGGCGGAAAGGTGGGGCGAGACCCGGGCTTCACCGGTGTCTTTTTCGGTGAGCATTCGCGCGGCCAGCCGCGCCCATGAGCGATGCACGTACGCCTCCCGGTCCTCGACGATGCTGGACGCCCTGCACTGCACCCGCGCCCGGTCGATCTCGAGCGGGCTGACCACGAGCACGTCGTCCTTTTCCCCGTATCGGATGTAGAGGCCCGTCTCTACGCCGAACCCAGTCGCGTAGATGAAGTCGGGATCGCCCTCACCTGTAGGGATCAAGACGATCGGCGCCTGACCCCTGCGGCGTGGTCTGCCACGCCGCGGGGCGGCTGTCTCCTCGCGCTCCGTGTCGCGCCAGAGGCCGGCGGTTTCGACCGCTTTCGCGACCGCCTGGAGCAGGGCGTCGTCGCCCCGTCCACGGACGCGTTTGGAGCGGCCGTCCAGGTTCAGCCTCTCCTGGACCTCATACCCGCTCGTGTAGGCAACCTCGTAGCCCAGGTCTCGCAGCTGGGCCAGGTCGCGGCGGAGGGTTCGTTCCGACACCCCCGCGCGCTCAGCGAGCTCGAGGGGGTTCAGCCCAGGCTCGGAGATGATCGCGGCCAGCACTCGGAGGAGCCGAGCCAGCCGCTCCGCCCGATTCATTGAGGTTCCAACCCGACGAAGTGGAGCTTAAGGCCGGATTCACTCCGGCCGTCCCCCCGGCGTCTCATTCCAGATGCCTCCCAACGTTGCATGTGGGAGGTGGGGGTTCCGCGGCGGAGGACACCCGTCCTCACCCGCGCTTTCAAGCTTCCAACTCGACGATGTGGAGCTTAAGGCCGGATTCACTCCGGCCGTCCCCCGGGCGTCTCATTCCAGACGCCTCCCAACCTTTCATGTGGGAGGTGGGGGTTCCGCGGGGGAGGACACCCGTCCTCACCCGCGCTGTCAAGTGGAGCTAAAGGCCGGATTCACTCCGGCCGTCCCCCGGCGTCTCATTCCAGACGCCTTCCAACGTTGCATGTGGGAGGTGGGGGTTCCGCGGGGGAGGACACCCATCCTCACCCGCGCTTTCTAGCTGATCTCTTCCCAGGACGTGGCATTACCCTCGAACGGGTCGGGCTCCGCCTCCTCCTGGTTCCCCACCTTCTGGTGGAACCTGCTGGCGATCATCTGGTAGGCCATCGCCTTCGGAATGCCCAGCTTGGTGAGCGATTTCACCTCGTCGGCCATCACCTTGTCGCGGGCCGCCTCAATGGCGGCGAGAACCTCTTCGATCGATGCCGTCTTTTTGACCATTCGGCTGAATTCTACCGAGCCTCCAGCCGCAGGCGGTCGTGTCTTAACCTTGTTTCATAGCCGAGTACGCTCCGGACAAGATCCGCAACGTGGTCCTGTTGGGCCACTCGCACGACGGCAAGACGATGCTGGCCGAAGCGATGCTTTTCGCCTCCGGCTCCGTGGCCCGTATGGGCTCCCCGGACCAGTCGACCGCGACCACCGACTTCGAGCCCGAGGAACAGAAGCGAAAGATCTCGATCAACCTCGGCGTCGCGTTCGCCGAGCACAACGGCTTCAAGATCAACATCCTCGACGCGCCTGGCTTTTTCGACTTTGCGGGCCAGGTCGCGAGCGGGATGCGCGCGGCGGAGGGCGCCGTGGTCGTGGTCGGCCCGAGCTCGCAGCTCGCTGTCGGCACCGAGGTGGCGTGGGAGCACTGCAATCGCGCGAACAAGCCGCGCATCGTCGTCGTCAACAAGCTCGACAAAGAGAACTCCGACTTCTACGGCGCGGTCGCCGCCATGCGGGCGAGCCTCACGCCGAGACCCTTTCCGCTGCATCTCCCCATCGGAGCCGAGCAGGAATTTCGCGGCATCGTCGACCTGCTGCATCTGAAGGCTTTCGTCACCGCACCGGACGGCAAGGGCAGCGAGGTCGAGATTCCCGACGACATGAAACAGCGCGTTGATGAGTACCGAGGGCAGCTTATCGAGGCCGCCGCGGAGAGCGACGACTCGCTGCTGGAGAAATACCTGGACTCCGGCACGCTGAGCGAGGAGGAGATCCAGCGCGGCCTGCGGCAGGGGATCCTCGAAGGCAAGGTCGCTCCGGTCGTCTGCTGCTCTGCGACCAAGCTTCTCGGCGTCCGCACGTTGATGTCGACCATCGCGGAGCTGATGCCCCCACCCGAGGTCGAGCCCGACAAACCCGTCAAGGCTTTCGTGTTCAACACAGGTGGCGACCAGTTCGGTCGCGTCAGCTACTTCAAGGTCGTTGCCGGCACAGTGAAAGCCGACGCTCATCTACCCAACCTCAGCCGCGGCGGTGAGGAGCGGTTGGCGCAGATCTTCTTCCCGCGCGGCAAAGAGCACGTGGCCACGACGGAGGTGCGCGCCGGCGACATCGCGGCGGCGACCAAGCTCACGCACACCCTGACCGGCGACACGCTCGGCCTCAAGGATGGCGGGCCGCTGCCTCCGCTCGACCTTCCCGGCCCTGCATACAGCCTCGCCATCACTCCCAAGGCCCGAGGCGACGAGGACAAGATCTCGTCAGGGCTCGCCCGCCTCAGCGAGGAAGACCCGACGTTACACGTGGAACGAAGCGAGGAGACCAAGCAGCTCGTCATCGCGGGCCTTGGTGACGTACACCTCGACGTCACGCTCGAGAAGCTGAAACGAAAGTACGGCGTCGAGGCGAGCACCGCCACTCCGCGCGTCCCTTACCGCGAGACGGTGCACGCAAGCGCACGCGCCGAGGGTCGCCACGTCAAGCAGTCAGGCGGTCACGGCCAGTACGGGATCTGCGTGATCGAGGTCTCTCCCACGACGCGTGGCGAGGGGTTCGTCTGGGAGGACAAGATCTTCGGTGGCTCCATCCCCCACAACTTCCGGCCGTCGGTGCAGAAGGGGATCGTCGACACGATGTCTAAGGGAGTCGTGGCTGGATACCCGATGGTCGACGTCAAGGTGACCCTGCTCGACGGCAAGTACCACACGGTGGACTCGAACGACATGGCGTTTCAGATCGCGGGCTCGGTGGCCATCCGCAGGGCCGCCCTCGACGCGGGACCGGTGCTCCTCGAGCCGATCGTCGACGCAACGATTCATGTGCCCGAGAAGAACCTAGGCGACATCATGTCTGACATCAACGGACGCCGCGGCAAGATCCTCGGCACCGAGCCAATGGACGGCTATCAGAACGTGAAAGCGATGGTGCCCGAGTCCGAGATGCTGCGGTTCGCGCTGGACCTGCGCTCGATCACCCAGGGGCGCGGTAGCTTCACCAAGAAGTTCGACCACTACGAGGAGATGCCGGCGCACCTGGCCAAGGGCATCATCGAGCAGTTCCAGAAAGAGCACGAAGCCGCGAGCTAGCATCCGTTCCGTGGCCGGGCCGTCCTCATATGACGTGGTCGTCGTCGGTGGCGGCGTGACCGGCGCTGGGGTCGCCCGAGACCTGTCACTGCGTGGTCTGTCGGTGCTGCTGCTGGAGAAAGGCGACTGGGGTGCGGGAACGAGTGGCGCCTCGAGCTGGATGATCCATGGCGGGCTGCGCTACCTCGAGTTCGACTGGGATACGACGCGGCTCTCCAACCTCGACTCGGGACACATCGTGACCATCGCGCGCAACTTCGTCACGCGCATCGTGTTCATAGTCCCGGTTCTCCCCGGCGACAAGAACAACATCGAGGAGGTCGAGACCGCGCTCGAGGTGTACGACCGCTACCAGCCCCTCAAGCATTCACACCCGCACCGCCGCCTCACTCCCGATGAGGCCCATCAGGTGGAACCCGGCCTGGCGCCCGACATCGTCGGTGCGATGACTGTGGAAGAGTGGGGCGTCGACCCGCACCGCCTGGTCTATGCCAACGTCCAGGACGCGGTCGCCCACGGCGCCAAGGCAATGAATCACACGCGGGTCATCGAACTGATCAAAGACGCCGGCAAGGTCATCGGAGTCCGCTTTCGCGCTCCCGACGGCGAGATCTCGGAGGCGCGCGCCCGGGTCGTGGTCAACGCGTCGGGTCCGTGGTCGCCAGAGTTGGGCGCGATGGCCGGCGTGAGCATTCACCTGCGGCCGGCCAAAGGCATCCATATCGTCTACCCGCATCGCATCTCGAACTTCTCCATCACCGCAGAGTCCGTCGACGGCCGCGACCTGCTGATGGTGGCTCATGCGGGTTTCACGCTCCTCGGCACGACCGACGATGACTTCTACGGAGACCTCGACTCGGTCGACGTGCTCGAGGACGAAGTCGACTACCTGCTGCAGGGATTCGAGCGCGTCTTTCCTACGATCCGTCAGTACCGGCCCGTTCGCACGACCACCGGGGTCCGGCCGACCCTTTTCAAGTGGAGGCGCCACGAGGACGAGCTATCCCGTCGCTACGAGGTGATCGACCACGCGGCCGAAGGCGCGGACGGGTTCATCACCATCGCGGGCGGCAAGCTGTCGATGTATCGCCTGATGGCGGAGGAGACGTCCGATGCCGTGTGCGCCCGGATCGGCCACCAGGTGAAGAGCACGACCGCAAGTCGACCCCTTCCCGGCAACGAGTCTGATCCCGTGCCTGTCGCGGAGCTCGCGTCGCGGTGTGGAATCTCAGGGCTCGCGGTGGTGAAGCTGCAGAGCCGGCACGGATCGAACGCGGAGAAAGTCCTCGACGAAGGCGCCACGTCGCGGATCCTCTGCCGCTGCGAGCCGGTCACCGAGGCAGAGCTCATTTACGCCGCGCGATATGAGCAGGTCCGCACGCTGGCAGATGCATTTCGTCGCGTCGGCGTCGCCGGCGGCCCTTGCGCCGGAGCCGCGTGCATCTTGCGGTCCGCCGAGGTCATGGGAAGGGAGCTGGGCTGGAGCGCGTCGCAGCGATTTGATGCGGCGCGAGAGTTTGTCCGCGGCGCGTGGCTCGGACGGGCGCCGGTGCTGGGTCACGCGGGGTGGGCGCAGGAAGAGCTGGCGCAGGGCGCGATGCGCGGATTGATGATGGTCAATGGGACGCGCTGACTCACTCGTCAGGCTGGCGTGGGCATACGGGCTTCACCTTGCGCGGCGGCGGGTGCGTCGAACCCGATCACAGCTGCGCGAGGTGTACGCGACCTACAACCCGGAGGGCATCCAGGCCCTCGAGCCAGCCGAGCGGGAACGCCATCCCCACCTGGTCACGTGCATCAACTGCGGCCTGTGCGCGCTGGCTGCCGGACGCATCGGCCAGACGCGCTTGCCCGACCTCGCGTCTTCCTATATGCGCCTCTATCCGCGACTGGGCGACGCGTCCTTTGACGTGGCCGGCGACTCGCCCGACCTGGTCGCGGCAACAGCAGTCTGCCCGGTGGGGCTTCCGCTCGAGGAAGTGGCCGAGGTGGTCCGGCGGATGACCATGCGCTGAGGACGAGGCGCTACGCGCCAGGCGGCGAGCCCGATCCGGATCAACCCTTCCGCCTGGACCTGACGGCGCCATTGGGCCACCGCCGGCGCCATCTCGAATGTGTTCGCCTTCGCGCCCGGACGCTGCAGGACTTGCGAGTTATCCACATTCTGTATACAGTCTGTGGAGATCACACAACATCTTGCGCCAATGGTCAAGAGATTGTTTCGACCACTCCGCGGCTGGCCGGTGTTCGAGACGCTGCTTCTGCGACTCGCCGGACAGTTCACGACGTGGCCGGCGGATGACTTCGGACGCTTCGTCAGCGCATCAGTCGGCACCGGCATGGCGGGAGCTTTGGCGGCGATGCCGCCCCACGTCGAGCCCATTCGCCCGCCGTCTCCCGTGTCGACAACCCCGGCTACGGTCGAGATGCGATTCATGCAGCTGCACGCCGAAGGCCGTTTCGAAGACATGTGGGACATGCTGGCCGAGGACGCGCAGCGGGCCTGGGGTGGGCTCCAGAACTTCATCCGCGAGATGCCTCGGCTCGATGAATGGCTCGAGATCCTCGAAATGCAGGTGACCAACATAACGGTGCTCGAATCGTGGACCGATCACCTGCACCAGCGGACCTACAACAACGTGGCTCGGCTCGTGATGCGTTATCGCGTCCGTCAGCAGTGGAAAGAGTGGACGTTCGACCGCCAGGTCCACCTGGTGCCGGGCGCCGGCGGATGGCGGACCCTGTGTTATCCAATGAGAGCCAGAACGGCGACAGGTCACTGATATAGTGGGTTTCAGCCCATGCTTCAGGAGACGATCGAGGAGCAGGAGCGGCATCGGCGCTGGCATCGCAGGAGAAAGCGAGCCATGACTCCACGACGGCTGCTGCAGGAGTCTGATGAGCTTCTCTACTGGGTCGAGGAGTGTCTCGTGCAGCAGATCCGGATGGTTCCGGGCTGGTTGATTCCAAGGCTGATGAACGTGCTTCGTCACGCGCACCCGCAACTGCCGGCGCGACTGGGACGCGAGCGACGGCCAGAGCAGGTGATGGAGATCATCTATGACGCGCAGGCCGCGTTGATGGAGCAGGCATGTCTCAGCCGCGGGCCCGCGCAGGTCATACCTCTGTTCTCCCGAACGCGTGAGCGGACACTGAAAGAAGCCGCGACGCTGTAGCACCTTCGTGCTGCGAGTTGACCTGCATCTCCATTCGCATTTTTCGCACGACGGACGAAGCTCTCTTCAGCAGTTGATCGACCGTGCCCACGAATGCGGGCTCGATCGCCTCGCGCTGACAGACCACAACACTGTGGAGGGCGCGCTGAAATTCGTCGGGATTGCGCCCGAGCTCGCGATCGTCGGCGAAGAGGTGAAAACCCTCGAGGGCGAGGTGATCGGGCTCTTCATCAGCAGTCGCGTGCCGCACTTCCTGGCTCCAGAAGACGCGATGGACCTGATTCGCGGTATGGGAGGCCTGACCTACCTCCCGCATCCACTCGACCGGAGTCGCTCGCACTTTCGGCCGGAACGAATCGTGGAGCTCGCGGCACGGATCGACATCATCGAGACGTACAACCCGTGGTGCGATGCTGAAGCAAATCGCGCGGCTGCGCGCCTGGCGGAGGGACTCGGCAAGGTGAAGGCGACCGGGTCGGACTCGCATTCCGCTGACGAGCTCGGACGCAGCTGGATGGAGATGGACGAATATTCGAACCCTGTGGAATTCCTGGAAAAGTTGCGATTTGCGCGCCATGTCGTGACCGCGAGCAGCGGAAGCGGCCGGCGTGCCTGACCTACCCGAGCTCCTTGTCGTAGGGTCGATCGCTCTCGACACCCGCGATGGCCCCTTCGGAAAGATCCACGATATGCTCGGCGGCTCGGCCGTCTACTTCGCGCTTGCAGCGAGCCTGATCACACCGGTCAGGGTCTCTGCACCCGTCGGGCGCGATGCGGCGGACCTCGCGACCAAGGCCTTCGAGGGAAGGCCGATAGACACGTCATTGCTCAAGGTCGTCGACGCGCCAACATATCGGTGGAGAGCTCGACAGAAGCACGGGCGCAACCTTGACTTGGGCAGCGCGGACAGCATCTACGACAAGTGGGAGCCGGCCGTCCCGCCCGACTTCGCCGGCTGGGCCTTCGTCGGATCGATGCGACCCGACCGCCAGGCTCAGGCGATGAAGGCGCTGCACACGGCACAGCTGCTGACCGCAGACGCGATGCTCTCCTACGTCAAGGACCGGACCCAGGATGCAAAGGACGTGCTCGGCCGCTCGGGTTGGTACTTCTGCAACCAGGAGGAGTTCGCCGCGTTGGGAGGCACGGACCCGGAGGAGTTTCGCCGCCGTTGGTGGCTCGATGGTCTCGTTCTCAAGGCCGGCCGGGACGGCGTGACCGCCCACACGGCGGACGGCAGCCTGCACGTGCCGGCGCTCCCCAGGCATCCGGCCTTCGACTCCACCGGCGCCGGGGATGCGGTGGCGGGAGGGATGCTCGCCCGGTGGTTGACGACCGGCGGACAGAGGGCCAGCCTGCATGATGCGCTTGTTTGCGGTGTGGCATGCGCTTCCCTCACCATCGAGTCGATCGGTGTGCGCGGCATCGCAAGCGCGACCCCGAAACTGCTCGAGGAGCGTATGGCTGAGGTATGGGAGCTTCTGAGACAAGAGTCGTGATCGTCAGCGGCGACCTCGTGGAGCAGGAGGTCGACGCCATCGTCAATGCGGCCAACAACGACCTGCAGCTGGGCGGTGGGGTCGCCGGTGCGATTCGGCGCGCAGGCGGTCCGAGCATCCAGGAGGAATGCGACATGCACGGACCTGTGCGGGTCGGCGAGGCTGCCATCACTGGAGCCGGCAAGCTGCGCGCGCGCTACGTCATCCACGCCGCGAGCATGTCGCTTGGCGGACGGACGACACGGGATTCGCTCGCATCATCGATGGCACAAGTGTTCCGGCTCGCGCATCAGCATGAGGTGCAGACAATCGCGGTGCCTGCAGTCGGCACTGGCATCGCTGGATTTCCGATTGATGAATGCGGGCGCGTCATGGCTGAGTGTTTGGAACATGCGCTGCGCGAAGGTTGGCGAGCGACTGAGGTTCGCTTCGTACTCTTTGGCGAGGATTCAAAAGGACCTTTTGAGACCGCGTTCTGGCACGTTTTTCGCGCATTTCAGAGCCCGTCAGCCTGAATTCGGTTCGAATTGGGGTTGTGCTGCCCAAAACCCCACCCCTAGAATGGGCAAGTCCGCCCCCACAACAGAATCTCAATAAGGACGGTGACTTAGTGGAAGGCTACTGCTTGAAGGACAAAAGAAAGGTTGAGATGAAAGACCCTCAGCCGATCACGATGAAGAACGGCAAGCCTGCAACAGTCGGCACGTGCCCATACTGCGGCACCAAGATCTACAAGATCGGCAAGGCTCAGTAACTGACAGACAGCCGGCGTCGAGGCCGCTGACGCAGAGCGGTCTGTTGTTTTTCCGATCAGGTGGTCAGCGGCGGTTCGAGCGCTCCAAGAAGCACCTCCGTCGCTGACACTGCCTCATCAACGCCCAGCATCTTGAAGATCTCGACGTTGGTCGGATTGTTCACGCGAGCGATTGTCTTCTTGACATTGAAGTGTCGCTTCGCCATCTGCAGCGCGATCAGGTTGTCCTCGTCGTCTGCGGTTACGGCGATGATCGCATCGGCTCGCTCGATACCCGTCTGCGCGAGAAACCTCACCTCGCATCCATCACCGCGCATCACGATGCTGCCGAGCTGAGTCTCGAGCCAGTCGGCTCGTCGTGCATCCTTCTCGATCAGGGTCACCTCGTGCCCACGCTCGACGAGATCGCGGGACATGTAATAGCCGACCGTACCGCCGCCGACGACGATCACGTACATCGGATCAGCTGGGCTCCCGCTCGAGCAGGACCTTCTCGATGTGGCGTGCGCCCTCGATGGTGGGGCAGATGGTATGGAGGCCCAGCTTCTCGTAGGCCTCGGCGCGCTCGGGATCGTAGATGCGGGCCACGACGTGGGGCACTTTGTAGACGTGCTTGGCGATCTGGGAGGCCATGATGTTGCGGTTGTCGCCCTCGGTGACGGCGACAAACCCATCGGCCCGTTCGATGCCGGCGCGCCGCAGCACGTCGACGTCGGCGCCGTTGCCGACGACCTGGTCCCCTTTGAACTCGCGGGTTAGAACGCCTCGATTGGCGGCGCGGGAGAAAGCGTTGGGGTCCCGGTCGACGATGACGACCTCATGGCCTGCGTGATCCATGTTGGCCGCGATCTGCGAACCAACTCGCCCACACCCCACTATGACCAGCTTCAACGCCGGTTGATTATAGGGATGGCCGTGAACGGCATCGGGCGCTGCGGCCGGAGGTTGCTAGCATTTGGACGCTTGCGTTTCCCATTCACTTTCATGGGCCTCATCGCGCTCGCGATCGGGATCTGGGTGGTCGTTTATCTGGGTGCGCACCGGGAGCTGGACCCGGGCTCGCAAGAGCTCGCGTTAGGCACGGCGGTCGTTTGCTTTGGCTTCGCGGCTTATGTGTTGATCCGCCGCGTGAGGCGCGGGCCGCAGCACTGATGGCCGACCGAGGCGAACACACCCACCCGACGACCTCGCGCAAGGTCCTGGTGGCGGTTGGCGGCCAGGACATCGATGCGGAGACGGTGCGGCTTGCGTGCCGGATGACCGACCCACACGGGGGGCGCCTGTACGGCGTGCACATCATCGAGGTGAACCGGTCTCTGCCGCTGGGCGCCGTTCTCGACGATGTGGTCGAGCGCGGCGAGAAGATCCTGGACGAGGTCGAGAAGCTGGCCGCCGCGTCGCAGTTGCTGGTGGAGACCGAGTTGGTTCAAGCGCGGGACACCGGGCCCGCGCTGGTGGACGAGGCGGTCGAGTGGGGGGCGGACCTGATCGTGATGGGGCTGCCGTACAAGCGGCGCTTCGGAGAGTTCAACCTCGGCAAGACCGTTCCGTACGTGCTGAAGAACGCGAACTGCCGGGTGATGCTGTTCAGGGAGCACCGAGAGCACCGGGACGGGGAGCCGGCCAACTGAACGACCCCTTGCGGGGCCCTCCCTCAGCCCGCCGAGCCTACCCAAGACCCTAACCGCCTCGACGGCCCTTAACAAGCCAGCCAGTTAAGGAGATCTGTAAGCCGAGTCCGCGTGCTCTAAACCTGGCTGTGGTGCACAACCTGGCTGATCGCGGGCGTCTCTCTGTCCGCATCTGAAACCGGCGTCAGCCACTCGGACCGAAAACCAGCACGGTGCAGCACGTAGCGCATCAAGGCACCGAGCGTTTTGAGACCGTAGACCGTTGAGGTCGCAAAGCTGACCGAGCTCGCGTCCGCATGGTAGCGGCCGATCGCGGGCACCTCGCCGATCTTGAAACCAAACGTCGCCGCCTGGATCAACACCTGCGTGTCGAAAACGAAATCGTTGCTGTTCTCGAGAAAGGGGATTGCCTCGAGAAAACGCCGCGAATACGCGCGGTAGCCGGTGTGGTATTCGGAGAGACGCAGCCCGAGCACCTGATTTTCTGACGCGGTCAGAAACCTGTTGCCCAGACGCTTCCACCACGGCATTCCAGCCTTGGCCGGGTCGAGCCCCAACCATCGCGATCCGAGCACGATGTCCGCCTCTCCACTTTCGACGACCTTGCACAGGTTGGGGATGATCGCCGGGTCGTACTGACCATCCGGGTGCAGCATCACGACCACGTCCGCGCCCATGGCGAGCGCCTGCCGATAGCACGTCTTCTGATTTCCCCCATAACCGAGGTTGCGCTGGTGCCGGATCACGTCGAGCCTGAGCGCCGTGGCAACGCTCACGGTTGCGTCGGCGCTCGCATCATCAACGAGCAGGATGCGGTCGGCGTGCCCCTGCGGAATATCGCCAACCACCTCGACAAGGGTCTTGGCAGCGCGATATGCGGGAAGCACTATTACACGGCGCGGGCGCGGACCGCTCCACTGCAGCTCCCCAAGTGGAATCGGATCCGGCCGCACGGCCATCCTTTCCAGGGTCAGATAGCCTGCGATTGCAAGTGCGCCGACAGCGGCCGACCAGAAGCTTATGGTGAGCGTCAGGTTGATCGCGGCATAGGCGAAGAAAAGCACCCCAACCGCGGCGTGCGGCCAGCGCAGCATCCCGGCCAGTGCCAGGTCCGCAAGCGCAAAGCCCGGAATCACGAGCAGGGCGAGGTCGTGAACGTTCTGGTGTGGGCTCAATACGAGCGACGCCGCGATCGCCAACGCGAAGTCCAGCCGCGGCTTGTCTGGCCTCCAACTGAGTGACAGTGCAACCAGTGCGAGCAAGAGCACAAGGACGACGAAGGCGACAACCTTGCCGCCCCCAGGCACGGCTTCCAGGATGTTGCGCAGCGAGTAAACCGCCGGGTCCGTGTAGACGAGCTCGCTGGTGTTCGGCAGCCGGCCCGTGACTGCCCAGGTGCCGACAGAACTCAGGTACGTGATGACTGGACCGATGCCGAATCCGGCGATGGAAATGAGTCCAAGGCCCCCAAGCACAGCCGCAAAGGCTGCCAGAGCCCGCCATGCCCGCCTGGCGATGAACAGGACCGGGATGAGCAGCAATAGCTGCGGTTTGGCAAGTGCGAGGGCGCTGATCGCGCCGGCGATGCCATACCGGCCTCGCGACCAGGCCGCGTAAGCGGCAGCGAGGGGCACCAGCACGACCAGGTCGGACTGTCCCTGCAGGACGGTGACAAAGAGCGGGAAGAAGCCGCCGACCATCGCCGCGGTGATTAGCCATCCCCGAGCGTGGACTCTCAGGCTGTTGCTGACCAGGATCGCGATCAGCGCGACCACCAGCAGGACATTGAATGCCGCCATCACGTAGTACGCAGTCCGATAGTCGAGATACGCGAGCGGCGCGATCAGGAGGGTGTAGTAGGGAGGATGAAAGTAGGGCAAGACGATGAAGCGGGCCGGATCCTGCCCCGTGATCTGCAACTCGACCTGTCGCTGCATCGCGATGTCATAAACCGCTGATCCGCCTGCGGTGACATACAGCTTTGCTGCCGCGTAGAAGTTGAAGAAGTCAGGCCCGCGCAGGTTGCCGCGAACGAATGAAAACCAGTAGATGACCCAGAAGATCAGTGAGCCTATCCCGGCACCGGTCGCGGCGGCATAGCCAAGGCGCACCAGGCGGTTGGCCAGGCGCGCGTTCATCGACCGCTTTCGAGACGAAGGGCGAAGCGCTCCGGTAGCTTGGCTTTTCTGATCGCGCGCTGGGCGCCCTTGATGTCGTAGCGCACGCGGCGAAACTCGAATGTCTTCGCGTCGGCGTCCCAGACGCCGTAGCTGGCGGTCGGCAGGCCGTCACGCGGCTGGCCGACGCTTCCCGGGTTCACGAGCGCTGGGCCGGTCAGCTTGAAGGTGTCGACGCGGTATTCGTGGGTCACGGTGTCGCTGGCCAGTCCGAAGATCCCCGGCACATGTGTGTGGCCGTGAAAGCAGACCCCGCCGTCCAACAGCTCGAGATTGGCATGGGCGACCGCACTGTCGAGGACGTATTCATAGATGTGATCGCGCGGGCTGGCGTGCACGAGAAGCACCTCGTGCTCAAAGTGACTGTCCGGCAACCCGCGCAGCCACTGAAGCCGCTCGTCGCCGATAACTTCAATGGTCCAACGAACAACTGACGCGGCGTCTTCATTGAACCATTCGAGAATTTCAGGATCCGTGCATGCGCGATCGTGATTTCCGACCAGGGTCAGCCATTGGCGCTTGGTGACCTCGTCCACGCAACGCTTCGGATCGCCGCCATACCCAACGACGTCTCCCAGACACAGCGTTTCATCGACAGACGGACAGTCTCGCAGCACCGCCTCCAGCGCTTGCCAGTTGGCGTGAATGTCCGAGAGGATCGCGACCTTCAAGCCGGCCTCTCATAAAGGCGCGGATAGATATGGTCGAACAGGATTCGCAGCGTGGCCGCGATCGGCACGGCGACAAACATGCCGAGGATTCCACCCCAGCTGAAGCCGGCGATCAGGGCCACGATCACCAGGATTGGCGGCAATCGGACTGCGTCGCCCATGACTTTCGGGTACACCAGGTTCAGGATCACGTTCGAGATCAACAAGTACAGGAGTGCAATCAAGAGAGCCTTGCCGGGGGTTTCGGAGAGGCCGACCAGGATTGCAGGCACGGCCCCGATGAACGGCCCGAGGTAAGGAATCAGAGCCGTCACTCCGGCGATCAATCCCAGCGCGATAGGGTCCGGTAGTCCAATCGCCCAGCACGCGACGCCTGAGCAAATTCCGATCAGGGCCGCGATGATCAGCTGACCGCGCACGTACGCGTAAAGCATCTTGCGGACCTTGCGCCAGATCTGGTCGAAATCGGTCCGATAGTCGTTGGGAACGAGGCGGCGCAGGTCGCGTCGTACCGCTGGTGCCTCCAGCGCGAGCAGGATGGCCACGATGAACATGAGCAGCACCTGCAGCGCAGTGGTCAGCGCAGTCAAGCCGAGTGTGACCGCGTTGCCGAACTGCCCGAGCAGGTACTCCCTTAGATGCGAGTTGATGGACGCCGTGACTCCCTTCAGGTCGACATCGATGCCGAACACGCGTACCGGTTGGAGGCTGTTGAGGCGGTCCTGGGCAGATGCGGCAAGGCCCGGCAGCTGGACCTGCAGCTGCTCGACCTCGCTTACTGCAAGAGGCACGATCAGAAGGACTAGGCCGGCCAGGATGATGATGATCGCGACGAATACCGCCGAAATGGCCAGAAGGCGCGGCACGCCGGCGTCATGCAGGCGCGTCACGGCCGGCTGGATCAGAAACGCAATCGCGGAGCCCAGGACGAATGCACCGAGAAAGTCGCGGAGCAGGAACAGGACAACCACCGCGACGATGAGCGCCGCCAAACCGAATGCGACCTGCAGATAACGACGACGCCGCTTCGGATCGAGGGACAAGGCTGAGACCGTAACCCCGCTGATCGGGGTTGGGCTCTCGAGTTCTCTCTCGTGGGGCGCTCCCGGGTGCGGGTTTGGACGCACGTTACGCAATCACGCGCAGTATGACGAGGCGAACCCGGCGCCGAGCCCGTTTAGGGCTCGGCCTGACGGATCGGCGAGGTCTTTTCGAGTTCGCCGTCGGGAGCGGGATTCGGGGCGGGTTCGTATTCGCCGTTCTGCGGTCGACTCCCTGTTAGCCGAACAGCGCGACGCTTCGTGGCCTCCTCGTAGGCGGCGCCGTGGAGCGGGTTGGTGGTGCTGCGCCCGGCCGCGATGGCATACATCGCCAGCAACACGAGCCCAATACCCAACACACCGTATGCCGCCACTGGACTGTACTGCTCGGTTACGAACCCCCCTACTGCCATCCCGATGATGCTTGCGGTCTGGACAAGACCGTATCTGGTCGCCATCACGCTGCCACGAATCGACGGACCCGCTGCTTCCATCAAGGCGGTCTGATTTGCAACGGCATAGATGGGATTTCCTACTGAAGCAAGGAACAGCGCCACTGCAAGTAGCTGCAGCGATGGACTTAGCGCGATAGCTATGGAAAAGACCCCTGTGAGCAAGAGTCCCGCCCCGACCGTCCGAATCGTGCCGATCGAGCCAAATCTTGAGACCATCAAAGAACCGGCGAAAAGACCAACTGAAAGGATCAGTTCGAGAGTTGAGTAAATCTGACCACCATAGGTTTCCCCACCTCTACTGAAGGCCAATGCCAACAAAGCGGGAAAGCTGATGGGAATCAAAAGGGCTGCAAGGGTGCCGATTACCAACTGAGCGCGGGCGGCCGAGATTGCCCAGGTGCGCCGGAACGCGCCTGTCAGAGACATCGCAGGCGATCCACCGCCCAGAGTCGTAATTCCGACGACGAGCGTTGCGGCCAGCACGAACGTGGCTGCGTCCACGATGAAGAGGACTGTCGGCGAACCCGGATACAGCGCGAGAATTGCACCCGCAAGACCGAAGCCGAGAGCGTTGGCGATCATGGTTGTGGCGGTAACCATGGCGTTTGCCTTTCCAACATGTCCTGCTGCAACGAGGTTCGGGATTGCGGCTTGGCGGGCTGGCTGAACAACTGCGTTAATGGTCGAGAGCAAGAAGACAGCCGGGAAGATCAGCCACCATTGCATTGGGATGAGAAACGCGATAGCGACAAGCGTTGTTGCGCGGACCAGCTCCAAACCAACAAGCAAGCCTCGCCGTGGGAGTTTGTCTGTCAGTCCGCCCATAGCACCTGTTACCAGCACAGTTGCAACCGCCTGGATTATCAGGGCCAACGCTACGAACCTCGGGTCGCGAGTCCGAACGTAGATTGACACCAACGTCGCAACAAGAGTTAGGGGATCGCCAATCGCCGAGATGCCAATCGCGGTAATCAGGCTGCTAAATCCAGGATTGGTTCGCAAAACCCGGAGGGTCGTGATCTGCCGTGGCACTTCAGGCCGGTTAAGAACCTCCATCGGCTGTAGACCGTGGATTTCACGAAGCGCATCGACAACGTTTGGGTCGTACCACTGGTTTGCCCGGCGGCTTATGTCTTCAACGCCTTCGATTGGTGTCATCACAGAACGCCGATAAAGACGAGCGCCTGTAATGGTGTCGAATGAATCCGCCACGGAGAGGATGCGAGCGCCGAACGGAATTACATCCCCTGTTAGACCCTCCGGGTAGCCGGACCCATCCCAACGTTCGTGGTGGTGTCTCACAAGCGGCGCGACTTCAGCAAGCGCCGAATGCTGTGCAATCATGTCTGCTCCGATATCGGGGTGGCGCCGCATGATCTCCCACTCCTCTTCACTCAGGGGACCGGGTTTGTTCAGGATGTCGTCCCGCACGCCAATCTTTCCGAGATCGTGCAGGGAGGCTGCCGTGCGGATTAGTTCTACTTCGCGGTCTCCGAGCTCGAGGTGCTCACCCAGACGGCCCGCCAGATCGGATACCCGGATTGAGTGAGATTCCGTATACCGGTCCCGCGCATCGAGAACCTGCGCCGCAAGCTCAAGCGTCTGGTCCTTTAATACCGTCTGCCGCTGGGCGTCGGCGACGTTGCCCCGCACCGCCAAGACGAAGCCAAACAGCCCTGGCGCAATGATGTAGCCGACAGGAAACGGCTCGGCCTGAAGGAGCAAGAACAAGATTCCGCCGGCAAAACTCAAAACTAGCGTCGCAAACAGGGTCGTGATGCCGACGTTTTGGGCGATAGTCGTCCAGATCGAGGTTTGCCTGATGAACGAAAACAGAATGGCCGTTGTGAAGTAGTTGATTGCGACCGAGCTCACCACGTAGACCGTTGTCCGAGCTGGTATAGCCCACCAGTCATGGTCACCTCCGATCGAAGCAACTAGCACGGAGGGAATTACATGCGCGACGGCGAAAATTGCCCGATTGAAGAAGAAGGCCCACCAGGTAATGCCGCGACCGGGAATCCGGCCATCAAACAGGGCCAACCATGCGACCAAACCGACGCCAAGACCCGGTGAAGCCAATCCTGTAGCCACGAGCAGTGGATCGGCGACGGTCTGATGACCTGTTCTCCACGGGATGGGCCGCAGGGCTGCGATCTGGGTCCCAACAGCCAGGTACAGGAGGGTGGGGAGCTCGCTTCCGGCCGGCCGGTGAAGGAGCCAGCCAATAGGTAGCATGGCCAGCCCAACGCAGACGACAGCAACCAAGTAGAAACGAGCCGACCACGGCAACGACCGAAAGGCAGGCACGGCGGCAGAATTCTAGACCGCTACCGGCGGCCCAGAGCACCCAAAGCGAGATTCCACGAGGACCCTGCCCGGCGCCCCGGGCTCACTTACCCTGAGATTGAACTAGACGATCCAACCACCAACGACGCGCGACCTTGCTCCACTACGAAACAGGCGACGGAACATGCGCACCATACCGGACTCCCTCCTTGCCTCCTAGATTCCCTTTGTTGCGGCGTCACACTGCCAAGTCATTTCGTTCGAGCAAAGTGTGGGGGAGGGCTGTGGTTAGCGAAATCGCGCGATTCCATGAGGCCGCCTCATGGAAATCGATGAGCCCCGCCTACCGGAAATTGAGTACTAGACGTCCGCCAGGGTGATCAGACCCAGTCGAAGTGCCGTGCTGACGGCCTCGCCTCGGTTGTTCACGCCCAGCTTCTTGAAGATGTTGCGCAGGTGAGTGTCAATGGAGGCGGCCTTCAACTGGAGGTCCTTGGCCAAACGTTTGGTCGTGTGGCCTTTCGCGATTCCTCTCAGGATTTGCATCTCTCGTGAGGTCAGGTCAACCGTGGTACCTCGGGAGAGTGGAGTCGAAGCAGACACCCGCCTAATGACCTCTGGAATCATCCTTCGTGGAACGGGATTCTCCGATCGGGTTACAGCCAGTAGGGCGCGTTGGAGCTCGCCAGGCCCGGAATCCTTCAACACGTACCCGGAGCAGCCCGCCTGCATCATGCGAAGGAGGTCATCACTTGATTCGGACACGGTCCAAGCGATGATCTTCGTGTTGGGATAGGACGCCAGGACAGCCTTTGTCGTGGCCGGGCCGTCGAGCTCAGGCATGTGAACGTCCATCAACACCAGGTCAGGTTTCAGCGAACCGATCACCTTCAGGGCCTCGGCGCCCGACGACGATTCCCCAACAAGCCTCAGTTGTGTTGCCGAGGCAAGCATTGCTCTGGCTGCTGTGCGTGGAATGATGCTGTCGTCGACGACGAGTACCCTGAAAACCGTTCGACCTTGAGCGACCCGTGAGATGGAGGCAGCTTAGCAACAAGGACGTGAGCAGGCGAGCCCTCTCCTATGGCTACTTCGCCCTCGTCGGGGCGCTCGTTGTGATTCTCAACGTATGGAGTCGCAGCTACAGTGCCGGTCACCCAGACCAAGTCCCGGTTGTTCTCTATCTCGCGGCAGCGGTCGTAGCTCTTAGTTTCGCTGATGTTCGACTAGATCGCGGGCGCCTGACGTTGTCTGGACTCGCACTTGGGGCCGCGGCGGTCCTGCTTAACCCACTGGACGCGACAATAGTCGGCCTATCGATTGGGGTAGGAATGGCGCGGCGTGGCGCATGGCCGATCATCGGGAACGCCGTAATCACAGCTGCTTTCGCCTGCATTGGCGCGGTAGTGGCAATGCAACTGCGATCGGTTGCGCCGCTGCCTGTCTGGGCCAGGATGGTCGTAATTCTGATAATGACAATTGGAAGTCTCGCCCTCGTGGCGGTCGGACTGTCAGTGCGGACCGGTGAGTCGGTCGTCAGCATCGTCAGACGGAATTTCAACGCCTCCTTCTACATAGCCTTCGGATATTTCGCTCTCGGATCTCTAGTGATCACCTACGTACTTGATGGTTCACTGATAGGCTTCCTTTTGGCGTCGATCACCTGCGTGCTGGCGCTGGCGTTGACGGACACGATTGCGGGCCGGCGCGTCAGGAGGGTTCTCGAGTCCGAACTGTCCGATGCCGATCGCCACCTCTTCCACAGCCGCGCAGTCGAAGGTGTCGTCCACAACCTCCGCAATCACATGGCGACCGCGGTCGGCTACCTAAAGGAAATCGATCTCAACCGGCTCGATCCGGTCGACCGAAGCGCCGTGGAAACCGCCGCGGCTGCAGCCGGCGATGCTGTGACGGTCTTGCGAACCCTTTCGCAAGGTGCAACACCTCGCGTGAGTTACGCGTCTGAACCGGTGGATCTCAACGCGGTAGCGACTCGCGCTCTTGACATGGCGCGACCAAGAGCCCGCTCCAAGGAGATCGAGCTTGGGCTCAGAGAGTCGCAGGAAGAAGTAAGGGTCAGGGCGGATCCGCTGCTTCTTCGCGAAGTCATCACGAACCTGGTCAACAACGCGATCGATGCCGCACCCGCCAAGGGCCGCGTCAACATCACGACTGGACGCCGCACGAATGGGTCACCTTTCGTCACCGTTGCCGACAACGGGCCCGGTGTATCAGAAGAGAATCGCCACCACCTGTTTGAACCGCACTTCACAACCAAGGAGAACGGGACGGGTCTTGGTCTGTTCATGTCCTATGGTGTGATTCGAGAGCATCAAGGCCAACTCTTGTTCGAAGGTAATCACCGTGGCGCCGTGTTCACAGTCGTCCTTCCGCCGTTCGGCCGTTAATGTGGCCCGAGCTGACGACTGACCACGAGCACCGGTTCAGGGAGGGACGATTTCTTTCGGAAACGCCCCTCCCCTAATGGCAGTTAGCCGCAGGTCGGCTTATCGAAGCTGAGCGTCATGCCCGATGCGGACACCGACATATGAGCGACGTCGTGGAACGTTAATGAGGAGCCGTCGGAACCGGTCCCATGCACGACAAGGATCGCAGTGGCGGCGAAGTTCTTGAGGTTGAAGTTCTGGCCATCCCAGGTTGTGAACCGGCCGCTGAAGTTGACCCCGTCGCTACCCGCAAAAGTGAAAGTACCCGTTGCGGTGAAGGTGGCCCAACCCGTTCCAGCACCGACGCCCGAGGTCAGGACAGTGAAGTGCGCGACACCGTTGTACGTAATGATCAACGTCCCGAGAACACCAGTGCACGGCTGGACGGCGGCCGGATCCGGCGGCACAAACGTCTGGGTGGCGTTATGGAACGTTTGTGTCACGCTGACGGCGCCTGCCCCACTCGCTTGGACCGGCAACGCCATCAAGAACACCGCGCCGATTGCGGCAAGGCTTGCGATGAATCGTTTCATACGCCTCCTCCTCGTTATCAATATGTGCCCGCGGTGGCCGGAAAACCTCAGCGTCGCCCATCCCACCAGCCAAGTCAATGGGACCTTTGCTTGCCTGGCGAGGTTAAGTGCCTCTCTCACCTACCTCGTTTCTGAAATGCGATCCATTGCTGACGCGCGCCGGTTGATCGCGGCGGCCAGCTCATCCAACTCCACCGGCTTGACCAGGTAGTCGCTCGCGTCCAGGTCCTCGGCTATTGCCCGCGAAGCCGGATCGCTGGAGCCCGTGACGATGATGGGCCGAGCCGTCTTCAAGGCGCTCCGCTGGGAGGCGTCGAGAGACGCAGACGCTCCCAGGTCAAAAACGACGACCTCCCGCGAGCGCAGCTTGCGCAGCCGCGGTGCCGAGTCCGCCTCGTAACCCATCCTTCGCAAGCCACGAGCAGTCAACTCCGCCAGGCGCTCGTCGTCATCGACCACGAGCACAGAGACGATCGCAAAAGCTGCAGTCTCGACACGACTGAGCAAATCCAGCGCTTCCTGCAGGTCGCCGAGCAGGCGATCCACCGGCACCGAATCGCCGTCGCTTCGTGCGAGCTCCAGCTCGGCCCGCGCCCGCGCCAGCGTAGAGCGCAGGCGGTGGAGCGCCGCCGCAAGCTCAGGTCTGGACGACGAGCTTGTAGCCGATCCCACGTACCGTCTCGATCCAGCCCGGGTCACGGATCTCCCTGCGAATCTGGTGGACCGCCTGCTCAAGGCTGTGCTCGAAGCCGGTGTACGAAGTGCCCCACACACGCTCGAGCAGCTCGGACCGGGGCACGACCTCTCCGGACCGGTTGGCAAGTAGCTGAAGCATCTGAAGTGGCCGGCGCTCGAGCTTGAGCGGGCGATCGCCGAGCCGCGCTTCACCACGTGACGCATCAACGTGGAGCCTGCCTCGCACAATCACGCGCGGGCCGGTCGCCCTTTCACGCAGCGCCCCCCGCACCCGTGCCAGCATCACCTGCCGGTCGGTTCCCTTGACGATGTAGTCCGTCGCGCCGCGCTCGATACCGACGACCTGGTCGCCAGGTGAGTGGCGCGCGCCGGTGAGGATGATCACTGGAAACGGAACTCGGTCTCCGCCCGAGCGAAGTGAGTCGAGCACCTCAGGCGCCTCCATGTCCGGCATCTCGTAATCGAGCAGCATCAGGTCCGGCGATCCCAGGCGGACCCGCTCCAGCGCCTCTGTCCCGGTGCTCGCCACGTCGACGGCATAGCCCGCGCGCCGCAACAGCTCGGCGGTCAGCTCCGCCGTCCGCGGCTCGTCATCCACCACCAGCAGCTTGGCGGTCACGCCTCCGTATCCCCGATCGCAAACTAACAGGTTCAGGGTTTCTTGAGGAAACGCTGAACCGCTCGTGAGGTCAGCGCGCGCACCCGCACATAACCTGACGGCATGGGCCAGCTTCCAGACCTACAAGAAGCCAGGCGCCGGCTGGGACTGGCCCTAAGTGCGGTGTGCCACGACCGCTGGGTGCTGGGCTACGTACGCAACGGATCGTTGCAACCCATCGCCGCATCGGAGTTGTCGCGCCGCTTCATGCAGAGCCGGCCGCTGATGCCGTTGTCGCGTCGCGCCCTGTACGAGAAGCGCCCCGTCGTCATCAACTCGATCCAGGAAAAAGCCGAGACATCGAACCGCTATGACTGGGAGCTCGACTGGCCGGCCATCATCTACGCGCCGGTTGGCGAGCTGGGCGCGCGACCCATCGGGCTGCTGATCATCGGTTGCCGGCGTGACCACTGGTACACCGACGAGGACGTCGCGTACGCCGACACTCTCGGCTACACCCTTGTTCCCCTGGTCGGCGCGCTGCGCGGTCCGATGAGCCGGCTGAACGAGAGCGAGAGTGAGGTCGTCCAGCTCCTGAGTTATGGACTTTCGACTCAGGAGATCGCGCGGGCGATTCGCACCGACGACCGCAACGCCCACGCCATTGTCGACGCCGTGACAAAGAAGCTCCACGCGGTCACCGCTGAGGATTTGATGTTCCCGGTCATTCAGATGAGGCGGCGGGCGTTCCGACTGTGACCTGGTAGTCCCTGTCTAGTTCGGGCCGAAGAGAAACACAGTGGTGCCCCGGCCCTCTGTGCTCACCACCTCGAGCCGCCCGCCGATTCCTGCGGCACGCTCTCGCATGCCCATGAGCCCGTAACCCTTTCGGCCGGCATCTGAGAACCCGCGACCTTCGTCCGAAACTTCGATCAGGAACGGCCGCGCTCCAAATCCCATCCGAATGCGGCAGATGGACGACCCGCTGTGACGGCGCACATTGGTCAATGCCTCGCGAACCACCTGCCCGACGACCTCGCGGTGATGCGGCGCCAGCATGTCCTCGGTACCGATGCTCGACAGCTCGACGCGAATCCCATACAGGCGCGCGAACTCCTCTGCCTCGCGTCGGAGGTCTCGCACCAGACCGCCGGGTCCGATCGCGGCAGGTCGGAGATCGGCCAGCGACTCGCGCACGCGCTTGAGCGCCTGTTCGAGAATCTCGAAGACGTTCATCAGCGTCTCGTCTTGCGGACCCTGCGTCCTTTCGATGTAGACCTTGAAGAGCGAGACGGCGCCGGCCAGCTCGGTCGCGATGCCGTCGTGGAGCTCACGAGCCATGCGCGCCCGCTCGCGAGACACCGCATCTTCCGCCGCCTGCTGGGCGAAGGTTTCGCTTCTTGACCCGACACCAGAGCCTTCCGACATCACCGTGCCGCCATTCGGCGGCGAGCGTACGACTGCATGAGTGCGATCGCAAGCGGATGCTGGAGCAGACGCAGCAGCCGGCGATACGGCCGCCACAGCTCGACCGTCTCATCGAGCGTCATCCGCAAGCGCTCAACATCCACCTCAAGCGAAAGCCGCTCGGCCATCAGGCGCTCACTGAGCACCATCGCTCGCCTGGACAGGCGAACGCTCCAAAGCGCCGCAAGCAAACCCTCCATGACTATCACCGCAACGCTCGCGACCAGCAGCCAGATGCCGATGAGGCTGAGGTCGCTCACTCTTTACCCTCGCCCTCCTCGAGGCTCGCGACGGGAGCGATCGCGACCACCGGATCGTCCGCGGCGAGACGCATCACGATCACGCCCTGGGTCTGGCGGCCGATGCGTGAGATGGCGCCTACCTTTGTTCGCAGCACCATCCCGCTTGCGCTGATGACGAGGATCTCTTCCTCAGGATCGTGGACGACACGAACCGCGGCCAACTTGCCTACGCGGTCGGTGACCTTGAGCGTGAACACGCCCTGTCCCGCACGATGCTTGATCGGGTACTCGGACAGAGGCGTTCGCTTGCCGTAACCACGCTGCGTGATGACAAGCAGGTCACCGCCTTCGACGACCGTCGCCATGCCCGCCACCGCATCGCCCTTGCCGAGCTTGATCCCGATGACGCCCTGGGTGTCCCGGCCCATGGCGCGAACTTCGCTCTCGGCAAATCGGATCGCTTTGCCGAGCTCGGTGGCGATGATCACCTCGTCTGAGCCCGTGGTCGGCGTGACCCAGTCCAGCTCGTCGCCTTCCTGCAGGTTGATCGCGATCAGGCCGTTGCGGCGCACGTTGGCGTACTCGGCCATCGCGGTCTTCTTGATGTAGCCGTTCTTGGTCACCATGAGCATGTAGTGCGCCTCGCTGTCCGTCTCGGGACGCACGAACACTGCGGTTATCCGTTCATTGGATCCGATGTCGATCAGGTTGTTGATCGGCATGCCTTTTGCCTGCCGCTCGCGCTCCGGAACCTCGTGCACGCGCAGCTGAAACACGCGACCGCTCTGAGTGAAGAACAGCATTGACGCATGCGTGTGGGTCGTGAGCAGGTGCAGCGCGTAGTCCTCCTCGCGCGTGCCGCTCGGGGCGTCTGAACCCGCTGTGGGCTTGGCGCCCTTGAGCCCGACGCCACCCCGCTTCTGGGCGCGGAAAACCCTCAGCGGCTGGCGTTTCACATAGCCGCGGTGGGTGAGCGTGACCACAACCTCTTCTTTCGGCACGAGGTCCTCGGCCGAGAGCTCTGTCGCCTCCTGGTCGGTGATCTCCGTCCGGCGGTCGTCGCCGTACTTCTTGACCATGTCGTCCATGTCTTCCTTGATCAGGAGGCGGACCTTCTGGTCGCTGGCGAGGATGCTCTCGAGGTAGGCGATCGTCTTGATCACCTGCTCGTACTCCTCGTCGATCTTGCCGCGCTCGAGCCTGGTCAGCCGGCCCAGGGTCAGGGCCAGCACCGCCTTGGCCTGGCGCTCGGAAAGACCGAACTTCGACTGCAGCTGGTTTGACGCCACGTCCTGGTCGGCGGCGGCGCGGATGGTCTTGATCACCTCGTCCAGGTGGTCGAGACAGATCTTGAGACCCTCGAGGATGTGGGCCCTCTCCTGCGCGCGCTCGAGGTCGTAGCGTGTGCGGCGGAGAACGACGTTGCGGCGGTGGTCGATGAAGAGCTGCAGTGCCTGCTTCAAGCTGAGCACGACCGGCCGCCCGTCGACGATCGCGAGCATGATCACCCCGAACGTCGTCTGCAGCTGGGTGTGCTTGTAGAGGTTGTTGAGGACGGTGAAGACCTGCGCCTCGCGCTTGAGCTCGATGACGATGCGCATGCCCTGGCGGTCTGACTCGTCGCGCAGGTCGGCAATGCCCTCGAGCTTGCGCTCCGAGACAAGCTCTGCGATCTTCGCCACCAGGGCCGCCTTGTTCACCGCGTAGGGAAGCTCGTCGATGATGATCCGCTCGCGACCGTTGGGCGCTTGCTCGAAGGTGTGGCGCGCACGCACGATGATCCGGCCGTGGCCGGTCGAGTAGGCGGCCTTGATGCCGGCGGTGCCCATGACCAGCCCGCCGGTCGGAAAGTCCGGGCCCTTGATGAACGTCAGGAGGTCCTCCGCCGTCGCGTCAGGATTGTCGACCAGGTTCTTCACAGCGGCCGCAACCTCGCGCAGGTTGTGCGGTGGGATGTTGGTGGTCATGCCGACGGCGATGCCCGACGCGCCGTTTATCAGCAGGTTGGGCACGCGAGCCGGCAGCACCGAAGGCTGTTCCTCTGAATTGTCGTAGTTGGGCTCCATGTCGACGGTCTGCTTGTCGATGTCGGCCATGAGCTCGCCGCTGATCGCGGAGAGCCGTGCCTCGGTGTAGCGCATCGCCGCCGGCGGATCCCCATCGATGCTCCCGAAGTTGCCCTGGCCTTCGATCAGCGGGTAGCGCAGCGAGAACGGCTGCGCCATTCGCACCAGCGCGTCATAGATCGCTGCGTCGCCGTGCGGGTGGTAAAGCTTCATGACGTCGCCGACGAACGCGGCGCACTTCTTCGTCTTCGTCCCGGCCGTCGCGCCCGCGCGGTTCATCGTGTAGAGAATTCGGCGCTGCACCGGCTTCAACCCATCGCGCACATCGGGCAGCGCGCGGCTGACGATGACGGACATCGCATACTCCATGTAGGAGCTCTGCATCTCCTCCTGGAGATTGCGTATCAGGACTCTTTCTTCAGCCAACGTTTCTTACTCCCGGTACTTCGCCAGGACGACGACCGCGTTGTGTCCGCCGAAGCCGAAGCCGTTGGAGATGGCGATGCGCACGTCTTTGCGGCGCGCCTGGTTCGGCACGTAGTCGAGGTCGCAGTCCGGGTCTCGGTTTTCGTAATTGATTGTCGGGTGGATCAGGCCGCGGTTGATCGTGAGTAAAGTTGCGATCGCCTCCACCGCGCCGGCGGCGCCGAGGAGGTGCCCGATCATCGATTTGGTGCTGCTGATCGCAACCTTGTAGGCGTAGTCGCCAAGCGCGATCTTCAGCGCTTTCGTCTCGCCCGCGTCGTTCAGTGGCGTGGAGGTTCCGTGCGCGTTGACGTAGTCGAGAGCGGAGGCGTCGATGCCGGCGTCCTGGAGCGCCAGCGTCACCGCTTTCGCCGCGGCCACGCCCGTCTCGTCGGGCGCGACCTGGTGGAACGCGTCGTTTGTGGTCGCGTATCCGAGCACCTCGCCGTAGATGCGCGCGCCGCGGTTGATGGCGTGCTCGCGCGACTCCAGGATCAGCGTGCCCGCGCCTTCCCCCGGGACGAATCCATCGCGGTCACGGTCGAAGGGACGGCTGGCTCTCTCCGGCGCGTCGTTGCGCGTCGAGAGCGCTCGGATGGCGTTGAACGAGGCGATGCCGACCTCACAGAGCGACGCCTCGGTGCCGCCGGCAAGCATCACATCCGCGTCGCCGCGCTGGATCATGCGCGTCGCGTCACCGAGGGTCTGCGTGGAGGCGGCGCATGCCGTCGTCACAGTCGTGTTCGGGCCGCGGAGGTGGAACTGCATCGCGACCGAGGCGCCCGCCATGTTGGGGATGATGGTCGGCGCATAGAGCGGGTTGAGCCGGCCCTTCGTGTGGAACGACACGGCGCCGGACGTCATGTCGTCGAACGCGCCGATCCCGGTGCCCATCGCGATTCCGACGCGGAAGTCGTCCTCTTTGGACAGGTCGATGCCCGAATCCTCGAGCGCCATCCCGGAGGCGGCTACCGCCATCTGGCTGAAGCGCGCCATGCGCTGCGCGGCCTTGCGCTCGATGTAGTCCTGCGGATCGAACGTGTTGACCTGACATGCGAACTTGGTCGCGAGCTTGTCGGTCGGAAACCGCTCGATCGGGCTCGCGCCGCTACGGCCCTCGATCAGGCCGTGCCAGTACTCCTCGAGGTCCTTGCCGATCGGGTTGACGGTCCCCATCCCCGTCACGACGACCCGGGTCCGGCCGTCTCTCATGCCTTCCCCACCTCCGCCCGAATCTTACCGACGAGCTGGTTCTGGACCGCATCACGGGTGACCCGGATCGCGTTCTTGATCGCCCGCGCGTCGGACCGCCCGTGCGCGATGACAGCCACACCGTCGATCCCGAGAAGCGGCGCGCCGCCGAACTCACGCCAGTCGATCCGGTCGCGGATCTGGCGGACGCCCGGCCGGATCAGCAGACCGCCGACCTTGCCGCTGAGCGTCTTGGGGATCTCGTCCCGCAGGTTGCGGAACAGAAACTCTGCGGTCGCCTCGGCCATCTTGATCGCCACGTTGCCGACAAACCCGTCCGCGACGACAACGTCGGCCCGAGACGCGTAGATGTCTTTGGGCTCGACGTTGCCGATGAAGCCGGGCATCGTGTCCTTCAACCGCCGCGCTGTCTCGCGCACGAGCTCGTCGCCCTTGCCTTCCTCCTCACCGTTGCTGAGCAGGCCGATGCGCGGCGTGCGCCGGCCGAGCATCTCGCGGGCGTAGACGCCGCCCATGGCGGCGAACTGGACCATGTAGTCCGGTTTCGAATCGACGTTGGCGCCGACGTCCAGGAAGTAGGCGAAGCCGTCCCGCGTGGGAACGATCGACCCGAGCGCAGGGCGCTCGACTCCCCGGATCCGTCCCTGGATCAACAGGGCCGCCGCCATGATCGCGCCGGAGTTGCCGGCCGATGTCCAGCCGTCGGCTCGGCCCTCTTTGCAGAGCCGAGCGCAAACCGCCATCGACGAGTCTGGCTTCGAGCGGACCGCCCGCGCCGGGTGCTCGTCCATCGCGATGACCTGGGTGCAGGGAACGAGCTGCAGCCGCGGATGGCTGTCGAGCAGCGGCTGCACGGCGTGTGGTAATCCGACCAGCGAGATGTCGAGGCCGTACTCCTGCGCAGCCTCAGCGGCCCCGCGCACGATCTCGGCAGGCGCGTTGTCACCACCCATGGCGTCGACCGCTATTCGCATGACGCGAGGCCCCTAGATATCCAGGTTTCGGACGCTCTTGGCGTGCGCCTGGATGAACTTCTTACGCGGCTCGACATCCGGACCCATCAACTTTTCGAATGTGTCGTTGACGGCGGCCGCGTCCTCGACGGCGACCCGGAGAAGAACACGCGACGCCGGGTTCATGGTCGTCTCCCACAGCTCATCGGCATTCATCTCGCCCAGACCCTTCATCCGCGCGGCTTCTGCGCCCTTGCCGAGCTCCCGCAACGCCTTGTCGCGTTCGGCTTCCGACTGACACCAGATGACCTTCATGTTCTTGCCGGTGCCTTTCGACACCTTGAACAACGGCGGCTGCGCCATATAGAGGTATCCGCGGTCGATCACCTCAGGGAAGTAGCGGAAGAAGAAGGTGAGCAGAAGCGTTCGGATGTGGCTGCCGTCGACGTCCGCATCCGTCATCGTCACGATCCGGTGGTAGCGAATCTTGTCGATGTTGAAGTTGTCGCCCACCCCCGCGCCCATCGCGGTGATGAGGTTGCGGATCTCGTCTGACGTCAGCACCTTGTCGAGGCGAGCCTTCTCGACGTTGAGGATCTTGCCGCGCAGGGGAAGGATCGCCTGCGTCCTGCGGTCACGCCCGCCCTTGGCTGTGCCGCCCGCAGAGTCGCCCTCCACGATGTACAGCTCCGACAGGGCGGGGTCGCGCTCGGAGCAGTCGGCCAGCTTTCCGGGAAGCGTGCTCGACTCGAGCAGGCTCTTGCGCTGAACGAGGTCGCGCGCTTTCCGCGCGGCCTCTCGCGCCCGTGCCGCGGTAAGCGACTTCTCGATGATGCGCCGGCCTTCTGACGGGCTCTCCTCCAGGTACTGGGTGAGGCCATCGGTGAGCGCCAGCGAGACGTGGCCCTGGACCTCCGCATTGCCAAGCTTGGCCTTCGTCTGTCCTTCGAACTGAGGCTCCAGCACCTTGACGCTGATGACCGCGGTCAACCCTTCGCGCACGTCCTCGCCGCTGAGATTCGGATCCGACTCCTTGAGGATTCCGGACTTGCGTGCGTAGCGGTTCAGGACGTTTGTCAGGGCCGAGCGGAAGCCCGTCATGTGGGTGCCGCCCTCGGTCGTGTGAATCGTGTTCGCGAACGCGATCACGTTTTCGACGAACGTCTCGTTGTACTGGAGCGCGATCTCGACCTGCGTGCCCTCGACCTCCCTGTCGACGTAAAACGGAGGCACGTTGACCACCGTCTTGTCGCGGTTGAGCGCGCGGACGAAGGCCACGATGCCGCCCTCGAAGTAGAAGGTGCTGGTGAACCCCAGGCCCTCATCGTTGAGCGCGATCTCCAGCTTCTTGTTCAGGTACGCCATCTCGCGGAGCCGGTGCTGGATGATCTCGCGGTCGAACGTCGTGTCCGGAAAGATCTGCGGGTCCGGCCAGAAGCGAACGATCGTGCCGGTCCGGTCGGTCCTGCCGATTGCCTTGACCGCGGCCTTGGGCACGCCGCGCTCGTACTCCTGGTGGAAGACCTTGCCGCCCAGGTGCACCCATACCTGAAGGCGCCCGCTGAGGAAGTTGACGGCCGAAACGCCCACGCCGTGGAGCCCTGACGACACCTTGTAACCGCCTCCGCCGAACTTGCCGCCCGCGTTGAGGCGGGTCATCACCAGCTCCAGGGCCGACAGACCCTCTTTCTTGTGCATGTCGACCGGGATCCCCCGTCCGTCGTCCTCGACCTGGACGCTTCCGTCCCCAAACAGGCTGACGACGATCCGCCGAGCGTAGCCGGCAAGGGCCTCGTCCACCGCGTTGTCGACCACCTCGTAGACCAGCTGGTGGAGGCCGGTCGAGCTGGTCGAACCGATGTACATGCTCGGACGCCGCCGAACGTGCTCCCGGCCTTCGAGGACCTGGATCTGCTCGGCGGTGTACGCCACGTCCGCGCCTAGGGAACTGGGCCTGCGGTTACCTTCCGGAAGGGGTTTTCGGACCGCCATTACCGGGGTTTTGGCCCTCCCAGCGTGGAGAACATGTTGGGGTTTACTGGGCAGAACTTCAGGCTCCCAATTCTACCGGATTTTGAATACGAAAAAGGCCTACAGAGGCCTCTTAACAGGCCTTTGTCGGGGGCCTAATCCTCGGGTGCTTTCCAGCGCAGGACGGGGTCTTCGCTCTGGCCCTGCAGGTAGGCGTTGATCCGCCTTGCGGCCGCGACCTCGTCCAGGCGTCCGACGGGCAGCTTTTTCGGCTCGTCGTGGAGGCTTTGCGGGTCCGTTCTGGCCTGGGCGACGATTTCCTTGACCGCTTGTGCAAACGCGTCGAGGGTTGCCTTGCTCTCGGTCTCCGTCGGCTCGACCATGATCGCCTCCGGCACGACCAGCGGGAAGTAGACCGTCGGGGCGTAGAAATCCCGGTCCAGGAGCGCCTTGGCGATGTCCAGGGCGCGCACGCCGTCGTGGTTGAGGTTGTGCGCGCTGGCTACGAACTCGTGCATGCACGGGCCGTCATGCGGCATCTCGAGGTCGTTCTCCAACAGTTTGCGCAGGTAGTTGGCCGACAGGACCGCGTCCTGGGAAGCCTGGCTGAGGCCGTCGCCGCCCATGGCCAGGATGTAGGTGTACGCGCGGACGAGCATTCCGAAATTGCCGTAGAAGCTGCGGACCCGCCCGATTGACTGAGGCCGTTTGTAGTCGAGGGTTAGCTCGCCGTTCTTCCGCTCCACGGTCGGTGCGGGGAGGAATGGGACCAGCTCTGCCTTCACACCCACGGGGCCGGCACCGGGGCCGCCTCCTCCATGTGGGGTGGTGAATGTCTTGTGCAGGTTCATGTGCACAGCGTCGAAGCCCATGTCGCCAGGCCGGCAGATGCCCATGAACGCGTTCAGATTGGCGCCGTCGTAGTAGAGCATCGCCCCGGTCGAGTGCACAAGCTCTGCTATGTCCAGGATCTCCCGCTCGAACAGGCCCAAGGTGTTGGGGTTGGTCAGCATCAAGGCCGACGTGCGAGGCGACAGCTTGGACTCGAGGTCGGCCAGGCTGATGCGGCCGTCACCGCCGGACTTGACCTCCACCACCTGAAAGCCGCTGAGGGCGGCGCTGGCCGGGTTTGTCCCGTGGGCGGAGTCGGGGACGAGAACCTCCGTGCGAGTCTCACCTCTGGAGTGCTGGTAAGCGCGGATCATCCTCAGCGCCGTCCACTCGCCGTGTGCGCCGGCGGCCGGTTGAAGGGTGGCCCGGTCGACCCCCACGACCGCACACAGCGCCTGCTCGAGGCGCCACATCAGCTCGAGCGCGCCCTGGATCGTCGATTCGTCCTGGTATGGGTGCAGGTCGGCGAACCCTGGGAGCGCCGCAGCCGCCTCGTTGGCGACCGGGTTGTACTTCATCGTGCAGCTCCCCAGCGGGTAGAAGTTCTCGCTGATCGAGTAGTTCAGAGAAGCCAGCCGGCTGTAGTGGCGCATGATCTCGGGCTCGCTGAGCCGGGGCAGGCCCGGGGCTTTCGCGCGCAGCGCGTCGCGGGGCAGGACGTCCGCCGGCGCGGGTCCCACCACGTCGGCCTCCGGCAGTCGAGGAGGATCCACCGCGGGCCGGCTCAGCTCGAAGCTGAGCGGCTCGGTCATGACCTCAGCACCGCCAGGAGCTCGTCCATCGCCTGAGGGTCGTTGACCTCGGTGCAAGTGAAGGTGAGGACGTCTTTGAGCTCCCGGAACCAGCGGTGGACGTCGAGGCCTCCGAGAATCCCCTTGCGGGACAGCCTCTTCAAGACTGAGGACGACTTCGGAACCCGGATGGGGAACTCGCTCAAGAACTGTCGCTCGGGAAACACCGGCTCCCAGCCCGGAAGGCTCGAGAGACGCTCGGCCAGCGCGTGCGCCCGCTGGAAGCTCACCTCAGCCACCTGGCGGAGCCCGTAGGGACCCATATATGTGAGGTAAACGGCCGCCGCAAGCGCACACAGAGAGTGGTTGGTACAGATGTTGGACGTCGCCCTCTCGCGCCGGATGTGCTGTTCGCGCGCGGCGAGCGCAAGCACAAATCCGCGTCGGCCGGCGGCGTCATGCGCGGCTCCAACCAGACGACCAGGCAGCTTGCGCACCAGCTCGCGCCTGCACGCGATGAAGCCAACGTGAGGTCCGCCAAGACTCGGCGGAAGTCCCAGCTGCTGACCCTCGCCGACCGCGATGTCGGCGCCGTACTCGCCGGGAGGAGCGAGGATGGCAACGCTGATCGGATCGACGCACGCGATCGCGAGCGCACCTGCGTCGTGCGCCGCATTGGTCAAGCCGCGCGCGTCGACGAGCAGTCCGAGGAAGTCCGGCTGCTGGAAGATGACCGCGGCCGTCTTCTTGCTCGGCTCGCCACCTTTGCGGACCTTGATGCCGCGGCCCTCGCTAAAAGCGCGCAGCACCTGCACGTACTCGGGATGGACGTAGCCCGAGACGATCACCTCGTCCCGGCCCGTGTGGACGTAGGCCATCATGGCCGCTTCGGCGACTGCCGTGGCCCCGTCGTACAAAGAGGCATTGGCGACGTCGAGCGCGGTCAGCTCCGCGATGAGGGTCTGGAACTCGTAGATCGCCTGGAGCGTGCCCTGGCTCGCCTCGGCCTGGTAGGGGGTGTAGGCGGTGTAGAACTCGGGCTTGGACGTGACCGCCGCGACCGCAGCTGGGATGAAGCGCCGGTAAATCCCGCCGCCGCGAAACGTCAGCCTGTCGGGGTATACGTAGTTGCGCTTCGCGAGAGCCGCGACCTGGGCCATGGTCTCGAACTCGGACAGGCCGTCGGGCAGCCGGAGCGACTCCAGGCGGAGGGATTGTGGGATGTCGACCAGGAGGTCGTTCATCTCGCGCACACCCACGGCCTCGAGCATCGCCGACCGGTCCTCAGGGGAGTGGACGAGGTAGGGCAACCTAGTGCGCGGACTCCCCGGTGACTTTCTTGTAGGCCGGCTCGTCGAGGAGGTCGTTGGGCAGGTCTCCCGCGAGGTCGAGCTTGAGGATCCAGCCCTCGCCGTACGGGTCCGCGTTGATCAGCTCGGGCCTCGACGCGAGCTTCTCATTCACCTCGGTGATCCGGCCCGCGACCGGCGAGTAGAGGTCGCTTGCAGCTTTCACCGACTCGACGACGCCGAAAGTCTCGTGCTCGGCCAGCTTCCGGCCGGCGCTCGGCAGCTCGAGAAAGACGACGTCGCCCAGCTGTGACTGTGCGAAATCGGTGATGCCGACAGTGGCGTGCTTGCCGTCGACCGCGACCCACTCGTGCGTCTTGGTGTAGCGACGGTCAGCCATGCGACTCTCTTCTCCTCGCTGAATGGGCCTGGTCAGGGCCGTGCCGGTGAGACTGCCGAGCGCGCCGATCCTCGATAGAACGGGAGCTTGACGACCTCGGCCGGGGCCTCCCTGCCCCTGACTTCGACTGCGGCCCTGTCTCCGACCCGAAATGTACCGGCTTCGACCATCGCCAGGGCGATCGGGTACCCAAGGAAGAAGGAATGCGTACCGCTCGTGACGACTCCAACCTTCCTGGCGTCCGCCATGACCGCGGCCCCGTGGCGGGCGATGTTGCCTGGGTCCGTCTTCAGACCGATCAGGTTGCGTCTTGGCCCATCCGCCTTGACCTGCTTCAGTGCGTCGCTGCCGACGAATTCACCCTTGCCAAGCTTCACCGTCCAGCCAAGACCGGCCTCATACGGGTTGACGGTCTCGTCCATGTCGTTTCCATAGAGACGTAGGGCGGCCTCCAGGCGCGTCGCGTCGCGGGCGCCGAGACCGGCGGGCAGGACCCCCGCAGGCTTGCCGACGCGGAGGATTGCGTCCCAGACCTCGCCCACGCGATCGCTTGCGATAAAAAGCTCGAACCCGTCCTCACCGGTGTATCCCGTGCGCGAGATCAGCCCGGGCACTCCGGCCACCTCGCCCCGGCGAAACCCGAAGTATGGGATGTCGTCGGTTGTGCCCGAGGCGGGCACGAGCTCGTGGGCGCGCGGACCCTGAAAAGCGATGAGGCTCAGGTCGAGGGTGTGGTCCTCGAGCGTCACATCGGCTGGAAGGTGCTCCCGCATCCATGCGACGTCTTTCTCTCGATTCGACGCGTTCACGACCACAAGGAATCGACCCGCCGATTCGCGATACACGACGAGGTCGTCGATCGTGCCGCCGTCGTCGCGACACATCTGTGTGTAGATCGCATGCCCGGGCTCCACGGACGCGACGTCGTTGGTCAGGAGTCTCTGGAGGTAGGCCTCCGCGCCCGGCCCCTCGATCCACAGCCGGCCCATGTGAGACACGTCGAAGAGGCCGGCCGCTTGACGCACGGCGAAGTGCTCGTCACGAATCGAGCTGTACTGCTGCGGCATCTCCCAGCCGCCGAAATCGACCATTCGGCCGCCGAGTGCGAGATGCCGTTCGTATAGAGGGGTGCGGTTCAGCGGGCTATTCGCCGTCAACGGTGCCGTCGAAATCGATGGCATCGGGGTCGATGAACGCGAGCAGCTCCTCATCATGTCGCCGCCGCGCGTCGGCCACCACCTTGGCGACATACCGAGTCCGCTCGACGGTCCATTCGAGCTTCTCGGCAATCTCCTGTTCGGTCGCGTCGCGCTGCAGCTCGCGGCGCAGCAGGAGCTGAGTGCGCTCGTAGTCGTTGGCCGCGTCCACCAACAGCTCGGCGTCGCGCACTGCCGCAGCCTCCGCGACGACGGCGGCGTCCATCTGCTCGCCGACCCGGTGCTCAGCAAAAGTGGCGAAGCTCATCTCGCCGCCGGCTCCAAAGGAGCGCACGGCCTCGACCAGGCCAATCGATCCTTCCTGGACAAGGTCTGGGACCGACAACCCCTTCTCCTGCCGGGCTTCCGCGAGTCGCATCACCATGCCGAGGTTCGCTGCGACCAGCCTGTCGAGGCTGGCGCTGTCGCCTCGCGCGGAGTCCGCGAGCAGCCTCTGCTCCTCACCGGCACCGAGCGCCGGGGTGCTCCGGACCTGCCGGCGAAGATCGCGCATCGCGGCTTCGTCGGCGTCGGGCTGAACCGGGTCCGTACTCATTCCGACCGATTCTACGCCCGCCAGTTTTCGGCTCCTGGCAACCAGATGTTCCACGTTTTACATGGCCTTGCCATACTCGGAGCATGCGTATCCTGGTGGCGCTTCGGCTGGGTTGGATGCTGCTGGTGCTGGGGGCTGCCTTGCTGCCGATCCAGGCCGCTGCAGCCACGCCCCGCGTCGAGCAAGCTGACCTGAACGGCGACATCAACAACATCATGTCCGCGTACATGCAGAGCGCCGTGAGTCGAGCCGAGAACGACAAGGCCGACGCGCTTCTGGTCGTCATGAACACCCCAGGTGGCATCTCGACCTCCATGGACGAGATCGTCACCAGCCTCCTCAACTCCAAGGTGCCGGTGATCGTCTACGTCTACCCGAGCGGCGCGCGCGCCGCCTCCGCCGGCCTGTTCGTCGCCCAGGCGGCGGACGTCCTCGCCATGGCGCCGGGAACCAACATCGGCTCCGCGCATCCGATCCAGGCCACCGGGGAAAACCTGACCGGCGACCTCGGGGAGAAGGTCCTGAACGATGCGGTGACGAGGGTGCGCAACCTGGCCTCGATCCACGGCCGCAACGCCGACTGGGCCGAGGACGCCGTGCGTAACAGCGTGAACATCAACGCGGACGAGGCGGTCCAGCTGCACGTCGCCGATCTCGAGGCCCCCGACGTCACGACCCTTTTGAACCAGATCGACGGCCGCGAGGTCCCCCGATCCGGCGGCAGCAGCCTGGTCATCCATTCGGCCAACGCGATCGTCGACGACTTCCCGATGCCGTTCTGGCAGATCTTTCTGAACGCGCTGGTCGACCCCACGATCGCGGCCTTGCTGCTCATCGTCGCCGGCTACGGCATCATCACCGAGCTCTCCAACCCCGGCCTCATCCTGCCCGGAGTGGTTGGCGGGCTGGCCGCGATTCTCGCGATCGTGTCGCTCGCCAACCTCCCCGTGAACATCGCGGGCGCGCTGATGATGGTCCTCGCACTGGTGCTCTTCGTAGCCGACCTCAAGGCGCCGACGCATGGGTTCTTGAGCGTCGGCGGTGTGTTCGCGCTCGTGCTCGGGATGGCGTTTCTCATCAACACAGGGCCGATCGGCCTGGGTGTGAATCCGATCGTGTCCCTCGCGACCGCCGCGATCACGCTCGCATTCTTCGCGTTCTTCATCCGCAAGGTATGGGCCGCGAGGCGGCAGCCAGTTTTCGCCGGATCGGAACGAATCGTGGGCGCCCTGGGTGAGGCGCGCGAGGAGATCGACCCTGAGGGACTAGTCTTTGTCGACGGCGCGCTCTGGCAGGCGATCGCGGCCTCGCCCATACCCGCCGGGTCGGCGGTTCGGGTGGTGGGCCGCGATGGTCTTCACCTGCAGGTGACGCGAGAGAACGGACAGGGGAAGGAGAAGGAATAGGTGGACGCTTTTTCGGTAGCGATCATCGTCGTCTTGCTCGTCATCGCATTGATCGCGGTCTTCTCCAGCTTGCGGATCGCAGCGGAGTACGAGCGCGGAGTCGTCTTTCGCCTTGGCCGCCTGATCCCCCTGAAGGGACCAGGCCTCTTCTTCATCATCCCGTTCGGGGTCGATCGCCTGGTCAAGATCGATCTCCGCACGATCACACTCGAGGTGCCGCCCCAGGAGATCATCACCAACGACAACGTGACTGCGAAGGTCAACGCGGTTATCTACTTCCAGGTCATTGACGCGCGGAGGGCGGTGACGCAGGTGCTCAACTACATCAACGCCACGTCCCAGATCTCACAGACGACGCTGCGCGCGGCCCTGGGCCAGAGCACGCTCGACGAGCTGCTGGCAAACCGGGAGAAGATCAACCAGAACCTGCAGAAGATCATCGACGAGCAGACCGAGCCCTGGGGCATCAAGGTGGCCGTGGTCGAGATCAAGGACGTGGAGCTGCCGAGCACGATGCAGCGCGCGATGGCCAAGCAGGCCGAGGCCGAGCGGGAGAAGCGGGCCAAGATCATCAATGCAGACGGCGAGTTCCAGGCTGCCCAGACTTTGGCCAACGCCGCCCAGGTGATCTCGTCACAGCAAGGCGCGCTTCAGCTCCGATTCTTGCAGACGATGGTCGAGATCGGGTCCGAGAAGAACACGACCGTCATCCTGCCGCTGCCCATCGAGCTGATCCGCCCGCTGATCGACATCGCGCGACCGCTCGACGGGTCACCCACGCCGGCACCCCAGCCCGACAAAGGCGTCAAGACCGGCTGAACCCTCATCTGCCACTTGACGCGGTCACGGCCGCGGTCGAGCTCGCGCCTCTACCCCTGATCATCGCCGCCAACCTGGCCGTCGGAAAATCGTGGGCGGGAATTGCAACCTGGATCCTCGGCGGGCTGGCCGCCTGGGTGATCGTCCTCTACTCGGCGCTCGACCTGGCGGGCGTCGTCATTGCCTCGGACGTCAGCCAGCAGACCAGGTACGCGATCGACGCGGGCACCATCGTCACGGCTGTCGCCGCGTCCGGATTTCTGCTCAAGCCGATTCGCAAGGACGTGGCCGCGGTCCTCCCGATCGATCCCGAGAATCCCGTCCACACCCTCGCCCTGATCCTTGCCGTCTTCGTATTCGGGACGCAGATCACGACGCTCGCATTCGTGGACGTCCTGGCTCTGAGCCAGTCGCAGCCTCCGCTCACCGTCTTCGACCTTTTCCTCGACGAGGCCCCTTTCCTTCTGCTGGGGGTGGTCGGGGTCGGAATCTTCATCCGCCGCGATCTCGCCAGAACGGCGGAGCGGCTCGGATTCGTCCTCCCGGCCTGGTGGCAAGTCACCCTGGCCCTTGCCGCAGCGGGGGTGTTCTTGGTCGTTGCCCAACAGCTCGACGTGCTGAGCCATATGTGGACGCCCCAGGTTGCCCACCGGGTCGACACGACCACTCAGCACGTTTTCGGACAGCTGGGTGGACCATTCGGGATCGCGGCCATCGGGCTGCTGCCTGGGATCTGTGAGGAGCTCCTTTTCAGGGGCGCCCTGCAGCCACGAATCGGCCTGGTCACTACGGCGCTGCTCTTCACCTCCATTCACACCCAGTACGCGCTTTCGCTGGATACCGTCGCCGTGCTGGTGATCGCGCTCGGATTGGGCGCAATTCGGAAGTACACGAACACCACCACCTCGTGCGGCTGCCATGTCGGCTACAACCTGTTGGTTGGCATCGGTCTCGGGGGAGCCGCGCTGAACGTGGCGATCCTGGTCGAGCTCGCGCTGTTAGGGGTCACCGCATACGCAATCTGGAGCCGGAGGCGGGCCCGGTCGGCCGGCCAACCTTAACCATCTGACTGGTCATCCCCAGCACCCCTGACTAGAATGCGACGGGAATGGCCCCAGATATAGGATCGATGAACGAGTTGAAGCCCAATATGCTGGGCACCACCACCCCCCATGTCGTTGCGGTGGTGAACCAGAAGGGCGGCGTCGGCAAGACGACGACCGCGATCAACCTCGCCGCGGCCATGGCCGAGCTCGGGCACCCCACGCTGCTCGTCGACCTCGATCCCCAGGCCAACAGCACCGCAGGGCTCGGCCTCGACCCGGCACGCGCGCGACTCAACGTCTATCACCTGCTCACCGGCGACGCCGGCGTCGAACAGGTCATACAGCCCATCGGCGCCGACGGACTGAGCGTCATCCCTTCGCACATCGACCTTGCGGGGGCGGAGATCGAGCTGGCGGGAATGCCCGAGCGGGAAGGCCTGCTCAGCCAGGCGTTGGGGGCAACGCCATCGAACATCGAGCTTGTTCTGGTCGACTGTCCGCCATCGCTCGGATTGCTGACCCTCAACGCGCTCGTCGCGGCCACCAGCATGCTCATCCCGACCCAGTGCGAGTACTTCGCGCTGGAAGGCCTGCGACATCTGATGTACACGCACCAACTGGTGCGGTCGCGCCTCAACCCACGGCTTGCGATCGCCGGGATCCTGATGACGCAATTTGATGCACGCACCACGCTGGCCTGGGACGTGCTCAACGCGGTCCGCCGATCACATCCTCACCACGTGCTCGAGACGCTGATCCCGCGCAACGTGCGGATCAGCGAAGCGCCCAGTCACGGCAAGTCCGTACTCGAATACGACCCCACATGCCGAGGCGCGGCCGCATACCGCGCGCTCGCGAAGGAGCTGCTTGAACGATGAGCCAACCACGCCCGCGCGGACTCGGCCGCGGTCTCGACGCACTCATCCCGATGTCACGGGAGGGCGACGTGCTCGTGCCGCAGATGATCGCCGTCGATCAGATCAGGCCTTCGCGCCAGCAGGTCCGCTCGCGCTTCGATGCCGAGCCGCTCGGCGAGCTTGCAGAGTCGATCCGCCTGCACGGCGTCCTTCAGCCGATCCTCGTCCGCCGTCTGGTCGAGGGCTACGAGCTGATAGCGGGCGAGCGTCGCTGGCGCGCGGCACGCCTGGCGGGACTAAACACCGTGCCGGCAGTCATCCGCGCCGGCGCAGGCGACGACGAACAGCTCGTCCTCGGCCTCATCGAAAATCTTCAGCGCACAGACCTCGATCCGATCGAAGAGGCGCGGGGCCTGGGGAGGCTGATCGAGGAGTTCGGCCTGACCCACGATGAGGTGGCCCGCCGCCTCGGCAAGCACCGCGTGTCCGTGACGCAGTCGCTGCGACTTCTCAACGGATGCCCCGCCTTGCAGTCAGCCGTCGCATCAGGCGTCATCACGGCGGGGCACGCCCGCGCGCTCCTAGCGCTCGACGCCCAGGAAGCCCAGGAGCAGGGTCTAAAGGTCGTTATCGCGAAGCATCTTTCCGTGCGGCAGACCGAGAACTGGGTCAGGACGTATCGGCCCCGGAGACGCAGGCGTGGCGAGTCGTCGGCCGAGCTCCGCGCCATCGCCGCCGACGTCGAGTCCAGCCTCGGCGTGCCTGTGAAGCTCATCGGCAGCCTGAGCCGCGGCACTCTCGAGCTGCGCTATTCCAGTCGTGCGGAGCTGGAACGGGTGTGCGCTAAGCTCCTCTCCTAAAACGAATGGCGGCCCAACACCAAAATGCGGCTGGCGCCGCCTCGACGGAACGTTCCGCGGCTTCGTCACTCTTTCGCGAAGTTGCAGAGGTCGTTGTTCTTGCGGTGATCCTCTACATCGGGATCAGCTTTGTCGTGCAGGCGGTCCACGTCGAAGGCATCTCGATGTTCGCCTCGCTTGACGACAACGACTACCTGATCGCGAACAAGATCGACTACAGGCTGCATGCTCCGCAACGCGGCGACATCATCATCCTGCGCCCGCCCACCAACAACTCCACCGACTTCATCAAACGAGTGATCGCGTTGCCTGGCGAGAAGATTCTCATCCGGAGCGGAGTCGTTTACATCAACGGACACCGGCTCGACGAACCGTATCTGCCGGAAGCGTGGGTCACCGACAACAACTATCCCCACAACAACTCCGACGGTGAGGTGATACCTCCCAACCGGTACTTCGTGATGGGAGACAACCGCAACCGCTCGCAGGACTCGCGATTCTTCGGACCGATCAGCCGCGATCGCATCGACGGCAAGGCCTGGTTCCGGATCTGGCCGATCGGCCATTTCGACATCTACTCGCAGGTGCCGACGCTGGAAAGCAGCACGATTTCCGTGGGCGCCATGCCGCCGGAACTGCTGGCGGTTTAGGAGGATCAGGCTCCGATCGCGAGCCGGAAGGCGCTGTCCCGGGCGAAGGGACCGATCACGGACATCTGGATTGGTCCACTCAGCACCTCTCGCGCGACCCGCATCACATCAGCCGCGGTCACATCGTCGACCAGCGCGAGCTCTTCGTCGATCGTCTTGATCTGACCCAGCAGCAGCTGCTGGTAGGTCAGCCAGAAAGCCACGCCATTTGTCGTCTCGAGCTCCAGCCGGAGCCGGCCTTTGGTGAACTCCTTCGCGCGGGCCAGATCGTCAGGCGCGACCTCGGTCTCACTCAGGGTTCGCAGCTCGGCCATGACTGCATTGACCGCCTCGGCGGCCTTCTTCGGATCGACTCCGATGTACACGCCCAGGTAGCCGGTGTCGCGGTGCTTCTGGCTGAAACTGTGCACGTCGTAGGCAAGACCCAGCCGCTCGCGGATATTGAGGAAGAGCCGTGAGCTCATCCCCTCGCCAAGGACGGTATTGAAGAGGTCGAACGCGTGCCGGTCGGGATGGAGGTAGCTGAACGCGCGAGCGCCGAGGCAGATATGCGCCTGCTCGGTGTTCCGGCGGCGGACCAAAACGCGCGGCCCTTCGAGCGTTGCCGGCGCCAAAAGCGGTGGGGCGCTGTCCAGGTCGGACCGCAATGACAGGCCGCTCTTCACCGCGACCAGGATGTCGTCGTCTTCGAGCGCACCCGCGGCCCCGATGACGAGGTTGGGCAGCCGATAGTGAGCGTCTGCAAATTCGAGGATGTCGTCTCGGGTGAGCTTCGACACCGACTCTTCGGTGCCCGCGATGTCCCTTCCCAGCGGGTGGTCGGGCCAGATCAGCTCTTCGAACAGGTTCTGGACGAAGTCCTGGGGCTGATCCTGGTACATCCTCAGCTCCTCGAGGATCACCATCCGCTCGCGCTCGATGTCGGCCGGGTCGAGCCGCGAGTTGGCGACGATGTCGAAAAGGACGTCCAGTCCGAGCGCCATGTGCTCGGACGGGACTCGGGTCCAATAAGCGGTCAGCTCCTTGTCGGTTGATGCGTTGATGAACCCGCCGACGCCCTCGACCGCGTCGGCGATCTCCTTCGACGAGGGTCTGCGCCTGGTGCCCTTGAAGAAGAGATGCTCGATGAAATGGGAGACGCCGGCGAGCCGGTCGTCCTCGAGTCTCGAGCCGCCCGCAAACATGAAGACGACGCTCGTCGAGTGCCGCTCTGGCATCGACTCGGTGACGAGCTGGGCGCCTCCAGGCAACGCGTGAACCAGGTGCGGGGAGCCCATGGGAGGGGAAAGTATAAAAGCCCTAATTACTTGCGACGTCGCGCAGCGCACCGAGCGCCGCATAGAGCGTCATGGCGACGAAGTCGGCGGGCATTCCGTCCGAAACGGCGTCGAGCGCCTCGCCCAGATAGCGCCTCACATTCGGCGTTTCGTCGACCTCGGTCAGCTCGAGACAGTCGCGGATCGCCTCGGCGATCTCGCTTGGTGTTATCTCCTCGTCGCCGGCCTCGTCCGCAACCGAGTTGACCATCGCGATCGCCCTGCGGATCCGGGCGGCGGCCCGACCAGCCACCGAATCTCCGTTACTGCTCAGCGGGCTTGCGCGGTCCCACGACGACCCGGCGCTCGGGCTCCTCACCGATGCTCGAGCTCGTGACCTCGGGGTCGCCTTCGAGCGCAAGGTGGATCGCCCGCCGCTCGAACGGCTGCATGGCATCGAGCGTGATCGCGTCGCCTGTCATCTTGACCTGCCGCGCGGCGCGCATGGCTATCTCGCGCACGGTGTGCTCGCGGCGCTGCCGGTACCGTTCGACGTCGACTATCACGCGCTCACCCTCGGCAAGGTGCTTGCCGACCATCACGTTGGTCACCGCTTGAAGAGCGCGCAGCGTCTCGCCTCGCCATCCGATCAGTGCGCCGAGGTCGCGGCCGCTGATATCGAGGGTGATGGGATCGGCTCCAGTTCGCACGTTGACCTGGGCCCGGACACCCATGTGCTTGAGCAATCCTTCGACCAGGTTCTTCGCCGCTTCGGCCTTCCCGTTGAGGGGAGCAGGCGCGGCCGCCGGGACGGGCGCGGTCTGGTCCATCACGGTGACTTCGACGATGGTTTCCTCCGGCGTCTCACTGATGATCTTGACGTCGACGTTGCGCCGGCTCTCCTGCAACTCGATCAGCGCCGCATCCACCGCCTCGTCCAGAGTGCGGCCGCGGCCTTCAGCGGATTTCAAGTTCGATCACTCCTTGCGGTTTACTTCTTGGCTCGTTTCGGCCTGCCGGCTCCGCCGGGCGGTCCCGGACGCGAATCTCTCGCAGCCGCCTTGTTGAACGCCGCTCTGTTGGCGCCCGCTTTGTTGGTGCCCGCTTTGTTGGTGCCCGCTTTGTTTGGCACCGCCCTGTCAGGCAGCCCTGTCGGAGCTCCTCCGGCGACCGTCCGGAAACGCGACGGCAACAGGTTTCCCCACCCGACGACGAAACTCTGCTGAATGATACTGACGCAGTTTCCGACAAACCAGTAGAGGGCCAGCGCGACGGGTACCGTCAGCGCGAAGTAGCCGATCATCAGCGGCGAGATGAACACCATCGTCCGCTGCATCTGGAGCGTCTGCTGCTCCTGCTCGGTCGGGTTCGGCGGCGGCGGCATCTGCATCATCTTGGTTTGCACCAGCGTGGTGAGCGCCGCCAGCAGCGGGAAGATCAGGTAGGCGATCGTCGGTATCGGGAGGCCAAAGAGCGCGAATATCGCGTGTCCGGTCGGGATGTCGTTGAGGTTCGGAACGAAAAGGAAATGCGTCGGCATGTGCAGCGACGGCGCCCGGAACCTGAACACGAAATAGAGCGCGCTCAAGATCGGCATCTGGACGACCAGAGGCAGGCAGCCAAACAATCCCCCAAGCGGATTGATCCCATGCTCCTGGTACAGCTTCATCATCTCCTGGTTCAACCGCTGCGGGTCTTTCTTGTACTTCTTGCGCAGCTCCTGGACATCGGGTGCGAGCTTTCGCTGCTCCGCCATCGTCTTGCGCTGAGTGACGAGCTGGAACTGCTGCAGCGGGGCAAGCGCGAGGCGGATGAGGATCGTCATCAGGACGATCGCCACACCGTAGGCCCCGATCTCCTCGAAAACCGTCAGGCCCTGGACGAAGCTGTAGATGGTGGTCAACAGCCACTGTCCCGCGTCCTGAAGCGGCAGAAAGGTGTCGAAAGGCGAGCTCAGGTAGATCGTCTGGGGCCTCCTGTCAGGGCACCGGGTCGTAGCCGCCAGGCGCGAACGGGTGGCAGCGCGCGATGCGCGCCGCGCCCATCCACCCACCCTTCAGCCAGCCGTAACGATCGACCGCCTCGTACGTGTAGTGAGAGCACGAGGGGTAGTAGCGGCAGGACGGCGGAAGGACCTTGGCCAGGGACAGCTGATAACCACGGATCAACAGCAGAAAGAGCTTTGTCATGACCTCAACTTGGCGAGCCTGAGTGCAGCCAGCGCCGCCTCCGCCTTCAGGTCGGCGAACTCGACCTCGAGCGCCGCCGGCCGGGCGATCAGGACCACGTCATATCGTATTCCCACCTGGCGCAACGGCGAATCAGGGCTGAGCCACCCCAGGCGCGTCACCTCGCGGACGCGACGGCGAGCGCGGTTGCGTTCGGCCGAGCCTTTCACGGTCCGGCTGACCGTGACGCCGATGCGGGTCGCATCCTCCTGTGTGGGCACAGCGAACCCCACCAGGGAGCGCCCGCTGTGAAAGCGCTTGCCGCTCATCGCGGCCTGGAAATCATTGCGCCGGCGAAGCCGGGAACGCTTCTTGATTGGAGGTACGACCGGCGCTCGCCCGGTCAGGCGAGTCGCTCTCGTCCCTTGCGGCGCCGGTTGCGAAGCACGCGCGCGCCTCCGCGACTGCTCATCCTGCGCAGAAATCCATGCACCCGGCGGCGATATCTTTTCTTGGGTTGATAGGTCCTTTTGATCGCGCCAGTTTAACCGACGCATTACCAGGGACTCTTGATACTGGGTCTATCACTTCATCGGGTGACCTATATGCCTTGCGGTATCCACAGGCCGGTGTTATAGTCCCCCGCCGGAAGCAGGCGAGGCCAGTCACCAAATCTACGTCCAAGTACAGAATCGACCCCAAGTCTCAATAAGTGTTACAAGCAAGCAACATTTAGTCGTACAGCATCGCTTCCATATTTCGGGAACGACCGGATAGGGGATTTCGGACGGGTCGGCGTCGCCAACCTGTGGAAATCCGGTCCGTTCTTTTCCACAGGCACCAAGGAGGCGGAGCTCATGCTCGAAGAGCTTCGGTTGAATCCGCGGTCGCCCGGAGCGCCCTTCAGAGGTCGGCGCCGGGGTCAGGGCGCGGCCGCCGATGTCGGGACGGTTGATACCAACTTGTCCACAACTTTTGCAGGGCGAGTGCGGCGGCACTCCACAACAGCTGAGGGGCCAATCCAGACGGTGGGGGCGGCAATGAAGGAGGGGGTGGGGTGAACCAGGATCAGATCTGGTCGCAGGTGCAGGAAGAGCTTCGGTTTCAGCTGGCCAAGCGCACGTATGACATGTGGCTCAAGAACACATCAGTCGTTTCCGCTGATGGCGGCACCTTTCGAATCGGAGTTCCGAGCAAGCTCGCCAAGGACTGGCTCGAAGATCGTTTCGCGGGACTGATCCAGGAGACATTGCAGGCAGTCACCGGCTCCGAGGTCGACATCGACTTTGTGATCGCACCTTCCAGCCAACGCCCGGCGCATGCCATGTTCGACGTGGATCATCGGGGTGAGAACGGTCACGAGAACCCTGCCGAGCCGGCGGCCGAGATAGAGCTCATCGCACCTTCTGAGCTGAATGCGCGTTTTCGGTTTTCATCATTCGTTGTCGGTCATAACTCCCAGTTCGCTCACGCGGCCGCGAAGGCCGTGGCCGAGGCGCCGGGCGAGAGTTACAACCCGCTCTTCCTTTATGGAGGCGTGGGTCTGGGCAAGACCCATCTCATGCACGCGATCGGTCACGAGGTCCACGACCGATTTCCGCGCAAGCGCGTGGTCTACCTCACGTCGGAACAATTCACCAACGAGGTCATCAGCTCCATCGCCACCGCGCGGATGGGCGAGTTCCGGCACAAGTACCGGACGGTCGACGTGCTTCTCATCGACGATGTGCAGTTTCTCGCCGGCAAGGACCGTACCAAGGAAGAGTTCTTCCATACCTTCAATGCGCTGCACGAGATCAACAAGCAGATCGTCATCTCGTCCGACCGCCCGCCCAAAGAGATCCCGACCCTGGAAGACCGTCTTCGGTCGCGGTTCGAGTGGGGCCTCATCGCAGACATCCAGCCCCCAGACTTCGAGACCCGACTCGCAATCCTGCACTCGAAGCTTGGTGCCAACGGCAGCCTGGTCCCCGAGGAAGTCCTCAGCTTCATCGCCCATAAGGTGCAGCGAAACATCCGCGAGCTCGAGGGTGCGCTCACGCGCATCCAGGCCTTCGCCGCGGTGCACCAGAGGCAGGTCGACGAGGAGGAGGCGGCGCGGCTGCTGTCCGACATCATCCCGGCGAGCACCCGCAAGCCGATCAACGTCGAACGAATCCAGGCGCTGGTCGCCGACTACTACAACGTGACGCTCGACGATATGAAGGGCAAACGGCGCGACAAGCACATCGTGTTCCCCCGCCAGGTCGCCATGTACCTGGTTCGCGAAGAGACACCTTCATCGCTACCGGCGATCGGCAAGGCTTTTGGCGGCCGCGACCACACGACCGCGCTCCACTCCATCGAGAAGATCGCCAACGAGCTGAAGGAGGACGAGCGACTGCGTTACGAAGTACAGTCGATCCGGGAAAAGCTTTACGTCCAGTGAGCGTTTCCACAGGTTTTAAGAAGAGGCTTGGGATTCCGATTGGATGGACCGCGGGCGGTCATCTCCTCCCCACAGATTCAACAGCCACGCGCGGACTGTCCCTTGATTGCCCAGACCTTATCCACGGGTCATTTCGATCTGTAAATGATCTCGACATCCACAGTCCGCACAGCGCTTACTGTTATCGGTTACGGATGATTTCAATCAAGAGAAACTCTTTCAACGGGGGACAACTGTCTTGAATGCCAAAGTTCTCGCTGCTCAAATGAAGGTCACGTGCAGGCCGGCAGTTCTAAGCCAGGCGCTCCAGGTCGTGTCGCGCGCCATCTCCAGCCGGACCACCCTGCCGATCCTCAACAACATCCTCATCGAAACGACGTCAGAGGGCCTGGCCCTCTCCGCGACCAACCTCGAGATTGGCATTCGCAAAGTCGTCTCCGCCGAGGTCGCCTCGGAAGGCTCGACGACCGCACCCGCGAGGCTGCTCACCGACTTTGTGGGCACGCTTCCGGACGATGACCTCGAGCTGACGCTCGATTCGCCGACGCAATCGCTCAACCTGCGCTGCGCGCGATTCGACACCCACATCAAGTGCATCGAGGCGGAGGAGTTCCCGCCGGGACCGCGTCCGGATGAAGGTGACCGACTCGAGGTGGCGCTTGACGACCTGGTCGGGGCGGTGGAGCAAACCCAGATGGCCGCGTCCACTGACGAGGCTCGTCCGGTGCTGACCGGCGTGCTGGTTCAGGTCCAGGGCGGGAATCTCACCCTCGCCGCCACCGACGGCCACCGCCTGGCGGTCAGGAAGCTGACCGTCGCGGGCTCGAGCGACCTGGAAGCGAGCCTCATCGTCCCGGCCCGGGCGCTCGCCGAGCTGTCAAGGGTGCTCAAAGGTGAGCCAGGGAAAGTGGAGGTGATCATCTCCAAGGCCCGCAACCAGGTGTTCTTCCGGGCCGGCAGCTCCGAGTTGACCTCGAGGCTGATCGACGGCAAGTATCCCAACTACGCACAGGTTATCCCCAGCAAGAGCTCGACCAAGGTCAAGGTCTCGACAGGGGAGCTCACGCAGACCGTGCGCGCGGTCTCCCTCTTCGCGCGCGACAGCGCCAACGTGATTCGCGTCAAGGCGCAGTCCGGCGCACTGACCCTCTCCGCCACCACCAACGAGGTTGGAGACAGCAAGGCCGAGATGACGGCCGACGTGGATGGATCCGACATTCAAATTGCCTTCAATGCCCGCTACGTCCTGGACGCCCTTGGAGTGATTGGGGAGGATGAGGTCGAGCTGCTGTTCGACGGTCCTCTCAGTCCGGGGCTCATGCGGCCGCCGGGCAAAGACCACTACCTCTATGTGATCATGCCCGTGCGGGTGGCCATGTCCTAGCGGCGCTCCGGGAAAGGTGCGCCTCCGTCGCCTGCGTCTTCGCAACCACCGCAACTACGCACAGCTGGACCTCACGCCGGGCCCGGCCGTCAACGTGTTCATCGGGCCGAACGGGCAGGGCAAGACCAACCTGCTCGAAGCGGTCGCCATGCTTGCCCTGTCCTCTTCGCCGAGGGCGCGCCGCGAGCTCGAGCTGGTCGGGCCGGCCGGTCCGGGGTCGACGATCGACGCCGAGGTCGAGAGCGGCGCGACAACCCGCTCGATCGCGATCACTCTCGAGGTCGAGGGGCAACTCGGGTTATGCCCGCGCGCTTGGGGGCCTGCGCCGGATCCTCGAGCAGCGCAACAGCCTTTTGAAACGCATTGCCGCCGGGGAAGGTGGCAACGACGTGCTGGAGGCCTGGAACCACGAGCTCGTCGAGGTGGGCACCCAGATCATTGACGCGCGCGCCAAAGCCGTGAAAGACCTCGAACCTGAAGCCGCCCGCTGTCACGCCCAGATCGCAGCCGGCGAACGCCTTGAAATTCAGTATCTCGGCCCTCCGGAAAACCTGGCCGAAGCTGTGCATAACTCCCTTGCCGAGGACCTGAGGCGCGGCACCACCAGCGTGGGTCCACACCGGGACGACCTGCGCGTGTTGCTCGACGGCCGCGACGCTCGCTCCTACGGTTCGCAGGGGCAGCAGCGAACGGCCGTGGTCAGCCTGAAGCTGGCCGAGGCCGCTCTGATCGAGCGCCGAGCCGGCGAGCGTCCCGTGCTCCTGCTCGATGACGTCCTTTCGGAGCTGGACGGGGAGCGCCGGGCTGCGCTCCTGCAGGAGATCGCCGACGGGGGACAGGTGGTGATCACGTCTGTCGAAGCCGGTCCGTTCCCGCCCGAACTGATCGCCACGGCGATGGTGTGGACGGTGAACGAAGGCATGATCCAGGCCTGTGGATAAGCTGGGTAATATCCTGCCGCGAATCGTCCGCCGCCAGCCCGGCGGCAGGCGTCTGATGGCAACCCAGGTGGCGTCCGCCTTCCGAAGTCTGATGGGTCCGGACGTGGCTTCACTTTGCGACACGGTGGAGCTGAAGGCGGGGACCCTGCTCGTGACCACCATGAGTCCTGCCCTTGCGCACCAGCTGAGACTGGACGCCGAGACGATCATCGCTCGGTTGAATCGGCCGGACCTGGGCCTTACCGTGCGGGTCTTGCGCGTGCGGATCGGCCGCCCGACCCCGTCATGAACCTAGGGGTCGAACAGCGACAGGCCTCGACATTGGGCGCGGGACCCGTCCGTGTGGTCGCCGGTGCCGGGACCGGCAAAACCGCCGTGATCGCCGAGCGCGTCCGCCGCCTGGTGGCGCAGGGGGTCTCGCCAGGATCGATCCTGGTCATGACCTTCACCGACCGCGCCGCCAACGAGATGCGCCAGCGCATCGAGGCGCTGATCAAAGCTTCCGTCCCGGCGGTTGGAACCTTTCACTCGATCGCGATGAGCTGGCTCCGGGAAGACGGGCGCGCCATCCGCGTACCGGCAGGCTTCCGAATCGTGACCGGGGCCGACCGATGGATCCTCGCCCGGGAGCTGATGTGGAAGATCGGCGACGCAGCGCTGACCGGTGACGAGCGGCCCGATGACCTGGTGGCGCCAGTGCTGCAGATGCTCGAGCGCATGAAGCAGGAGCTCGTCCCTCTCGAGCGGCTGCAAGCGTGGGCTGCGGGCGCCGACGATCCCGAGAAGACGGAGCTCATGAAGGCATGCGTGAAGCTTTTCCGGGCTTACGAGCGAGAGTGCCGCAAACAGCGGTTGCTCGATTTCGACGACCTGCTCCTGCTGACCGTGCGAATGCTGGAAAAGAACCCAGCCGTGCTCAGGCGCTATGCCGAGCGCTACCCGCACGTGCTCGTCGACGAGTACCAGGACCTGAACCTCGCCCAGGAGCGCATGGTCGAGCTGATCGCGGCAAGCGGCGATCCGTTCGTCGTGGGGGACGACGATCAGTCGATCTATAGATTCCGGGGGGCGTCGCGCGCGAGCCTCGAGCGATTCGTCGGCAGGTTTCCGTCCGCGCGCACCATCGCGCTCGCGCGCAACCGAAGGAGCTCGCGCCGGATCGTGGCCGCCGCATCCGCGCTGATCGTCAACAACCAGGACCGCCTGGCCAAGCAGCTGCGCTCCGACGCGAGCGGTCCCGTGGTCGAGTTATGGGAGAGCTCCGACGGCGGATCCGAAGCCGCCGCCATCGCCGATGAGGCAGCGCGCCTCACGGCCGCCGGGCTGGCGCTGACGGACATCGTGGTGCTCTGCCGGACCAATGCGATCGCGCGCCCCATCGCCGCCGCGCTGGCGGCGAAGGGCCTGCCACATGTGGTCTTCGGGGGGCGCGGCTTTCACGAGCTGCCTGAGATCAAGGACGTGGTAGCGATGCTCCGTATCATTCACGACCCAGGGGATCTGGTGGCCCTGGCGCGACCGGTCGCCGGCACCATGCAGCCGCTGCTCGAGAAATTTGCGGTCGCGGCCAAGAAGGTCGACGTGCGCGACCTGTTCTACGAGCTGATGGAGCAGTCGCGGTATCCCGCGACGGCGAACGTAGGCAAATTCGCCGAAGGTATAGCGGACTTCTGCGAGTCATCACCTGACCACTCGCTCGATGCGTACATGCGGCGCCTGGACCTCGTGCTTCTGTCAGGCGAGGACGAGGAGCCGGCCGAGGTGGAGATGGGCAGTGCCATCCAGGTCATGACGATTCACCAGTCGAAGGGCCTGGAGTTCGAGGCGGTCTTTGTGCCCTCGCTCGTCGAAGGGCGGCTTCCGCAGTCCGGCCGATCGCCGCGTTTCGAGCTTCCGGCCGCCGTGCTCGAACCGCTGGTACGCGGACGCGAGGACGTGATCGCCGAGGAACGCAGGCTTCTGTACGTGGCAATGACGCGCGCTCGCCGGCGCCTCTATCTCACCCGGGCGACGCATTACGAGGGCGGCCGGCGGTGGCGCGAGTCGCGTTTCCTGGACGAGGTGCGCGCAGCCGGCCGGCGGGTCGTCGTCGAGAAGCAGATCGCCGCGTCGCCAGTGAATCGACCCCCGATCGCGGTCAACGGTCATTCGGGCGTGGTGCAGCTCTCCTACAGCGCCATGACCTCCTACATGGACTGCCCGCGGCAGTACTGGTATCGCCACGTGCGACGCATTCCGGCACCTCAGAGCGCAGAAGCGGTGCATGGCGTGATCCTCCACGAGGTGCTGCGTCGCGCCGGAAACCTGCGCCGCGAGGGCCAGGCGGTCAACGACGCTCGTTTGAGATCGATCCACAACGCGGTCTGGAAGGAGACGCCGTTCCCGGACCTGCGGCGAGCGCCCGCTTTCAAGCGCAACGGCGCGGCGGAGCTGCAGGCCTACCGCGCCCGTGGGGGATTCGACGCGGCCCCCGAGTACCTGGAGCAAGCATTCGACGTGGAGATCGGCGGTTGGGCGCTGCGCGGCGTGATCGATCGCATCGACCGGACTGATGCGGGCTGGCGGATCATCGATTACAAGAGCGGCCGGCCAGTCGCTCGGCGACGCCGGGACCTGCAGGTCGCCCTGTACGCGCTCGGTGCCTCGTCGGCGCTGCAGCTTGCACCCCTCGAGCTGGAGGTCGTGTACCTCGCGACAGGGACCTCGATCCACGTCGACGGCGTGGATCGACTGATGCGCGAGGCCGAAGCCGAAGGCGCAGAGGTGGCGGAGGGGATCCGGGCCGGGCACTTCGAGGCTCGACCGGAGCGCCGCCGCTGCCGGCTGTGTCCCTACAGGCTCGCCTGCGCCGACGCCCTGTAGCGCGCAGCGAGCAGCAGGCACTCGCGCGCGATGTCGGAGGAGGCGTATGGATACGCGAGCTCCTGCGCGTTGCGTGCCATCTCGCGCCAGGTTGGACCGCCTTCCGCCATCACACGCACCTCGTCCAGGAGGTCTGTCTCCTTGGGGGCGAAAGCGCCGATCCGCGACTCGACCACGAAATCGACGTTCGGCGACTCCTGGCCGGGGAGGAATCCCGTGATCACAAGGGGAAGGCCTGTGGCAAGCGCTTCGGCGATGGCGCCGGGACCGGCTTTGGTCACGACGAGGTCGCACGCGCGCATCAGCTCGGGCATGAAGTCCACAAACCCGAGCACGAGCATCGGCGTGGCCACGTTCATCTCATAGAGGCGCCGTCGCAGCTTCTCGTTGCGGCCGCAAACCACTGCGAGCTGCCAGGGGTGAGGCTCGACGGCCAGCTCTCTTACCTGCGCCGCCAGATGCCCGACCCCGGCCGCCCCGCCCATGACCAGCACGGTGAAGCGGTTTTCGTCGAGTCCGAACCGCCGTCGCAGGGCTTGCTTCTCGCCCGGCGCCGGAGGCCGGAAACGAAGATCGACCGGGAGGCCGAGCAGCTTGACCCGGTCGGGTGGGACCCGGCGCCTGAGCGCCACCTTGCGGGCGCCTTCGGTCGGCGCGACGACGAGGTCGGCCTGGCTGAACGTCCAGCCGCGGTGAAAGTCGACGAGGTCGGTGATCACGGTCATCAGGGCACGTGGGCGTCCGCTCTTGCGGATCGCCTGGTGCGCTACGTGGTTGAGCAACGGGTGGACCGAAAGGACGACGTCCGGGTCGTTTTGTTTGAGCAGCTGACGGAGAACTCGACGCACCGGCGGCCCGAACACTGCGCGGATGGCGGCGAAGGTGGGCTGCGTGTTGCTCGAGTGATAGACCGCACCCCAGGCGGCGCGCGACCGGCGGATCACGGGCGAGTAGAGAGACGCAAGACGCCTGACGATCACCGGGCCCTGGCCGATGAGGGGATCGGCAACGGTGATCACGCACGATGGGTCGAGCAGCTTCAGCGCGTCAGTCAGGGCACGAGCTGCAGCACGATGACCGCCGCCTGTGTCGCTGAAGAGGATCAGGACGCGAGGAGACCCGCCAACCGGTGCCGGATAGAGCGTCGGTGCGGCGCCGGCTTCTGTTACTTGCGTCGCGCTGCGGCGCGACGCGCTATCCATCTCATGTTGTAGGCGGAGAGCAGGTAGGTGATGAACACCATGGCGATGATGCCGATGCTGACCCAGAGAATGGTGCGCTTCGCGAGCTCACCGGGTGAGAGCGGCGGGGAGCCGGTCCTGTTCTGGACGATGATGTAAGCGGCCAGGTCCTTGACGTTCTGGTCGGTGAGGCTCGCGTTGCCGCCCTTGACCGGCATCACGGTCTGCTTGGGGTCTCCGGGCTGTGGCTGCCGTCCGTTGGTGATGATGTCGATCAGGAACGCGGGGTCGAGCGGGTCTGATATGCCCGGCAGCTTCTCGATCGGGTTCAGCACCGCCCCGATGCCGCCTTCCAGACCAGCCCCGTGACAGGTCGTGCAGTTCTGAGCGTACAGCGTGGCACCCTTCTCGGGGTCGCCCGGCAGAGGAGCCCCGCTGCGGGAGCCGCTTGCGGACGGTGACGGCGAGCTGTCGGCCAGGGTGGAGACCCCAGTCAGGATGAAAAAGGCCCCGAGAGCCGGCACCAGCAGCAGCGTTTTGCGCACCCGCATCGACGCCAAAGATGATATCCGTCCCCGTTCGTCCGGGTTCGGGTGGGAATAGGCCGCCATCTCGTAGGTTGTATCGGTTATGAGCTCGTGCTCGCCGGTCTCCGGTTACGGCTTCTGCTGCGTCTCCAGACGCTGGCTCGACGCGAGATCGGCGTACCGTGGCTGATCCCGAGCGACTGATCTCCGACCGCGCCGCCCGGCGGATCGCGGTCGTATCCATGCACACCTCGCCCACAGCATCCCTGGGCCAGAACGGAAACGGCGGCCTGAACGTATACGTTCGAGAGGTCGCATCCGCATTCAGCGATCGGGGCATCGCAACCGACATCTTCACCCGCAAGCAGTCGCCGGACGACCCTGCGATCGAACCGCTGGCGCCTCTTTCGCGCGTCATCTATCTGCCGGCGGGCCGCGGCCTGGACAAGTATTCCCTCTACGGCGAGGTGCCTGCCTTTGCCTCACGAATCCTCGCCCTCGCCGAGCGCGAGGGGCTCTCATACGACCTGCTCTTCTCGCATTACTGGCTGTCGGGTGAGGTCGCGTGCCTGCTCCGCCCTCAGCTGGCGGTGGCGTGGGCGCACATGTCGCACACCCTCGGCGTAGTCAAGAACCGCACCCTGGCGGCCGGCGCCCGGCCCGAGCCGGCGCTGCGCATCCGCGTCGAGGGCGAGATCGCTCAGCAGGCGGACCTACTGCTCGCATCGACTGAGCAGGAGAGCGCAGACCTGGTCAGCGCTTATGGCGCAGATCCGTCTCGAGTCTTCGTCGTTCCGCCAGGTGTGGACCTGGCGATGTTCCAGCCGATCGACCCTGCCGAAGCCCGGCGAACGATTGGATACGGGCCGGGACGGCTGCTCCTTTTCGTGGGCAGGCTCGAGCGCCTGAAAGGGGTCGAGGTCGCGATTCGCGCCCTTGCTTTGCTGCGTGACCGCGCCCACGACGACGTCCGGCTCTTGATCCTGGGCGAAGACAGCAAGGACGGAGATGAGTCCGAGAAGGAGCGGCTCAAGAAGGTCGCATCCGAGGTCGGTGTGCGCGAGAGCGTGGACTTCCTGGGTTCCGTGGCTCATCACGAGCTGCCGTTCTTCTACTCGGCAGCCGATGTCTGTGTGATGCCCTCCTACAGCGAGTCGTTCGGCCTGGTCGGGCTCGAGGCCCAGGCCTGCGGGAGGCCGGTCGTTGGATCCGATGTGACCGGATTGCGATCGGTCGTGCGTGACGAGGTCACCGGTTACCTGATCGAAGGGCACAACCCCGCGGCTTACGCCGCCCGGGTCGGCGGGCTGTTAGACAACCCGGAGCTCGCGCAACAGATGGGCCGGCGCGGCCGCCTGCTGGCGCAGCGATTCTCCTGGACACGGACGGCGGATCGACTACGCGACCTGTTCGAAGGCGTCCTTGAGCGTGCTCAGGTCCGCGTCCACGCAACCGCACGGCAGGAGTAGGGAAAGAGCGTCGAGTCCGATCTGGTCAGCGCGATCGGTCGCGTGCCGTCCGCGTTCATGAGCCAGATCTGATTGCTGCTGACAAAAGCGATCTGGTGCCCGTCCGGCGAGGACACCGGCGTTGTGACCTCGATCGCGGGGTCGGACGGGAGGCCCGAGGCGAGGCCCAGGACGGCCGGCGGCGACACGACGTTGATGATGAAGGCCTTGTGCACGACGACCGACGGTGTGGTCACGGCGGCGGAAAAGAGGAGATGGGTGGAATCGGGTAGCCACATCGGACTGCCGATGTCGGTGCCGGTGGTCAATGTCGTAAATGCGGCGGCGCCGGTCAGGCCGCGCATGCGCAGGCTCACCGTGGTGAGGTCGTGGCGCAGGTACGCGATTCGGTTGCCGGCCGGCGCCCAAGCGACGTCGCTCACGGGCGCGGAGTCGGTCACCAGCAAGTAGCGGGTCCGCAGTCCGACGTCATATCCCCACACCTCGTTGGTGTCGGTTGCGCGGTTGATGAAAGCCACGCGCAACCCGTTGGGAGCCACGGCCGCCTCCTGCACGCCGCTCGCCACCGTGACCGAGTTGCCGTTGGCGTCCAACCTGTGCAGGGCCCCGGAGTCGTCGATGTAGACGTAACCCAGGCCGCCGGCGAGCGATGCGGCCCACGTTGCGCGGAACGGCAGCCGCGCCGCAGCGGCACCCGGCGTGAATTCCCACCACGCTTGGTCCGGCGCCTCGATCAGAAGTGAATCGCCGCGCGGCGACCAGCTGAACGATTGCACCGCACCTGCGTCGAAAAGCTCGCGCGGGAATCCGCGCTCGTTGACGATCCAGAGCCCGGCGGGCGTTCCGTCCGTGCGCTCCGTGGCGAAAGCGATCCAGTGGCTGAGCGGGCGTGGCGCTCCTGTCTTGAATGTGACGAGTTGATTGCGGTCGAGAGGATTGCCGTCGACATCCAGGGCGGCCGTGTTGAGCAGCAGCTGGTAATCGCTGTTGGCTACCATCAGCTGAGACGGGGCGATGATCGCTCGGCGGCTGTCCGTCGGGTCGAGGCGGACGTCAAATCGAACGTTCGGAGTCAATGAGATCGCGCTCTTGAGCGTGCTCGGATCCATCGGCCGTGAGAAGTCGAGTGACAGATAGGCCGAGGGATCGACGTCGCCGTCGCCATTGGCGGGACTCGACCCGGCGAGGCTGGGCGGCCCTTCGGTGGTGAATGACCAGCGATGCCTCAGCGCGTACACGTTGCCTGCGGGGTCGCGGTAGCCGGGCTCGAGGATGACCTCGTAGGACGTGGCGGTGCGGAGCGTCGGGTGTTCGTACACGAGCTGATGTCCGTTGATCCAGCGCACCAGCCCGTCGGTTGGCGGCGCCAGGCGGAGCCGGGCCTCAACCGAGACCTGGTCGACGTCGTGGTCGAACGTGATGCGAACGGGCGCGGCGGTGGACACGTCGAGGGCGTTCCGCTGCGGTGAGTAGTCGACGATCTGGGGTGGGTCGCCGCCACATGCGGTGAGGGGGAGCATCAGGGCGAGGAGTGCCGCCCCGAAAAATAAGCGCAGCCTGGCTGGGCCCTCCTGTGACCCTTTACTTATCCAGCGGCAACCGGGCATGACCCAGGGCCCTCCAAGGCTGTATCGCATGCCATCAGAGTGGACATGTCCGCCGGGTCCGCCGCTGGTGTCGGCCTGGGCCACCCGTTGGCTTAATAAGGAGCTTGTCCGCCCGATGGCGTGACCCCTCACAGGATCGCCGCCAGGTGGGGCCCCAGACCAAC
>WNGQ01000085.1_pt1 | contig 82248 bp, 59 predicted proteins | sample 5407661 | NCBI WGS metagenome assembly WNGQ01 (sample SAMN13153382, study PRJNA577476) | soil metagenome | isolation source: 60 cm soil or saprolite under Garry oak tree replicate 2 | place: USA:California | collected 2016-06-15
CCTTTGGCTCCAAAAGGGAAATTATTCACGGGCTTCACCATGCGCGACGCAAAGTTATTCACCATCGGCTGCGGGGAGAGGTTCCGAAGGCTCTCCTCGCCGCTGGTGAATAACTTTGGAAAGGCTATAAGGGTCGGGGCGAGGGCGGGCTTGAACCCTATCGTTCCCTCGCGCCGGTTGCATTACGTTGCCCAGCGAACCTGGAACACTTCCATTTTAGACTTAGAACGGGTCCTTAAAAATGGGTAGCACGGGCGACCCGCTCCCGAAAGCTTTCGGGACGACCCGCCGACCGGAAGAGCGATGCCGCAGCTCCGTAGGAGCGACCTGTTTGTAGCCGACGGATCCCACCCAGCCAAAAGCCCCGTCGGGGCGGCATCTTCAGCCTCGATGTCGCTCCTACGGAGCTTTGATTCTTTCCCGCTCGCTATCTATAAATATGCCGCCCCGATGGGGCTGGGAAAGGCCACGCTCGCCTTGAATTCAATGGCTACAGGCCAGTGGCCTGTGCTACAGCAAAAACGAATCTCCGGACACGCACTTAGTCCACGCGGATGGCCTCCCAATCGTTGGTCCGCGGGCGGCCGAAGAAGTTCAGCTCCATTTTGCCTTGGATTTTGTCGCCCGAAATTTTGCCATGGTATCGGCTGACGAATTTTTCCCCGTCGCGCTTCCGCTCGACTTGGAAGGAAATTTCGCCGGCTTTGAATTTGCCGTGCTGGATCTCCGTGTCAGTCCCGGCGCGCCGCGTCCTGATCGTGCCGGTGATCTTTTCGCCTTCTTGCTTGAGTTTGAGGGTCGATTCGGACTTGAACTCGCCGAAGGTCGTGCTCCATTTCCACGTTCCTTCCGCGTCGGTCAGCCGCCGGGCTTCCCAATCGTAGGTCTGGTCCTCCCCATTCCAATTCGAGACGACCTTGCCCGAGATAACATCGCCGTTCCACTTACCGGTGTAGCGGGTGATGATTTCCCGCCCGTCGCGCTCGCGCACCACTTGGAAACTGACCTCGTCCCCATTGACGGTCAGGTTGGTGATGGGCGTTTCGGTGCCGGCCCGGAAACGGGAGGTGCCGGTCAGTTGGTCGCCTTCTCGTTTCAGTTTAAGCCGCGGCGTGGCCACGCCCCCGTCGGGCATGGTGAACGTCCATTTCCAAGTGCCTTCGAGCGAAGGCGCGTTGGTCGGCTCCTGGCCAAGTGCCGGGGCGTGCAAAGCGGTGATCAACGCAAGGGCCAAGCCGCAAACGGCCTTTGGGAATCGATTCTTCATCCGCTTTTTACCGGCCGGCGGCCTACTCCGTTCCATACACCAGGATTTTGAAACTGCCCGGAATAATTTTCGGGCGTTGCCGGGGCGCGCCGGACGATTCTTCGTATTTGGCCGAGGCCAGATAAATTTTGTGCGTCTTCGGATCCAGCGCCATCGTCCGCGCGCCGCGCTCGGTGGCGAGGGACTGCACCACCGTCAGTTTCTCCGGGTTGTCTTCATGCGCGATCGTGACCGTCCCTTCGCCATTGGAGCTGAAAGCCAACTGGCTCCCGGCATCAAACGCGTTGGCATCGACTCCCTGGCCGATCGGCACCGTGGCGATCACTTTGCCGCTGGTGCTGTCCATCATCACCATCAACTTGTTGTCGCAGCCGATAAAGAGCCGGTGATGGGCCAGGTCAATCGCCATGCCCGAAGCGCTCTCCCCGGGCGCGATCGGCCACTTGTTCACCACTTGATGAGTTTTGGCCTCAATCACCGCGACTTCGCTCTTGTCCTCGAGGTTGCAATAGACTCGCCCGGCCTTCGGGTCGGCAACCGCGAATTCCGGTTTGCCAGACAAGGGGATGGTCGCCACCACCTGCCCCGATTTCGCCTCGAAGACCGTCGCCGAGCGCCCTCGCCCATTGAAGGTATAGACCTCGTGCTGTCCAGGTTCGTAAAGAATGGCGTCCGGATTCTCCCCGGTCGGCACCTTCGATAGCGTCTTCAAAGTTTTCAGATCGACGATGCTCGCCTTGGCTTCCCGACCGTTGCTGGAAAATCCGCGCTGCAAATCCGGCGCCGGCGCAAACCCATGGATACCCGGCGTATCGGCGATCTCGCCGGCGACCGTTTCCTGCTCCAAGTCGATGACCACGACTTTGGTGGCGTGGCTGACGTACAGGCGGCGCGCCCCGGCATCAATCGACAGATAATCCCAGCCGCCCTCGCCCCCAACCGGGATCTCTTTCAAAAAGTGATACGGGCCAGCCGCGCCGCGAACGGAAACGGGCGCGAAGCTAAAGCACCCAAGCGCGACCAGGCCGATGCACCGCCAAGTTATTGTTTTCATGTTGGAATTTCCTTTCCCGTGTGGCGGGGCGGCCAACCTGGGCGGCGACGACCGCGCCCCGCTCACTTGGCCGGCTTTGCCACTGACCGCCTCATACGAGGCTTTGGATTTGGTTTGTGTTGGTTTGTCTCAATTACCGCATGGGACCGATACCAATGACCGCAATCCCCGCCGCCGGGTTACGGTAAATCTGCGGGACAACAGACGGAAGCCGACCGGTGGACGCTGTGGCGACGATTGCAGGCAAGCGGCTGGCGCATCGCCAAGCGTTCCGAATCAGTAGGCTTGATCGACAAATTGGCTGACGGTTGAAACCGACCAAGCCGCGATCACGGCTGGAGTGAAAGCGGATTCGACCAGCTAAAAAGCAAGGCAGAAGGTCTGGGCTTGGCCATCATACGTAAAAAGACAATTAGCCAAAACATCACGACCAATAAGGGCTTGAATCCCTTGGTGCTGAAGCGCTGATTCGAGGATGGGAAGGGCGCCGAGCGACCAAATTATTTTCGGGTGAGTCAGAATCAGCCTTACGTCGTACTGGTTCGCCACGTGGGGCTGACTACTCTTGGTTGAGGGCGTATGAATGGCGGCGGTCCCAGTCGAAGGAATGGCCAGAGCTTGTAAGACAGAGGGGTCAATGCTCGTGCAACTCGCACCATGTATCAATCAGCCCCCTTACCAAAACAGGATTTGGCACCGGCTTGCCTGCTTGTTTCAACGCGCCTTCACGGGGAATGCTGACACCAACGTAAAAATCCAAAACTGGTCCGGCCGCCGTGATCGGTAAACTTAAGTGCGGCATCCAAAATTCAAGTCGCGGCTGAAATATTGAATCTGTTCCACTGCCTGGATTTTTTTTACCAGAAATGGCTTAAGCCCGCACTTTTCGTAGGCGATCTTAAGAGCATCCTCATACGAATCGTAAACGCCAATTATTTTATCACCAGAAACCACAACAAATTTGCCCTCCTGAGCTAACAGGTTTGGCAGTTCCCGGCTGAATGTCTCGATTTCCTTTTCTAAGGCCATTGGAAACGATTTCGTCGCACGTTCGATATAGCTGGCCCGCAGAATCTCTGCTGCTACAGCTTAGAATGTGCGCACACACCGCGTCAACAATTTTGTTCCACAATGTTCCACAATGTTCTTTGGTTGTCACTGGCGGTTATCATCCTGTTCATCAACCACTTGCAATCGAATAACGAAAATGACTCTCAAAATCGGCAACTTGGCGTTTATTCGGTCATCGGTGACCCTCTGCCGGCAAACCCGCTTATCGACTCAAAGGATGTTTCACTTCCCTCATGCCCGAAGACAAAGTCTCACCAATATTGTAGTATTGTGGAAACGACAGAAAAGAGCACGAATCCGGGCAGGAAAAAGATGAGCACAAAAGCGATCGGCGCTTGCCACGGCGCGCCTCGCCAAAAAACCGGCGTGACGAAGACCAAGGTTGCAATTGCCAAGGAACCGGCGATGAGACTTAGGTGGATCTCGCGTTCGACGCTGCTCCATCCAGCCAACGGACGAACCAGGAGGTAGAGCGGAATATTCAGTGCGAATCCCAGGAATAGCCTAGCCAGGCCTTCCTTCTGTCGTTTGTCCAAAAGTGGATTCATTCTGCCTGACGCTGCTTCAACGATCATGCCTTGGCAAGTCGGTGTATCCAGAAATTTTCCATTTCTCCTGACCTGTGAAACCACAGCCGGTAGCGGTTTCAGCGAAAAAGTCCAAGCAGAATTCGAGTGTCGTTCTGTTTCGTTCCACTCCGCCGCGCGAGGCCCTTACCGTGCACGCGCCGTCCGCGCGCTGCGCAAAAGCTGCGCACAAAGGTCATCCGATCGAGCAAGGATTGCGCGCCTGGCCGCTGGGTTGCCGCCAAATCATCGCTCCGCAGCGCTGGCACGCTAAGTGCCTTTAGCCCTCGTGCAATATCCAGGAACCGACCCGTTCGGTTTTGGACTTTGAAAATGCACAACACTATGCCCGCAAACCGCTAGACTATGAAAAAATTGAACCAACTCCTGGTATCGGGCGGCATCGCCGCCCTTGTCTGTTTGAGCAACCGCAACCTTGCCGCGCAGGACCAGCCGCCGCCCCGGGGCAACTTCGATCCGGCCCAGTTCCGCCAGCGCATGATGGATCGTTACAAAGAGCGCCTGGAGGTGACGAGCGAGGACGAATGGAAGGTCATTCAGGATCGCATCGAAAAGGTAACCCAACTCCAGCGCGATCTCCGCATCGGCGGGCCGGGCGGTTTCGGCGGCCGACGCGGCCCAGGCGGCGGTGATGCCGCGCAAACCGCCAACAATGGCGGACCGCCCGGTGATCGCCGCGGTTTCTTCGGCGGCGAACCAAACCCGGACGTGGAAGCCCTGCAAAAGGCCCTGGACTCGAAAGCGTCCTCCGACGAACTCAAGGCCAAACTGGCCAAGCTCCGCGACGTGCAGAAAGACAAAGAGGCCAAACTGGTGAAGGCGCAAGACGACTTGCGCAAGGTCCTCTCCGTTCGCCAGGAAGCCACCGCCGTGCTGCTCGGCCTGTTAAGGTAAGCGTCGCAAACCCGGGCCAAATGCCGCCAGCCAGCCAAAGTCATGAGTGAGATTCAAGACCCCGAGTCCTCCTGGCGGCAGTTGCTCGACCGGATGCTGCAAGCCAGGCAACTCTCCGCGCTGGACGCGGAAACCTTAGTGCGGCAACCCAAGGCAAACGGACGGCTGCGCTCCGAGGAGGACGTGCTCCGCTGGCTGGCCAAAGAATACGACGTGGCCTACGCCTCGCTCGACGATATCGAGCCGGACAAGCAGGTCCTCTCACTTTTCCCCGCGCGGCTGCTGTTGAAAGACGAGTTGCTGCCGTTGCGCCGCATCAACGGCTGCATCGAAGTGGCCACCAGCCGCCTTTTCGCAACCCAGGGGCTGGACGCGCTCAAAACGATGACCGGCTTGCGACTCAAGCCCGTGCTGTCACCGAGCGAGGCGATTCAGCGGGAAATGAAGAAACGCCTCGGCGTCGGCGCCGACACCATCGATACGCTCGGCGAGGAGGCCTCCTTTCAAGTCGTTGACGAAAACAAGGACGAGGACACCAACCTGGACAGCGCCGCCGAAGACGCCTCGATCATCCGGTTCGTGAACCAGGTTTTGCGCGATGCGATCGAACTTCGCGCCTCGGACATCCATCTCGAACCCTTCGAAGACGAATTACGAATCCGCTACCGCATCGACGGCGTGTTGCAGGAGGTCCCCGTGCCGGCGCAAATCAAGCGGTTTCAGCCGGCGATCGTCTCGCGCGTCAAGATCCTAAGCCATCTCAACATCGCCGAGAAGCGACTGCCGCAAGATGGCCGCATCAAAATCCGGATCGAAAACAGCGAGGTGGATATCCGGGTTTCGGTCATTCCGATGCTCCACGGCGAGGCGGTGGTGATGCGTTTGTTGCGGCAGAACGCCACGCTGCGCGGCATGGGCGAGCTGGGCTTCGACGCCCGCGAACTCAAGTCCTTCCGCCGCGTGCTGGGCTTGCCGCACGGGATCATTCTGGTGACTGGCCCGACCGGCAGCGGCAAGACTTCGACCCTCTACACCGCCCTCAACGAGATCAACGATTCGGTCCGCAAGATCATCACGATTGAAGACCCGATTGAATATCAACTCAAGGGGGTCAACCAAATCCAGGTTCTGGAGAAGGCGGGACTCACGTTTGCCCGCGGCCTGCGCGCGATTCTGCGCCACGACCCCGATGTGCTGCTGATCGGCGAAATTCGCGATCAAGAGACGGCGCAAATCGCCGTCCAGGCCTCGCTCACCGGCCACCTGGTGTTTTCGACCTTGCACACCAACGATGCGCCCGGGGCCTTGACGCGCCTGGTCGATATGGGCGTCGAGCCGTATTTGGTGGCGTCCTCACTGGAAGCGGTCCTCGCCCAACGCCTGGTGCGGGTCCTCTGCCCGGAGTGCAAACAGGCGGATCATTCCCCGACGACCCAGGCGCTCAAAGCACAATACAGCATTCCCGCCGACGTTCCGCTCTACCGCGCGGTCGGCTGCCGCGCCTGCCGGAACACCGGCTACCATGGCCGCCACGGCATCTTCGAGTGGATGGACACCAGCAACGAGATTCGGCAGATGATTCTGAAGAATTGTTCGAGCGGCGAAATTCGCGAAGTCGCCCGGCGCGGCGGCATGCGGACGCTGGCCGAGGATGGCTGGCGTCTCATCGGTGAAGGCGTCACGACGCCCGAAGAAGTTTTGCGCGTGACCAAGGCACAATCCCTGGGTGACGGCACCGAAGATAAGCCGGCCGAACCGGCCGCCGCCGGCCCGCCGAAGGCATCGCCCATTTCTCATGCCCTCCTTTCAATATAGAGCCTTGCAAGCCGACGGCAGCATCGCCGAGGGCGAACTGGAAGCCGGCGGCCGGCAGGAAGCCTTCCGGCAGATGGAAAGCCGCGGCCTGCGCCCAATCCGCCTCGCCGAACGAAACGGGGCGAATGGAGCGGCCACGGCAACGGCCAAGCATCCGTCCAAGCCGCCCGCGAAGGAAACCAGCCATGAGCCAAAGCCGAACGCGCCGCCGCTGCCGTTCAAACTTTCCCTCGGCGGCGCAAACAAAGTTTCCGCGCGAATGCTCGAAAACTTCACCCGTTTGCTGTCAAGCCTGCTGACCGCAGGGGTGCCGCTCAGCCGCGCGCTCGTCATACTTTGCAGAGAAGCCGCCGCGCCCGCCGCCGCCGCGAAATGGAAGCAGGTCCACAATTTTGTCATCGACGGCATGTCGCTCGCCGACGCGATGGCGAAATCGCCGGAGACCTTTCCGCGCGTCTATGTGGCGATGGTCGAGGCGGGCGAGACCGGCGGCTTTCTGGACGTCGTGCTCGGGCAAATCGCCGACTTCCAGGCGCGTGAAAAAGAAATGCGCTCGAAAGTGATGACCGCCTTGCTCTACCCCAGCATCCTGCTCGTGCTGGCGCTGTCGGTGCTGGTATTCCTGCTCGTATTTTTCATCCCGCGCTTTCAAACCATCTTCACCGGATTCGGGGCGAAACTGCCGCTCCTCACGCAGATGATTGTTTCCACCAGCGAAGCGTTGCGCGCCTACGGGGTGTTCCTGGTGCTCGGCGTGGTGATCGGCGGGTTTATGCTCCGAAGCTGGCTGGTTTCCGAAAAGGGGCGGCGGGCCTGGGAAGGGTTGATCCTCCGTTTGCCGATCGTGGGACCGCTGGTGGCGCAATTCGCGATGTCGCGGTTCTGCCGGATGCTGGGCACGCTGCTGGGCGCCGGCGTGCCACTCATCAACGGCTTGAACGTGGCGCGCCGATCCATCGGCAATCAAATCCTCGTCGATGCGGTTTCCAACTCCATCGAACGGGTGAAGGAAGGCAAGGCGCTCGGGCCGAGCCTGGCCGATTGCCGGTCCCTCTTTTCCGGCTCGGTGCTGGAGATGGTCTCGGTGGCGGAGGAAAGCGGCCGCCTGGACCAGGAACTGGTGCGCATCGCCAACGTGACCGAGAACGATCTGGATCGGCAATTGAAAGCGGCGGTCGCGCTGGCCGAGCCGCTGATGCTTTTTTTCATCGCCGGTTTCATTGGCACGATCTTCATCGGCATGGTCATTCCCATTTTCACTTTGCAGGACTACATTAAATAGACCCAACTGTTTCCACTATGAGATCGAGAACAAAAATGCAGATCGGAGCCAGGCGGCGGCAGCGGGCGTTCACGCTCATCGAACTGCTGCTGGTGCTGGTCATCCTGGGCATCCTCGCCGCAATTGTTGTTCCGAAATTCGCGGGCCGCACCGAGCAAGCCCGTGCCACGGCCGCGGTATCGCAAATCTCCAACTTCGGGACCGCGCTGGACTCCTTCGAGGTGGACATGGGCTACTATCCGAAGGGCAAGAACGGGCTGGCCGATTTGGTGCATCCGCCGCGGGACGCGCAGAATTGGAAAGGCCCTTATATGAAGACCGAGATCCCGCTCGACCCGTGGGGCCACCCTTACCTCTACGACTGCCCCGGCAAACACAACCCAACGTCCTACGACCTGCTCTCGATGGGGCCGGACGGACGCGTGGGAGGCGACGATGATATTGCGAACTGGCAACAACCAAATCAAAAGCGTTGAAGCCCCGGGGCCACGCGCCTTTACGCTCATCGAGCTGATCCTCGTCATGGCCCTGCTGGTGATCGTCATCGCCGTGTCCTCGCCTTCGCTCTCGCGTTTCATGCGCGGCCGGACGCTCGACTCGGAGGCGCGGCGGTTTGTGTCGTTGACACGCTACGGCCAAAGCCGCGCGGTCTCGGAAGGGGTGCCCGCGGTGTTGTGGATCAACACGAGGCAGGGAACTTACGGGTTGAGACAGGAAGCCGGCTACACCGAGCAAGACGCCAAGGCGGTGGATTTCCTCCTGGGCAAAGATTTGCGCCTGGAAGTGGCCAGCCTGCCCGCCCAACTCGGCCCGTTGGCCCAAGCGCGAGCAACCCGTCAAACCGATCCGAACACGCCGATGCTCCGTTTCCCGCCGGACGGTTTCATCGACGAAACCAGCCCGCAGAGCGTAGTGCTTCGCGATCAGCGCGGCGACTCAATCTGGATTACCCAAAGCCGCAGCCGGCTGAACTATGAGATTCGCACCAACACGTTGCGCGCATCCATTCGCTAAGCGGGCGCACTCCGGCTTCACGCTGGCGGAAGTGCTGGCCGCTTTGCTCTTCATGGCCATCGTCATCCCGGCGGCGGTGCAGGGCTTGCGGATCGCGAACCAGGCCGGACAGGTCGCCGAGCGCAAGAGCGAGGCGGCGCGCGTGGCCGAGCGCGTCCTGAACGAGAGCATCGTCACCACCAATTGGAACAAGTCCTCGCGGGGCGGGGTGATTGGGGAAGGAACGCATCAGTTTCGCTGGCTGCTCCGCAACGAACCGTGGAACCTGGACCCGCTCCGTGTCGTGTCGGTCCAGGTCAGGTTCGCCGTGCAAGGCCAGGACTACGACGTGCGCCTGAGCACCTTGGCAGACAACTCGCAACCGCAATGACGCCACCGCAAACATCCATTCGCCGGCCGGCCGCCTTCACGCTGCTCGAGCTGCTGATCGCCGTGGCCATCTTCGCCATCGTGCTCACCGCGATCAACGGCGTCCTTTACGGCGCGATGCGCTTGCGGAGCAAGACCGCGCGCACGATCGAGGAGGCGCTTCCGATCCAACAGACCGTGGCGATTCTCAAACGCGACTTGCAAGGCATCGTCGCGCCAGGCGGAATTCTGACCGGCCCCTTGCAGAGCGGCGCCGCCTCCGGCGGCATGCTCCCGCAAGGAGCCACAACCCTCTACACTTGCACCGGCGCGCTGGACCCAACGCTGCCCTGGGGCGACGTGCAAAAAGTTGCTTATTACCTGAAGAACCCCGACGACCCGCTTCACGCCGCCGGCCAGGACCTCGTGCGCGCGGTCAGCCGCAATTTGCTCGCCCCGACCCAGGTGGAATGGGTCGAGCAATGGTTGATGAGCGGGATCGAACGTTTGCAGCTCGCTTTTTACGACGGAAACACGTGGCGCGATTCGTGGGATTCGACCACGCAAGACCCGACGACCGGACAAACCAACAACCTGCCCGCGGCGATCAAAGTCCAGATCGACCTCGCCGCGAATTACGGCGAACCGCGAACCAAGGCGCCCGTCCAATTGGTGGTGCCGCTGGTGGCGCAAGCCCGCACGAACCGGACTCAAACCCTGGCCCAGTGATGATTTTCTTTCCGACCAACAGACTCCCGATTACCGCGCGGCGTTCCCACCAGCGCGGCTCGGTCCTGATCATTGTCATGTGGGTCGCGTTTGGCCTGGTGAGCATCGCGCTCTATTTCGCCCACTCGATGACCTTCGAGTTGCGCGCCTCGGAAAACCGGGTCGCCAGCCTCGAAGCCGAACAAGCCATCGCGGGCGCGGCCCGTTACGTGAACTATCTGCTGGCCAATCTGGCCACCAACGGAGCGGTGCCCGACTCGACCGCCTACCAGCGCGAGGCGGCGCTCGTGGGCGAAGCGCGGTTTTGGCTGATCGGGCGCGGCGACCACCAGGGCGCGCCGGCCGAACCGTTTTTCAACCTGGTCGATGAAGCGTCGAAACTGAACCTGAACACCGCCACGCTCGACATGCTGACGGCGCTCCCGCGCATGACCCCGGAACTGGCCGCGGCGATCATCGATTGGCGAGATGCCGACAGCACCGTCTCGCCCGGCGGAGCCGAAACCGACACCTACATGCGGCTCCAACCGCCTTACAATTGCAAGAATGCGCCGTTTGAAACGCTGGACGAATTGCGCCTGGTGTACGGGGCGGATTTGGACATCCTTTACGGAGAAGACGTGAACTTGAACGGCGCGCTCGACCCCAATGAGAATGACGGTCCCCTCTCGCCACCCAATGATAACCGCGATGGACGGCTGGATGCGGGGATTTTTGAATACCTCACCGTCTATAGCCGCCAGCCGAACACGCGCACGAATGTCAATACCGCGCGCCAGTTGACGGCCTTGCTGCAACAGAAACTCGGCACCGCCCGCGCGAATCAAATCTTGCGGCGCCCCGGCGTCACCGCCGGCAACCGCAGCCTGCTCGAGTTCTACCTCAAGAGCCAGATGACGGCGGACGAATTCGCTCAAATCGCCGGCGCGATAACCGTGAGCAATGGCGCCTATGTCGAAGGCTTGATCAACGTGAACACCGCCAGCGCCGAAGTCCTCGCCTGCGTCCCGGGAATCGGGACCGATAAGGCCCAGTCATTGGTGGCCTATCGCCAGTCCAACCCCGACAAGCTGACTTCGGTGGCTTGGGTCGCCCAGGTGTTGGATCGGAGCGGCGCCATCCAGGCGGGTCCGTATCTGACCGTGGAAAGCTACCAGTTCACCGCGGACATCGCGGCGGTGGGCCAACACGGCCGGGGTTACAGCCGCGCTCGATTTATCTTCGATGTGAGCGAAGGCGCGCCCAAGGTCCGTTACCGGCAAGACCTGACCCGTTTGGGTTGGGCGCTGGGCCAGACGACGCGACAGCGCTTGCTGCTGGCGAGCGAACTACGATGATCAAGCTGCCCAAAAAACAACGCGCTTCCTCCGTGCTGGGTTTGTCGCTGGATGGCAACCGGCTCGAAGGAGTAGTGCTGCGCCGAACCAACGGCAGCCTCGTGGTGCAGAAAACGATTTTTGCTTCCCTTTCGCTGGACCCTTTGACCAACGACCCGGAACTGGTGGGACGCGAGATTCAAAATCATCTGGAGCGGGCCGGCATCCGCGAACGCCGCTGCGCGGTCTGCGTGCCGTTGAATTGGGTCCTCACTTTGCAAACCAAACTGCCGGACCTGCCGGAGGCCGATATCAGTGGCTTCTTGCAAATCGAGGCCGAACGCGGTTTTCCGTACGGACCCGACGCCTTGTTGATTTGCGCCTCGCGCTTCCGTTCGCCCGCCGGTGAGCAATACGCCACGCAAATGGCGGTCCCGCGGGACCAGGTCGCGCGCCTGGAGACGGCCCTCAAAGCCGCGCGGCTTAAGCCCGTGACGTTTTCGCTCGGCCTCGCCGCGTTGCAGACCGCCGAAAAGGACGCGCCCGAAGGAGTGCTGGCCCTGGTCGTTGGCGCGAACGGCGTCGGCCTGCAGGTCTCTTGCGGCGGCGGCGTGGCCGCGTTGCGAATGCTCGAGGGAGCACTGGAAGCGGAGGGTGGGAAAATGCGGTTGCAAGCTGACGTGGTCGCGCGAGAAATTCGGATCACGCTCGGACAACTGCCCGGCGAGCTGCGCGCCGCGTCGGGCCAGGTGAAGGTGTTCGGCCAGGGAGACCTCGCCCAGGAGCTGGCCGAGGAACTGCGGCCCCGGCTGGAACCGATGGGATTGAAGGTGAAGCTGGTAGCCGGTTACTCCGCGGCCGACTTCGGTGTCGAGCTACCCGCCGACGCGGCGGTTTCCCCGGCGTTCAGCCTGGCCGCGCGGCATCTGGTCGGGCGCGGCCTGGGGTTGGAGTTCCTCCCGCCGAAAGTCAAACCGTGGCGGCAGTTCACGGCGCGCTATTCCTCGCGCAAGCTGGTCTGGGCGGGGGCGACCGCGGCGTCGATCGCGGTTTTGATCGCCGCGCTGTTTCTGTTCCAGCAATGGCAGCTCTCGAGCTTGCAATCCAAATGGGCCGTCATGGCGCCAACGGTTGGCGAGCTGGAAAATCTGCAATCGCAAATCCGAAAATTCCGGCCGTGGTTTGACGACTCGCTGCGCACCTTGAGCATTCTGCGCCGGGTCACCGAGGCCTTTCCCGCCGATGGAATCGTCTCGGCCAAGACCGTGGAGATTCGCGATCTGGCGACGGTAACGTGCTCCGGGACTGCGCGCGACAGCCAGGCACTGTTGAAAACGCTCGACCAATTACGCGCGACCAGGGAGGTCGCCGACGTGAAGGTCGATCAAATTCGCGGCAAATCGCCGTTGCAGTTCACCTTCAACTTCCATTGGAGCGAGCAAGGGAGCAATGAACGTTAATAACCGCCAGCAATTGCTCACCGCCGTGGCCATCGCCGCCATTGCCATTTGGGCCGGCGACAAATTGATTCTCTCGCCATTGACGCGGAGCTGGAAGGAGCGCGCCGCGCGGATCGCCGATTTGCGCAAGTCGGTCAACCAAGGCGCGCTCTTGCTGGCGCGCGAGCAATCCATCCGCGGCCACTGGGAGAGCATGCGCACCAACACCCTGCCCAGCGAACCGTCCGTGGCGGAAAACCAGGTGCTCAAGGCGTTCGACCGCTGGTCGCAAGACAGCCGCATCAGCGTCACCTCGATCAAACCCCAGTGGAAACACGACGCGGACGACTACCAGACCCTCGAATGCCGGGCCGACGCCTTCGGCAGCATCGACGCGCTGACGCGATTTCTCTACAACGTCGAGAAGGACCCGCTGGCGTTGAAGGTGGAAGGGGTGGAAATCTCCACGCGCGACAACGACGGGCAGCAACTTCTGCTCACGCTGCAGGTCAGCGGCCTGCTGCTAAACCCACCGGAACAATGAAGCAGATTTCCCTCACTGTCCCGCTCCTGCTCCTGCTCGGCGCGCCGCTGGCGATGGAGGCGCAGGACGCCAACCCGCCCTCCGGCCGGGATTACTCCGCTTTCCGAATCATTGCGGAGCGAAATATCTTTAATCCGAACCGCTCCGACCGCTCCGGCCGCTCCCCGCGGGCCGCGTCGGAGAGCCGCGTCGCGACGCCATCGTTCGCCTTGGTGGGCACAATGTGTTATGCAAAGGGGCGCTTTGCGTTTTTTGACGGCTCCAGCTCCGAATATCGAAAGGCGCTTGAACCGGCCGGAAGCATTGCCGGTTACAAGATCGCCGCCATTACGCCCGGCCACGTGAAACTCGAATCGACCAACGGCCAGCCCGTCGAGCTGGCGGTGGGGATGCAGATGAAAAAACAGGACGAAGGCGACTGGCTGCCGGTGGCGGGCGCGGAGTCGTCCCGAAACCCCGGCCATCCGTCCGCTGCCGCCGGGAGTCCCGACGCGACTTTGGCCGCGGACGGCAAGACGGAGACGGCGGAGGCGACGGATGCCGATCCGGCTGGCCCAGCGGATGAGGTGTTGAAGAAACTAATGCAGAAACGTGAACAGGAGTTGAACAAATGAAATCCCACAAAGCCCTTGTTTTTGCCCTGAGTCTGATTGGACTGGTGGCAGGCGCGAGCGCGCAGGCCGCCGACCCTCCCGATAAGAAGCCACCCGTCGAGCCGGCGGACCAGCAGCCACCCGCCGAGCCGCCAGCCGCCGATCAAGCTCGCCCGCGCCGCTCCAAGCCGGTCGCGGCCGACGCCGGCCAGGGGCTGCGCCTGAACTTTCGCGGCGTGCCGTTGGAGATGGTGCTCAATTATCTGAGCGACGCGGCCGGTTTCATCATCGTTTTGGACACCAAAGTGGAAGGGAAGGTCGATGTCTGGAGCAATCAACCCTTGAACAAGGATGAAGCGGTGGACCTGCTCAACACGATCCTCAACAAAAATGGTTACGCGGCGATTCGCAATGGCCGCACGCTCACCATCGTAAGCCGCGATGAAGCCAAGAAACGGAACATCCCCGTCAAACGGGGCGCCGACTCGGATGCGATCCCCCGCACCGACGAAATGGTGACTCAAATCATACCGGTGCGTCATGCCAACATCACCCAACTGACCGCCAACCTGCAGCCGCTGATCGGCACCTACGCGGAGATGACCGCCAATGAAAGCGCCAACTCGCTGGTCCTTACCGCGACCGAGGCCGATGTCCGCCGCATGACCGAGATCATCAATGCGCTGGATGACTCCATTTCCGGCACTTCGACGATCCAGGTTTTCCCGCTGCGATTCGCGGATGCCAAGGAACTGGCCACCGCCATCAAGGAGCTGTTTGCGCCGACCACCCAGGCGCAAGGAAACAATCGCGGCCAATTCGGCGGCGGCGGTTTTGGCGGCGGCGGTCCGGGGGGAGCCGGCGGCGGGCCTGGCGGCGCGGCGGGCGGCCGGGGCAGCACCGGCGGCGCCAGCAGTGCGAGCGGGGTCAATACGCGCGTGGTGGCGGTGGCGGATGAACGGAGTAATTCCCTGGTCGTGGGCGCGCCGGACGACATGCTCGCCACGATTGCGGACGTCGTGCGCAAAATCGACCAGCCGGTCAGCGACATCACCGAGTTGCGAGTGTTCCATCTGACGAACGCGGACCCGGTGGAGATGGCGGACCTCTTTACGCAACTCTTTCCGGACGAGAGCAAGAGCAGTTCGGATCCCAACCAGAACCAGCAGGGCTTTCGCTTCAACCGCGGCGGCTTTGGCGGCTTTGGCGGTCCCTTTAATCTCAATGCCGCCGCGAATAACGCCGCCGGGGCCAACAGCAGCGAGCGGATGAAAAAGAAAGGCCGCGTGTTTGCAGTGCCGGACCAGCGAACCTCGTCGATCATCATCAGCGCGGCGAGCGAGTTGATGCCGCAAATCGCCGAGATGATCCACCAGCTCGACGAAAGCCCGGCCAGGAAACAACGCGTGTTTGTCTATTCGCTGGAAAACGCCGACGTGCAGCAAGTCGAGCAAATCCTGCGCGGCATGTTCGAGCGCACCACCACGCAGAATAATCGCAACACCGCCAACCAGAACAGCGCCTTGACCACCCGGAGCACGCCGACTCAAGGGACGACGACCGGATCGACCATCGGCAACTCCGGCTTGGGCAACCCCGGCCTCGGCAACGCCGGCGGCATAGGTGGAGCGGGCCAGCTCGGCCGCTAGAGCTGAGCGGCAAAACAACGGGCAAAGACCAAAAAAAACGGCGAGCAAAATGATAAAACCACCTGCGCAGCGCGGAGCCTGTTTCGCTTGCTTCGTAATTCTCTGTTGGTGCGCGACAACTCCGGTTGGCGCGCAAGCGGTGCGAACGCCCACAACGGGGCCAGCCGCCGGCGGAGCGGCGCGGAGCCTTGGCGCCGGCGGCGCCGCGACCCGCCAGTATTACGGCAACGGCACCGTCGGCGAAGCGATGATTTCGAGCGACCCCGAAACGCGCCGGTTGATCGTCATCACCGATGAGGAGACCGGCCAATATGTCAGCCAGGTGATCACCAACCTGGACCGCCCGAACCCGCAGGTGCTCATCAAAGTGGTTTTCCTGGAAGTCACGCATAATGACGATTTGGACATCGGCTTTGAAGGCGGATTCCGGCGCGGCGTGGGCAATTCGTCAACCTCGATGATCGCCAATGTGTTTGGTCTCTCCGGGCTGGGCAGCTCGGTGACCGGGGCGGTCTTCAACGCCTTGGGCCAGAACGTGCAAAGTTTCGTGCCCACGCCGCCCGGGGCCGGCCTTTATCAAATCATGGGCAGCGACTACCAGGCGACCTTGCGGGCCATTGCCCAAGCCGGAAAGACCGAGGTCTTGTCGCGGCCGTCGATCCTGGCTCGCAACAATCAGCCGGCCACCATCACCGTGGGCCAATCCGTTCCCTTGGTCACCAGCGTCAGTTTTAACGGGCTGACCGGCAACCCAATCAGCGCCATCTCCTACCAATCCGTCGGCATCATTCTGAAGGTCACCCCGTTCATCAACTCCGAGGGCATGGTCGAGATGATCGTTTCGCCGCAAATCTCGGAGCTTTCGGACCAGTCGGTCGCCCTCTCCGCCGGCGTCACCGCGCCGGTCATCAATATGCGTTCGGCGGATACCGTGGTCGTGACCCCCGACGGGCAGCCGGTGATCATCGGCGGCCTCATGCAAAAGAGCAAAGTGCAAACCGACAGCAAAATTCCATTTCTGGGCGACATCCCCTTGTTGGGCTACCTCTTCAAGCACAAAGTCAAACATGATTCAAAGACCGAACTCATCATCTTTTTGACCCCGCACATTGTGATGGCGCCGTCGCAATTGGCCGCCCTGTCCAGCACGGAAAGAAGCAAGGCGGAACTGGCGCCCAAGGCGTTCACCGAACAAGAGTTGAACCGATTCATCGACGAATTGCCGGCCAAGGATGCCGCGCCGCCGAACGACAAGGCGCCCAGGAAGCATAAGTAGCCCCCAGTACCACCGGGCGCCGCGGCACGGTTGCCGAACCCGGCCTGATTTTGCTTTAATACGCTTATGAGCATGCGGACCCGGCTTGTTTATGGATTGCTGATCGCGGTCTGGGTTCTGATTGTCGCCTGGCAGGCCGTCGAGCACGATCGGATCAAAACGTCCGCGCGGGAAGCGCTCCGAAATCGCTCACGAGACATCACCACGACGTTGGGTCTGGTCATTCGATCTCAACGGCGCTTCGGGGTCGTCTCCCAAGAACGCCTGGAATCCGCGCTCAAGGAACTCGTCAAATCGGGCGAATTGAATTCGATTGCGCTGTTGAATGCCTCCGGCGACGTCGTCATTTCGGCGGGCGGGCCGATCGATTTCGAAACCAAAGGAATGCGCCAGACCGGAGAACACTGGGACTCGCGGCGCCTGACGTCCGTCAACCTGGTCGATTTAGGCGTCAGCGAGACCCCGGAAGGCGAGAGTACTCCCCGCACGATTGTCTTGCCGCCGCGACCGCCGGGGCAGCCGCGCGAACGGCCCAGACCCCCGGAGGGTGGCCCGACGAATTTTCCGGCGCCGTGGTTCACACGTTTTCCGAACGGCGCTCCCACGAACACCGTGATCGGCTCTTCGACCAACGACGCCGCCGCCGATGCCACCAATGTCCTGGTCGCGAATTCTTCGGCCACCAACAAAGCCGAACGGTCCGGCGCCCAAAATCAGGGCGAAAGACGGAGACGCCCGCCGCAGCCGCCTTGGATGAGCGAAGCGGAATACAAATCGTTGCTCGAAACCAGAGGGCTTCACGGCCTGGCGATCGCGATGTCCACTGAAAGTTTCCGGCGAGCCTGCGGCCAGGACCTGTGGCTGCGCTGTATCATCGGCTGCTTCGCGGGCGTCTCGGTCGCGGGCCTCGGCTTGTCCTGGCGAAACCTGACCAAATCCTCCGAGCTGCAAATGCGTTTGCTCCGCGCCAGCGAGCTTAACTCGCATCTCAAAGAAATGAACCTGGCCGCCGCCGGCCTGGCCCACGAAACCCGCAACCCCCTCAACCTCATCCGCGGACTGGCGCAGATGGTTTCAAAAGAGCCGGACGCGGCACCGGAGATTCGCGACAAGCTGCGCGCGATCGTCGATGAAACCGACCGCGTCACCGCCCAGTTGAACGAATTCATCAACTACTCCAAGCCGCGGGAAGTCCGGCGCTCGGCGGTGGGGCTCAGCTCGGTCATCGGGGAAGTTGTGCGGGCGTTGAGCTGCGACATCGAGGAAAAAGGCATTCGTCTCCAGGTGCTGGGCGATGAATTGAGCGTTGAGGCCGATGAACAATTGCTCCGGCAATCCCTCTTTAATCTGCTCCTCAACGCCATCCAGGCGGTCGATCGAAACGGTGAAATCCAGATCACCGCCAACAAGCGCGACGGCTCCGAAGCGTCGCTCGACGTTCTCGACAACGGACCCGGCGTTCCCGTCAGCCAGCGCCACGAGATCTTCAAGCCGTACGTCACCACGCACGAGAAGGGGACGGGGTTGGGTTTGGCGGTCGTCCAGCAGATCGTGTTGGCGCACGGGTGGGAGGTCGAGTGCCTGCCGAACGAACCGAAGGGCGCGATCTTCCGCATCACTCATTTGAAGGTCACGGCCAGGAATTGACAAAATGGCGCCCGAAGCTGGGAAGAACTCTCGCAAAGCCCCGCGGATTCTGATCGTGGATGACGACGCCAGCCAGCGCAGCCTGCTCGACTCGTTCTTGACGAGCCAAAAGTTCGAAACCGTGCCGGTCGCTTCCGGCGAAAAGGCGCTCGAGGTCCTCCGCACCGGGGAGATCAGCATGATGATCTCCGACGTGCGCATGCCCGGCATTTCCGGCCTGGAAACCCTCCGCCGCGCGCGGCAAGCCCACGCGCTGCTTCCCATCCTGCTCGTCACCGCCTACACCGACATCCGCGAGGCCGTCGGCGCGATGCGCGACGGCGCGGTCAACTATCTGGGCAAACCCATCGACCTCGACGAATTACTCGCCTCGGTCCGACAAGCGACCGGCCTGTCCGCGGGGACGCCGTTAAAGTTCAACGAAGACAAACAATTGCCCGCTCACGTCGTCGCGCGCAGTCCGCTGATGCAGGCGGTGTTCGGCGATGTTTCGCTCATTGCCCCCTCGGAAAGCCGCGTCTTGATCACCGGCGAAAGCGGGGTGGGCAAGGAAGTGGTCGTGGATGTCATGCACGCGTGGAGCGCGCGCGCGTCCGGCCCGCTGGTCAAGGTGAACTGCGCGGCCATTCCCGAAACGCTGCTGGAGAGCGAACTCTTCGGCCACGAACGAGGGGCCTTTACCGGCGCCGCGGCGCAGCGGATTGGGCGCTTTGAACTGGCGAACGGCGGCACCATCTTTCTGGACGAAATCGCCGAGATGTCCCCCCGGTTGCAGGCCAAGCTCCTGCGGGTGACCGAGGACGGGCGGTTCCAACGCGTCGGCTCGAACAGCGAGATTCAGACCAACGCCCGGATCCTGGCCGCCAGCAACCGGAACTTGGAAGAGGAGGTCAAGCAAGGGAGCTTTCGCGAAGACCTGTTCTACCGCTTGAACGTAGTGGAGTTGAACGTTCCGCCGTTGCGCGAGCGCCGGGAAGACATCCTGCCGTTGGCCAGCCATTTCATGACCGAGTTTACTCATGGCCCCGCGCGGTTCTCTTCCGCGGTGACCGAGTGTCTGGAGCGATATGCCTGGCCGGGCAACGTGCGCGAACTGCGCAATGCGATGGAACGAGCGGCGTTGCTCTCCCGCGGCGAAGTTCTGCTGCCGGAGCACCTTTCCTCACGAGTGCGCCAGATGGCCGCCGAGACCAAAGCGGTCGAACCCGCCGAAGCCCAGCGCCTGGAGGTAATCGAACGCGAGGCCATCATCCAGATGCTGCGCAAACACAATTTCAATCGCACCGAAACCGCCAAGGCCCTCGGGATAAGCCGCCGGGCGATGATCTACAAGCTCCAACGGCTGCGGGAACTAGGGTGCCAGGTCGATCCGCGTTAACTTGAACCGATTTAGGAAGCAGTGATGAATCTCGAAGCCTTGATCGCCAGCGCCAATGAACAGGGCGCCAGCGATTTGCACCTGGAACCGGGACTGCCCGCGGCCGCGCGCGTCCGGGGCGCGCTGTGCATGCTGGGCGGTCCACTGACGGCGCGGGCGCTCTTCGACATCGCCAAAAGCGTGATCGGCCCGGAGCATTGGCCGCGTTTTCTGGAACGGCGCTCGTTCGACCTTTCGAAGAGCATTGGTGGCGTGCGCTGCCGGATCAACGTTCTGCAAACCTCGCGTGGCGTCGGTCTTGCCATTCGCCTGCTCTCCTCCTTCCAGGCCACGATTGAGAAGCTTAACCTCCACCCCGGCCTCCAGCGACTGGTCGCCGCGCGCAACGGGCTGATCCTGGCCAGCGGGCCGACCGGCTGCGGGAAGTCCTCGACCATGGCGGCGTTGATCCAGGAGATCAACGTTTCCGACACCCGCCACGTCATCACCATCGAAAGCCCGATCGAATATCTGTTCCGTCCCCGCCTGGCCTATATCCGCCAGCGCGAAGTGGGACGCGACACGCCTTCCTTCGAACAAGGCTTGCTCGACGCTTTGCGCGAGGACCCCGACGTGCTGATGGTCGGCGAGGTGCGGGACCCGGAAACCATGCGGTTGACCCTGAGCGCCTCGGAGACCGGCCACCTGGTGCTGACCACGGTGCATTCTTCGACCGGCGCCGAAGCGCTGCAGCGGATCGTTTCGTCGTTCCCCTCGGACATGCAGGGGGCCGTTCGCGCGCAACTGGCCGATTGCCTCGTCGCGGTGATTTGCCAGCGATTGCGTTACCGGCCCGACTTGAAGATTCGCGTGCCCGAATGCGAAATCCTGCTGCCGACGATGGCGGTCAAGAATTTCATTCGCACCGGCGACTTTTTCAAGATCGTCTCCGCCCTGGAAATGGGCGCCGAACACGGGATGTGGACCTTCCAACGCTATCAGACCTGGCTCGAAAGCAAAAAGGTCTGGCATCTCCCGTTCGAAGACGAACCGCCCGACAGCGAACCCGACGAGGCGTCTCCTGAAATTCCATTTCAGCCTCCGGCCGGAGCCACCCCAAAAGCAGCCGGCAAGAAAGCCCCTTCCGGAACGCCAGGCGTGGCGTCAAAACCGTCCGGCCCGATCGAAATCGAACCGGTGGAAGGCGGCCTGGATGAATTGCTCCGCAAGTTCGAGGGGCAGTAGTTTCGATCACCGGCTCAAACTGGCCTCCGGAAGCCGCGGTTAAACGCCACCGCGTCCTCATACCGAACGCCCTTGCCTCCGAAGATGTCCAGCGCCGAGCCGATCGTCAGGTCGATTCGCCCCTGCCCCACTCGCGTGACCGCTTCCAGGTCCGCCAGCGAACGGGCGCCGCCGGCATAGGTGACGGGAGCCAGCGCCCACTCCCCGAGTTTTTCGACCAATTCCAAATCCACTCCCTGACACAACCCCTCAACATCGACGGCGTGAATGAGAAACTCGGCGCAAGCCGCGGCGAGGCGCCCGAGTGTTTCCTGTGACAGCGTGAGGTCCGTGAGTTGCCGCCACTGCTCGGCCACCACGAAATATTCCCCGTCGCGGCGGCGGCAGCTCAAGTCGAGGACCAGCCGTCCCTTGCCGATCGCACCGCCCAGCGCGCGCAGGCGGTCCCAATCCAACCGGCCCTCGGGAAACACCCACGAGGTCACAATCACGTGCGAAGCGCCCTGCTCCAGCCAGCCGCGCGCATTCTCGATATTGACGCCGCCACCGACTTGCAACCCGCCGGGATAAGCTGCGAGCGCTTCCCGCGCCGCAGCCTCGTTGCCCGGCCCCAACAGAATGACGTGCCCGCCCTTGAGTTCATCGCGCCGGTAGAGTTCGGCGTACCACCCGCTCGAACGGGCAGAGACAAAGTTCGTCCGCAATTGCGCCGGGTCACCGCCCAAGGTGCCGCCGACGATTTGCTTCACTTTGCCTTCATGCAGATCGATGCACGGTCGAAACACGGACGAATAGTTGAAAGGCAAGGGCCGCGAGTCGAGAGCTTTTAAGGCACCGCGCGGCCACCGGGAAGATTCGAGGCCGGACCGTCCCCAAATTTGCGTTGACAGGGATCTGGCTTTCTGCTCTACTGGCCTCATTCAGGAGGAAACCGGACGTGTCGGTGTGGAACTGTCATGTCCGGTTTTCTGGCCAACTCCTCGGCGGCGGAAGCACGGAGGCTTCCGCATTTTTCTTCGCCTGATTCCGGACGCGAGGTTGGAGGCGGTAAATACTCGCGCCGGGCGCCAACCGGCGGCTCAATGGAACTTCATGGTCACGGTGGCGAAGATCGTGTGCGCCGTGTAATCGGTAAAGTGGCCGCTGCTCGGTTCGTCGTAGAGCAGAAAGCCGTACTGCAAGCGGGCCGTCACGTCCTTGAGCAACCGCCGGCCGATGCCGGCCTGGAGCCAGTGCCGCTGGTAATTGATGCCTAGCGGCAGCCCGTCGGCTTCGTTGTGCTGGGTGTAATCAGCGTGGGAAAAGGCATAGGCGAGCTGGAAATCAGTCTTCTCGTTGAAGGCATAATTGGCGCTCGTGAGCAGGCTGTAGGTGTGCCCGCGATACGGCACGATCGACGGGACGTTGTTCGCCGCCGTGACGGTGCGCGAATCCCGAAATGAGAACGTCGAGGAGACGAACAGCCGCCGCCACGGCGTGATCGCCGCATTGAGGCTGTAGGTGTGCGAGTCCGTATCGCCGGCGAACACCGTGCCGCCCTGGACGGGGATGATGGCTCCCGTCACAGGGTCCACGCCGATGGCAGGATCAGTCGCGGTGTGGAAATCCGTCGCGACCACTTTGTAACTGAGGGTGGCTTTCAACCAACTGGCCACGCGCGCGACCAGCCGCGCTTCCGCTTCGTCAGTCCGCAAATCGCGCCAGCGGATAAACGCGGAATAGCCGTCCCCCGGCTCACCGATCGGAGCCTCGTCGCGGAGGTGGTTGTAGCGGCTCTCGTTGTCGTAATGGCGATAGTGGGCGTTGAAGGAGAGGCGTTGCCAGGGTGAAGTATTGAACCCGGCGCGAAAATCGGCCAGTTGAGTCGAGGCGCTGGTGTCGCGCAGGAAATCATAGCCTCCCCCGACGTCTTGCTCGAATTGGCCGGTGTGCTCCTGCTGCAGCCGAGCTTCGGCAAACAGAACGGTGAACGGGATCTTGGTGTAACGCAGCGCGACCTTCTCCTCGACGTTCGCCGTGTCCAGGTGCGATGTGATTTGGGCGGCGGAGCCTTGGAGAGTTGCCTCGGTGAGACCATTCTGGCGGGACCACTCGTTTTGCACTCCGGCCGACACCGTCAGCCCATCCCACGGACCGAGCAGGCCGTTCACATTGAAGACGTGCGACTCCCGCTCCAGCGTGATCGACTGACTGTTCCACGGCGGCGTCCCAAACATATCGATAAAGTTCAGATTGAACGAACCGTCGCCGTCGAGGTGGCTGAACAAGTAGCCGGCCGAGCCGAAAAACCAGCCGGTGAATTGCTTCTCCAGCCGAAAGGTATTGACGCCGTGAAAATGCCGGTCGTGTTCGCGCGCGTCGTCGAGGCGTGATGGGCTGGTATCGCCCACGTTGAGGTCGAACGAGCGGTCGTTGACTCGGTGGGTCGTCAAATTGTAAAACTCGGCGCGAAAATTGTCCTCGATCCGCACGCCGGCCAGTTCGTGGTCCAGATCCAACTTGAGAATGTTCACCCGTTCGTTGATCTCCTTGAAAGCCGGGTAAATGGCTCGCTGCCTCGGCGTGGCGTTATCCGCCTCGAGGCCTTGCGCGACCGGGCCCCATTGCAGCGTGGACTTCGCTCCGTCTTGGTACTGGTACTCGTAGCCGACGATCAGGCGCGGGAGGTTGGGCAGGGTGAGGCCGAAATCCACCCACGAGCGCCCCTCGTCCAGGTGCAGGTCCCGGTTCAAACTGTAAAGCGCCGGCTGATTAGTCTGGTAAAATCCGCCGGCATCCGAGAAATACTTGCGATACTTCTCGGTCCCGGCATGGACGAACCCGAACTCCTCCCGCTCGAGGCTCAGGGAAACCTTGTACTCGTCCCGCAAGGAGTGGCCTTCGACAAAGATTTTGGAGTGCTCGCCCAGCGTGTCCTTCAGCGTGAATTGCCCGATCCCATCGTTCTCGCCTTCGTGCCGCCCGAAATGTTCGCGAAATTCCTGCTTGTTGCCGCTGACAAAGGACCATCCTAACGCCGGCGCCAGCGTGACTTCCGTTTTGGTCTCGGGCAAGGTCGCGCCCCACGCCGCGCCTTGATCGATCCAGGCGCGTAATCGGGCGATCTGTTCGGGCGTCAATGGATCCCCTTTGCCTTTCGGAGGCATTTCCATCTCCTCCACGAGCCGCGCGACGTAATGGATCAGGGGACTCTTCGCGCTCTGGCCCGGAAGGATATCGACGCCGTTTTCGCCCCCTTTGAGCGCCGCTGCGCGGTTGTCCAGGCGGAAGTGGCTCTTCGGTTTCTCCGGACCGTGGCATTTGAAACAGGAGGCTTCGAAAATCGGCTGGATGTCGCGGCCAAAGTCGATCCGATTCGTCGCCGGTGGCGGCAGTTTACTCTCATCAATGGGCGCCGCCGCGCCGGCCAGGCAAGGCAGCAGACAAGAGAACGAAGCCAGCAGGCAGACGCTCGGCGGAAGCGAATCTCCCGAAGCTTTGGTCAGCTTGCTCGACTCGCCGGCCGGCGTTCGAACTCCCTGCCGCCCGCCCGCGGCGCAACGCCCGACCTGCTTGCTCCGCGCCCTGAATTCTCCCATCGCTCTTCCTCAGTACAAGTGGCGGGGATTGATGTTGGAACCATGCACCGCGGTGTGGCAACCCGCGCTCCAGCAACCGCCCATTCGCACGAGATCGCGGTGCGCTACTTTGCCAATAAGAATCTCGCCCGCGGCCACGCCCGGTCCCTGCACCTGGGCGTGGCACCGCAGACAAAGGTTGTTGTCGCGCTCCACCAGCATCTTCGCGTTTATCGAGCCGTGCGGCTGGTGACAGATGGCGCAGCCTTCGCGCAGCGCCTCATGTTCGTACACGAATGGCCGGGTCTGCTCGCGATGGCATTGCGCGCAGGTCTCGTTCAAACGCGCCATCGCCAGACCGCGCGCCGGCTTCATGATGTCGGCGCCGTGCGGGTCGTGGCATTGCACACAGTTCATCCGGCCTTCGAGGACCGGATGATGTTGCGGCAGGTTGAACTCGGCGTGCGTCTGGAGATGGCAGTTGAAGCAGGCCGCGGGATCCTTGCCCGGATTCACAATGAATTTCCCGCGCCCGCCGCCGCCGGCGATGTGTTTGCTCCCCGGACCGTGACACGACTCGCACCCGGTTGAGCCGGCCATCGCCGCCCCTTCAAAATGGAGGCGCGCGTGCGGGCTGGCGGGAAAAACGCGGGTGATCTCGGTGTGGCATTCGTAGCAGGCCTTATTGCCAACGAACGTGGCTCCTTCAATCATCGGGGCCACCATCACGGTACGCTCCAGGGTCGAGCAAGAAATCACGACTGCGGCAAGGAGGGCCGGGAGCAACAGAGCGAGGACGAAAACGCGGCTCGAATTGCGCTTCATGCGGTTCGTTCCGGCCCAGTGCGCGGTCCGGCGCGGCACGCGCTGGACTTGTCCTGCAACAGGGAGTGCACGGATGAAGGTTGCCGACCTTCAGGCGGCGTTTTCAAGCCCATTCAGAAAAACCCTCATCAACTATGCCGAGCTTCGCGCGACGTTTCTGCGCGGCGTTCTAGCCCATGCCGAGTCGAGTGGATTCATTTCTCGGAAAGTTAAAGCATCGGCCGGTTCGGACGGTCGCGACTTTTCGAAACGAGTTTCCCTTGCCATCAAGGTACGAGTGACGACTGGCGGCTTTGTTCCCGGAGCGGGGAATGTTTGTTGGCTGCGAAAACGCATTTGACTTTTGCCCTGGCCCTCTGGTATAAGTCATTCATGATTTCCCGGAAGGCTTGTTATGCTTCCGCCGTTTGTGCGCTCCTGGCGTTCGAGTTCCGCCTATCGGCGGATACGGTGACCCTCCGGCCCGTCGCGGACGCCACTTTGTTCGAGGCCAGTCCGAATAACAATCTGGGGGACGATGGCACTTTTATGGCCGGGCTAAGGCCCAAAGGGGGTCGCAGCCGCGGGCTGCTCCGCTTCGACCTTACCCGCCTCCCGGCCAACATTGTGATCAACTCGGCCGCGTTAACCTTGACCGTCACGACCACTCCCCCGATCTCCCCGGCCTTTCCCAACCCCGCCCCAAGCTCGACCTTCGATCTGCACCGTGTCACCCAAGCCTGGGTCGAAGGAAACAAGCCCAGTTCCTACGGCGGCATGCCCGCTTCTCTGGGTGAAGTGACCTGGAACAGCGCGCTGACCTCCGAGACGCGCTGGCAAAATCCCGGGGGCGACTTTGTCCCCACGGTCACTGCCTCCCATTTCATCGCCGGAAACGGCAGCTATACATTCAGTTCCACGCCCAATCTGATGTCCGACGTTCAGACTTGGCACGATAATCCGGCCAGCAATTTCGGCTGGATCTTGATGAGCGAATCGGAAGGGGTTTCCCGGACCGTCCGGCGTTTCGCCTCCCGCGAAAGCGGCTCTCAAGGGCCGAGCCTGGTGGTGAATTTCACCGTTGTGCCAGAGCCAGGCACGTTGGCCCTGTGGGGGATGGCGGCGGCGTTCCTGCTGGGAGGGTGTTGCCGTCGGTCGCGCGACCGGCGATAGTTGGCACGCGGGCAGGACGCAAAACGCGCGCGGCATCGTGAACGATTGGCGTGCATCCAAGCCCGGAGCAGGTCCAGCTTCCGGAGGAAGTTCCGTCCGCCCGACAGCGGTTTCGTCGGCGAACTGTGTCATCCCCAGGATGAGGAAGCGATTGAAGGCGAACTTCTGCGCGGCCTTGTCTTTGACCAGCCTGCTGGCATCCAAATGCCTGCTCCCGGCGGATACGGTAGTTTTGATTCCTGTCGCTGACACCTCGTTGCGGGAAATGGAACCCGATCCGCCGTCGGCCAACGGGAGCGCAGCCGACTTGGTTGCCGGCATCCAGGGACCGTTCACCCTCACTCCTACCAACCGCGCGCTCATCAAATTCGATCCCGCGTCATCCATCCCGGCGTTCTCCCAAATCACGGAAGCGCGCCTGACTCTCACCGTGACCAAAGCCGCGGACAACACCAATGCTTTCGCAAACTTCGACCTCCGCCGCGTCCTCACGCCCTGGGGTGAAGCCGATGCGACTTGGAACATTCGGCTGTTGCCAGACACCGCCTGGAGCGCGCCCGGCGGGGCGATCAACACTGACTTCGCCGCCATTGTGAGCGCCTCCCAGGGCATCGACGGAATCAACACGAACCCTTATACGTTCCTTTCGACCTCCAACCTGGTGGCGGACGTCCAAAGCTGGCTCGACAGCCCGGGCGCCAATTTTGGTTGGGTACTCCTGGCCCAGCAGGAAGAGATTCCACAAAGCGCGCGCCGTATCGCTTCGAGGGAAAACACCGTCAGCCCGCCCCCAATGTTGGAATTGTCCTACATCACGGCGCCCCGGATAGACGGCTTCCAGGTGGCCAACGGCCAATTTAGTCTGCGATTTAGCGCCGAGCCGCCTTACGATTATGTGGTTGAATTCCGGAATTCTCTGTCGAGTGGAAACTGGGCCGCGTTGACCAATTTTACAGCCAAAATCGCCGCCTTCGAAGCTACCGCTTCGGATTCCCTGTCCGCCAGCCCGCAGCGATTCTACCGGGTCACCAAAACCCCTTGTGGCTGCAAATAAGGACCCGGAACGTTCAAAATTCCAACATTGCTCCGCGCGCCGGGCTTGCCCAATATCCCCGCCCGATGTCGAGTGCGCGCAGACAGTACCCCTTTCACTTGATCGAACCCAAATGGCAACGCCATTGGGAGCAGGAGCAGACTTTCCGCGCCTGGAATCCGGGCGACCGAATTCCCGCCGAACACCCTTTTGCCAGGCGTCACGGCTTGATCCCTGCCGCCGGCCCCGCGCATTTGCCGCCCAAATTCTACATCCTGGACATGTTTCCCTACCCCAGCGGCGCCGGCCTGCACGTCGGTCATCCGGAAGGCTACACCGCCACCGATATCCTCGCCCGCTACAAGCGCGCCCAAGGCTTTCACGTGCTGCACCCGATGGGCTGGGACGCCTTCGGCCTGCCCGCCGAGCAATACGCCGTCAAAACCGGCCAGCATCCGGGCCGGACTACCGAAGCGAACATCGCCACCTTCAAACGGCAGATCCAATCCCTCGGTTTCAGCTACGATTGGAGCCGCGAGATCAACACGACCGAGCCGAACTATTTCCGCTGGACACAGTGGATTTTCCTCAAGCTTTACAATTCGTGGTTCAATCCGGCAACGAACAAAGCCGAGCCAATCGACACGCTCCCTTACCCGCCCGAGTTGAATGACGCGGAGGAAAAGCGCACTTATCGCGACCACCACCGCCTCGCCTATGTCAGCGAAGCGCCGGTCAACTGGTGCCCCGAACTCGGCACCGTCCTTGCCAATGAGGAAGTCATCGACGGCAAGAGCGAAGTCGGCGGCTACCCGGTCCTCCGCCGGCCGATGCGCCAATGGATGCTCCGCATCACCGCCTATGCCGAACGCCTCCTCAACGATCTGGACGGCCTCGACTGGAGTCCTTCGCTCAAAGAAATGCAGCGAAATTGGATCGGGCGCAGTGAGGGCGCGGACGTCGAATTCCGCGTCGTTAATTCGGCGGTTAAGATCCCCGTCTTCACCACCCGGCCGGACACGCTCCTCGGCGCGACTTATATGGTGCTCGCGCCCGAACACAAGCTCGTCGAATCCATCGCCACGGCGGCGCAAGCCGAGGCGGTCAAACGTTACCGCGAGTACGCCGCCAGCAAGAGCGATCTGGAACGCACCGAATTAGCCAGGGAAAAAACGGGCATCTGCACCGGCGCCTATGCCGTCAATCCTGTGAACGGGGAACACATCCCGATCTGGCTGGCGGACTACGTCCTGGCCAGCTATGGCACGGGCGCGATCATGGCGGTGCCCGCGCACGACACCCGCGACCTGGAGTTTGCCCGAAAATTCAACTTGCCGATCCGCCAGGTCGTCCAGGCCCCGCCGGGCGCGGAATCGATCGGCTTCGTCGGCGAGGGAGTCAACCTGAACTCGGACTTCCTCAATGGCCTGCCGACGCCGGAAGCCAAAAGGAAAATCATCGCTTGGCTCGAAGAGCGAGGCTGCGGCCGCCGAACCATCCATTACAAACTCCGCGACTGGCTCTTCAGCCGCCAACGCTACTGGGGCGAGCCTTTCCCCGTCGCCTGGAAGGGTGGCCGCCACGAGGCCCTGCCCGAATCCGCTTTGCCCCTGCGGCCGCCCGAGCTGACTGATTTCAAGCCGACCCCGTCGGGCGAGCCGCCGCTGGCGCGCGCGAAGGATTGGGTCCAGTTGCCCGGCGGCGCGACGCTTGAAACCAATACCATGCCGCAATGGGCCGGCAGTTGCTGGTATTACCTCCGCTACCTCGACCCGCGGAACGAGCGTTCCCTTTGCAGCCCGGAAGCTGAAAGTTATTGGATGGGGACCGCGCCGGTATCCAAAGGCCGCGCGCCGACTCCCGGAGTCGATCTCTACGTCGGCGGCACCGAGCACGCCGTGCTCCACCTTCTCTACAGCCGCTTCTGGCATAAGGTGCTTTACGACCTCGGCTATGTCTCCACCCCCGAGCCGTTCTTCAAGCTGGTCAATCAAGGACTTATCCTCGGCGAAGACGGCCAAAAGATGTCGAAAGCCCGCGGCAACGTCGTAAACCCTGACGACATGGTGCGGGAATTCGGCGCCGATGCCCTTCGCCTCTACGAAATGTTCATGGGCCCGCTCGAAATGGTCAAGCCCTGGAGCACCAAAGGGGTTGAAGGGGTCTATCGCTTTCTGGGCCGCGTCTGGCGGCTTTTCGTGGACGAAAAAAGCGAAGCCGAGTTTGAACAAAAGCTCACTGCCGAACCACAGCCGCGGGACGAACTGCTCGGCCAGATCCATCTCAGCCCGGCGATCACGGAAGTCGAGCCGGCCGCTCTCCAGCTCAAGACGCTCCATGCCTGCATCAAGAAAGTGACGGAAGATTTGGATGGCCTCCGCTTCAACACGGCCATCTCCGCGCTCATGATCTTCGTCAACGAGGCCATGACCTGGCACGTCAAACCCCGCGGCGTCATGCGGGACTTTCTCGTCCTGCTTCAGCCCTTCGCGCCGCACCTGGCGGAAGAACTATTTAGCAAGCTGGCGGGCCAGCCAACCATCGCTTTGCCTTATCTTCCATGGCCGAAGTACGACCCCGCGTTGCTGGTCGAGGCGATCATCGAGGTCCCCGTCCAGGTCAACGGCAAGCTCCGCGACCGCGTCACCGTGCCCGCCGGCGCCGCGGACGAACAGCTTCGGACCGCCGCGTTCGCCTGCGAAAAAATCAAACCGTTTCTCGAAGGTAAAACCGTAAAGAAAGTCATCGTGGTCCCCAAAAAGCTGGTCAACATCGTCACCGCATAATGGCGATGTCCCTGCCTTAGTCAGGTTCATGGAAAAGTTCCCGGTTCAATGCTTGTGGTCGTGCGGCGCGGGGTTGCCGCCGGCCGCCAGATAAGCAAGCAGGTCGAGAATTTGCTCTTTCGAGAGCGTGTTGAACAATCCCGTCGGCATCGCCGAGGAGGCCTGCGGCTGCAGTTCCTTGATGTCGGCCCTTTTGAAACTCTGAATCAACGCCTCGGATGGCCCGGTCTGGACGCTCAAGTTCTCCGCGTCTTCCTTGACGATCATGCCGAGCAACGAGTCGCCATTTTTCAGCTCGAACTGGTAATTTCGGTAGCGGTTGCTGATGACCAGCGATGGCTCGAGGACCTGGCGCAACACATCCGCGGGATCGCTTTTATACCGCTTGAACACATCCGTGAGGTCCGGCCCGTAACTGGTTCCTTGCTCGCCGATTTTGTGGCATTGGGCGCAAGCCATCTTGATGAACAGCTCCCTGCCCTCCTCCAAATTTCGGCCGAAACCCAGCTTCGCCAGATCGGGCGCCAAATCCTCCACCTTCCACTCTGTCATCTTCGGCTCCGCTCCCGCTCCGTGGCTCGCGAGGTAAGCTTCCACGTCTTTGACCACCGCGAGCGTGCCCAGCATGCGCCGCCAATGACCGGGAAACGTGCAGACATAGGAATAGTCCGCCGGTTCCGCGGGCGCGACGAAGGCCAACCTCGCCTTCTGGCCTGGGTCCACCATTTTGGTGGCGTGCAGGACCTTCGGCGAATCGGGAACGTAAAGCCGGCCTTGGCTGTCCGGCTCGAGCGCCATCTTCTCCGCGGCCGTGCCAATTTCCTCGACCGCGCCCGGCATCGAGATCACCAGGTTGTGCGGCATGGAATCCTCGTTTTGGAGAAGGATCTCCACCGGCTTGCCGGCCTCCACGACGATGAGCGTCTTGTCGTAGAGCATCTGCTCGTAGATTGTGCGGACTACGAAGACGCTCACGCCCAGGGCGCGGAGCATCTTGCTGGTCGCTTGGGCTTTCTCCGGCGGCAGCAAGGTGGCCAGGTCCGTGGCGAGTTGAAACGCGCTCAGAGCTTCCGGCTCGCTGCGCCGATCGACCGGCACGTTCTTCAGGTACGCGACCAGGCTTTCAACCAGCGGCTCCGCCTGCTCTTTGGGCCAGGCCTTCCGCGGAATCCGCTGGAGGCTGGCGACCGCGGCGGGGCGTTCCGTCCCCGATTCCACCAGCGCCGCGAGGGTGGTGAACGTTTCCCCGTCGTGGCCGGGTATGGTCGCGATGGCCGTGATCGCCGCCGCCCGCACCTCCCTCGGATCGGCTTTGTGCAGCAGCGGCTCGACTCTCGGATAGAGTCCGGCGCGAAGGTTTGGGTCTCGCACCAACGGAATCGACTGGAGCAAGTCGGCTAGCTTGGCCGCGTCGGACTCGATTTGCGGCCAAAGCTTGTCAGCCGATCCGTCGGCGGTCATCAAAGCCGCGAAACCGATCTGTCGGCCCAGGGGCAACTGCGCGTCATTCGCCAGCCTTTCGAGGGCGGGGCGTTTTGCACCGAGGTCCGCGGCTTTGGTTTGGAGCGCCAGCGAGGCGAGTTCGCGCAGCACCGGCTCCGATTCCTCGCCTTTCTTTTCCAGCTCGCCGATGCCGCCCATCAATTCGGTGAGCGGATCGGTGTTGCGGAGCTTGGCGAGGCCGTCCAGCGCTTCGAGGCGATACCTTCGCTCCAGCCCCTTCCTTTGAAGCAACGCGACATAGACGAATTCGCTCCGCGGCGCCTCGCTCAGCTCCTTGTTCGACAGGCGTCCCAGGACGTACGCCGCCGCCCTCGGGCTTTTCGGCAGGAAGAGCCGCTTCGGGGTTGGTTCATCGGCAGCACGAACGGACGCGGGCACAAGGGCCACCGCCGCCAGCAGGGAGAGCACCTGTAGCCGCGGATCCGTCAATCGCGCCGCTAAACCGTGGCCGCCAACGCGAGAAAGCAAAGCGGCCAGCCGGTTCGTTGTCCGCGCTCGATCGGTGGTGGCGGCGGTGCGGAGCTTCATGATTAGAATAATGAGGCGTGTGACGATCAAACTCATACGGTGATGCGCCCGGCGTCATCGAACGATGGGCGGGCTGCATCGGAAGATCAGTGCTGGTGTTCCTTCAAGCGCTACCTGGTGTACTTGTCAAGGGCCTTCATGGTCTCGTCCAGGCAATACTTGATATAGTAATCGGGCTTGTTCGGGTCGGCCTCCTTCTCGAGCACTTCGAGGGCGATCTCCGCCGCCGCGCGGCTCTTGAAGAAGCTGCAAGCGCGAACGGCTTCGAGGCGCACGCGCGGATGCTGGTCGTTCACCTGCGCTTTGAGCAACGCGAGCGGGTCTTTCACCCGATCGCGCCAGTAACAGAGGACTCGTGTCGCCGCGGCGCGGGCATGAAAGTCGGGCGAGCGGAGCATCCGCTTGAGCAGTTCCTCATCCACAATGTTATGCCACTGATGCACCCAAAGCGCTTCCATCATCTGGTGTTCGTATGCCGGGTCGCTCGGATCGAGCTTGGCGGCCCATTTCTTCACGGCCGCGATGACTTCGGCGCTTTCGTGTTTTCCCAGCTCGATCTTTACGCGCGTCCGCACGTCGTTTTCCGGTTCCTTGAGCAGGTCGAGCAGCGCCGCGATCGGTTGGCCATCGATCTTCGCCGGCTTGAGTAATGGCCGGCCCTCATAGGTGATGCGGTAGATGCGGCCGTGAGACTTGTCGCGGTTCGGGTCGCGGATGTGGTGCTGCATGTGGCCGATGAGCGGCTTGGCCCAATCCAGGAAATAAAGGGAGCCATCTGGGGCGACGGAGACCGCGGAGGGCCGAAAGTTCGGGTCGTCGGACTTCACCAGGTCTTCGATCGTCTCGCCTTTCAGGCCGGAGCCGTCCTCGCTCACTTTCACGCGGAAAATGCCTTGGAAGCCAATGACGTTGCAATTCAAAAAATTCCCCTGAAACTCCTCGGGGAAATGCCGGCTGGAGATAATCCCGGTGCCGGGGCAGGGACGCGACGGCCGCTGCCAAAACTCCTTCATGCTCGCATGCTTCGCCGGATAATCCAGGTGGCCGCTGAAGGCCGGGCCGAAATAGTTCGCGTTGCCCGTCGCGTCGGTGATCAGGTCGTTGCCCCAATAGTCGAACACGCGCCCGTGCGGGTTGGCAAAGCCGTAGGGGATGTAGCGCTCAAATTTTCCCGTGCGCGGCTCGTAGCGGTAAATGCAGGCGTCATCGTTGCGCACTGGTCCCTCGGCGGTTTCGACTTGCGTGCGGTGAAACACGCCGTCGCTCAAATAGGTCGCGCCGCCGGGATCCAAGACCATCGAATTGGCGGTGTGGTGTGAATCGGCTGAATCCATGCCCATCAGCACGCGCTCTTTCCAATCCGCCTTGCCGTCCCCGTCGGTGTCCCGCACGAACCACAAGTCCGGCGCTTGCATGACGAGCACGCCGTCCTTGTAAAACTGGAAGCCGGTCGGGCAATTCAGGCCATCGAGGAAGTGTGTCACTTTGTCGGCCCGACCGTCGCCGTCAGCGTCCTCGAACACCAAGAGGCTGTCGGCGATCTGGCTGGTTGGCGTGCGCTCCGGGTAACTCGGCCAAGCGGCGATCCACAAGCGCCCCTTGGTGTCGAACGCCATCTGCACCGGGCTGGCGAGTTCCGGGAATCTCTCTTCGCTGGCGAAGAGCGTCACTTTGCAACCCTGAGCGACGGTCATGTGCTTGATGGCCTCCTCGCCGCTCAGATACGGCGTAATATCGGGCTTGTTCGACTGGAACTTCGAAACCGGCGGCAGATTCGCGTCGGCCACTTTCAGGTCGCCGCCCTTCGCCACGGCCCAGACTCGCTTGTCGCGGTTCTCAGTCTTTACGTCGCGTTGCGCCATTTCCTCTTGCATGACCTGGTAGTTGGAGATAAGCGGGCTATCCTTGCCAGCAGAGGGGAACGTGAGCTTGGAACGGCCCCCATAAACGTTATAGCCGTCCACAGTGCGGTAACGGGCGTGCCACTCGGCATTCTTCTCGTTCACGGCGGCACGCAGTTTTTCGAGGTTGCCCGACGGCGCGGTCTCGCCGAACAAGTCGCGGAAGATTTCCGGCGCCAGCGCCTTGTCGCCCGCCTCGGTCAGATGGAGGCCATTGAAGGTGAGGGAGTGTCCGTGGCTGGCCGCCTGCGCATAGAGTTGCTGGGAGAGGCCGAAGAGGTTCACGAACGGCACCTCGTTGGCCAGGGCCGCGTCGGCCATCACCGCTGTATATTTCTGCAAGTTCTCATTGTTGTGCTTCGGGTCGGGATAATTCGAGTCGTTGAGTTTTTCGTTCGCGATGGGCGAGAAAAGCACCAGGCGCGGCGGCCCCTTGCCACTGTAGTTCTTGGCTTTGGTTTCCTTGAGGAATTTGTCGAGGTCCTGCCTGAATTTCCCGAGGCCCGCCTGGCCCTGGAACGACTCGTTGAAGCCAAAGAAGGCGAAAATCACGTCCGCCCGGGTCTTCGTCAGCCAGTCGTCCGGCGAACCGAAATTCTCGGAGCGGTGGCGCAAGGCGACTTCATCGCCCGCAAACGCAAGATTGCGAAAAACCAGGTCATGCTTCGGAAATCGCGCGCAAATCAGCGTCTCCAGCCAGCCGTCGTGTTGCATCCGCTCGACCAGCGAATTGCCGATCAGGCAGATGTGGTCGCCCTGGTTCAGCGCGAGCGTTTCCGCGCCCGCCGTCACGCCCAGAAAGGAAAGGAGCGTGCAAAGGTAACTGACCTTTCTCTTGAACATGGGCAGATAGACTTTTAAGTTTGCTCGTTCCTTCACATTTTTTGCGCGCCGTGCCAGCCGCCCGTCCGCCCCTCCGCTCGGTCCGCTTGAGGCTGAAATTGCCGCATCACTGCTGATGCTTCGATCCGCTGGCCTCACCTGGCGGAGGGTCCGGCGCCGCTTCGCTCAGGACTCAGCGGCGAGCACCGAGTGTCCAGGAACTAGACACCGCGTGCCAAACAAAATTGGAAGCCGGCAAACCCTGCGTCGCACACACGGCCCCAACTTAATAGCTTAGGTTGGTTCCGTCTGCTGCAAAAATTTGGCGGCGGCGCGGCGCTGGGTCAAAGGATGACACCCAACCCGGCGCTTGTCTCCAAAAGAGTTGGTCGATTCGCTCGAATTTAACCTCCCGCCGGCCGCCGTGTTCGATACCTGGACAGCGAAGTCGGAAAAACCCCAAGCGGCCATTCGGGCCTCCCGCAACGGGGGTCCTTTGCCAGACCCGCCGTTACTCCGAGCCGGGCGGCACGCATTTCGCTAAGCAAGCCGGCATGTTGGTGCACCAGAATTGAGCCAGGCCATGGAGTGGTGGACTCATACCAAGCTTAGATCCAGAAACGCCGAAACCCGGCGACAGGCCCTTGAACAGTTGGCCGCGAAAGGATCGGCACAATCGCTGCGCTTGCTGCTCACCGCGGTTGCGGACGCCGACCGCGACGTGCGCATCGGGGCGATTGAGGTCCTGGGACGCTCGCGCGAGGAACAGGCCCTGCCGCCGCTCATCAACGCACTGCGCGACTCCGACGCGGAGGTGCGCGCCGGCGCGGCAACGGCCTTGATGCACTTGGCCGATGCGCGCGCCATCGAACCACTGGTGACCATGCTCAAAGATCCCCATGCCGGAGTGCGCTGGCACGTGGCCAAAGCCCTGGACAGCTTGGGCTGGCGGCCCACCGACGAAACGCAGACCGCCTTGCGGCTGGCCGTGGTGGGCCAATTCTCCCAGGCCGCGAGCCTGGGCTCAGTTGCCGTCGAGCCGCTCGCCGCCCGGTTGCAGGACGCCGATAACGACGTCCGCGAAGCAGCGGTCGAAGCGCTCGGACAGCTTCGCAACCCACGCGCCATTGCCGCTCTGGTGCCAGCCTTGGCGGACGCCCAATCGCCGGTACGGCAGGCCGCGGCCGCGGCGCTGCGCAAGATCGATCAAGAGTGGGAACGGTCCGACGGCGCCCGCGAGGCGATCCCTCAATTGGAGGCCGCCCTCAAACACCGGGAATACTGGGTGCGCCAGTCCGCCGCCGATGCGCTGGCGCGCATCACTGACCTTCGCGCCCACGACCCGCAGCTCAAAGGACTCAGCCAGCCGGAGGAACAAAAACGCCAGGCCCTCCTCGCCGCGTTGACCGAGATGACCGGCGATTTCGACCGCGACCTTCGACAAGCCGCCGCCGAAGCCCTGGGACGCATCGGCGACGCCCGCACGACTGAGCTTCTGCTCCCGGCGCTCAAAGACCCGGATCTCTGGGTCCGCCAAGCCGCGGCGCGTTCGCTCGAATCTCTGCGCCGCCAATCTTCCGACCAAACACCCGGCGCGCAGCCTCGCGCCGCTTTCGAACCGCCCGGCGCGAGACCGGAAAACTGTGGAAAGAACGCATGACGACAAGACACCCGCCCAGGAAAGGAAAAGTTGTTTTCGTAGGGGAGGACCGCGACTTATGGTTCGATTTGCATCTGGAGGTTTCGCAGACCGAAAGTCCGTGGGAGCTGGTGTTCGCTCACACCGCCGCGCAAGCCCTGGTGACGATGGCCGAATCCCCTTTCGATGCCGTGGTCGCGGACAGCGAACTCCCAGACATGGACGGCTTGCGATTCCTCAACGAAGTCATGAAGCGGCATCCCGAGACGCTCCGTTTCATCCGGGCGCCCATCGCCGCAAATCCGGCGGGGATGAAATATGTCGGCACGCCTCACCAGCACCTCCTCAAACCCGGTGACGCCCAGACGGTATTCTCCGCCCTCTCCCGCGCCATCAAATTTCAAGCCTGGCTGCCCACCGGCGCGGCGCAAATCCTCCTGTCCGGGTTACGCAAGCTGCCCAGCGCGCCAAGACTTTACTTCCAGGTCGTCGCCGATTTGCAGTCGCCCGCAGCCTCGGTCGAATCGGTCGCCGCGATCATCGCGCAGGACATGGCCATGACGGCCAAACTGCTGCAACTGGCCAATTCCGCGCTGTTCGGCTTGCAGCGGCAGGTTTCCCATCCCGCCGAAGCGGTGCTGTACCTGGGCATGGAAACCACCAAATCGGTTCTCCTGCTGGCGCATAGCTTTTCGTACTTCGACCGGCTTCGCGTGGAAGATTTTTCCGTCGAGGAACTTTGGAACCATTCGCTTCAGACGGGGAAGTTCGCCCAGACGATCGCCGCCGATGCCGGGGCCGGGACCGAAATCGCCAGCCAATCTTTTACCGCGGGGATGCTCCACGACATCGGCAAACTCGCGCTGGCCGCCAATTTGCCGGAAAAATTCGGGCAAGCCGTGGCCCTGGCGCGCGCGAAGAGGGCGCAACTTTCCGAAACCGAAACCGAAGTCATTGGCGCCTCGCACGGGGAACTGGGCGCTTGTCTGCTGGCCACCTGGGGGCTGCCGGCGCCAGTCGTTGAAGCCGTGGCGCTGCACCATTACCCGCTGCAACTGCTGAGCCGATCCTTCTGTCCGCTTACCGCCGTCCACGTGGCCAACGGATTGAACCACGAGACGGAACCGGCCGACCATGACCGGGCCAGTTCAACGGTGGATCGGCGGTACTTGAATCAGATGAATTTGAGCGGCCGTCTGGACGAATGGCGGGCGCTTTGTCTGGAGCCGGCCCGGCGCGCAGCGGCGTGAATCATTGGCCGCGGGGACAGTCGCCGCGCCGCCAAAAGCCGCACGCCCGCGACATTTTCCTTTTTCGGCCCTCCCGAATCCGGTAAAGGAAGCCGGGTCAATAGCGAGGCCGGCCCGCGACCGCGGGCCTGGCCCAGGATGATTCTTGGCTGGCGCTTGGATGCCGCTGGTGCCAAAAAAGGTTTTATTCGTCGATGACGATCTGCATTTTCTGGAAACGCTCCAGGAATTGATGGGGCATTATGCCGGGGCCAATTGGGAGATTCACCTGGCCAACGAAGCCGCTCAGGCCCTCGCCGTTCTGGCGGCTAACCCTGTTGACCTGCTGGTGATTGATGTCCACATGCCGGTCATGGATGGCATGCAGTTTCTCGGGCTGTTGCATCGCAAGTATCCCAACTTGCCCAAAGTGGTCCTTACAGGAGACGCCAGCGAGCCGTATCGCTCCGCTTGCCTGAATGGCGGGGCGGAGTTGTTTTTGGAGAAACCGCGCGCGCAGGGCGGCTGGCAAAGCGTCTATGCGACTTTGAATGAGCTGACGCGCATGCAACCGGAAGAAGGTTTCCGCGGCGTGTTGCGGCGCGTGGGCTTGCAGGATGTCCTGCAAATGGAATGCCTGGGGCGCAACTCTTCGATGCTGGAAATTGTCACCGGTGACGTCCACGGCAAGATCTTTATCGAACACGGCCAGATTATTCATGCCGCGGCCGGCCCGCACAAAGGCGAGGAGGCGTTTAATTATCTGTTGACTCTGACCGGCGGCGCGCTGGACCTCAAACCGTTCGTCGAGCCGCCCGAACGGAGCATCACCAGGTCGTGGGAGTTCTTGCTGATGGAAGCCGCCCGGCAGCGGGATGAGGCGTCGGAAAACGCACAATCTTCCCCGCCAACAGGTCAACCGCCGGCCGTGTCCTCGGCGGAGCGCCCGGGCAAGAAGCTGGCCGCGCCCGGCCGCCTCGCCGCCGAGCCTTCCTCGACGGCGCCGCCGGTCAACTCGACCCAGGATCAATCGCGGCCCCAAATCGAGGAAGTCCTCATTTGTTCTCCGCCCGGCGAGGTGCTTTATGAATGGCAATGCGCCAGCGCCAAAGCGCGGATCGATTTCATGAATCTCCTCGCCGACAAAGCGCGGGCAATGGCGGAGGGGTTGTCGCTGGGATCTTTCGAGCGGCTGGCGATCGAAGGCCCCAACTCCCGCATCATCGCCCAGGTTCAGCCTACGCGCGTCCTTTTCGTTCGGACCAGCCAGGCAGGCGTGGCCAGCGCCAGCCCGCGCAACGCATGAAACAGATCGTTCGGCAATGGTTGGACCATAACAGCCCGGTGCGCGGCGTTTTCGCCTGCAGCGTCCGCTTTCCCGATGAAACTTCGCTCAGTAGGTCGTGGTCCGAGCAGTTTGCGCTACCGGGCTTGGAAAATGCCTGGCGGTGCCTCGCGGAAATTGTGCGGAGCCTCCAGGCCAATCGGTTCCCCGCCAGCCGGCTCCGCTGGATTCACGAACGTGCGCTTTTGTTCTGGGAGTCGCGGGGCGACGGGATCTGGCTGGGCGTGTTCACTTCCAAGGAAACCCAAGAGGTCGAGATCGCCGGCGTCCAGCGGCTGGTTGCGGAGTTCCATGCCCTGAGCCAAGCGAACCCGCCATGACCCGGCGCGAGCCACCGGACGTCGCGCCTGTCCACGGCTAGCCGGAAATGCTTGTGGTCTGACTGGCCCCGGAGCGCATCCGGCTCCGGCCGAAATCAGAATCAGGCCAAGGCAGTTCCGGTTTTTTCCGCGCAACCAAGAAGAAATTTCGATGTTCAATTAAGTATGAAAAAATCACTTCTCATCACAGTTGGTCTTTTCGCGAGCCTCCAACTCCACGGTCAGGGGTGGGTGAACTTCTCGAACATCGGGCCGAAGGCGCCGGTGATTGACTCGACCACGGGCACCAACGCGGTGGCTGGAACGACATTCAGCGTGGCCCTTTACTTCGCGCCCTATCCTAACCCGGATCCAGGGCCGGGCACTCTCCCGCCCGATCCATCGACATTCACGCAAGTTGGTGGACCTGTGCACTTGGGTTTTCTTACGCTGGACGGGCATTTGATCGGCGCCGGACTCTATGGTGGAGGAACGGTCACGATCTACGAGATCCACCCTCCTGGCTACTTCGGCTGGTTTCAGGTGAAAGGGTGGGAGACCGCTTATGGCTTTAGCTACGAGCAAGCCGCCGCCGCTGGACCAATGAACGGGAGGACCGCGCTGCTTGGCGTAAGCAATATCATTAAAGTGAACACTGGTGATCCCACTCTTACTGAGCCGGACACCCCGGCTCCCCTGACCGGACTATCGGCCATCCTTCTAACCGTCGTGCCAGAGCCGTCCGTCGTCGCGATGGGCGCGTTGAGCGCCTGCGTTCTTCTCGTATTCCGGTCGAAGAAACCTACAGTAACGCAGTGACGCGCGCCGTGTCGGCGCTGGAGCCGCTTGAGATGCGGGGTGCCTCGGTGGCGATGGGGCGGCAGGCGGGAGTGTTCCCGGCGGTTCGAGGGAAATCGCGCAGGGAAAGGAGAGATCAGCGGCGAGGAAGTTTCGGTTGAGAATTGGCGTTGGTTGCGGAATGTTATGGGTGGATGAAAACGAGATTAACGGTGGCGGCGGGCCTGGCCATTCTCGGGTTGCTGACCGGCTGCGAGACGATCCCGCCGGGGGCCGAACGCGGACCCCACGGCACAATGGCCTACGATGTGCTCATCGAGGCTTCGGAGCCGGGCGTCCGAATCGAAGCCAACGGCGAGGTCATAGGCAACACGCCGGTACACCTCAAGATTTTCGGCGACCCCGATGGGACGTTCCACGACTTCGGTTCTTATTATTACATTGTCCGGGCGTTGCCGCCGGCCACCAACCAGTTTGTCCAGACCCGGGTGTTCCGGACGGGGCACATGCTCACCCCGGAAGACCAGATTCCGAAGCGGATCTACTTCGACATGAATCAGCCGGCGCCGGCATACGGACCGCTCGAAGGACCAGTGTACGGGTATCCGCCCTACTACTACGGCCCGCCGGTCTATTTTTACGGGCCGCCTTACTTCTACTACGGTCCACCGGTCCGGTTTTATTTCCGTCCGGGCCTGCGTCGGCGTTGGTGAGTCGGGCCAGCGCAACCGCCCCGGCGCTCAGTGGGCGGGCGCCTAGGCAATCCATGAGCCTCCCGTCGAAGCGAGCAAAGCACTTAACGAATTCCTGAAGGGGAACAATCCTGACCTTGGAAGCTACTGGCTTTAAACGGCCAGGAACCGGAGCCCATGGCCGGGCTTGAACAGCAAGCCTCGGCCCCGCTCTCTAACGTAAATGCCTCAGTGCCACCGGGCATCGTGATAAAAGCCAGTATTTCAAGGTTTTGCGCAGGTGCAAGAAGACTCCGCCAGAACTCGTTCACTATCCGCTCACTGAGGTCCCAACGCACTTTCACTGCCCGGTCAAGCGTGGGATTCAGCCGTCATCTACGACAACGAAGCAAACCAGAAGGCTCAAGAGTATGCTGCCAAAGAGCCTGAGCGAGCCGCCAAAGATTTTGGAACATCCGGCTTCAAGTCGCTGGTCATGGGGATGAAACTTCAAGACCTCACCGTGGCGTTCGACGTTGTAGAGGAAGACAAGGTCGCCGCAGTGAAGAAAGTCGCATTTCGCAACGGCGATTGGCGGAGTGTTGGTTTCTATCCGCTGAGGACGCTCTCCGCCGAATTTTTCAGCGATAAACTTTATCGGATTGATTTGGGGTTCGAGGAAAACCAAAAGGAAATGTTCGACACGTTTAGGCAACGCTTCGGGCCACTTCAGGATAACGCCACATGGACGCGAGGCACAATGAAACTAAAGGCGAAATCCGCAACGACCGGCAAATTGTTTGCGACAATTCTCGCGGCCAACATCTCCTCCGGAAGTTCCGACAATTGGGATGCCATTGTGCTCTTGGACGCAGACCTCTGGCGTGAAGCAGAACAGTTCAAGAAGGATGCACCAAAAAGGGCGGCCAAAGATTTCTGACGATCACGATGGCGGGACTTCGCCGGCACAGCCTGCCCACGTTCTCAAGACGACAGAGTGGAGGAAATGATTCAGGTCTTGGAACTCGATGTTCTCTGGCACTTGAGCGTCGGCCTCTGGAAACAGCCGGAAAGGAATTAGCCCGCCTGGAGCGATATAGCCAACTTCAGCACCTGGTGACATGCCAACCCGAAGGAGCAGGTGATTGATTTGGATACAGAACTGGAAGCAGACGCCTGCTTGGTGAGTTTGTGGTCCAACGAATTTGTTACCATTTATGGTTGGCAACATCTTCGTCAGTGCCGCTGCGATTCCTGGCACTTTCGCCTTTGCGACGTCCATCCAGACGCCGTGAGGCGGTCGTCCCTATGCGATTTCATCCGCGAGCTGTGACGGGAGCCGCTGCTTTCCGGGAAGGGCGCAGGAAGTTGTGAGAGCTGTTTTTGCCATCCATCGTGCGAGGCTTTGCCCATGTCCTCGTAGCTGTTCGAGATGGGTGTGGGCGAGAATGGGGAATTGTTTTCGAGTCAGAGGTCTCAGGATTTCTTCAACCTCCGACTCTATCCTGGACATCCATCCGTTATTGCAGCCGACGCACACGATTCTCGCCTTGAAGCTCAGCGAGATGAATTTCCTCTCGTCGAGATACTCCTGACCATCCACGTAGCGCCCAACCTGAACCGGAAATTTTCCTTCGGTCTCTGAAGAAATGCAGCGATGCAACCATTGAGGCAGGACATGCTCATGGCTGTCTGCGGTATTCGGGCAAAACAGGCAGGTTCTCAGACGCCGATGATAACGTGCTGTCTAACAGTTGTCGCCCGTCTTTCAACCAGACCACCCGGACGCAACGCCGTTGTTCCGACCAACTTCATGTTGCATATGCAACATAAACCTGTCATGCGTCACGCGCGGTTGAACGTGCGCAGTTGTCGGCCGGCGTCCCGGAGCACTTCCACCCGCCGTCGGCACGCCTGTTGCCCCAGATAATCCGAAGGCAGAATCCGGCCCGGCAGCAGCGGATCGTTAGCCACCGGCTCCAACCACGCTTCGCGCTCTGCCGCCGCCGCAACGCCTCGGCCCTGTTTCCATTTGCGAAATCACTCTAAGCCTTGTCCCCTTTGAAAATCTCGGGAAGCAGGCTCCAATGGCGGACTTGATTGCGTGCCTGATCCTGCCACGATAGTCCATTCATATGAAGACCTTCGTTACCGCCCTCGCCTGGTTCCTCGCCTGCCAAATTCACGCTTCCTCGGCTGACGCGTGGACCACCGCCGCGCCGCGCGAGGAGATTCGCCCGCAATTTCAACGCACCGAAACCGGCGGCAAATCGGGGCACGGCGCCCTCGCCATCCGCGCCGATGAACGCGAAGGCCTGCACGGCTGGTGGCAGAAGAGCTTCCCGGTGACGGCCGGGCGATACTACCAGTTTTCCGCCTGGCGCCGGACAGAAAACATCGCCGTGCCACGCCGCAGCGTGCTGGCACGTGTGCTTTGGCGCGATGAAGCGGGCAAAGAGGTCCAGCGCCGTGAGGGAGTGGTGACTAATTTTTCGATCGGCGTCGTGGCATCGGCCGAGCCGGAATATCCGCGCGAGTCGGGCGCGGGCAACGACGGCTGGATTGAAATGTCCGGCATTTATGAAGCTCCACCGGGGGCGACCCAGGCACGGATTGAGTTGCATTTGTTGTGGGCGCCGAACGGCAATGTCCAGTGGAGCGATGTCGCCTTCCTCCCGACGGAAGCGCCGGCGCCGCGCAAAGTCCGTCTTGCTTCCGTCCATTACCGTCCACGCGGCGCGAAAACGCCGATGGACGCCTGCCGCCAATTTGCGCCACTCATCGAGGAGGCCGCACGCCGCAAAGCCGATCTGGTCGTGCTGGGCGAAACTTTGACCTACGCGGGCGTCGGTTCGACTTACGCGGACTGCGCTGAAAGTATTCCCGGTCCTTCGACCGATTACTTCGGTGAACTTGCCAAAAAGCATGAACTCTACGTCGTGGCCGGCCTCATCGAACGCGACCGTCATCAACTTTTCAATGTGGCGGTCCTCATCGGACCCGATGGCAAGGTCGCGGGCAAATATCGGAAAGTCTGCCTGCCGGACGGCGAATACGATAAGGGCATGTCGCCGGGCAGCGATTATCCGGTCTTCGACACGCGCCTGGGCAAAATCGGCATGATGATTTGCTACGACGGATTCTTTCCCGAAGTCGCGCGCGAGTTGAGCAATCGCGGCGCGGAAATCATCGCGTGGCCGGTGTGGGGCTGCAATCCCGACCAGGCGCGCGCCCGCGCGTGTGAGAACCAGGTTTATCTCGTTGGCAGCACCTACGAAGACGTGTCGCGCAACTGGATGCTCACCGCCATCTATGGCCAGGACGGCCGCGTGCTCGCCCAGGCCCGGGACTGGGGCACGGTCTGCGTCGCCGAGGTGGACCTGAACCAGCGCACCCTCTGGCCGTGGCTGGGTGATTTCAAAGCCCAGATTCCACGGCAGCGTCCGGTCTCGCGCGGAGAGTAAGGGCAGAGTCTCCGTTTAAGAAGGTGCGCATCATATTCTCGATACTGATTCTGTCGTTCGCAACCACCACGCCGGCCCAGCGTGCAACGCCTCTCATTTCGACTGCGATGTCAAAATCAAAACCGATTACGGCTCGTCTGCGGGCCTCTCCCAATAATCCCAACTACTTCACTGACGGCAGCGGCAAAGCGGTTTATCTGACTGGTTCGCACACCTGGAACGATTTCCAGGACTGGGGAACGGATGATTCCCCGCAGCCTTTTGACTTTGCGGCGAATGTGAAAATGCTGGTCGCACACCACCACAATTTCACCCTGCTATGGCAAACAGAATTGCCGGTCTTCCGTGGATTGCCCACCCGGGCCAACGATTCACCCGATTTCTTCGTCACTCCACAGCCGTGGCAGCGCACCGGTCCCGGTAACGCGTCGGACGGAAAATTGAAGTTTGATCTCGCAAAATTCGATCCCGCGTACTTCGACCGCCTTCGCGCCCGGGTCCAGCAACTCGATGCGGCAGGCATCTACGCGGGGGTCTATCTATTCAGCGGCGAATGGCTGCTCCGGTTTCGCTTCTCGGGCGACGGATATCCCCTGACCGGCTCCAATAATGTGAACGGCATTGACGATGGAGGCGGGGTTGGATCAGTAACGATGTCCGCACCCAATGCCGTCACGAGCATTCAGGATGCGTTCGTAAGGAAGTCGATCGATACGCTCAATGACCTTCCGAATGTCCTCTGGATTGTGTCCCAGGAAGCTCCGCCCGGCTCCGCCTGGTGGAACCATCACCTGATCAGCCTCACTCGCGTTTATGAAGCCGGCAAGCCGTGGCAACATCCCATTGGCCTTGGGGTATTGGCGGACAACAATGACGCCACGATCATGGACAGCGACGCGGATTGGATTGCCCCGGCGGCGCGAATATCCCCCACCCGATCTTGTGGCCGCGGTCACCCCGCCTGCAAAGTAAACATCAATGATTCCGATCACAGTTACTTCGGCATGTGGAACGACTCCGCGCAAGCCAATCGAAATTACTTCTGGATCAACTTTACCCAGGGGAATCAAACTCTGTTCATGGATCCCTATGTCGTCTTTTATCCGCGTGAAAAGCGCAATCTCTGTCCATCGCCAGCTCACGGGATTGGCGCGGCGCCGGACCCGCGTTGGGACAACGTGCGCGACAACCTGGGCTACATCCGCGGCTATGCCGAACGTTTGAATCTCGCCGCGATGGTTCCTCGAGCTGATTTGTCTTCCACGGCTCACGCGCTTGCCAGCGCGGCTTCGGCCCATCCTGAATTCCTGGTTTACATGCCTTCCGGGAGAAACTTTGCGGTGAATCTCTCTGGCGTTGACGGGCCCCTCGCCGTCGAGTGGATGAATCCGGCAACCGGGGTCAAGACCTCCGGCACACCAGTGAGTGGCGGCTCGACGCTGACCTTCACCCCTCCCTTCAGCGGTGATGCCGTCCTCTACCTGAGTGGCAATGCATCGGGCGCGGGCCAAAAATAAAAATCATGAAAACGCGATTGCCCTTTCAACCAGTCGGGCTTCTTTCTCTGGCGCTGATCTCTTCAACCGCATGGGCGGCCAGCCCGGTTTCGTTCTCGCAGCCGGCTGAAACGGTGGAAGCCTGCGATTATCTCGAGGTGATGGCCCGTGTGGACAAGCCCGACGTGCGAAACCCGTTTCTGGACGCGACGGTAACCGGGTCGTTCTCCAAGGCCGATGGAACCGATCGAAAGACGGTTGAGGGTTTCTGCGATTCGACCGATGGCAGCGTGTTTCGCATCCGCTTTATGCCGGCGTCTCCCGGAGATTACACCTATTCGGCAACTTACCGGCAGGGCGCTACCGAAGCCACCCACACAGGCGCCTTCAAGACATCGGCCGGCCGCCGCAAGGGCCCGGTGCGCGTCGATCCGCAATATCCATGGCACTTCATTTGGGAAAGCACCGGCGAGCATTACTTCTTCAACGGCACGACCGCGTTTTGGTTGATGGGTTGGCGGGATGAGAGAATCATCAACAACTGCATCGACCGGCTCCGGCAGCTCAAGATCAACCGCATTCGGGTCCTGCTCTCGGGAGCGGCCAACATTCTCTGGGGCGAACCGGTGATGACTGGCGACAACTTTACGTTGATGCTTCGGCCGTGGATGGCGGAGGCGCCGAAAAGCTTCGACCACCCGAAGCTCGACTTCACTCGCTTTAACATCCCTTATTGGCAGAAGTGGGAGCGGATGCTCCGCTATGCGCGCGATCGCGATATGATTGTCTCCGCGATTCTGGACATCTCCACTCACCAGGCTCAACCGGCGGCCGGGAGCGAGGACGAACGGCGTTATGTCCGTTACGCCGTCGCGCGCCTGGCGGCCTTCTCGAATATCACTTGGGACTTGGGCGATGATCTCGACAGTTTCCGGGACGAGCAATGGGCCCACGAAACGGGAACGGCCCTGGAGCGGTGGGATCCCTACAAACATCTGGCCACCAGTCATCCGGTCCATCGCGAACATCAGGACCGCGCGTCGGATTGGTTCGGGTTCACCTCGATTCAGGATTGGTCGCGAAGCCAGCATTCCCTGATGCTCGAGGAGCGGCAGATTCAACTGAAAACGGGGCGGATCATCCCGCAGGCGAACGAAGAGTACGGCTACGAAGATCACTACCCGCACTGGGCGCCCAAACCGGACGGAGATTCCGCGGAGACTTTGCGGCGGATCGCCTGGGAAATCGCCATGGCCGGCGCTTACGGAACTGCGGGAGAAAGCGCGCGACGGGGTGTCAACATCTGGCCGGATACGGGCGGAGGTTGGATCAACGGTCGAGGGGATGACACCATGGTCATGCTCAAGGGATACGAGCACATGGTTGATTTTTTCACCAGTTTCGAGTGGTGGAAAACGGAGCCGCACGACGAACTGGTAAACAACGGCGCCTATTGTCTGGCAAAGCCCGGCGAGATATATGCCGTGTACCTGCCGAAAGAAGGAACCGTCACGGTCAAACTCGAAGCCGGCCCCTACGAGGCAAGCTGGTTTAGCGCGTTCACCGGGGAAAAAATTCCACTCCCGCAGGTCAACGGACCCATGTGGACTTCACCGAACCCTCCCGGCTGGCTGGATTGGGCGCTTCTGATCAGGAAACCGCATCCGCAGTGATCAAGACTCTACGCCATGAATGAGCAGAGAGATCTGCCGCAAGACGTTGCTGATCCTTGGCCAGCCGCCAAAAGCAGGCGGTATGAAGCCAACCCGGGGCGAAGAACCGTATGAACCCACGTGAGTTTTTCATCAACCCAGCCGACTACGGACTTCCCCCGCGGGATGAACTGGTTGCCTGCAGAATCTGGGACAACCACTTTCATGGGTTCGCAGCCAAGCGTCCCATCGAGCAGTATGAGCGAAACAACTTTTTCGTCGAGCGTATGGGCATCGAGCGGTCCATCGCCCAGGAAATCGGCGGCACACTGGAGGAGCCGTTCGCCCCGTATCAATACGACGCGGAAATTCTCAGGATTCTGAAGCGGGATAAAGATCGCCTTTCCGGCCGCACGCCCATTGATCCGGGTTTTCCCGACGAAAGTTGCGCCAAGATCGAAAAATGGATCCGCGACGGTCCCTGTATCGGAATCAAATATCCCGGCACTGGGAAAAAGGCGGTCACCTGCTGTCATCCGAACAACGATCCGATCCTGCGGCTCGCCGCGGAACTGGAGGTGCATGTCTATATCCATACGTGGCTCAAAGTCGGCGGGAGGCCGCGGTTGCCCGGCGGCGACAACCTGCCATCCGAATCGACTCCAACCGACGTGGCGAAGCTCGCTCAGCGTTTCCCGCAAGTTTCGTTGATCTGCGGCCATTCCGGTGGCGACTGGGAGTTGGGTGTCCGCGCCGTTCGTCCACACAAGAATGTCCTCTTGGAGTTCGCCGGCTCGGATCCGCATTCCGGCATGGTCGAGTATGCGATCCGGGAACTGGGTGTGGATCGCCTTGTCTGGGGCGGGCACGGCCCAAGCCGCAGCTACGCCACCGAGCTGGGCAAGGTCTTGGATGCCGATATTTCGAAGGCCGATCGAATGAAAATCCTCGGTGGCAATCTCCGGAGGATTTGCGCGCCCGTCTTCCGCAAGCAGGGAGTGAAAATCGAACTTTGATTGGCCGGCAACATGGAACCTTTCGCTTGCACATGAAACCCATGGACCGCCGCGTTTTTCTGAAGAACTCCCTGCTCGGTGTGACGGCTGTTTCACTTACCGGCCATCAATCATTGGCGTCTCAGACCGTGGCTTGCGGCGCCCCGGTTGCCACCCCTTCCGCGGCTCCCGGGATCATCGACACCAACGTGAATCTCTTCGACTGGCCATTTCGCGCGTTGAAGTATCGCGCTACGAAAGCGCTGGTCGCAAAGCTCAAGAAGCATCGCGTCATCGAGGCCTGGGCCGGGAGTTTCGAGGCGCTGCTCTCCAAAGATATGAGCGGAGTCAATACGCGGCTGGCAGCTGAATGCCGCGAGCATGGACCGGGCTTTTTGATTCCTTTTGGCAGCGTTAACCTGGCTTGGCCGGATTGGGAGGAGGACGTCCGGCGTTGTCACGAAGTCCACAAAATGCCGGGTCTTCGGATTTATCCCGGCTATCAGCCATTCGATCTGGGCCATCCCGCGATGGAAAGCTTGGTGAAAATGACTGCGGAACGCGGTCTGATTCTTCAGGTGGTCTTTGGCATGGAGGACCCCCGCGTACACCATCCCACCATCAACGTAGGCCCGGTCACCTTCGCTCCGCTGTTGCAGGCGGTGCAGAGCGCGCCAAACGCGAAAGTTGAGTTGCTCCATTTCTCCGGCTCAGGCCAGAGCGATGACCTCTCTCAATTCATGACGTATCGCAACACCGTCATGGATATTTCGCGACTGGAAGGAAATGGCGCCGTCGGTCGCATGATCGGCTCCATCACCGGATTGCCCTCCGCCCGCGTGCCCGTCGAGCGCCTCCTATTCGGTTCCCACGCCCCATGCTTCCCAGTGGAGACCGCCATCTTGAAATTGATTGAGTCGCCGCTCGACGCCCAACAACTTCAGGCCATCATGCAGGAGAATGCCCGCCGGTTGCTGCCACGGGCCTGAGGCCGGCCCCGCCGCGGCCAAAGCTCGCCCGATCCATCAGACCAGAATCTTTTCGATGACCTCGCCCGCCACATCGGTAAGACGATAACTCCGGCCGTTATGGAAATAGGTCAGTCGCTTGTGATCCATGCCGAGGAGATGAAGCATCGTCGCGTGGAAATCGTGGACGCTCACGCGGTCTTTCACTGCCTTGTAGCCGATTTCATCCGTCTCGCCATAGCTCACACCGCCTTTGATGCCCGCGCCCGCCATCCACGCCATGAATCCATTCGGATTGTGGTCGCGACCGCCATTGCCCTGAGACACCGGCATACGGCCGAACTCCCCGCCCCAAATTACCAGCGTGCTGTCCATCAAGCCCCGGCGTTTCAAATCCGTCAGCAGCCCGTGGATCGGCATGTCGGTTGAGGCACAGTGCTGCGAATGGTTTCCCTTGAGGTCGGCGTGCGCGTCCCATTCGCCATCGCTATAGACTTGGACGAAACGAACGCCGCGTTCGACCAGCCGCCGAGCCATCAGACATTTGGTGCCGATGTTCTTCGAAACGTCCTGGCCGAGTCCGTAAAGCTCAAGGGTCGCCTTCGACTCGTTTGAGAAATCCGTCAGGTCGCTCGCCTCCATCTGCATCCGATACGCCAGCTCGAAGCTCTGAATCCGCGCGAGCAAATCCGGCTCCCCTTCGTGTCCTCGGAGATGGTCGGTGTTGATCTGCTTGAGAAAGTCAAGTTGCGCCCGCTGATCGTCGCGTGTCACGTGCTCGGGCCGCGTGAGGTTGAGAATGGGCGCACCCGAAGATCGGAACAACGTGCCCTGGTAGCTCGTCGGCAGAAAGCCGGCGCTCCAGTTAAGCGGACCGCCCTTGACGCCCTGGCTGTTCCCGAGCACGACGTAACCGGGAAGATTCTGGCTCTCGCTTCCCAGCCCGTAAGTAATCCACGCGCCCGCGCTCGGAAAGCCGGGCCGCGCGATGCCCGTATTGATCTGGTAAAGCGCCGGCACATGATCGTTCGATTCGCTGTAGAGCGATTTGATGAACGCAAAATCGTCCACATGTTTCGCCACGTTTGGATACTTTTCGCACACCCACGCGCCAGACTGGCCGTATTGCTTGAAGCCGAAGGGCGACTTCATCAGCGGCCCCGGGTTTCCATTGAACACGTCGATCTCGATGCGCTGCCCGTCGCGCTTCGTGAGTTCCGGCTTGGGATCGAAAAGGTCCACCGAACTCGGCGCCCCTTCCATGAACAACCAGATGATCGCCTTGGCTTTGGACGGATAATGCGGTGGCCGCGGGGCCATCGGGTCGAGCGCCGGCGCCGGCCCATTGACGGCTGCCAGCAGACCACCACCTTGCAACAGGTCGGCCAACGCCAGCAGGCCAAAGCCCGCGCCGGCCTTCTTCAAAAAATCGCGGCGGTTCGTGAACCTCTCGTATCGTCCGCAATGATGGCTCATACCGATCTTTTAACCCCCTCTGATTTGTCTGACAACTGCATTCCGCTGTGGAGTTCGATGTCCATTTCCAACGCGTCTCTCACTCCGCATTCGATGGGGGGAGGGCCGGGGTGGGCGGCAACACATGCGCCCCACGCAAATCTTAATCTGACCACAATGCGCGAAGCGCACATCATAATTTTCGGCACTGACCCGGGTGGCGTTGGGAACGCAATCCGGCGACCGGGACCTCCGCCTTCGGACGAATCATTCTCGCGCGGGGTAATTCAAAATCATCCCCGCCGATTTCCCGTCGAGCTGCCGTCGCACAGACTTGGCTCGAGCCTCGACAAAGCGCTTCAGTTCGTGCGCTGGATGATTGACGCCGTATGGGGTTTCTCCTGGTGAGGGCTTGACCGGCTTCATGCCCACCGCCTGTTCGAACTTGTTCAGGCGAAACGTGGATTGAGCAGCGATGGGGTCGCGGAGGACTGCGGCCATTTCATCGATGCGCCGGTGCAGTCGCTCCGGCACGAACAGGCGCGTGAGAAAATCTTCGAGGTGCGCGCGATAAATGCGCCGGAACTCCTCCACGGCCATTACCCGTGCAATGAACCGATTCTCCCCGACCCACGGATGCCAGATGCTCGCCCTTTCGAGTTCCGGCTTGGTGCCGAGCCAGAAATGGCCCCACGCGGCGTCCAGATCCCACGGGATGAATCCAAACTGGTTCGATCGTCCATCGAGATAGAGGTAGAAGTTTTGCCCGTCCGCCAGGATGCTGTCGTAGTTCGAAAGCAAAACTTCGCCCGCGAGGAAACGCGCGAATTCATCCAAATCCAGAAAGTCTCCGATCCGCGTGGTGAATTCCGCATCGGTGGCGGACGACACGAGCCGGGCCAATTCGATCACGCGCCGTTGTTGTTCCAGGGTCGCCTTCGTTTTCACGTCGTAGATCGCCGCGTAAGCCGACCAGTTGTCGCCGAGGTATTCGAAGAGATTGTAAGTGACCGGCTTGAAGACCGGTGTCTTTTTGGATCCGAATCGCTCGGCCGCGAACTCCTTGTCCACCGGCTCGATCATGAGGTAAAGGCCCAGCGGCTTTCGGTCCCACTGTTTTGCCACGCTCGCGGAGAGCCACGCGTATGCGGTGCGCGGCGCGGGCACGCCGGCTTCGCGAAAGAATTCGAATCCCAGCGCCTCACTGAGGCAGGAATAATCCCAAACCAGACTGTTGAAGATCAATTCATCGAGGCCACCGAGCTTCTGCCCTTTGGTGAATCGGTTCAGGTCCACCTTGTAGGCGCGATTCGGCTCATACAACGAACGGATATTGCCTTTGGCACGCACCGCGACGTTGGTGAAGGCGACGCCGCCCAACTCGAAATCCGCGTGGGTCCAGTCGAATTCAAAGCCGAGCACACCCACGACGCCGCTGCGCCGCGCCTTGGGATTGCGCAAGCGCCACATGCCGTCCGGCCGAAGAAAATTCGGCATCGGCCCAATGCGCTTCGGCTCGAGCGCCCTCCATTGCTCGCGCGTCAAGTTCAGGTGAGCGAGCCAGATATTGGTGGTCTGGTAGAGATTTTGCGCGTTGCGAACCGCGCTCGCATCGAGCCGTGGCGTGGCCGCGTTTATCGGCCAGGGCCGCGCCGGCTCCGCCACTTTCATGGTGTGAAAGCGCACCCACCAGAAGACCCCTTCCGAGATCAGCCGGCTGTGACCGGAGAGCGTATCGATGTGCCAGGCGATTCCCCCGATGATTACGAGCAAGGCGCCAAAGGCTGGGATGCCAATCACACATCGGCGTCGCCAGCGCGCCCATGCCAGCGCGTTCAATGTGCGCCGCGCCAGCTTGAGCGATGGTCGTCTGCCGCGGCTCGCTTCTACCGACCGCAAAATGTCGAGGGCCAGGCCTTCGGGAACCGCGGCGGCCCATCCCTCGGTCGCACACATTGAGAGAAGCGCGCCCGGATCCACCGCCACACGGCGTTTCCGCAGCCGCTTCGCCAGTGTCTTCATGCCACGCCCGACGCGCTTCTCGACGCGACGCGCGCGCGTGCAGAGGACATTGGCGGCCGAAACGAAATCGTGGTTCAGAAAGGCGCACAACAGCACCGCGCGCCGTTGCCTGGGAGAAAGGCTTTCCAGCGCCCGATCTATGTCCGGCGCGACTCGCGTCCACAACGGCGCGTCCGGCGGCAACGCATGGCGCGGCTGGCCGGAAATCCACTGCCACAGCCGCCGCCGTCCGCCGACGCGCTTTCGACTGAGCTTTCGGCACGCGGCAGTGGTGACGTGGAACAGCCAGTCGGCCAGGACCGTTTTCTTCCGCAGCTTGCGCGCGCGCAGGGCCAGCACGAGGAATACCGCGCGCGTGACTTCCCCCGCGTGGTCTGCGCTGCCCGTGCGCCGGAGCGCCAATGAGTAAACAAATGCTCCATAACGCTCGACCAATGGCCGCAGGTGCTCTGCGCCTGGATCCCGCCGCCAGGACTCAAGACATTCTCGATCCGTTAAGGAGATTGCGCTTGCCATCGCGTTTGTCTGGTGAGGTGAATTTCTGCGTCGTCAGCAACTTTCAACCATCTCTCTCCTCGCCTCCAGCCACAACTCGTTCACTTCAGGCCCAATCCGGGCGTTCGGGCAAGCGGATCGAGGCAAACGCTTCGTCAAATTCCTTGTGTCGGCGCAGGCGCCAAGTGTTGCAATGCACGGAGTGCTCAATCCACGTAAATGAATTCGTTCAGGGCGAAGATCGCCTGGCACAAATCCGCGAGCGCGAGGTTTTGCAGATCGGTTTTAGGCTTGCCGGAGTCGCGCATCAAACGCTGCTGAAGCCGGGCGCTGATGAAGGCTGTTCCCGTTTCCAGTTCAGCGGCTGACGGTTCGCGTCCGAGCGCCAGGCGCCAGGCGAGGCGAACTTGCGCTTCAGTTTCAGCTCCCGCCTTTTTCTCCACTCTCTGCGCGAAGTCCATGGCACGCGCGCGAACAAACCCGTCGTTCAACAGCGCCAACGCCTGCGGCGCGACCGTGGTGTTTTCGCGCCGACCGCAACTGGCCTGCGCATCCGGTCCGTCGAACGCCTGCATGAGCGGGTGCTGCACAACACGTTTATGAAACATATAAACGCTGCGCCGGCGCGTGGAAGTCGTGTCCTTCACGTCCTTCGGATACGGGTCCGTCATGTTCCGCGCCTGAATGGCTTCGGGCGCAATGGGCGCCTTCACTGCCGGGCCGAACATTTGCGGATTCAGCGTCCCACTGACCGTCAGCATGGCGTCGCGCAGAATCTCGGATTCAATCCGTTGAGGGCGACGACGCCAGAGAAAGCGGTTATCCGGGTCCACCTTTGCCTTCGCGGTGTCGAACGCGGCGTTTTGAACATAGACCGAGCTGGTCATGATGAGCCGGTGCAACGGTTTTAACTTCCAGCCGCCTCTCACGAATTCACTGGTCAGCCATTCCAACAAGTCGGGGTGCGTGGGCGGGTCGCACCGCGCGCCGAAATCGTTCACCGTGCGAACCAGCCCCTGCCCAAAGTGATGCTGCCAGACGCGATTTACGATCACGCGCGCGACCAGCGCTCCCGCGCCGTGGTCGATGTCCGTCATCCATTCCGCCAGGGCGCGCCGCTGTTGCGTGGAATCGGGCCGGCGGCTTTCAGCGCGCGCGGCTGCCCAGTAATCCGCGGTCGTTTTGCCTCTTGTAAGCGCAGTGAGAAACCCCAACGCCACTGGCTCGCTCTTCGCGCGGAAATCACCGCGCGCGAGCAAAAAGGTCTCGCGTGGCTTCGCGCTGAAGTCGGCGAACGCGAGCGCGGTGGGGAGCGCTTCCGGTTTGCGTGCTTCCCCCGCCTTCAATGCTTTCTCTCTCGCGTCCCACTCGGCGCGTTCTTCATCGGAGAGGAGAGATCGGAAATCCTTGTCTTCAACTTTCAGTTCCCTGGTAAACCTCTCCGCCAGGTCTTTGGCTTCCTTCGCTTCGGGATTGTTTTTCAGAAGCGCTTTCTCGTCGTCGCTGATCTTCAACGCATCAATTTTCGCGTGCCGCGCCGCCGTCTCGTGTGGCTTCTTCGCTTCCTTTAACCAGTCATCCAGGTGCTTTTTCGCTGTGTCGAATTCTCCCTTCCATTTGCCTGCCGCCTCCCGATAACGCCGGACTTTTTCGAGCGGAGCCAGTGGCACTTCCGCGCGGTCACCGCCATTGAACGCGCACAGGATCCGATAATAATCGCGCCGTGGCACAGGATCATACTTGTGGTCGTGACAGCGCGCGCAACCCAGAGTCAGGCCCAGCATCGCCACGCCCGTCGTTGTGATCATGTCGTCGAGGTCATTAAAGCGCTCGCGAGTTCTCTCTTCCTCCATCAGATTGTCACCGAGCACGGCGTGCGTCCCGGCGACTATGAATCCGGTCGCTGCGATCGCTTGCGGATTGTCCGGTTCCAGTTCGTCGCCGGCCAATTGCCAGCGCACGAACGTGTCAAACGCCAGATCGTCATTCAGACTGCGGATGACGAAGTCGCGAAAATGGTGGGCCGTGCGCCGGTCGGCGTCCCCTTCCTGTCCGTCGCTGTCGGCGTAGCGAACCACGTCGAGCCAATGACGCGCCCAACGTTCCCCGTAGTGTGGGCTGGCCAGCAATTGATCGATGAGAGATTCCACGGCGGATCGGGAGTGCTCCGCAAACTCGTGGAGGAAAAACTCAATCTGCTCCGGCGTGGGCGGCAGGCCGATAAGATCGAAATAAATTCGGCGCACAAGTTTCCCCGCCTCCGCTTGTGGGGAGGGTGCCAGCTTCTTCTCCTCGAGCCGGGCCAGGATGAAACGGTCCACTGGAGTGCGGACGGACGCGGAATCCTTGATTGCGGGCAGCGGCGGACGCTTGAGCGGAAGATAAGACCAATGCTTGCGGTCTGCATCCGTGACGATCATTTCCGAACGCGCCACGGCACTGGTCGATACGACCTCCTCGATCCGTTCCGCGCCGGGGAGAGTGTTGGGCGCAGCTTCGGCAAAGCAAAGCGCAACCTGGGAAATGCACAGCAGGCTCGCCAGTCGGTTGAGCCGTACTTCAATTTTGGCGTTCACCGGAATCGAAGCGTACCAACGCAAAAGCGCCTCGACAATCCGCGAGTTCCTCTCTCTGAATGGCTGAGCCGGTTTTTGAATCAAACTAAAGCTCACATGAAACCCAACGGCATTCTCCTTGCGCTGCGTCAGTTTCCGCAACTACACACCAACCCGGTGAACGTCCTCGTGGGCCAGGCGCCTCTCCGCATCTCCCGACGGGGTGCGCGCGGGTGGATCCAGACCATCGAGCGTTTCCGCGAGCAGCGCTGCAATTCCTTCCGGGAACCCGAACGCGCCACCGCCATGCAAGCGTATGACGAAGGGGTGGAAGGCAGTTAATGAAAATTCGTTCTATCCGGTGCGCCGGACTGCGAGGCGCCACGCCCGAGGGTGGCTGGAGCAACGAGCTGAGGCCGGACGATTGCGTACACACTTTGGTGGCCGTGCGGACCGACGAAGGTTTGACCGGTATCGGCAGTGTGTTCACCAGCGATCATCTGGTCCGCGGGGCGCTGAAGCTGCTTGAGCCGTTGCTTCTTGGAGAGCACGCGCTCGAACCGGAGCGAGTGACGGAGAAACTGCACCAACACACGTTCTGGCAGGGGCGTGGCGGCTCGGTCACACACACCGTCAGTGGGATCGACATCGCGCTGTGGGACTTGCTCGGCCAAGCCACCGCCCAGCCCGTCGGACGTTTGTTGGGCGGGCGCTCCCGCGAACGCGTTCGGCCTTACGCCTCAGTGCTGATGGAGGAGCTGGGGCCGCTGGCGGAGCGACTTCGCTCCATCAAGGCGCAGGGATTCCGTGCTTTTAAAATCGGGTGGGGACCATTTGGCCGTAGAAACAACGCTCTGGACGAAGCCATCGTGCGCGCCGCTCGCGAGGCGATTGGGCCGGACTCGCTCTTGATGGTGGACGCGGGCGGCAGCGACGCCTTCTGGTCGCAAGACTACAAATGGGCGCTGCGCACTTCGGAGATGCTCGCCGACTACAATGTCGCGTGGTTCGAAGAACCGCTTTCGCCGGACGCGCTGCAAGATTACGTGCGGTTGCGCGAGCACAGCAAAGTTCCCATTGCCGGCGGCGAAGTGCTGACGCGCCGTCAGTCGTTTCAGCCGTGGCTCGAAGCGGGCGCGTTCGACATCGTGCAGCCGGATGTCACCAAGGTCGGCGGCCTCAGCGAGGAACGGCGCATCGCTTGGATGGCACGCGAGCACGGCGTGCGTTTCATTCCGCACGGCTGGAACACGGCGGTTGGTCTGGCGGCGGACCTGCAATTGGCCTCGGCCTTCGCGGACACGGATTTGGTGGAGTATCTGAACGGCTCGCCATTCATCGATGAACTGGTGACCGACCCGTGGCGCTTGGACGCGGACGGAATGCTGGCAATCCCTGACGCGCCCGGCCTCGGCTTGAAACTCAATCGCGAGGCCGTGGCGAAATACACTCACGGAGAACGGCTGTTCGATTGACGGATGGGATGGCTCGCGTCCACGCGCAGCCAGGCCAGCGCGCCGAGCAGATAGATCGCGCCGAACACCATGAACGTCGTGTTCCATCCGTGCGCGATCGAAACCTTGGCGGCCACGAGCGGGCTGAGCATTCCGCCGATGGCGCCGGCCGAGTTCATCCAACCGCCGAGCGTTCCGGCGAAGCGCCCGCCGATGTCCGTCGGGAGAGACCACATGGAGGGCACGCCGAAATCTTGAAAAACGAATGCGACGACAATGAGCGCCATGACGGCCACGGCGGATTGGAATTGCGAGACCGCGAACGCGCACAGTCCCGCCGCGGTCCAGCCGCCGATGGGAATCAGGCTGCGTCCCCAGCGTTTGCTGCCCGTCTTGCGGATCGCGTAATCCGAGAGAAATCCGCCCGCGAGACAAGCCAACCCGCCGAGCAGCAGCGGCAAGCCGCTGATGAATTGCGATTGCGCGTAATCGACGTGGAATTGGTCCTTCAGATATTTGGGGAGAAAGGTGATGTAGAAATAAAAGCAGAAGCTCACGCAGAACGACACGAGGCAGAGCGCCAGAACATTCGGTGAAATTAGGGAAAACCAACGGAACGTCGGCGCTGAAGCGTCATCGTAGATGCTCCCGCTTCCAGATTCGCCGGCACGAATCAATTCGCGCTCGACGGTGTTGACTTGTGGCTTGTCTTCGGGACGGTCGCGAAACCAGGCGAAGAAGAAGACTGCCCAAGCCACTCCGACGAGACCGAGACTCCAGAACGCGCGCTGCCAATCGCCGCCGAGCAGCGTCAAGCCGCCGATGATTGTGGGCGCAAACGCTCCGCCGAATCGGCTCGACAGCCAGATGAAGCTCTGCGCCGTCGCGCGTTCATGGAATGGAAACCACCGGCCCAAAGTGCGGGCGATGTTCGGATAGGCTCCCGCTTCACCGACGCCGAACAGGAACCGGATGGCTATCATCGCGACCAGCCATTGTTCGGGACCGGGCTTTGATGAGAAGAGAGCAGTGATCCCTTTCACTCCTCCGGTCGCGGCGGTGAAAAGCGACCAGCAGAGAACGATCCGAAAGATGACAGCGCGCGCTCCCCATCGATCGCCGAGCCAGCCGCCGGGAACTTCAAAAAGCACATAGCCGGCAACGAACGCGGCGAAGACCCAGCTCATGCGTTCGGTCGCCCGGTCCTTTCCGAGTTTGGCTCGTGCCTGGGAATCACTTTCCAGCCCGCGTTCCCGAAGCGATTGTTCGTCGCCACGCGTGAGTTCTGCGAATCCCAAATCGCGCTCAATGTCGCCCTGCACCCGCATGATGCAGATGCGGTCCAGGTAGGTGAGGAACGCCAGCGAACAGAGGACAGCGAGAACCGCGAAGCGATAACATGTCGGACGCGAAGCCGAGTGGTTCATCGCGAAGGGTTGTCGAGGTTCTCGCAAAACCTCGTAGCAGCCGAGGCAACGAGGCTGAAACTCCAGCAGAGCAGAGCCTCGTCACCTCGGCTACGAGTCATGAGATCGGTTTTTGGCCCCACGGCATCGGCATGGTTGGTGGCTGGCGATGATGATCGCGGCGCGGATCCACGGGACGGTCTCGAAACCAAGTCACGAATCGCGCCAATTGTTTCACGGCTTCCTCGTAGGCCGCGCGTCCCTTCTCGGCGCTGGCCAGTTCGGCATCACCGAGAACGCCCGTTTCGGAATAGCTGCTCGTCCATGAGACGAGCGTCGCCGGACCAGCAGCAAACAAATCCACCCAATTGAACGGGCTGTTCTCTTCATTGAAGCTGATGACTTCGCTTTTGATCTGGTCCTTCCGCACGTCGTCACCGTCGAGATAAAGATAGAGAGAAGTTTCGAGTTCGCAGGCGTGGGCGCAACCCCCGGGAAACTGGCTTTGGCGCCAGCGCGGGAGGAACGAATTGTCCACTGTCAGCAGGTTCCACCAGGCAGCGAGGATGCACTCGGCATCGGTTTCAAGGTTCGTGCGTCGAGCGACCAGATCGAGGTTCGGCATGTTGGAGCCGTGCCCGTTCAGCAAAACGATTTTCTTGAAGCCGTGGTAGCCGAGCGACTTCGTGATGTCGAGGACATGATCGATGAAATGCTCGAAGTGATTGTTGATGGTGCCGGGAAAATCCATGACGTGGCCCGTGTAGCCATAACAGACTGTGGGCAGAACGAGCAGTTTGTCGGGGATCAGCTTTCCAGCGCCGCGCGCGATTTCAGTTGGACAAACGATATCAACGTCGAGGGGCAAATGCGGGCCGTGCTGCTCGACCGCGCCACACGGCACAAGACAGACCTTACGCATTTCGATAGCGTCATTAATCTCCGGCCAAGTCAGTTTTTCGTAATGAAATTCAGTGGCGGCGCGGCTCATATTTTCAGCGATTGGTTCGACCGTGCGAGTTAACAGCGAGAACGGATCACGGAGAAGCCCAGAGTCTCGATTAACAGGAAGCCACACATCGGTCGTCAGGCCCATGGCGCGGCACCGGTTCGATACGCCACGCCAGACTTTTCTTCACGAATTTCCGCCGCACAAGCTCGTCGGCGAAGGCGAGGGTCGGTTTTCACCCCTCGCCGATTGTGAAATCGAAGCCGATAATCAGGTTGCAATTGTGATCGTAAGCTATGAATGTACAGCAGCTTGGAGCCAATGGCCGGGATTGAACCGGCGACCGACGGTTTACGAAACCGTTGCTCTACCGCTGAGCTACATTGGCACCGAAGGCTCAAAAATCACAGAAGCCCAATCAACTCAGGCCTTTCCACAACAGCGGGTATTTTATCACGAGTGCAACGAGTTGCAAGGAAATGCAACGAGAAGCTCCGAAAGGAACGATTTTGAGCAAATGGTTTTACACGCCTCGGACGGCAGCAAGGCCACTTCTATGATTTGAAAGCTTTTTCCGGCTCGCAGGTCTTCCTCGTTTGCATAGCGCATTTCGTAAGGTCCGATAGAAAAGCCCGTCGGCTTTTGGGAAATAGTATCAACCGGTCGGTCAGCGCCGGTGTGCAGAGGCGCATCCCGTCTCGGAAAATGCAGCATTGCGCGTGATTGCCCGCCTCGACGAGTTTCAATTCCTCGCCGGCTCTGAGCGCTTCGTTTTGTCGCTCGCTGAAACGCTGGAAACTACGGGGCTGTGACGAGGCGAGTTTTGTCCAGCACACGGATACAAGAGCTGCGGACTGGCGACCGTGAGGTATCCCCATCGTTGCCGCGATTGCAAATTGTGATCGCGAGTGTTACAAGTTCACCACCTCATGAAAATCACGAACAAATAAGGAGCAAGCCATGAATCGTATTGCACAAACCCTGCTGGGCATGATCGCACTCGTAGCAACCGCGACGTTGGGCGCCGAGCTGAAGTACTCAAGCGCACCCAACTTCTTCGAGCAAAATCCCGACCACCAGCCGCTTGGCCCTTGCCACGGCGGCGTGGTGATTGGCCAGACGGGCGATATTTACGTCACCACCGACACCACGCGCGGCATTGTGGTTTTTTCGCGCGCCGGCAAGTTCTTGCGCGCGTTCGGTCCGACCCGCATTCACGGGCTGGAACTGCGCGAGGAGAACGGGACGGAATACCTTTACTGCGCGCGCGCGTTCGATCACGAGGTCGTCAAGCTCAAGCTCGATGGCGAGCCGGTGTGGGCGATTCACTTTCCCGAGGAAGCGGGCATCTACAAGGACGCGAAGGGATTCAATCCCTGCGCCGTCACCGTCGCGCCCGATGGTTCGATCTTCGTCGCCGATGGCTACGGGTCGAACTATGTGCTCAAGTTTGACAAGGACCGCAAGTTCGTGAAAGCTTTCGGCGGGCCAGGCGAGGCGGAGGGAAAGTTCAAGACCTGTCACGGCATCGCGCTGGACACGCGAACGGGCAAATCGCTGTTGCTCGTTTGCAACCGCAACAACAATCGCGTGGAACACTGGGATCTCGACGGCAACTTCGTGAAAGTCATCCAGAAAGACCTGCGGATGCCCGCCGCGGCGCATATTCGGGGCGATTTCGCCGTGGTTCCGGAATTGCAAGGCCGGGTCACCGTTCTGGACAAGGACGGCAGCATCGTAGCACAAGTCGGCGACAATCCCAACGAGAAGCAACGCGCGAATTTCGGCCTGCCCCAGGATCAGTGGAAGGACGGCATCTGCAACTCGCCGCACGGCGCTTCGATCGACACAGACGGCAACCTCATTGTGTCCGAGTGGAGTCAGTTTGGCCACCTCCACAAATTCACTCGCGGGAAATAGGGGCGCACGGCATGCGCCCCGTTCCTGGCGGCAGGTTGCCAACCATCGAATCCGATGAGTCACGATTGGCGAGCTTGGTTTGTCGCGGTTCCGCCGATGCTGGCTGCGGTGACTACTGGCATCGCTCAGGACGGCTTTGCCGTGGCTTTACCGAACGGCGTCAAAGCGGTGTGGGAGATCGGCAAGGCATATCGCGAAACAACGCTGACCCGGGAAAGGATTTGCATCAATGGGCTGTGGCGTTGGCAGCCTGCGCGCGCGTCGGACGACCAGGCGCCTACAAAGGACTGGGGCTACTTCAAAGTTCCCGGGTGCTGGCCGGGAATCACCGATTACATGCAGAAGGATTTTCAGACGGTGCACGCGCATCCGAGTTGGAAGAACGAACGTTTGGACCAAGTAGTCGCCGCGTGGTACGAGCGAACGATCTCAGTTCCCCAGGAGTGGAGCGGTCGCCGCGTTGCGATGTCGGTTGATTACCTGAACTCGTATGCGGGGGTGTTCGTCGATGGAACGAAGCGCGGCGAATTACGGTTTCCGGGCGGCGAACTTGATCTCACTGCGTATGTCCGCCCGGGCAGCACCCATGTTCTCAGTCTGCTCGTCGTGGCGATGCCGCTGAAAGGCGTTCTGCTTTCGCACACCGACTCGAACGCGGCGCGGGAGGTGAAGGGCAAGGTCGAACGGCGCGGTTTGTGTGGCGATGTTTTCCTCGTGAGCACGCCGGCTGGACCGCGTGTTGGCGACCTGAAGGTGGACACGTCCGTCCGCAAAGCGGAGATCACGGTAGATGCCGCGATTCAGGGATTGGTGGCGGACGGGCGTCACTCCCTTCGCGCTCAGATCACCAGAGATGGCCGCACCGTCAGCGAGTTCACTAGCCGCAAATTCAAAAGTAGCGATCTTGCCGCCGGTCGAATCACTGTGAGCGAGACCTGGAAGCCCGATGCGCTTTGGGACCTCCATTCGCCGACCAACCAATACGAAGTCACACTCTCGCTGCTCGATGCCGGCGACCGTCCGCTCGACACGTATTTTCGGGTCCCGTTCGGCTATCGCGAGTTCTGGATTGATGGCCGCGACTTTTATCTGAACGGATCGCGCATTTTCCTGTGCGCCGTGCCGCTGGACAACGCGCAGGTTGGCGGACCATTGGCGGCCTACGACGGCGCCCGCGAAAGTCTGGAGCGCCTCAAGAGCATCGGGATCAACTTTGTCTATACCCACAATTACGGCTGCGAACCCGGCTCGCATCTCGGCTTCGAGGAAATTCTGCGCGCTGCGGACGATGTCGGGATGCTCGTGTCGTTGTCGCAGCCGCACTTCGCTCATTACGAATGGCGGTCGCCCGATGCCGACCAGAACAACGGCTACGCGCGCCACGCTGAGTTTTATGTGGGCACCGCGCGGAACCATCCTTCGGTCGTCGCCTACGCGATGAGCCACAACGCCACCGGTTACGAGGAAGACATGAATCCTGACATGATCGACGGCATCCAAGACCCGCGCGATCAATGGTCGCGCAACAACGCCAAGCTCGCGCTGCGCACGGAAGCAATCGTGAAGCGCCTGGACGCCAGCCGCATCGTTTATCACCACGCTTCAGGCAACCTTGGCTCGATGCACGCGATCAATTTCTATCCGAACTTCGCGCCGATTCAGGAACTGTCCGACTGGTTCGAGCACTGGGCGACGAAGGGTGTGAAACCCGTGTTCACCTGCGAATACGGCGCGCCGTTCACCTGGGACTGGACGATGTATCGCGGGTGGCACAAAGGTCAGCGAAACTTCGGCAGCGCGGAGGCGCCGTGGGAGTTTTGTCTCGCGGAGTGGAATTCGCAGTTCCTCGGTGACCGCGCGTTTCAAATCAGCGACGCCGAAGCCGCGAACCTGCGGTGGGAAGCCAACCAGTTTCGCGCCGGGAAGGTTTGGCATCGGTGGGATTATCCTCACGCTGTCGGTTCACCGATTTTCGGCGAGCAGGATCCCGTATTCGCCATGTACCTCGACGACAACTGGCGCGCGTTTCGAACCTGGGGAGTTTCCGCGATTTCACCGTGGGAGTACGGGCATCATTGGAAACTGCGCGAGGGCGTGGATCATCGCCGCAAAGAACTCAAAGTGGAATGGGAGCAGATTCAGCGCCCCGGCTTGAGCGCAGACTACATCGACCAACAATACGAGCGGATGGACCTCGCCTTCGAGCGTTCGGACTGGATTCCCACCGCCGCCGCGCGTGCGTTGGAGCGCAACAACGGTCCGCTGCTGGCGTATCTCGGCGGCAAGCCCGACCGCTTTACGAGCAAAGACCACGTTTTTTTCCCGGGCGAAACCGTGGAGAAGCAACTCATCGTCATCAACAATTCTCGGCAAACCATGAGGTGCGACAGCGCCTGGTCGTTCGGCTTGCCCAAAGACATCGCCGGCAACACACAGTTCACAGTCGCGACGGGCGAGCAGGAACGCGTGCCGTTACGGTTGGCGCTGCCAGCGACGGTGGCGCCAGGCCAATATGAGTTAAAGGCAAGCGTGCGATTCGGCAACGGAGAGACGCAGACGGATTCCTTCGCCGTTCATGTCCTGCCGCGTCCGCGTGTTCCGCGGACGGCAGGCAAGATCGCGCTCTTCGATCCGAAAGGCGAAACGGGCGAGCTGTTGGATCGCATCGGCGTGCGGTGTCATCGTGTCGATGCGAAGAGTGATCTCTTGGCGTTCGACACGTTGATTGTTGGGAAAGCCGCGCTGACGACCAACGGGGCAGCGCCGAGCATCGGCCGCGTGCGGGGCGGCCTGAAAGTGCTCGTCTTCGAACAGACGGCTGCGGTTCTGGAAGAGCGTTTTGGATTTCGCGTGGCGGAGTACGGCTTGCGCCGGGTTTTCCCGCGCGTGCCCGATCATCCGGTTCTCGCGGGAATCGCCGCGGAACATTGGCGCGATTGGCGCGGCGAAGCCACGATTCTTCCGCCGCGTCTCGATTACACACTGCGCCCCCGTTACGGACCGACGGTCAAGTGGTGCGACATTCCCGTCACACGGCTCTGGCGCTGCGGCAATCGCGGCAGCATCGCCTCCGTTCTCATCGAGAAGCCTGCGCGCGGCGATTTTTTGCCGATTATCGACGGCGGCTATAGCCTCCAGTACAGCCCGCTCATCGAATACCGCGAAGGCTCCGGATTGATCTTCTTCTGCCAGTTGGATGTGACCGGGCGAACGGAAGCGGACCCGGTCGCCGAAACGCTGACCCGAAACATGCTTCAGTACGTCTCGGACTGGATGCCGGCGCCGATCCGCACGGCCGTTTACGTCGGCGATCCCGCGGGCAAGCGCCATCTGGAGTCCGCAGGTTTTGTGGTGAATTCATTCGACAAAGAAAAGCTGTCACCCAGTCAAGTGCTGGTCGTTGGACCCGGCGGAGGGCGTGAACGCGCGCAGGACCAAGCAGCCATCACGGGCTGGCTGAAGGCCGGCGGCAACTTGCTCGCGCTAGGACTTGACCAGCAGAACGCGGACGCGCTGCTTCCTACTCAAGTCATGTTCAAGAGAGCGGAACACCTCTCGGCCTACTTCGAACCGACCAGCGCAAATTCCCTTCTGCGAGGAATCAGTCCGGCGGACCTCCACAATCGTGACCCGCGCGAACTTCCTCTGTTGACTTCCGGTGCGACGATCGTCGGTAACGGCGTGCTGGCCACGGCGAAGCGTGCGAACATCGTGTTCTGCCAAATCATTCCCTGGGAGTTCGACCCGACCAAGCAATCCAACCTTAAGCGAACTTTTCGACGAACCTCCTTGGTTGTGACACGGTTGCTTGCCAATCTGGGCGTCGCCACTGCTGCGCCAATCCTGGCACGATTCAATACGCCGGTGGACGCCGCACGATCTGAAAAACGATGGCTCGACGGCCTCTATCTCGATCAGCCCGAGGAATGGGATGACCCGTACCGCTTCTTCCGCTGGTGATCCTGAAGCAGAAAAGGTGCGCTCGGCTGGTGCCCGACGGCGAGAAGGTCTGCACCGGGTGCCGTTTGGCTGAGGCGTTGGCCGGGACCGCCCTGACGACCGAGGAGGCCAAGGCGTGGCGCCGCGACCTGCAAACCGCGCGCAAGGCCCTCAAAGCCCCGGCCGATAAATGGCGATAATTCTCGACGCCGACGTGCTCATCCGTGGTGAAAAGGGAACCTTCGATCTTATGGGCTGGTTGGCAACTTACCCCAACGCTCGGCTGGAAGTGGCCGCCATCACTGTGGCCGAACTTTGGCACGGAGCGGAACAAGCCACCGCGCCTCGCAGAGCCAAACGCGAGCAATACCTGCAAGCCATCCTGGCGCCGCTTCCAGTTGTTCCTTGCACGGAGCAGACGGCCTTGGAACACGCGCGGATATGGTGGGAACTGGAAGCCGCGGGCAAGATGATTGGGTACTACGACATCATCGTGGCCGCCACCGCGTTGGAGCGAGGCAGTGACCTGGCCACATTCAACCGACGCCACTTCGAACTGGTCCGCGGATTGAAAGTCATTGAACCCGCGTGATGGGCCGCGGCGGCGGTTATCCCGTTCCTCCGGTCCGATCGACCTCAAACATTGGAGTCGTTTTTTTCGCGGGGCGCGTTAGATTAGAGGCAAACCTACTATTGCCATGAACCCGTATCGCTCTTACCGGCGCTTGCCGAGCCTGGCCGGCGTTTGTTCGATGGCCGAGGCGATGAAGCCGGGCCTTGCGGTCGAACAATGCGTCGCGCGGCTCAAACGCTATCACTACGCCTTCAAGCGGCTGCACCACATTTTTACCGCCCGCATCACCGCCGAGCCGATCTACGAACTGAAGATGGGCTTCAGTTTGCACGCGCACCTTTGCGCCGAGCACGTCACGGCGTGGCGCAAGCGCGTCGGCGAAATGCGCGAGCCGCCGCTGGGGCTGGAGGCGACGCCGCACCCCGCTCTCGAAGTTTTTTTCGACGAAATCCTCGCCGCCCCCGGCACAGAGGAGCTGCTGCTGGGCTTGTACGAACGGGCGCTGCCCGCCTTGAAGGCGGCACTGGAAAAGCATTTGGCGGACACCAATCCGTTGGTGGACCAGCCTTCGGTTCGGCTCTGCCGGTTCGCCTTGTTGGAAATGGAGGACATGCTGAAGTTCGGCGCCGCCACGATCGCCAGCCTGATCGATGATCCGGTGCGGCAGAAAACCAGCGGCTGGCTGGCGCTGCTCGACGATTGCCTGGCCGCCGCGGGAGGATTGCACGGCGCGGACTCGCCGAGTGGCAAGACCTTAACGCGCCAGTTTTCCGCCAAGCCGTATCGATATGACGGCGTGCCGCGACGCGACGAACGGTTCCCCGATCCGTATAACATGGGAGTTAACGCCGAGGTCTTCCTCTACGATCCCAAATTCAGGCCGCAGCCCAAAACGCTGATGATGTTTTACAAGCGGCTGCGGGAAATCGACGTGCCCGAGATGATGGCCAGCATCCTCGCCGAGACGCCCGATAAACCGTGGGATTACTATCGGGACATGACCCGCCAACTCTGGGACGAGGCGCGCCACGCGATGATGGGGGAAGTGGGTTTCGCCAATCTGGGCATCGACTGGGGCCGCAAAGTGATGGTGAATTTCACCTGGTCCCTCGCGCTCAACACCCAGCTCAAACCGATCGAGCGCCACGCCGTCCTCTATTTCATCGAGCAGGGACTCATGCCCCGAAACGGCAAGCGTTTCGAGTGGGAGGTCGGCCAGGCTTCGCAGAATCCCCTCGCCGCTCTGTTCCAGGATTACGACTGGGCCGACGAGGTCTTGCACGCGCGGTTCGGCCGCGACTGGTATTTGAAGGAGTTCGCGGACGCGAAAGCCGCCGTGCAGTACGGCGACCAGTGCTGGTCGCGCGTGCTGATGGGCTGGGCCGAATGGCGCGAGCAGGGCTTGACCCAGCATCGCAACTGGTGGCCCGATCTTTACCGCGAAGCGTGCGCCCACTGGAAGATCGACCCGGATCCCGCCGTGCTCGGTTATGCGACGACCTACGAGAGCGTGCGCGCCGATCTGAAAACCATCTCCGCTTCGGCTTGAGACGAAACTCAAAACCGCGCCTCCCCCTGTTGCTTCAGCAGGAACGTTGAGGATGCCGGAAGAATCGAAGAATTCCTTGACCGGAAATTCACCAAGAACTCGGTTACGATGAAAGTCTGCGCTTATTGCGGCAAGGAGAATGAGGATAAGTTGCTGTTTTGCGCTGGATGCGGTACCGATCTGAGCGCTCCAGAACCGGCCCGAACCCAGCGGTGCGGCAGGAAATTGCGTTTCAGGAATCTGCTACGGGACCTCAATGCTTTCTCGGGTACAATTATTCTCCTCACCTACTTTGCTGCGCCGGCTCTTTGTGTGATGTGCGTCGCGGTGATCACCTTTGTCGTTACCCGAGGGCTTGGGATTCAGGATAACGACCTGATCCTTCGAGCGAACGCCAAACTGGGTCCGGTACTATCGATTCTCCAACCTGTTTTAGGTGGCATCGCGACAGTATTGATGTCATTTTGGTTGTTTCCAAACTGTGTCAAAGACCGCGGCCCGAACGGCGCGGCGTGGGTCCGCGGAAACTGGAAGGCAATCGCCGAAGGCTTTGCCATTGGCTTGATTGTCGCGGCAGGCGTTATACTCATGACGAAGACCATGAGACATCACGTACATTACCGAGACGTCAGCCCTGTAGATCGCATGCTATTGAGACCGGGCTTCTGGCGATTAGCCTCGGTAGTAGCCTTTGTGTTATTTGCCCCACCAGCAAAGGAGATTCTTTTCAGAGGGATTCTTTTCGGAGGATATCGAAAAAGCTTTGGGTCCGTATGGGCGACGGTGCTGACGACATTCTTATTTCTCCTAGGGCATTTTCCAAAGGTGAGTTACTACCTTCCGGCTTTTGCAGGTATTTGTGGACTCGCGGTGGCAGCCCTGTGGTGTCGGTTGCGGTCGGGCGCCATTGGTCCTGCCATAGCGGTCCACATGGGCTATAATACTTTGGGTGTTATCTTCCCTTTATTACAAAGCCGTTCATAATAGAGACCTCTGCACAACTCGTTTGAACAGCGCGATTGGCGTCGCCAGCACGAAGGGCCGCCAGACCAACCGATGCGAATGAGTTTGGATCGGCCCGCTCTCACCGCTGCCTTGTTCCAACGCGCCTGATAACCTGAAACCAAGCGGCACATGGAGCCAGCCACCATCAACGATAACGGCCGCCAGGCCGAAGTCCGTCGCGCCAACCAAGGATTACTTTCCGCGATGGGCCTCTTTTCGACCACGATGTTCGTGGCCGGCGCGGTGATCGGTTCCGGGATTTTCCGCAAGCCGGGCGTGATGGCCAGCCAGATCGGCTCTCCGGCGCTGCTCTTGACTGTTTGGGTGCTGGCGGGCGCCGTCACGCTTATCGGCGCGCTGGTCAACGCGGAAGTGGCGGCCATGATCCCCGAAGCCGGCGGCCAGTACGTCTTTTTCGACCGGATGTACGGATCGTTTTGGGCCTACTTGTACGGCTGGGCCACCTTCGCCATCATCAAGTGCGGAGCGATTGCCGGGCTGACTTATGTCTTCGCCGAAAGCGCCGCCCGCTTCGTGCCGCTTCCCGAACTTTCCGGCGCCGCGGCGCTCTGGATCTTCCATCTGCCTTATGTTGGGGACATCACGCCGCTGGCGAACCTCGGCGTTAAAGGAGTGGCCGCCGCCCTGATCGCTCTGCTGACGGTGATCAATTATCTCGGAATCCGATACGGCAGCGTCGTCCAGAACATTTTCACCGTCGCGAAAATCGCCACTCTGCTCGCGATCGTTCTGCTGGCATTTCTGGCGCCGGACGCGGGCCGCGCCGCGAACCTGACCGCGCCGAGTCTCAGCATTCACCCGCGCGGCCTGGGCTTGTGGGCCGCGCTGGCTGCCACGTTGCAGGGCGCGTTTTGGGCGTATGACGGCTGGAACGACGTGACCTATGTCGCCGGCGAAATCAAAAATCCACAGCGCAATCTGCCGCGCGGATTGATCCTGGGCATGGCGATCGTCATCGCCGCTTACCTCTCGGTCAACCTGGCCTACGCGTACGTGCTGCCCATCGATGCCATGGCCGCGTCGAAGCTGGTGGCTGCGGACGTGGCGGCCCGGTGCTTCCATGACGGCGGCAAATGGACCGCTCTCGCCGTCATGATCTCCACCTTCGGCGCCGCCAACAGCAACATTCTCTCCGCCGCCCGCGTGTATTTCTCGATGGCACGGCGCGGCGTCTTCCCCGGTTTCCTGGGCGCGGCGCATCCCCGCTTTCATTCGCCGGCCGCTTCGCTCCTGCTGCAAGGCGCCTGGAGCGTCGCGCTGCTTTTCAGCGGCACGTTCGACACCATTACCGACACCTTGATCTTCGTGGCTTGGATTTTTTACGCCGCCGGCGCGTACGGCGTCATCGTTCTGCGCCGCAAGGAACCGGGAACGCCGCGCCCGTACCGCGTCCCCGGCTATCCGATTCTGCCGGCGTTCTTCACGGTTTTCGCGCTGACCTTCCTGGTGCTGACCATTTACTCCGACGTCAGTGGCTATCGCGCCGCCGCCGCCACCGGCAAGCCGGCGATTATCAACTCGGCTTTCGGGACCTTGTTGGTGCTGCTCGGCACGCCGATCTACCTCTTTTACAAATGGAGGAAACCTCGGCTCACGGCTTGGGCCAGTTGAGGTATTTGCGCAAAAAATCGAAAGTTCCTTTGCCATTGATCGTGTGCGGGCCGACGAACCATTCAATCTCGGCGCGGTCCCCGATCTCCAGTTTGGCGGCGTAGAGCTGCCGCACCTTCGCAAATTCGTAGCCCACGGTTTCGTCCGGCGCAACGCCGTCGAAATGGCCGCGCTCCACCATGAATGGCCGCGGCGCGATCAAGGCCGCCATCTCCGCGTAGTTGAAGGTGTCGCCCAGATCGAACTCGAAGATTTCGTATTCCCCGCCCCAAACGTAGCTGTAAGGGCTGCGCGTCGAGGCGTTCTTCCAGACCCACTCGTTGAAATCCGCCGAGCAGATCGAAAGACAATAGTTCGTCACCAGCGGCGGAATGCGCATCGCCGACTTGCCGCCGTAACTCAATCCGTAAAAGCCGATGCGTTGCGGGTCAACGAAGGGCAGCGTCGCCAGCCAATCGACAATCTGCTGGTGCTGCGGAACGATCGTGGAGAACAACGTCTTCTTCAGCGGATTGCTCTTGCGCTGGAGCGTGCGGAAGCGGTCCTTGAAAAGGTAAAGATTCTGCGGCGCGAACGTGATGAACCCGCGCTCCGCCAGTTTGGCCGCGAAATCGTGGTAGGCGCCGCTGTTGCCGGCAACCGCGTCCCGGGGGCGGCCTTCTAGCCCGTGCTGGCAGACCACCACCGGCCGCCGTTCGCCCGGCCGGAGGTTTTTCGGCGTCAGGAGAATTCCGTACGCAATCACGTCCGGGAAAACGTCCATGACCACTTCGTAGCCGGTCCACGCCGCTTCATCGTAAGCCTGGCGCGTGCGAACGTTCGGCGGCAGCGGTTTCTCCTCGAAGCGCCCGATCACCTCTTCATAAAAAAACTCCCGATACCATTGCTGGCTCTGCTGGAATTTCTCGCGTGAACTGGTATCGAGTTGCTTCATGAAGTCCTGGCGCGCGTAGGGGCTTTCGCTGAGCAACCACTGATTGTGGCGATCGATCTCGTGCATCTGGCGGGCCTGGCGCGGCGCCGGGTCGAAGTCGTTGAGCCGAAGCGGCGGGGCCGCGCCCGACACGGGGAGCTTCGCGCGCGGGGAAAGCTGGCCAAGGAAGTTTTGCAACGCCGCGGCGGTGCCGAACGGACCGTCACCGTCCCCGCTGACCACCAGGTCCAGCTTCGGCGGGGGATGGAATCCACTGACCAATTGTTTGGCCCGCGCGAATTCATTCCGCACGGCCGCGAGCTGTGGAGTCACCAGCCGGGCCGGCGCGCCTCCCCCTTGGCCCGTCACGGTGATTTCCGGCCCTTTCGCCGCTTCAACGATCAACGCGCGCGGAGCGATCATGCTGGCCAGCTCCGCGTCTCCAAACTGTTCGAGCAGCCCGAAGACGTTTCGGTCGATCGGCTCCTGCCAGAGGTTTCGGCGATCATCGAAGTAGCCGCTCACACAGACGGCGTCGATCCGCGGATCGAGGGCGCCGGCATAGAACGCCAGCAAACCGCCTTCGCCCCAACCGATGACACCGATCTTTAACTGGCTCAGGGCCAGCGGAGCCTTCTGGTTTTCGATGGAGAACCAATCGACGGCCGCGAGGACTTTTTGGACCTCATACCCGATCAAATGCCGGCCCAGCTCGAAGGCGGGGCGGTAAAGAAACTCGCGCGCCGTCAACCGGGCGCGGCCATTGTGCGGGCCTGGGTTGCGGTTGATCACCATCGGAACGATCACCCGACAGCCGCTTTCGGCCAGCCGCCGCGCGTACTGCGATTCCATCGGCGTCCCCTCGACCAATCCGGCGATCTGCTCCGGGGATTGTTCGGCGTCAGGAATCGCGACGATCTGCGCGATGGGCGCCCGGCCCGAGGGCGTCAGCAGCAAGCCTTCGCCATGAACATCGCCGAACGCCGGCCAGCGCACGGCGAAAACTTCATACCCTTCGCCTCGCCCGATCAACGCCGGTTGCGCCGTGGTGCCCACCAGCTCGGGCGGGGCGAACGGGACGCGCGGATCCCGCACGCCCAGGATGTGCGCGAGCCGCTGCCGGTTGGTTGCAATCGATTGGTTGTAGGCCTCCGGCGATGAGAAATCGCGGCGCCAGAATCGGGCGCGACGCTCGACCGATTCGTCGATCTCGCGCAGAAGAAACTTATCCACACCCGCAACCAACTGGGAGGCGATGTCGCCGTCCATTGCCAGCGGTTCGGTCCCCGGCAGCGGTCGGCCGTCGATCGGCTGGCCGGCGCCCGGCCCGATCTTCCGCGCATCCGCCGCGCCCAGTGAGGAGTGGCAGGCGAGAACCACCAAAGCCGCGAAGGCGAATGCAAGGCTTTTCATAATGGATGTCGATGCCGGACTTTTCGCGAGTCTTGTCCAAGGCCGAGAGCAATGGGAAGCGATTTTTAGCCGGAACTCAAAGAGGCAAAAACCCTCGGTCGGTCGGCGTCGCGCGGCACCGAGTGCCCGCGAATCACGCCAAAAGCGCGAAGCCCAGGCCAATCAGTCACGGCTCGGCAGGAGCCTCGCCCTACCGGTACTGCAACACGTCCGCCCGGCCTCTATTCCTTGACCACCTTGGTCGCTCGGCTCTGGGCGGCGCGCTTGCGCTGGGTTTCGTTCAGGATCTTTTTGCGCAACCGCAGGTGCTTGGGCGTCGCTTCCAAATATTCGTCGGAGCCGATGTATTCGAGGGCGCGTTCGAGGGACATCTTGAGCGGTGGATCAAGCTGGATGCCTTTGCCGTCGCCTTGCGAACGCATGTTGGTCAGCTTCTTCGCCTTGCACGGATTGACCGGGATGTCGTTCTCGCGGGCATTTTCGCCGACGATCATGCCGGCATAAATCGCGTCGCCCGGCACGACCATGAGCCGGCCGCGTTCCTGCACGGCGTTCAACGCGTAGGCCGTGGCTTCGCCGCTCTCCATGCTGACGAGCGAGCCGCTTTTGCGCCCGGGGATGTCGCCGCGGTCCGGTCCGTATTCGTGGAAGAGGTGGCTCATGACTCCCAGGCCGCGGGTTTGGTTGACCAGGTCGGTCTCGAAACCGATTAGGCCGCGCATCGGGATCAGCGCCTCGATGCTCACCTGATCGCCGTGATGATTCAGGTCGCTGATTTCCGCCTTGCGGCTGGAAAGATTTTCCATCACCACCCCCATCGCGTCCTTGGGAATTTCCACGAACAATCGTTCGATCGGCTCGAGCGGACGGCCTTGCTCGTCCTTCCGGTAAATGACTTCCGGACGGGAGACCAGAACTTCGTAACCTTCGCGGCGCATCTGCTCGACGAGAATGGCGATTTGCATCTCGCCTCGTCCGCTCACCTCAAAAATGTTGGGCGCGTCGGTGTCCACCACGCGGAGCGCGACGTTCGTGCGCGTCTCCTTGATGAGCCGCTCGCGGATGTGGCGGGCGGTCACCAGTTTCCCGTCCAGGCCGCCGAGCGGCCCGTCGTTCACCGCGAACTGCATCTTGATCGTGGGCGGATCGATCGGCACGAACGGCAGCGGCTGGCGTTCCGCCGTATCAGTGAGGGTCTCGCCGATGAACACGTCGTCGAAACCAGTTACGCCGATGATATCGCCGGCGTGCGCTTCGGGAATTTCAATCCGTTTCATTCCTTCGAAGTGGAAGATCGCGGTGATCTTGGCGCTCCCTTTGCGTCCATCGCCGTGGAGGCAGACCGCCGGATCGCCCACCTTCGCTTTGCCGCTCACGATCTTGCCGAACGCGATTCGCCCGAGGTAATCCGAGTAGTCCAGATTGGCCACCAGCATCTTGAATTCCTCGCCCGCCCGCGCGCGCGGGGGCGGGATATGCTTGATGATGGCGTCGAAGAGCGGCCCCATCGTGTCGCTGGCGTCTTCGAGTTGGACCTTGGCGTAGCCGAGCTTGGCGCTGGCGTAGATGACCGGAAAATCCAATTGCTCATCGGTGGCGTGCAGCGACTGGAACAGATCGAACACCTGATCGAGCACCTTGTGTGGCGCGGCGTTCTCGCGATCGATCTTGTTGATCACGACAATCGGTTTCGCGCCCGCCTCCAGCGCCTTGCGCAGCACGAAGCGCGTCTGCGCCTGCGGGCCGTCCCCGGCATCGACCACCAGCAACACCCCGTCGATCATGTTCATGATCCGCTCGACTTCGCCGCCGAAATCGGCGTGGCCCGGCGTATCGACGATGTTCACGTGGTAATGCTGATATTTGAACGCGGCATTCTTGGCGCGAATCGTGATCCCCTTCTCCCGCTCCAAATCCATCGAATCCATGAGGCGCTCCTCGGTGGCCTGCGCCTGATTCGCGCGGAACGTCCCCGACTGTTTGAGCAAACAATCGACGAGCGTCGTCTTGCCGTGGTCCACGTGGGCGATAATCGCAATGTTTCGGATATGCAGCATAAACCGTTCAACCGAGCCGGCTAATGTGGCCCAACCCGAAACCCAAAAGCAAGCCCGCGGTTAATCGAGGCGCGGTTAATTTCGAATTGGTTCCCTCCGATCCCCGTTCCTGGAAAAAAGCGTTTCTGCTTCACTCCCGCACCGCCTTCATAAGTGAAACAAGTGTTACAATCGCTCAAGCCTTCGGTTTTTCCATTCATCCCGTCACGAGCTCCTCGCGTCCAACGCCCTCGACCCAAAACGCGGCTCATCCGCGCCAGTTTTGCTCCAACGGCTTGCCCGCAGGCCGGTGCATCAGCAGAAGCCGCCGGCCGAGGCCAAGCCGGCCCTGGCGCCCGCCTCCCCTGTGCAGACAAGCCAGGCAGGGCGCGGTCTCCACCCGCGATCCGGGAACGCCGCCTTCAGGCGGCAGCGTCCGCAGACAGCCCAGGACCCGGCGCGGTCTCCACACCGCGCCGACACCCGACCCAACCGCTGCCCGGCTCGCCGTGGCACAAGTGGCTAAAGTGGCTAAAGGTGGCGGCGTGGACGCTTGCATTCCTGCTCAGCGCCGGGGGAGATTTGATAACTCCCTCTCGCTCAACGACCCTCCGAACATCGACCGTCCGAACATAAACCGCAATCTCGAATCCGCCATTGAAGTCCCTCGCCATCAGCGTCTTGCAACTAAAATCTCACCGTTAAAAGGTTCATAACTTCCTCTGGCTCAACGACCCGGTTGGGCCAGTCACCGCAAAACGACCCGCAGGGACACCGGAAATTAGCCTATGTTGTGACTGCGCCGCAACCTCTGCATTCTTCATTCCCTGCCCGCCGAAGGCTCGGCGCAGGCGGGTGCCTTCTGCATTTCCCCTCTCCCGCCCCGCGGAACCGCGACAACTGAGGCCGACCTGGGAACGTCGCCTTCAGGTGGCCCGGCTTCCGCCTCACCCCCCCGCAATCGCGGCAACGGCGCGGCCCTCTCCTCATTCTGCATTCATCCTTCTGCCTTCTGCATTTCCCCTACCCCCCCGGAACTGCGGCGACTGAGGCCATTAGCGAAGATTAGCGGTAAACCGCCTCACGCCTCCGGCCAGAAAACCTTCCGCTTTCCGCCTTCTGCCTTCTGCCTTCCCCCCCCCAACCCCTTCCGGTCGTGCGACTTATCAAATCTCTCACTGTGAGAAATTTGAAAAAGGCCCAATTTCTCCCATTCCGGAGTGGCCGCGCTCAGCGCCCGCAACCTGCAAATCTGCAATCTGCAATTGGGCGGTTCTACCGCCCCCAATGGCCCCGCGCAGCGCCCGCAATCGAGCGGCCCGCGACGGGCTTCACCGCATCCGCGATCTCAGACTCGCTAAATCCCGCCAGGCCAGCGCCACAAACCGCTCAGACTCATCCAAAGCGAATGAGTCATGCCCGGGATAGATTAGGAAGACGCGCTTTGCTTTGAGATCTTCAGCAGCCTCGTACATTGATCTTGTGATTTCTGGAATATCGCCGTGCTTGAACTCGACGCCGAAAACTGATCCGGCGAATGTTGTTACTAAATCCAGCTCGGCCCCACCTTGTACCGAGTAGTAGAAACAATCTTCGCCTGGAAGGTCTGCCTCATGGATTAGATGTTCCAAGCAGAAGCTCTCCCAGGAAAAACCCATTCTTCCGGAAGTCTGGACTTGTTCCCCTGTTTCGAGCCCCAGGAGGGCGTGCAAGATGCCCGTGTCCCGGACATACACTTTGGAAGCTTTTCGTACGCGCTTTGCGACATTGGCAAAAAACGGCGGCAGCACCCGAAGCAGATATGCCCCTTCCAACACGTCCAGATATCGCTGCACGGTCTTGAAATCCAAGCCCACATCGCGTCCGAGCGATGAAGCATTGACCGCCGAGCCGTTATGGCTTGCAAGCAAAAGAAGCAAACGTCGCAGCTGCTGAGGAGACAGTCGGCTTTCGGCAAGCGCAGGTAGATCACGCTGAAGAAAATTGCTAATGAAGTCGCGGCGCCACTTCAGCGAGTCAGCGTCGCTTCCGGCGATAAAAGAGTCTGGAAATCCGCCCCGCAGCCACAAGCTATCTTGGTGGCGTACGCCCACTTCACTGCCGACGAAACCAGTCATTTCAATAAGGAACACTCGGCCGGCCAACGTCTCTGAGGCGTGGCGGACCAGTCTCGGTGACGCGCTTCCCAATAAAAGGAATCGTGCCGGGATGTCAGGACGATCTGCCAACACGCGCAAAAGAGGGAAGAGCTGGGGCAGAATCTGCACCTCATCAAGCACCACCCTCCCACGCAGCGATGAGAGCGTCCCCATTGGGTTGTCCTCGAGTCGGCTTCGATGCAGGTAGTTTTCTAAGTCAAACCAGTGGGTTTCCGGCCTGCCCTCGTAATGCCGGGCGAGCGTTGTTTTTCCGCACTGGCGGGGTCCCAGCAGCAATGTGATTGGCTGTTTGTTGAAGCCTTCCTCAATGCGGCTCAATAAGTTAGATCGTTCGTAACGCAATCGGTTGCAATTTAGGAGATATAGTCCTATACTGCAATGATTGAATTAAGGCAATGAGTAAAATTCAAAAAGAGTATCCGACCGGCAACGCTCCGTCAGCCCTGCCGTTCTATCCCGAGCTGGATGACCAAGCTTTTGAACAGTTTTGCACCGACCTGCTGAACTTGCACCCGCTCATTGTATGTCTGCGGCATGGACATGCAACCACCCGCCGGATAGTGGCCGCGACCAGGCTTCTTTCAGGCACCGCCCAAAAGGGCGTGGACATTCGTGCCGATGCCGAGCAAGGCGAAGTTTGGTTTTTCCAGTGCAAACACACAAAGCAATTCGGCCCCTCGGAAGTCTCCGATGCGATCGCGTTGGCTGAGCGAGGTTTTCCCCAAGCTGACCAATTCGTGCTCGTGACCACATGCGGCTTGGGCGAAGAAGCTCAAAGCAAAATCTACGAACGGGAGAAGTGGCTTTGGTGGGACGCATCCAGGTTGACAACCGAAGTCCTGAAACTGCGGCCCAGGGAGAATGCCATCAATCTAGTCCATCGGTTCTTTGGGTCAGCGACGTCGAAGGCGCTCTTTTTGTGCAGTGACCAACCACTGCTGACATGGCAGGAATTCTTCGCTCAAGATTTGTCACGCGAGCGTCACCACTTTCATCACCGCACCAAGTTCGTGCCCTGGACCAACGCGCTCACACGGCTCGAAGCCTTTGCGCATTCAGGGGCAGGCCAAGCGCTCGTCCTCAGTGCCGCCGGGGGACAAGGTAAGAGCCGGTTGCTCCTGGAGCTCGCACAGCGATTGGAGCAGCAGCCACAAGCCCCCCGAGTCCGCTTCTTAAATCTCAACCGGCATGGCCTGACGGGAGAGCAAAGCAACTTTCTCGCGCGTGAAGACGAAGCCATGCTTCTCATTGTTGAAGATGCCCACCGACTAGATGCCGCAATCCAAGATGTTGCGCGAGCAACGGCAGAGGCGAAATCCGTCCGTTTGCTGGTTGCCACACGTCCTCAAGCTTTGGAAGCCGTCAAGAGTCTCCTCTACCAGAGCGGTTACGCCGAACGGCTCGAAGAACCGCTTGGCCTGCCGCGCTGGAAACAGGAAGACATCCACGCATTGGCAGAACAACTTTTGGATCCCCAGCGTCGTTTGCAGGTAGCGCGGTTAGCGCGGCTGGCTGATCGTTGTCCGCTGCTCGTCGTACTGGGTGCAGCGCTCGTCAATTCGGGCGTCTGGCCCGAAACGATGACTGACGACGAGGATTTTCGCGAGCGCGTTTTCCGCAGCTTCAAAGAGGATTTTCTGCGCCGACAGCCCGAGAGCAGACGCGAGCGATTGAACCGCTTCATAAACTTTCTGTCATTCGTTTCACCCGCGCCGAAGAACGAGACTCAGTTGAGCAAGGCGGCCGAGGTTCTTGGCTGCTCGCCGCTCGACGTTGATGAAGATCTGAGTGCCCTTCAGGCGGCCGGCTTGGTTGTCGAGAACCGCGAGGGTGTCCGCCTCTATCCCGACCTTTTCGCCGATGCTGTCCTCCTCGATGCCTGCATCGATCACGCAGGCCAGCCATCCTTTTTGCACCGGACGATCCTGCAGAAGTTACCGATCAGCGATTTCCCTGCGTTGATGCGCAACGTCGCACAAGCCGACTGGGAAGTACGCGCCCGGAAGGGGGCAAAAAGCGCATTGTTTGACCCCATCTGGCCGGAATTCCTCCGTCGGTTTCGAGAAGGAAAATGGCCGGACCATCGCGCGAAACTCACAGAACGGATTTTGGATCAATATGCTGAAGGGGTAATGGATCAGAGGCACGGTCGTGACGAAATGCTCGCTCAATGGGCGTCCTTTGCGGTTTACCTGCCTGAGAGGACACTTGAACTGGCCGAACTGGCGCTCGAAACCGTAAAAGCACCGACTCCCACATCTAATGAGGCGTCAGAAATTCAAGCTGATGTTCACCGTTCCGTGTGCGCCTCACTGCCTCCACTCCTGAAACCGATTGTGATTTGGCATCCTGGATTCGCGCACCGAGCCTTGGACATCCTCTGGTCGCTGGAGGCCGACGATCCAAATGGCAATTTGCAAAACAGTTCCAACGCAATCGCTGTAATCGCCGATGCGGCCAGTTTCGCACTTCAGAAGCCACTCAGCAGTTCGGAAAAGGTCATGGATTGGCTTGAAAAAACGATGGAACAGCCCGCTGCCGTTGAACGACTCCGCCGGCAGCCGTGGATTCTCAGCGCGGTGCTCAAACCGTTTTTTGGGCGCGCCGTGGACCACAACTGGTCTATAGGGAAGACCATTCATATATCATCTTTCGCTGTTGCTGTTGATCGAACCAGGCCCCTCCGGCAGAAAGCGCTGGCCATCGTAGATGGGTTTCTCAGTTCGCAGGATGCTGCCCTTTGTTACGCCGCCGTCCCGGTACTGGAGGAAGCCATTCGCCCAGTACGGAGGCGTTTTGGCTCAGCAACATCCAAGAGCGTTGACGAAGCTTGGCGCCCAGACCGTCTGGAGGTCGTGAAGATAATTGAAAAAGCAGTTGAATCCCACCGGGACGCTCCGGCACTACTGCTTCAACTCGGCAGTATTCTCCGCCACCGGGGGGAACAGGATCTGGATCCGATCGTCGGTGAAGAATGCCGACGTGCGCTGTCCCACATGCTAAACACGTTCGAGTTGCGCGTGATGCGGGTCTTGAGCTCCTGGGCGCACCATGAAATCAGCGTTGAACCAGGGCCGAATTTCAACTCGGAGCTTGAAGCAGCGGAAAAGAGGTGGTCGGAGTTCGGCCGATCCGTAGCTCAGGAGACGATTGAACGATTCAAAACACCCCACGAATTGTGCGAATTCATTCGTGGACAAGTCCGCGAGCTGGCGACCATAAACTCAGCCGTCCATGCGGACGCTCTGCTCCAGCCGGTCGCTGAGGTTTCACCAGCTTGGTGCACCACATTGCTTGATGAGTTATTGGGCACACAGGATCCGACACTCGACCGATTCCTGTGGCCGGTCATCCACCGCGCGAGGAGCCACGCGCCGGAGGCTTATCGCAGGGCAATCGCGTCGTTGCCCGTCGGCGGTCGCCCTGAGCAGCTTTCTGGGCTAATCAATTATTTCGGCTGGAAGCAGCTCCATGGCGACGGGCTCACACAGTTGGAGCGCCTGAGTGTCATGCAGGCCGCCAAGCGAACGGAGGAAACGGCCGTGTGCGCGCTTGCATCGGTGGCCGGACATTACTTCAGCAAGGAGCCGAAATGGGCCATCGAAGTCCTGAGCCAGCTCAAGCCAAGTGTCGAGCGCAGCGGCGGCGCCATTGTTGAAGCACTTGCCCAGCTCGCGGAAAAGCACGCTGCTGCTTTAGAGCCGGTGAGGGTCGCGCAGTGCCTTGCAAACGTCGGCGAATTCTGTTTCGCCAGGGCTGTGTCCGACGAGTACCATCTGGACAAAGTCGCGAAATTGTTCCCGAAACAGGTTTACGAGCAGATGCGCAGTCTTTATGAGCGAGCAGAAGCTGATCCGGCGGGCCGCTCCAGGTGGAATCTCGCAAAAACGCTCCCACTCGGACCAATCAGTGACGCTGCATACGTGGATCGTGAGATTCGCGCGCTCTGGGAGAAGGCAGCTTCCGCTGAGGCCGAAAGCTTCGCCCAAAGGTTTCGTCTGGGCCTGATCCGATCCTTGCTTTGGGCTGATGCGGCGACCGCTCCAGACCGGCTTCGAGCACTTGTGGCCGGGTGCAAGAATGGTGCGGAGCTAAAGCTTTTGACGAAGCTTGCTGCAACTCAGGGCTCACGCTTTGTATTCGAGTTCCCCGATATCGTCCGATCGCTCCTGGCTCGCGGCGAAGAACTCGCCGCTGCCCTTGAGGTTGGCGAAACGCTCTGGCTTTCGGCGGTTGGCGGCGGCCGTAGCTATACGAACCACGACCTTGACCCCGAGTACCGGTACATCCTCGAGCAGAGCCAGGCACTGGCGAACCGCTACCGCGATGATGCGCTTTTGGGAAAATTCTATCGCACGGTAGCAGCGTCAGAACACCATCACATTGAATCGAGCAGACGCGCTTTTCTCGACGAAGCTGACGGCTGAAATTGCTAAATCATCAGCTCCTCTAGCGACCTGACGACGGTTGTGCAGATTGCGGACGTCGCGGCTTATTGCGTGAATTGGGGACTGCGCCTGAAGGGCATGACGGAGCCGACGCGAACGGAGATCGAGCCTCTGGCGCGGATGGTTTACGACATGAAATTCGTCGGCAAGTGGTTCGACGAGCTGAGCCAACAGGAGAAGCCGCTCTACGGCATTTTCTACGTGGACGATTTGAGACCGAAACGTGAACGAACAGCGACACCGGAGGGATAAAAACAAAGGCAATGCAGGGCTTGCGCCGCACAAAGCCTCCACCCGTAATAAAGCAGAAATCGGGCCTGCTGACAACACGTATTTTCGACTGATGAGCACACCCAGCGAGGCCGCTCGGGCAAAGCCGGTCAACCCTTCGCCCTGGATGAGGATAGGAGGAGCGCGATGCGCTCCCCCTCCCTCCCAAACCGGACGGGCGGATCTCCCGCATCCGGCTTTCCAGTCAGTGGGTGCTCTTCCGAGGAGGAGCACGCTTTTCGCGCGGTCCCCAAGGACGCCCGT
>WNGQ01000088.1_pt1 | contig 81681 bp, 84 predicted proteins | sample 5407661 | NCBI WGS metagenome assembly WNGQ01 (sample SAMN13153382, study PRJNA577476) | soil metagenome | isolation source: 60 cm soil or saprolite under Garry oak tree replicate 2 | place: USA:California | collected 2016-06-15
GAGCTTAATGCGAGCATCGGCGGTGGTAAAGCGCCAGTCCACCGTGACAGTTTTGGTATTGCGTGCCTCTTGCCAGGCGCGCACCTCGCGTTCCACGCTGGCTTGATCGCCAATGCGTGGCTTCAACGGGTGCCCAGCCAGTACCGCGAGCTCGATCTCGGCCATATTCAACCAACTGCCATGCGTGGGAGTAGCATGAATTTCCAGCTTCTCCCACAAACGCTCCGCTTCCTGCGGGTCAAACGCCTCATAGAATGAGGCAGGCGAATGCGTATTGAGCTGATCCATCACCAGCACGATCTTCTCCGCCTCGGGGTAGTGCACGTCGATCACCTCCCGCATAAATTCAGCCCAGTCTGCCCTGGTTCGCCGCGTCGTCACTTGGGCAGAGCGCTTGCCTGCCAGCGGTTCACAGGCCAGAAACACATTGCACACTCCTTCTCGCTCATATTCATAATCGATCTTTTCGATGTCGCCTGGACGCATGGGCAAGGACGCTCGTTTGTCTTTCACGAGTTGCTTCCCGATCTCATCCATGCACAGTTGCGGGAAGCGTGGGTCGTAGGGGCGCGTGGAGACGCCATTGACTCCAACAAAATCGGAAAGGGGGTTGCCAAAGCCCACGGGTTGCGCAACGAGATGCACCTCTCAAGTAAAACGGCTCAAGATCGTTCTTCGTTGTATTCATGGTTTCTGTGACTCCAGCGAAACTTTTACAACGTCACCAGCAAGCGGTGTGACCGAGGTGACTTTTGAGGCGGTGTGACCGAGGTGACTTTTGAGGCCGTTCCGTACTACACAACCTGCTTACTGTCATCTCGTTGCGCAACCCGTGGGCAAAGGGAAAAAAAAGAAGGAAAATCCTTTCAAAAGATCTTGGTAAAACTGAAAGGAGGTCCTTCTGATGACCCATGATAGCGCAAACGAGAGAGCGAGGCAACTGCCCATGCCCACCCAGCAACAATTGGTGAGCTACGTGACCGAGCAGATGCAGGCGTTGGTGCCAGCGGTGCGGCGGCGGGGCAAACCGGCCAGGCTGACAGCCCTGCATTTATGTCTGGGGATTGTGCTGTGTGGCTTGGAAGGCTTTGGGTCGCAACTGAAGCTGTGGCGGCGCATCTGTCTAGAACCGATCGGGCCCTTTGCCCCGGTGCAGGTGGTCGATCAGGCCATCTACAACCGGCTGGCGCGCGCGGCAGGAGCGATGCGAGCGTTCTTTGAGCAGGTCAGCGGCTGGATGGGTGAGCAGTTGGTGGGGCTGGAAGAGCGCAGTCTGGCTCCTTGGGCGAGCCAGGTGCTGGCGTTGGATGAGAGCACCCTGGACGCGGTGGGACGCTGGCTGCCCGAGTTACGCCAGGTGCTGCCGGGCGATCCGCGCTTGCTGGCCGGGCGCATCAGCGCCTTGTTTGACCTGCGCCGGCAACAATGGGTGCGGGTGGAAGTGTGGCAGGAGGCGGTCGCCAATTGCAAGCAGCAGGCGCGCGTGCTGCTGGAGGGATTGCAGACCGGCACGCTGCTGCTCTTTGATCGGGGCTAGCCTCCGTTTTCCGTGGTTTGACGAGTTAACCGAGCGCAAGCTGTGGTGGATCAGTCGCTACGCCAATCACGCCAGCATGCAGGTGCGCCATCTCCTCTATCAGGGCGACGGGGTCCTGGATGCCATCGTGTGGCTGGGCCGCTACCGGGCCGATCGGGCGAAATATCCAGTGCGGTTGGTGCAGTTTTACCACCACGGACGGCTGTATCGTTACCTGACCAATGTGCTCGATCCGCAGCAGCTCTCGCTGGCCGACATCGCTCAGTTGTACGCGCGGCGCTGGGATATCGAACTGGCCTTCGGCGTGCTCAAAGAGCACCTGCAGCTCAGTCAACTGTGGAGCGCCAAATGGGAGGTCGTCCAGGTACAAATCTGGTGTGCCTTGCTCCTGGCGCAGCTGTTTCATGGCCTGCAAGTGCAACTGGCCGCCCAAGAGGGCGTGGATCCTTTCGACGTGTCGATCGAGCTGCTGGTGGAGCTCGTGCCACGGCTGCTGCAACGGGGCATCGCTCCGTTGCCTGCTCTGGGACGGCGCGGGCGCGAGTTGGGCCTCATTCGGCCCAGCACGCGCTTGCAGATCCAGGTGCCGTTCGTGGATGCCACCTGGATGAGTCCAGCTCCGCCAGAGGCGTTGCAGCCGCGTGAGACGGCTCGCTACGCCCAGCGCAAGTGCGAGCCGGGTCCCAGGCCCAAGACGAAGAAAGCGGGATAATTGATGAGCTTTTTCAATTTTGTTGGAGTGAATGGTGTAGACGCGCAGCACATCCTCCATATGGTAGACAAACTCGGCATTGTGCTTGGGAGGAATGCACCACTGCTCCTTCAGCCACGGCTTGAGTTCGTTTTTTTTAGAAGCCGTCGCACCGTTTCATAACTCACCTCATCGACCTCGTGCAAGACCACCAACTTGTTGGCTAAGAGCCGCAAGCTCCAGCGTCCCTCGCCCTCCGGCTTCTCCCCACAGGTGAGGGCAATCAGGTGGGCTTCCACTTCTCCAGAGAGTTTACGCTTCTCTGGCCGTGCGGGCTGCGGGCGCCGAGTGAGCGCCTGATCCAATCCCTGCTCCACAAACTGCCGACGCACGCGCCAGATGGTGGCTGCTCCCACGCCAAATGCCTGCTGAATCTGCTCGTCTGACCAATGGGGTCCAGCTTGACTCTCATCGGCTTTCAACAAGATATGGGCATGCATGATTTTGCGGGCCGGGGCCTTTCCACGGCTCACCAACTGCTCGAGCTGCCGACGCTGTTCCTTGTTCAACTTCACACCGTACTTTTTCATTTGGGCTCCTTCTTCAATTCTTGCTCGGTTCTTCTTGAAGGATACCCCTTTTCCCTCTCTCCTTTCAAATGAGCTGTGACAGTCCAGTAGATAGTGCGGTTGCTTCATTTGAAGAGGCAACCGGCCTGGTGTTGACGGATTATAACAAAGGAAACCAGAAGGCGCAGGAACGTATGACCGTCCATTACCGCTTTGCCCATCAGTTTGATCTCCTGGTGGTAGGCACTGATCATGCCGCGGAAGCTGTGACCGGTTTTTTCACCAAGTACGGCGATGGGGGGGTGGACCTGACTCCACTCAGTGGACTCACCAAACGACAAGGTCGTGCATTACTGAGCTATCTTGGAGCAGATGAGCGCATTTACACCAAACCACCGACCGCTGACCTTCTTGATCAGACGCCGGGGCAGCTCGATGAAGACGAACTCAGGATCAGCTACAAAGTCCTAGACGACTATCTTGAAGGAAATGAGGTTCCCTCTGAAGACGCCCAATGCATCGAGCATCTGTATCAGGCCACCGAACATAAACGACATCTGCCCATCACTCCGTTCGATACCTGGTGGAGAGAAGGAATACTTCCTCCTGGTGGCCGTATTCGGCTCAATGGGACGTGAACCGTTGCTTCATGACAACTGACGGAGCAAGAAGCTCCTGATCTCACTGAGTCTATGGCCGAGGCATCCGCGCGATGAGAGAAGGTGTCTCCCTCCTTTTTGAAAGGGACCGTTTGATGGCAAGAAAAGCATGTCGCTCTGCTGCGACGACGGAGCAGGTACTAACTTGTCTGTCTACTCGATGTTGCTTCTGTGGTCAACCGATATGGGTGGCTTACCACACCCAGCGGACCATTACCACATTGCAGGGGAGTTGTCGTCTCACCCTTTGTGTTCGCCGTTGTCGCAATCCACAGTGTGAGTGGTATCATCGGTCCTATCGGCCCGAAGAAGAGGGAGGATGGGCCTTACCGCACGGCGAGTTCGGTCTGGATGTGATTGCCCTGGTGGGTTCTCTGCGCTATACCTCTCACCGCAGCATTCCTGAAATCCATCAAGCGCTTCGTGATCGAGGTGTTTCGATCTCCGAACGGACCGTCACCCACCTGCTTGAGCGCTACGAGGAATTGGTGACCCTCTATCTGAGAGATCCGGCTCGGTTACGCAAACGGCTCAATGAGCAGGGTCAGGTGATCCTGGCTCTTGATGGGTTACAACCAGATGTAGGCCATGAAGTTCTGTGGGTCGTGCGAGACTGTCTTTCTGGGGAAGTGATTCTGGCTCGGAGTCTGTTAAGCGCGTGTGAAGCCGACCTGGTGAACCTCTTGCACGAAGTGCAACAGGCGATTGACGTGCCCATCCGTGGGGTGGTCTCAGATGGACAACGCTCCATCCGCAATGCGATTCAGACCGTATTGCCAGACGTCCCTCACCAATTGTGCCACTTCCATTACCTGCGTGAAGCGGCCAAGCCGGTGTACGAAGCCGACAAACACGCGAAAAAGGAACTGAAAAAGCATCTGCGTGGGGTCCGTCCCATTGAGCGGGCCGTCGAACGTCGTATGGATGCAGAGGCGGATGCCATTCGTGGCTATTGCCTGGCGATTCGCAGTGCCTTAACCGATGATGGCAGGCCGCCGTTAACGGCTCCCGGCCTCAAGCTGCATGCCCGTATCTCTGCTATTGCCGCCTCACTCACCCGCGTCTCTGAAAAAGGGGCTTGCCGCGTGAGTTAGAACGCATGCAGATTTTTCTGACGAAAGGACTCGCAGAAACCGCTGCTTTGTGGTCAGATGTGAAGCAAGGATATGCCTGGGTGCATCGTGCCGCCCACATCCTCTCCAATGACGAAAAGCTGTCGGCAGCAGAGGTACGTCAGACCTACGAAACGCTCTTGATAGAGATGGAGCACACGCCGACGTCCTCTGAGCCCCTCGCCACGATGCTCTCGACGTTTCGCAAAGTCACCGCCAGTTATTGGCCTGGCCTCTTTCACTGCTACGATCTCCCTGATCTCCCACGCACCAACAACGAGCTGGAGCAGTATTTTGGCTCAGCGCGCTACCATGAACGGAGAGCGACAGGACGGAAACAGGCTTCTCCAGGCTTGGTAGTACGTGGCTCGGCGAGGATTGTTGCATCTGTCGCTTCCCGTCTACATTCCTTTTCTGGGGAAGAGCTTTGCCCAACTGATCTCACCCGATGGCGTGCCTTGCGGAGTGAACTGGAGCATCGCCATGGAGCACGGTGTATGCAATATCGCTTCCGCAGGTCCCCTGAAAGCTATCTTGCAGCCCTCGAAGATAAACTCATCAAGGAAAGATTACCGCCGTAGTTTTTTTGCAACCCTAGCTTTTTGTCAGAACCCCAGCATAATAGGACACAAGGAGTTGCACCTCTTCGTTGAAATCAACTCCTGCTCCATGTAGGAGATTTTCTGCAAGCGTCTCAGCGATAGCCTGCATATTCTCCTCGGTTAAGGAATTGATCTGCTCGACACGAAAGCCGAGATCACGAAGGACAAGTCTACTGATACTCAGGACTTCGTATTTGCGGTTCCAATCAAGGGAATCCATGACGGTTCTCTTTTCTAGGGGATAAACTGCAACAATTGTTAAAGAACAACCTAACCAAGCAAACAGATTGCTTTGATAAGCCGATTGTTGGGAGTCGGTCGATTATGACAAATGGAAAGCAGCGCTGCAATCACGAAAAATACGAACAGGGGAACAGCGGCATGATCCACCCTGGCAACCGGAAGGAGCTGAGGCAAAAGGGGAGAGGAGCAGCGTGAAGCCCATACGACCTTGACTGCGTGTTAGGCTTGAAGCGCGAAAGCGATGTGGTATCTGTTATTCACCCAGTATAACCATCAGTCGCTTTCGGCGAGAGCCGTAAAACACGCAAAGTCAAGGTGGAGATGGGGAGCTGCCAGGGGGAGGGGAGAGCGATGAAAAGCACGAGGAGGCACGCTGGCACTAGCATGCTGCGGTGAGGCAAAGAAGAGGAGGCAAGAGCGGAAAATACGAACTTGATGGGTATGGTGCACTTATAAAGCAAAACAAGCGGGAAGAGGACGAGAGGTCCTCTTGCACTACAATGGTTCTGCTTCCTTTGAGACCCTGCATTTTTTGAGGAGGATGCGCGTTTGGAGGAGCAAGCGTTCCAATTCTTCCCTATTTGTAACCGAGGAGGATAGACAACACTATTTCGGGCCGAATTTCTCCCCAGATTAAAAAAATTGGCTCGGTGGCGCTTGAAACAACGGCTTTTAGCTTGTCAAATGGAAAGTGGTCATTCTTCGGCAACTCGGCAACTATCAAACTTGACGTCTATCAAATGATATGATAAAATGAATTTATATAGAGCGAAACTGCAAACCGTCAAAGCCCCTACCAAAAAGTAAAGTTTTGCAGTGAGACAATGTAGTCTATCTATTACGGAAGATAACTTTCTCCAGGTATCTTTTAGGAGGGATCAATGTCGGCCACGTTTAGCTACACGAATATCTTGCACGCAGTAGGCCAGGTGCTCGATCAGATCGGCGTAAACAGTATCGCAATCACTGAGGAAGAGGATGGTCTCTTCGTTGAAGGGTTCAATAGCGATGGCCAGCTTCTTGTTCAGATGCGTTATGACATTCCCGCTCTTTATGACCTTGTATACCGGTCAGAGGGAGGAGTTGAAGAGAAACACACGGTAGAAAATGAAGGTGTACTCCATCGCTTCTTAGCCAATCATGAACTGGTTGGAGCTACCCGTTAATCCGACAGAACTTTACTTCAGCAAAATAGTAAAAAACCGGGGGTGCCCCCGGTTTTTGCACAATTGGGACGAAGGATGACTGTCAAACCGGCGTTTTGTAGTTGTTACTCATTGCATAGCCAGCGTTTTCCGTAGCTACGCATACTCTCAATCACAATGCTAAGGTCTCGTCCCTTTGTAGTAAGAGAATATTCCACGCGAGGAGGAACTTCAGCAAATGTTTGTCGAATAATGATACCTTCTTCTTCGAGAGACCGCAATCGCTCGGATAGTGTTTTAGGGCTTATACCATGAAGAGAGCGTTCAAGTTGATTAAATCGTTTGACACCTGAGGCCAAATCACGGATAATGAGCAACGTCCATTTGCCACCGATGATTTCAGCGGTACGTGCGATGGGACAGACAGTTTCATCTATGTGATTTGTTTTTGTTAACGCCATTGTTATATACTCTTATGCGAGCCCTTCCTTAAGAAACTATATCATAGTAGCTACGTAAAGTAAAGCGCAGACCACTCGACTTTACCAATAAAGTGTGATATGCTTGCTCATAGTTGTAAGATACACTGCTTTGTGAAGTACACCTTCTATTCTCAGTGGTTTCTGAGCACCTGAACAATCATAAATAATTCTTGGCCTGCGCGGTTTCTCCCTATGAGAGGAGAAGATAATGCCCGAAGATATTGCTTTATTCATCGATTTTGAGAACATTCGTTACAGTATGTTGAATATCCAAAGACGGGAACCAGATCCACAGGAATTAATTGCGGTTGCCCGTCGCTATGGTACTGTTATGGTGGCCCGCGCCTATGCGGACTGGTCTAGACAGCCGGAACCATTTAAGGGAAGCCTGACAGCAGCGATGATCGATCGTGTCGATTGCCCTGCAAAACAACGTGACCGTATTCGTATGGGAACGGTACATTACTCAGGCAATACTCCCACAGGTTCTCTTGGTTCGCCAGGGTTCACATCTGAGCAGGGAAGTAGTGGATACCCATCAGGTTCGTACCCAACGCGCCCATGGTCTGCTGGTTCAACCGGGAATTCCGGTCCACTTCCTATAATTTCCTCCCAAAACGTCGGTAATGGATGGACTCCCTACCAGGACTCGCCTTTACCCCCCCAAGGCGATCTTGACGAAGACCTCCTGTCAACAGACGAACCTTCAGTACCCGATGAGAGTTATGACGCAACTGATTATCAGCAAAGTGAAGGCTCTCGTCAAAACCTTCCTTACAGCCAGGCTCATCCATCCGGACCTCTTGGGCCCAGTAATACTGGTCCCCTCGGATATTCCAATACGCAACAAACCAGCACTACTGGTCATATGCCCGCCATCAGTCCAGGTGGATCAAACACAATCGTTCAAAGTACCGTCGTTCAGAGTACCGTCGATTTAAATATGTTGATGGATATCATTGAAACTGTTTTTGACCGTCCGACCATATCTACATTCGTCCTGATGACGGGTGATAAAGATTTCACTCGCATCAGCGCTCGCTTAAAGTTACGTCTAAACAAAACTGTTATTGTTGTAGGTATACCAGGAACCGTCAGCCGAGATTTAATTAGCAGCGCGAATCAGTTCGTACCATTAGTTCCCGGTGGAAACGCTGGCGGAACGAGTTTCCCTACCAATACAAGTGGTGGACCAGGACAGATGTCTTCTGGAAATACGGGTCCTATGCCTGCGATTTCCTATACAGCATCTCCAAGCGCCTCAAATCCCCAGTTACCAGCTTATGGGAACGGCACTCCACCTATGGATGTACTCGATCCGCAATTCCTACAATTCCTTGACTACATTGATCGCAATTGGTCCTGGCGTACTATTATTGGTGTCTCTAATTTTATTGGAGACCCGGTGAACCCGAAAAACCGTTTTCGCGGCCGACTTACCCGCGAGTCAGCACGGGAACTGCTCAATACATGTATCCAACAGAATATTCTTATTCTGCATACCGACCCGACAGGTGCAGAGGATCTACGGCTAAACCGCTCGCATCCTGGAGTAGATGAAATACTTAAACAGTTTGTTCGCTAACTGCTACCAGTAATAATTGGGCCGGGCATTCCTGTTCTGGAATTGCCTGGCCTATTTCTTTCACCTTCACAAAGGAGTTTTCTATGGAAGAGTCTCGTATTGCATTTTTACAGCGGTTGATCAATAGCCCAAGTCCCTCTGGCTTCGAACAGCGAGTCCAACAGGTCATTCGCGAAGAAATGCAACTCTACACCGATGAGCAACGCACGGACGTACATGGTAATGTCATAGCAGCTCTCAATCCAAATGCCAATCCTCGTGTTATGCTTACGGCTCATTGCGACGAACTGGGATTTCTTGTTCGCTTTATCGATGAAAAAGGGTTTATTTATTTCGCTACAATCGGTGGATTCGACCCTTCAACCCTACCTGGCGAACGAGTGCAGATTCATACCGCGAAGGGTCCTATCCTGGGAGTCATTGGCCGCAAACCGGTACATCTATTGCAAAGCGACGAGCGAGGTAAAGCTCCTAAGCTGTCAGAGATGTGGATCGATATCGGCGTCAACAGTAAAGAAGAAGCGCAAGAACTGGTAGCCATTGGGAGTATCGCTACTCGAGCAGCTCAGCTTGAGAAGCTTCATGGCGACCTGGTAGTCTCCCGAGCTCTTGACGACAAGTCCGGAGTGTTTACCGTCGTCGAAGCGATGCGACGTCTTCACGGGCAGCGTGAAAAGCTCAAGGCAGGCGTCTTTTTCGTCTCTGCGGTACAGGAAGAGGTCGGACTGCGGGGTGCCCATACCAGCGCTTTCGGCGTTGATCCGTTGATTGCCGTTGCTGTCGATGTCACCTTCACCTCTGACCATCCTCAAACCTCCAAATATGAGATTGGCGATATCAGGCTCAATGGAGGACCGGTGATTAGTATTGGTGGTCGCATCAACCCACGTGTCTATCAAATGCTGATAGACGCCGCTGATGAAGCAGGGATAGCGTATCAGATCGATCCTCAGGCTTCGGGGACAGGTACTGACACTGATGTAATCCAGGTCAGCCGCGCTGGTGTGGCCACCGGGCTCGTCAGCATCCCTTGCCGCTACCTGCACACTGGTTCGGAAATCGTCTCCCTCAAGGATATAGATGAGATCGCGGAACTTCTCTCTCGCTTTGTTCTAGCACTCGACGCGCAGACAAATGTTATTCCCTAATAAGCTAGAGCAAGGCCTCCCTGGCCCCACCAGGGAAGCCTTGCTCTGGCTTATCCTCAGAATTCTTTACAGAAACCGGGCTCGAAAGCACCTGCGATTCATCCAGGGGATGAAGAGCCCCCTCGTTTGGAGGGGGATGGGGAGGGAAAGAGAAGCGAGCGTCGGCGACGTCTCTGTTCAAACAGAGCCAGAGGAGACGATCAGCAGGCATTTCCGCATTTGGCGCGCAGCCAAAGAATACAAAAAGAAGAGCAGATCGAGCGCGCGCGATAACGAGCAAAAAGACTGAGCGCAGGACTGGACTCGTTCGCGTGTTCGGTTTGCAGACCATGCAAGGACGTCGTACGTACATGCGAGAGCGAGGGGGCACCGCAGGAAATGAGCAAGCAGACCAGGAGCAAGACGCCGACCTTCCTGCTCGAACTCCCCTTACAGGTGGAGGAAGGGCAGGCCAAACGGCTGCGAGCACACCTGGAAGTGGCACGTCTCTTCTACAACGCCGTGCTCTCCGAAGGGCAGAGCCGCCTGCGTCGTATGAAGGCTGACCCGGCCTGGCAAACCGCACGTGCCATCCCCCGTTCCCACAAAGAGGACCGAGCCGCCGCCTTCTCTGCGCTGCGGGAACAGTATGGCTTTAGCGAATACGCCTTGCATGCGTATGCCAAAACTGCTCGCTGCACCTTTTTGGCCGAGCACCTGGATGCGGTGCTGGCCCAAACGCTGGCAACTCGGGCCTATCGGGCGCTCAATCGGGTATGCCTGGGGCAAGGCAAACGGGTGCGCTTCAAGAGCAAGGCCCGCGGGCTCGACAGCCTCGAGAACAAACGCAATGATACGGGACTGCGCTTTGTCCTAGAGACGCCCGAAGAAGGCCATCACGGCTAGCTGATGTGGAAAGAGGACCAGCTTCAGGCTATCATTGACTGGAACGATCCCGTCGTCAAACATGGTCTCGACCAGAAGATCAAGTACGCCCGCTTGATCCGACGCCGTGCCTCCAGTTCCCGAGCCCAAGGAGCGGATGGTGAGGGCTACCGCTACTTCGTGCAACTGGCCCTTGCTGGGGTGCCCTATCACAAGCCCAAGCACACGGTGGGAAGCGACACGGTTGGCGCGGATCTGGGACCCTCCACCATCGCCCTGGTTGCGCGGGAAGGAGCAGCGAGCCTAGAGACGCTGTGCGAAGAACTTGCCCCCGATGAGCAGCAGATTCGTCGTCTCCAGCGCAAGATGGACCGGCAAAGGCGAGCGGCGAATCCAGAGAACTACGATGATCAAGGGCGGATCAAGAAACAAGGCAAGAAACGCTTCCAGTGGAAGACCAGTCGCGGATACGAGCAGACCCGACGCCGCAAGGCAGAAAGGGAACGCAAGCTGGCTGCCCACCGCAAAAGCCTGCATGGCCGCAAGGTTCACGAGATCGTGAGCCGGGGCAAGACTGTCACCATTGAGAAAATCAGCTATAAGGCGTGGCAGAAACAGTATGGTCGCAGCGTTGGACTTCGCGCACCAGGGATGTTCATGGAGTTGTTGAGGCGCACCGTTGCAAGCACGGGCGGCACCCTGATCGAAGTCAAGACGCAGCAGAGCAAACTCTCGCAATTTTGTCACGGATGTGGCCAGACCCGGAAAAAGCCGCTCTCGCAGCGCTGGCATGTGTGCGAGTGTGGAGTGGGTCCCATTCAACGAGACCTGTATTCCGCATTTCTGGCTGCCCATCTCGAGTCGGAAAACGATCTTCCCTCTTGTGCCCGGTACCAAGTACCCTGGGAAGGTGCGGAGACGCGCCTGCGGGCTGCACAAGAGCGTCTGTTGCAACGTGCGAATGAAGGGCGGGTCTTGCCCCGAAGCATGGGTATTCCTCGTGCCAGAGCGCGTCAGCCCCAAAGTCTGAGCGAACCGCAACAAGAGCCACCCTTGCTCCTGAGAGGAGGGAGGGTGGAAGCGTGGAACGAACGCTTAGAACCCCCCGTGCTTTAGCCGGGGGAGTCTTCAGTTATTTGCTCTACCTCAGCCACCGTCTTCGCTTGAAGAACTTTATGGGCTACGTCAAGAAGCTGCCGGGCAGTACGGTTGGCGAGAGCAGCTCTGACTCCAGGGAGAGCGGTAGGGGTCATACTCAATTCATCCACTCCTAACCCGATCAAAATGGGGGCAAGGCGCACATCACTTGCGATCTCTCCACATACCGCGACAGGTTTACCAGCTCGTCGTCCAGCTTCAGCTATTTGCGCAATCAGCCGCAACACGGCGGGCTGCATAGGATGGTACAGGTAAGCGGTGGCAGCGTTTGTACGATCACATGCCAGGGTGTATTGTAACAGGTCATTTGCCCCAATACTGAAGAAATCAGCGATCTCTGCAAGTTCTGGAGCCATCACAGCCGCCGCGGGCACCTCAACCATAATACCTACAGGAACGCGAGCAAGGAAAGAGGGGAGAGCCACTTGACGCTGCTTCAGTTGCTCGTACACTCGATCGACAATTTCCCTCGCCGTCCTGAGTTCCTCAACAGTGGTTATCATTGGGAACATAAGATGCAGCTCAATCCCGGTTTCAGCAGCAGCCAGCAAAAGTGCTCTAAGCTGCTCCTCAAGTAATGACTGGTGCGCTAAAGAGATGCGTATTCCTCTCTGCCCCAGTGCTGGATTGGCTTCTATTGACGTGCCAATGACATTGTTCAGAGCTGGCATCGGTTTATCCGCGCCTGCATCAAGCGTACGGACAACTACCGGTCCTCTACCATGCGCACCATCATTTCCTTTGAAGGCCTGAAATATACGCACATAGCGTTTGCGTTGCTCGTCTTCATCGGGAAGAGTAGAGGCTGCAGCGAAAAGAAACTCTGTACGCAAGAGGCCTATCCCTTCGGCTCCCCATTGCCGGGCAGCTTCGGCTTCGGCTTCACTGCCGATATTCGCCAGTAGGAGAAGGCGACGCCCATCGATGCTCACCTCCGCCGCAGCCTGTTGTGCCTTACTCAAGAGTGCGCCTCGTTGTCGCTGTTGTTCAGCTAAGCGCTGCGCCAACTGCGTTCGCACCTCCGCCATGGGATGGTGGTAGAGTAAGCCATTATCAGCATCCAGCCCCAGTTCATCTCCAGTATGAATGATCTGTAAGGCAGCCTCACTCATGCCAGCGATGGCGGGGATACCGAGCGCTCGCGCTAAAATAGCGGCATGCGCTGTTGGCCCACCCTGCGTCGTGCAAATACCCAGAACAGTTTCTGGCCTGAGCTGGGCGGTATCCGTCGGGGTGAGATCTTGCGCAAGCAGAATAACAGGCTGCTTCAACGCGCTCAAATCCTGTTTTTGTACAACCTTGTCGCTTAGATGTTGGAGCGCGCGACTGACGACATCGCGCACATCGACGGCACGCTGGGCAAATAGAGGACTATCGAGCGCCTCAAGCGCAGAGGCTTGCTGCTCACCGGCGATGGCCAGTGCGCTCACAGCATCGATGCGCTGTTCTTCAATCTCCTTGAGCGCGGTCTCACTCAATGCGGGATCTTGCAGCATGAGTGCCTGGGCTTCAAAGATCGCAGCCTCACTCTTGCCAATACTTTGTTGCAAACTTGCTATTAATGCTTGAAGTTCACTGGCCGCCGTGTTTAATGCATGGCGCAGGCGTTCCTGTTCGGCTGTAATCTGCTCTCCGGCTATGGTACGCCGCTCCACCTTGCTCAAAGTCAGGTTGGTTGATGTATAGAGAAGGGCCGGACCGATGGCTACGCCAGGAGAAGTCGTGATACCGCGCCAGGTATCACGCGTTTGCTGGGATACTGGCAATTCCGGATGCTTATCGACATCCTGCTGTGGCTCAGCATCTTGAGGAATGGCAGGTTCCGGCGTCTCCGCTTCGGGCGTGGTTTCATAGAAGTTTGCCAGGTTCAAATCACGCAGCGCCTCCAATGCCACCTCCGCCTCTTTTCCACTCGCGCGCAGCGTAATCGTATCACCTTTTCGTATGCCCAATGCGAGGACGCCAATAATACTGGTAGCTTCAGCTTGCCGTCCACGTCCGAGGACCTCGATACGAGCATCATATCGCCCCGCGGTCTGCACAAAAAGACTGGCCGGACGCGCATGCAAGCCCATGGGATTGGTCAAAGTGAGTTGCATTTCTCGCACATCTGATTGAGCCGGTGGTGGTGGAACAGCTGCTTCTGCTTCTTCATACGCAGAACTGAGAGGTTTCAATAGCTGAAGCTGTTCTACACTGGCCGTTTTTTCCGCAGCTTGCTTTACTTCCACCAGGGTATGACCAAGTGAGGCTTCGATAGCAGCAGCAATAGCACCTTCCACCAGAGGTGCAAAACTGAGCATGACGTGCTGTTGCTCGCTATTGAGCAACTCCAGTGCCATCTCGGCGGATAGTATCGCGCTCCCCAAATCCAACAGGACCAGTACGCCATCCGGCCCGTCAACAGCTTGAATAGCTGCCTGGATTTTTTCAGCAGAGGTGCCTAATATATTATCGACACCGCCACCTGCTGCGGCAATAGGGGTTGCTCCCTGGGTCATCTGCCCGGCCAATTCGGCTACACCATTCGCCAGTTGAGCGCTATGCGAAACGATAACCAGCCCTACAGTCATGATCTAATTCACCTTTACAGAAGCAAAGTCATGTCTTATCTGAAAAGAACAAAGAAAGCGTATTGTACAGTACATGAAATGGCTTTTGCCTGACAGCGTATTTAGAGGGTTTCAGCTAGACTGCGCAGTATGAGCCAGCTCGATGTCGCACCCGGATCCTGGTGACCTATGCTGCGTTCACCCAGATAGCTCGCGCGACCCTTGGTGGCAAGGAGAGGAACGGTGGCTTTCATACCTTCCTCCGCAGCCTGGGCAGCGCGTTGTGCCAGTTCTTTTGCGGTGACACCCTCGGCCAGAGCCTGTTTGGCTGTATTCACAGCAGGCGTCAATGCATCAACCATGGTCTTTTCGCCCGGATTTGCTTTACCCCGAGCTACTATACCTCCCAGGAAGGCTTCAAGCATGGCTACGATATCCGCGGTATCGAGTTCTCCTTTACCCGCGACTGCTGTACCAGCACGTAAAAAGGCTGTTCCATAAAGCGGGCCACTTGCACCCCCTACCGTCGACACGAGCGTCATACCAACCGTTTTCAACTGAGTGGAAATGTCCATCTCAGCCATCGAAGGGAATTTGTCGCGCACTGCTTTGAAGCCGCGATCCATGTTTACTCCATGATCGGCATCGCCAATAGGTGAGTCAAGCTGCGTTAAATATGCAGCGTTCTCATGTAATACATCCGCAATATGCTCTAACCAGCGCAGGTTATCCTCATTGGTCATGAACCGGATTCCTTCCTACTATTTCAAGGTTTCCATCTATGGAAATCACGCAAACCTTTTCAGGCCTGCGTGATTTACCCCCTTAAACAATACCGTGTGGGCAATCCTGCATTGTTGCTACATGCCCCAGCGTAGTGCAGGAGTGTGTACAGGCGCATCCCAGTACTTTGTTAATTCGTCATCAAGACGCACGAGTGTAATGGAACAACCGGCCATTTCCAACGAGGTAATGTAGTTGCCAACCAGCGATCGGGCGATCGAAATGTTTTTTGCACCCAGGATACGGTTTAGGGCATCGAAGACGATGTACAGTTCGATCAGTGGCGTACCCCCCATGCCATTGACCATTGCCAGTACCTGTTCACCAGACTTGAGACCCAGGTCCTCAACAACGGGACCAGCCAGCATTTCGGTTATTTCAGCAGCCGAGGCAAGCTTGACACGACGTCTTCCCGGCTCACCATGGATACCGATGCCGATCTCCATCTCGTCCTCACCTAACTCAAAAGTAGGCTTCCCTGCGGTGGGCACGGTACAAGAGGTCAGAGCCATACCCATACTGCGGCCCTGTTCATTTACCTTACGCGCCAACGCCGCTACCTTATCTAATGGCGCACCCGTCTCCGCGAAGCCACCGACGATTTTTTCCAGCAGTACTGTGACTCCTACACCGCGTCGTCCCGCCGTATAAAGGCTGTCCTGAACGGCGACGTCGTCGTTAGTGACAACACTGGCTACATCGATGCCGTCGGCAGCCGCCAGTTCAGCGGCCATTTCAAAGTTAAGGACGTCACCGGTGTAATTCTTTACAATATGCAGTACGCCAGCGCCGCCGTTGACAGCACGTGTTGCAGCCAGCATCTGATCTGGCACGGGTGAAGTAAAGACGGCTCCAGGACAGGCTGCATCCAGCATGCCAAAACCTACAAACCCTCCGTGCATTGGTTCATGCCCGCTCCCGCCCCCTGAGATAACTCCTACCTTCCCTTTAACGGGCGCATCTTTACGCACGATGATTTGCTGCTCAATATCGACGCGAATCAGGTCAGAATGGGCAGCCAGCATTCCTGACAGTGCCTCTTTGACGACATCTTCCGGCTTATTGATCAATTTTTTCATGATCTCTCCTCCAGGAAACATGGTTTCTACCGAGAAAACGAAACACAGCATGTCTCCCTGCTTCTACACTTCAAAAGGATCACATGGAAGAGCACTCGCTCTTTCACACTTCAATTTTTTCGGCAGCGATTTGCCTGTCCATCGCCCTACAAAAAGCATCAACCAATGACTTTTGTTGCTCAGGAGTCCACTGGAGCTCCTTCGCCATCAATGCGGCAACTTCATCGACAACGCCTAAACCACGCTGACGGTCTTCCAGAGTAATCGAGGTACGGCGCGCCAGTACATCATATGGTGTCACGGCCATCTCGTAGCATGTCGCATAAACCACTTCAGCCCGAATGTAGGGCAGGTCATCGATTAGGGGTTGAGCCAATGACGGGTCGCCTGAAATGATATCCAGTATTGCGAGCGACTCCGCTCCGTAACTCTTACCCAGGTGTGCGATTGTTTGATGGCTCAGTCCTAGCGCGCTACCTTTCTTTTCCAGTTCACGCTGCACAAAAGGCCAGCCAGCACTTCCTTGCAAAGGTAACGACTGGGTAGGATGTACTACAGGAGAACCATCGCGGCGATTAAGCACATCTACGGTATCCTGAGCCATACGCCGGTACGTTGTCAATTTCCCGCCGACAATGGTGACAAGTCCGGATGGACTTTGCAATACGGCATGCGTGCGTGAGACTTTCGCGGTAGCACGCCCTGGTCTGCGCGGGCTTACCAGAGGGCGGTAACCTGTGTAGGTGCTGATAATATTCTCCTCGGTAATTTTCACCGTGAGATAGCGATTGAGATATTTCAGCAGATACGCAACATCCTCCTTCGAAGCCGTCGGATGATCAAGATCACCCGTGCCTGTATCTGTCGTCCCGAAAATCGCTCTCGACTCCCACGGAACAATGAAGAGAATACGCTTATCTTCGGTCTCCGGTAAGACAATTGCCGCATCTCCCAGCTTGAGGTCTTCGCGGGATAGCACCAGGTGTACCCCCTTACTTGGTTCTATCCTGACGAGTGGCTCAGTACCAGTGAGCTCCTCCACTTCCTCGGCGAAGATCCCTGTTGCATTCACAATATGCCGGGCATGTACAGTCAGTTGCTGATCGCCAAGTCTATCATGAACATTTACGCCAGTTACCTTACCGTGCTCGTTAATAAAAGAAGTAACCTCGGTATAATTGGTGATCGTAGCTCCAAATTGAGCAGCCGTACGGATGAGAGCCAGAGTGAGGCGAACATCATTGGTCTGACCATCATAATACATGTAGCCATCTTTCAACCCTTCGGGAACCAGGGTCGGAGCCAGCTTCAGTACACCTTTGCGCCTCAAATGACGGTGCAATCTTATATTGCGCCGTCCAGCTAACGCATCATACATCCAGAGCCCAATATCGAGAAGCAATCCCAATCCTATACCTTTGGGTGTGGTAAATGGCATTCCTACAGGATGACGATCACCCTCGTAAATTGGCAGGACAAATCCCAACGGAGAAACCAGAAATGGGGCATTTTGTAAGAGAATACCCCGTTCAACAAGCGCCTCATGCACCAGGGCAAAATCAAAATTCGGCAGGTAACGGATCCCTCCATGCACCAGCTTCGTTGATTTGCTGCTCGTACCACTGGCAAAGTCTATTTTCTCCACGAGGGCGACCCTGTAGCCGCGAGCCGCGGCATCCAGGGCGACTCCCGCGCCTGTAACACCACCGCCGATCACGAGGACATCATACCGTTCGCCGGTCAGATTGGTGAGGTTGTGCCTGCGTTCTGTTGATGATAGTGAATGCATGGTGACCACGAACATACGAACATGCAAAGGGGTTCTTTAGCGACCTTCCGGCAAATTCGTATGTTCGTCCTTTCGTTTGTTCGCGATTGCGCGTACTACTCGGCGGCTGGCTCTCGCACAGCTTCACCCTTTGTTACAGTGTCACCAGACGGCGCTAGCTTTTTCGCCTCCAACACCTTGCCGATGGTGTAATCGTATATGTAGGCGCCAACGACACCTCCTAGTAACGGAGCAACGATGGGGACCCAGAAGTAGTAATTGTCTGCGGAAAAGCTTTGGAAATTGCTAACAAGGGCAATCCACAGGCGCGGACCAAAATCGCGGGCGGGATTGATGGCATATCCGGTATTGAGGCCGAATGAAGAGCCGATCGCCACGATCAATAAACCAATGATCAGCGGGTTGAGGTTTGACTGGACCGGCTGGTTACGCGCATCAACGATGACCAGGATCAGGCCGACAAGCAGGGCAGTCCCTACGAATTCGTCAGCGAAGGCCCCGAACAGTCCAACAAACCCTTTAGGAAAGGTGTAAAAAATCCACCCGTAACCATTCGCAGTAGTTGACTGGGCAATCTGGCCAATTCCCAGATGATTCATCGCCAAAGCATGGACGAGTGCCCCTTGATAAACAAAGTAGAGGATTCCCCCAGCGACAAAAGCTCCCAGCACCTGGGCTAGCCAGTAGGGGAGCACCTTGCCCCAGGGATGCCTGCCGGTTGCAGCCAGCGCTAAAGTTACGGCCGGATTGATATGCGCACCACTAATTGCTCCCGCAACATATATACCGAGCATAACGGCCAGACCCCACCCAAAGACGATAACAATCCACTCGTTCGCAAATGGAGTCGAGGCGTAGTTTGCGCCTATGTTAGCAAAGAGGAAAACGGTCGCTACGCAGCCATCGCCGAAGAGGATCAGGATCATTGTACCGAAAAATTCTCCAATCATTTCACCATAAATGCCCGCGAGTGCAGAAGGTCTGCTTACAGCTTGACTTGCCATGGAAGTTCACTCCATTTCTGTAGTTGAAGGAACCGCGGCGAACACACCAGGTTGCCGCTCCAAATATACCTACAAAGGGTATGCACTACAATTGGGTATGTAGGAGTGCAAAGCCCACTGCTCTTTGTTCTTCACTTCCTTCGTTTCAAGAGCAATGATGTTGATTGCACTCCCACACCGGTCAATATTACGCCTGCTCCCAGTGCATCGAGCGTTCAACAGCGCGCTTCCAATCAGCATAAAGCTTCTCGCGCTGATCCGCGCTCATTTGAGGCTCAAAGGTGCGATCAATGGCCCAATGCTCAGCTACTTCCTCCTGGCTGCTCCAAAAGCCAGTCGCCAGGCCAGCAAGGTAGGCAGCTCCCAGGGCGGTCGTCTCAGCAACCTTTGGCCGCTGCACCGGCACGCCGAGAATATCAGCCTGGGCTTGCATGAGCAGGTTATTGACTACTGCTCCACCATCGACGCGCAGAGTCGTCATATGAACGCCGCTATCAGCAGTCATCGCCTCCTGTACATCGCGGGTCTGATAGCACATAGATTCAAGCGTGGCTCGAGCAATATTGCCGGCATTTGAACCTCGCGTCATACCAACGATGGTGCCGCGAGCATAGGAATCCCAGTAGGGAGCGCCCAGGCCGACAAAGGCAGGTACGAAGTAGACGCCGCCGTTATCAGGAACCGAACTTGCCAATGTCTCAACTTCATTACTGGTTTTGATGACACCGAGGCTGTCACGCAACCACTGGACTGCCGCGCCAGTGATGAAGATGCTGCCTTCCAGGCAATAGATGGTTTGTCCGCCTATACCCCAGCCGATGGTAGTCAGGAGACCATTTTGCGAAGGAACGCCTCTGGTACCTGTGTTCATGAGCATAAAATTGCCCGTGCCGAAGGTGTTCTTAGACATACCTACTTCATAACATGCCTGTCCAAAAGTAGCAGCTTGCTGGTCTCCTGCGTCGCCAGCCATTTTAATGGTCCCACCGAAGAACTCCGGGTCGGTCTCTCCGAACACCCCGCTGGACGGCATTACAGTGGGGAGCATGGCACGAGGCACCCCCAATTCGTCGAGGATCACATCATCCCAGTCACCCTGATAGATGTTGTACATGAGGGTGCGCGAGGCATTGGAGGGATCCGTTGCATGGACACGCCCTCTAGAGAGACGCCACATCAGGAAGGTATCAACGTTTCCGAACAGCACATCGCCGCTTGCTGCCTTTTCACGTACACCCGGGACATTATCAAGTATCCACTTCACCTTGGTACCTGAGAAATAGGCATCAGTCACCAAACCTGTGCGTTCGCGAATTTCTTTGTCGAATCCTTTTGCCTTCAAGGCATCGCAAATAGGAACTGTTAGACGACTCTGCCAGACGATAGCGTTGAATACTGGTTTCCCCGTGGCCTTTTCCCAGACAATCGCCGTTTCACGTTGATTCGTGATGCCTATGGCAGCAATATCGGAGACCGAGGCCCCAGCTTTTTTCATAGCCTCCTGTGCCACTGCGAGTTGGCTCGACCAGATCGCTTCCGGATCATGTTCGACCAATCCTGGAGATGGATAAATTTGTGGAAACTCTTGCTGTGCCGAACTCACAATCGCGCCCTCATGATCGAAGACGATCGCGCGCGAACTGGTAGTGCCCTGATCAAGGGCAAGCACATACTTCGCCATGGTTAACCTTCTTTCTTTTGAGTACAATAACTCTGCGCCCATACAAAACGACAACGTATCGACTTGGCGTAGGCATCCATGCCTGACTTGCAACGAAACATAGAAAAATATCTCTACACAGACAACGCCGGCTGTGAAAGGAGAAACAACACAGAAGGTTATTTGCTAGTAATCTTCTTTCACATGCATATGCATGTCACCTGTCATAACCAGAGTTCAGGCCGACTGACTGCAACACCTATAGCGCCGGATTGCAGCACAGACTGTACCTGTTCAGGCGTATGAATCAGGCCAGAGGCAATAAAAGGTAATGGAAACAGTTCTTTATTTTGTGCAGTAATATAAGGAGTAACTAAACCGGGAGAAATATCGAGCACATCAACGCAATGGGTATCCACCGATTCTAAAGCCATCTCCAAACCTGTCGAGTCCACTGCAAAGATGCGCTGGATGGTCTCTAACCCGAAATTTTTGCCCTGGGACAGAATGCGAGGATGGTTAGAAATAATGCCGCTCACTTGCAAATATTCAGCGAGATAGCGCAAGCCAGCAGCATCGGCGTGAATACCGTCAATATGATCAATATTGACATACACTGAAAGCGAACGCTTTTGGGCCTCGCTAAGTATTGTTGTGAAATCGAATAGATTACAGTGTCTTAATAAGACGGAGTTGACATGTTTGGAGTCAAAAACCTGTGTGAATTGCACACGGCTCTCTACAATGGGTATGATCTTGCACTGCAACGAAATACTGAGCAGTGACCTCCTGGACTGGATAATCATGCTGCACCTCTGGCTCTAGGAGTAAAAAAACAACAAAGCCCTAAGCCTCATAAACAGGTTGGCTCAGGACTTATCATTTCACTGTCCTTAAACGCCTATGCAGTTGTCCATACAGGTCTCTGGTAACTTTGCAGCGCTACCTTCGCTCTCTCACTCAAGAAGTACGCTGTAGATATCTTACCAGGTACCGCAGTCGCTAACTATACATTAGTGTTGAGTTAGCATATAATGATAATACTCGACTGAACGGCTAATTGTCAAGTACTGTCAGCTTAGTTAGCATTAGCCAGGCGGCATGGAGCTTATCCCGCGGTGGAAGAAAATGATCAAACAAGAGTTTTTACGTTTAGCTCACCAGTATCCAGTGGCAGCAGCAATGAAATCAGATGGAGATATGCAGGTTGCTTTAGAATCCGATGCGCTGCTGCTGTTTTTGCTCAAAGGAGATGCCTTCCAGATGGCCCCTTTCGTAATACAGGCCCATCAACGTGGGAAAGGAGTCGTCGTACATGTCGACCTGGTGAGCGGAGTTGGCAAAGATCGTGCCGGCATTCAATATCTGCGCCAAATGGGAGTTGATGCGATCATAACAAGCCGCTCCCAGCTTGTCTCAGCCGCGAGAGCAGAGGGATTGACCACGATCCAACGCCTCCTTTTGTTGGACGATTCAGCCCTGGATACCGGTGTAAGAACGATTGCGCGCGCCGCTCCAGATATCGTAGAGATTCTCCCTGGCATCATCTTTCCAGAGATAGCCCAAACGCTACAACGATTGTTGTCTGGCCCTTTTATCGCTGGTGGCTTTATTCGTACGGCTGCTGACGTAGCACGAGTTCAGGCCGCTGGATGTATTCTGAGTAGTAGTAGCACATACTCACTTTGGCAGCGCAGTTTTAGAGAATAAGGAGTGATACTCGAATGCAAAACGTTCCAAATATACTTAGCTTGAGCCGTATTTTGGCAACAGTCGTCATATTCGTGCTGGTGTTGATAGATACTCCCCTGGCGTTTCTTGTCGCAACAGTACTTTTTGTCCTTGGCTCTGGAACGGATTTTCTTGATGGCTATCTAGCGCGTCGCTACAAGTTGGTTTCACCGTTAGGTGTTTTCTTAGACCTGACAGCCGACAAAGTTTTTGTCTCGGTCATTCTGATTGCTTTGGTCCAGGTTGGTCTTGTGCCTGCATGGATCGTAGCAGTTATTATAGCTCGTGAGTTTCTAGTGACTGGTTTGCGTTCAATGGCATCTGCAAAAGGGAAGGTGATCCCCGCAGGCAAATGGGGCAAACAGAAAACACTGATAACCATGGTCGCTATGAGTGCCTTATTGCTAGCAAAAGGCCTCGGAGCGCATCAACTCTCTCTCTTCCCACCGATGTTGAACTTTAACAGCGCGACTGTGAATTTCCCCGATATCTTGCTGCTACTTGCCGATGTTGGCCTGGTTCTTGCGGCACTATGGACGGTGCTTTCGGGGGCGGAATATATGATTAGCGCCCTGCCCATTTTCCAGAAGGAACGGGAGGCCAATCCATTACAGGCGTAACGAACAGCAATAACGCGGAAACGACACGGCACAATCTTCAAGTGATGCCTCATTGCCGGCGCTGTGTCGTTTCCGCGTTATTGCTATCTATGATACAGCTATTACGCCTGCGCTTTCGAAGAAGGGTTAGTGGGAGAGGCAGGGTTCTCTTCAACCTGAACCTTCTGTCCAATCTTCCGTTCAGTTCCTGAAAGCAGGCGACCAATGTTATCATAATGAAAAATAATTACCAATGCCGGGGCAATTACCAAAAAGAGTAAATCCGGGAATGTCACGTGTATAAAAAACGATGGGTCGACCAGGTCTACGAAGAAAAAAATCAGGCCAGAGACAATGGTAGCAAGGCTTCCAAGTACAGAACCCAGGGAGACGAAGCGCGAGGTTGCAATAGTGACAAGAGTAACAACGAGAGAAATCAGGAAAATGAAGGGAGAAATAACTAGCAGTGCTCCTGCGCCGGTAAGGACGCCACGACCGCCTTTGAAGCCAATAAAAATAGGGAAACAATGTCCCAGTAATGCAGCCACACCAGCGATAGCTGGCCCCCAACCATTGACGTTCAGAAATGGGACGAGCAAAGCGAGTAACGTAGGTGCCACGCCCTTTGAAAGATCAAAGAGAAATACTACTGCTGCAGGTCCTCTACCGAGCGTGCGTAGAACATTTGTTGCACCTATTTTATGACTACCATAGTCACGTATATCAAAAGCTCTACCGCGGAGCAATTTCCCCATCCAATACCCGGCAGGAATTGAGCCCCAAAGGTAGGCGATAACCGCCACAAGGAAAAGCTGGCCTAAAATAATAGGCATGGTAGCCTCCTAATTCGTTGAAGCTTAGTTATGCTAAAACCGCTTTCCCACCTATTATAGTTAGATTTCAACAAAAAAGCTAGCGCGAAAGGGTCATTCACAAGAGCCAGTTTGTGCCACCCCGCCAGATGATGTTGTCAATAAAATGTACTTTTCCAATATGCGCGGCAATCATGAGCATTGTTCCAGGTACTATTGTATCTACAGAGCTCAAGGTATCTGAGTGACAAACTTTCACGTAGTCCAGGTTTACCAGGGGTTCGGTCACCACCAGGTCCATCATCGCTTTCCCAATTTCAGCGCAGTTGCGCACATTCCTGTCAACGAGCGCTTTTCCAGCAAGCAGCGCACGATATAGAACACTCGCTGCCTGGCGTTCAGGTTGCGTCAAAAAGTGATTACGACTTCCCAGAGCCAGTCCGTCGCTCTCACGAACCGTTGGTAAAATTCGGAGGCCCACATCTATGTTCAAATCGCGTACAACCTGACGAACAATAGCCATCTGCTGGGCGTTTTTCCGCCCGAAGTAGGCTATGTCCGGTCGCACAAGTTGAAAGAGCTTGGTAATGATCGTGGCAACCCCACGAGCATATATCCGACTACCAGTACCTTTCGCTGGCTGTACTGCCCATAGAGGGCTCGTGGGCATGACAAAGGTAGAAAATCCAGCGGGATATATATCCTCTGTGCGCGGGATGAAGACGACATCGATGTTGGTGGTACTTAACAGTTGCAGGTCCCTTGACAGATCCCGCGGATAGCGTAACAGGTCATCGCTCTCTTCAAACTGTAGAGGATTCACAAAAATACTGGCAACGCTAATTTCACATTCTTGATGAGCTGCTTGCACAAGCGATATATGTCCCTGATGAAGAGATCCCATCGTAGGAACAAAACCGACGGATCCTCCTGCAAGCCATCCACGGGCTGTTTCAGTCATCTCGTCGAGATTATGAATGATACGCATATTGCTCCGGGTGATACTGTTCTCGTCTATCTATAGATAAGGAAGAGAGTTTTCGAGACCCCAGTTTCCGAGGCAACCGGAATCAGATTGCTTTACTTATTCTGTTCCCAGCTACGTATACGATAGAGTTGCTAGTTTTCGGTGTACCGTAGTTTGCATAACGTATGGCATCCTCTTCAGTAACCATGCTATACTACAACAGACGAGGAGGAAGACAATGCGTAAAATTGTACAGCGTTTGCTAAAGATAGTCGAACTGATTGGCCTGGGTGCCTTTGTCACCCTTATCGCCGCTCTCATTGTTTCATTACGCCACAGGATAGATACTCCCCAACCATTAGAAAGTATCCTTCCAGGAGAGGCTCACATTTATCGCTCACAGCGGGGTCATATATTTTATAAAACGCTTGGGGATGATAAAGCGCCACCATTAGTACTCCTTCATGCTCCCGCGATCGGTGCATCAGCCTATGAGATGCGCAAAATAATCGAAGCGTTAGCACAACAGTACTATGTGTATGCTCCTGATCTTCTTGGTTTTGGTTTATCAGATCACCCCAATATTAACTACTCGGCAGGGATATATATTGACTTCTGCCATGAATTTCTAACGCAGGTGGTTCAACGACCAGCAACAATTCTCACCAGTGGACTGAGCTGTAACTATGCCGTGATCACGGCAAAACACTTTCCAGGGATCTGCGAGCAATTGATCCTGATCTCACCATTGGCGTTGTTTGCAAATGAACGGGATCGACGACGACAACGAGCAGCACTGTTAGCATTGCCGTTAGTAAGTTTTTTTCTCTACCCAATCATGGCAACCCGCCTGGCACTGCGCTTTGCTTTATCCCGTAACGCGACTCCATCACAAGGCCAGATTTTGGGAGCCGATGTTGACTATCTTTATGCTACCACACATCAATTTGGTGCTGAGCATGCCCTCCTGGCGTTGCTCACAGGGAAGCTATCAGTAGATGCCTCACATGAGTTTGATACATTGGACCAACGCGCGTTAGTTATCTGGGGGGCAAGGGCATTTCATAACGCCCGGTCTATTGCAGGTAAACATTCTCTACCTGAACATGCGGAAATAGCCCTTATTCAGGATGCAGGCCAGTTTCTACATGAAGAATTCCCAGCAATGACCGTGGAAAATATACGCGCATGGAGTGAAGTAGGGAAGATCAGAGAGGAGAAATCAGCCCCTGAAAGCATCGGTGTAGTTGCCAGGAAACCTATAACGGCAACACCAGAGCATGTGGCGGTTGAGAAAAGCGAGGCTGCAGCCCAATCCCAGCAACTTAACTCGGGTAAAACGCAGCTTTCTACAGAAGCCGTCGGTGTAGAGGCCTATTGTGTCAAATGTAAAAAAAAGACTCTCATGCAGAAGGTTGAAGCAGTAACGACGAAGAACGGAGCGCCAGCCCTGAAAGGCACCTGTTCAATTTGTGGCACTGGACAGTTTCGTATGGGTCGCATTTGAATACTTTTTTTGTGAGCTTTTTCACTTGACGCGCGGCCCTTTGCACCGTATAATTCTTTGCATGCATATTGAGATCTGCGTCTCGCTTTCACCCGGCACGCAGGTGATTGTCGCCTCAGTCAATTAAAGCCAGGCAGCAACCAATAACGTCATCTTCTGACTCGCAGAATGCTGTCGAGTGACCCATCCGCTCTCCCATCTGAAGTGCAGAGTCGCTCATCAATGAGCGGGGGAAGAGTTTTCTACTGGTAGCGCAGAGGATGGTGGGTATACATAGAAAAAGACAGATTTCTTTCTAAAACAGGTCAGAAACAGATTGGATGCCTCAACAAGAGGGAGGAGTTTATTAATGAGTATTGGTGGACAGAGTGACGCGAAAACAGAGCGGAAAGTGTATCGCTTGACGCCCGAGGGTTTTGCCAAAAAACAGGAACGGCTGGAATACTTGCGTACAGTCAAACGAAAAGAGGTTGCTGACTATATACATGACGCAAAAGAAGCCGGCGATATTAGCGAAAGCAGCGCCTATGAGGAGGCCAAGCACAACCAGGCCAAAGTTGAAGGTGAGATCAGCGAACTGGAGGCTATCCTCGCGCTCTCAGAGATTATGACACCGGCTATGCATGACACTGAAAACGGCCCTCCAGCGGTTCGTATCGGTATGCAGGTGAACGTTGAGACCGATAATGGTACGACAAGAAACTTCAAGATCGTAGAGACTTTCGAAGCTGACCCGAAAGCTGGCTTGATCTCCGATCAGTCCCCCGTCGGAAAGGCGCTGCTCGGGCATAAAGAAGGCGACGAAGTAAGCGTCTCTACTCCTGGTGGTGTCACTCAGTATACTATCATTTCTATTAAGCCGATGTTTTAGCGCATAGTAAGCATAAGAGGCAAAGATGAGGCACCCAGTGAGTGGTGCTTCATCTTTGCCTCCTTTGTTGCCTGGCAGCGCTTATTGACATTGCCCCCCTTTCATCAGTAATATAGGTGCACGCCGCTTGAGAAAAAATCATCAATCAGGTTCTTCCTGTAGTGTTTGTACAATCAACGGCGAGGAGCACATATAGAATGTTGACTTACGAAGATGTAACGGGGTGTTTCCTCAAGGCGGCAAATAATACCGCTCTCATGACGCATCCCGAATATTGGATAAACTCACGCTCACTCGAACGCGAATTTGCCGCCACCTGCCATGCCGGAAGTTGCGAAGAAGCGGAACATCGCAGTACCTGTACCTTTTCATTTACCTGGGGTGCGTTGGACACCTCCCTCTCGCTCGATGGCCCGGCCGGTGTCTGTGACTTCTTCCATGAACCTGAAGATGATTGTCCACACCTGCATACGCGCGATATCCCGCCGTTAGTAGTTGACCTCTCGTACAGTTTAGTGTTGAACGGAGCAGGTGCATCTATCTCAGAAACGGCCCTCCTCTCACTTGTTCAGTTGCTTAGGCTGCGCGCCAGTGAAAACAGCAGTCGTGCTAACGAGACACGCCCGGGCATCTCTATGACCTTGCACGAAAATCGTCTGCAGCCAGAGGTACTTACACTACAACAGCGGGTAGAGCTTCCCATCTGGCATCCCGATGGTATGCGGAGCCTTCACGATGACCATCATTCTCACACGGAGCGAGGAACACGGCACAGCAGGCGAGCAATAGATGAGGAAATCGAGGAAGACGAGGTAGCCGCCGATAATCCTCGTCCAGAAGACTGGCTACCTCAGGTCATGGCCGATGTCTGCCAGGATATCTTGCAAGTGCTAGAATCCCTTGATGCGGTGCGCTCCCACGGTTCACTGAATATGGACGCCTGAGTACGACGGCACTTTTCTATGAAATGCAACTCCCTACTTGACCATTCGTATGTATGATGATTGAAGCGAAGAACTTGACTACATGTGCTGAGTTTGAAGGAGTTACCTGATATGTCACAACAAAGAATGGATTATGATGAGGGCAGTCATCAACAGCAGGAACACCCTTACGGCAATTACGATACCGGTTATAAAGACCCTTTCATGGGTTCATATGCAGGACAGAAACTTTCGTCCCAACAGGGATTTAGTAGCAGCAGTGTTCCAGCCGGCATGCGGCTGGCCTTGGCCATCGTCTCTGTAGCTGTGCTCATCCCTTTATCCGCCATCATCTTAGGGACGATGGGAAGTGGTATCTTTAGTGGGGGGCTGATCGCTTTAGGCCTGGTCTGTCTCACCATTATGATCGTCAACATCGCCTTCAATGTCAGTTTCAGGCGCTAAGCTCCAGGTACGTGTCATTCTTTGCACAGAGCGGATTTCCCGCGTGTTGCGCAAAATCAGCTCTATCTGTGTTTTCACGAAAATAGCCCTGTCGTTGTCTGCCGGGGTACAATCACTTTGAGCGCCCCGGGAACGATGGTAATGCGGGCGGGAGTATAACCTGATGGATCACCGTCGACCTGAATAGCAACCGGCTTGCGCGTATACACCTCCAACGTCTTGCATCGTTCATAGCTCACCCACTGCTGGCGTTGATCGCGGTGAAATAGAAAATCCCACACTACCATGAGCCGCCCCAACATACTGCGTCTGCGCACCACACATACATCAAGCAGCCCATCGTCACACTTTGCCCGCCACGTATATTTGATTGCACCACCATAGAGTTGTGTATTCCCAACAACAATTTGCAGAGCATTTCTCCTCAACAGCCGCCCGTTGATCGTTAAACGCGTGCGAAAACTCTCATAGCCAAGCCCCAGCCAAGCCCCAACGAGCAGATAACCCAGGACACCCAGCCGCTTGATGGGTTTTTTCTCGACCGCTTGCGCTATTACAGCATCAAGGCCAATACCAACCATCAACAAGAAGTAGCGATCATTCACCTTACCCAGGTCAATACGCCGCGTTTCGCCGTGGAGCAAAACGGCACATGCGCCGGTATTATCCAGTGGAATACTCGTCTCCCTGGCCCACACATTGACAGTACCAAAGGGAAGCACTCCCAGCGCGGTCTCGCTGCCAGCCAATTCCTGGATGATCTCGTTAATCGTACCATCTCCCCCAGCCGCGATGACCACGTTGACTTGCCGTGCTACAGCTTCTCGCGCCTGCTGGCGTGTCTCACTAGCCTCATTCGTCAGTCGAAGTTCAACACTCCATCCCGACCGACGCAGATGTACCAGGGTTTCTTCTACCTGCCGCGCGTAATGGAAGTAGCTTCCCGAAGCTGGATTCACTATTACTACGGCGGAGCAAGAAACTCGTCCAGGAGGAAATGCTTTAATGGAATCATTCTTCGCCATTTGATGTACAGGTTCCCACTTGATGTGCTCGCTATTTCAAAATTAGGAAGGGGATTTTTGGACGTTCTTTTTGTTCTCTCTGTTCTCGACTCGCCGATAACCTATCCAATTAAACCAGTTCAACTATATTAATTGCATATACGCCATCACCTTCAGGATTGTTTCAATTCCATCGGCAAGTCATCGGGAAATCAATCCACCCGCGGCACACGGGCCAGGATGGCCGAGACGACTTCATAGTTACTGGTACCCAGGCGCAGCGCGACTATCTCTGCGGTCAGCGAAGCCTCTCCCTGTCGACCAATCAACACCACCTCATCACCGACCCGCGTCTCAGGGATATGTGAGACATCGATGATACATTGATCCATACAAACACGCCCAAGGATAGGTGCCTCTTGCCCATGAAGCAGTACGCTTCCCCAGTTAGCCGGCGCCCGCCTGAAGCCGTCTGCATAGCCTACCGGCAGGATCGCTACACGCGTAGGCTCCTCCGTCTTATAGGTACAGCCGTAGCTGATATATTCGTCCGACGGGATTACCTTGACCTGTGCCACCTGGGTTTTGAACGAGAGTGCCGGACGAAAGTTCGCCGGGATAGGTACCTCTGCCGAAGGGTCAAGCCCATAGAGTGCTATTCCCGGCCGTACCATATCAAAACGTGCTTCTGGTAGGCTCAACAGGGCCGCACTGTTGGCGGCATGGACAAGCGGCGGACGCAGTCCTTCCTGCTCTAATATACGTAATATTTGCTGAAAACGCGCAAGCTGCAGGCGTGCATACGACTGATCCTGTGTATCGGCCATCGCGAAATGCGTAAAGATGCCTTCCATTTCAAGGCCTGGCAATATCAGTATTTCATGTACAAGAGCCATGACCTCCTCGACCTGTTCTGCTCGTATACCTAATCGCCCCATACCAGTATCAACCTTGACATGTACTTTGACGCTCTGTCCAAGCGCAAGAGCCGCGCGCGAGAGTGCATGAGCCGCCTCTAATGTGTAGAGGGTAATGGTCAGATTTAAACATACGGCCTCGCGCATCTGCCAGGGAGGCACATAGCCAAATACCAGAATGGGTGCATCAATCCCAGCTTCTCGTAATGGCCTTGCCTCGCTTACCGTTGCAACCCCCAACATGCTCACCCCATTGTGCAGCACGGTACGAGCCACTTTGACTGCACCATGTCCGTAGGCATCGGCCTTCAGACTTGCTAAAATGCGTACCTGCGGCCCCACCAGCTTTTTGATCTGCCGCGCATTGTTGCCGATAGCGCTCAAATCGATCTCGACCCACGTGGGGCGGTCCGCACGCATAACCACGATCTGCTTCCAGCCAGGTGTCTGACGCACCAACAATTCTGGCGCTCGCGCAGGTTCAGCCATCAGCATCTCGGTTACTCGCTCCATGCGCGTCTCCTCAGAACCCTTGATAAGCACAATGGCTTTTGTCTGCAAGCCGGTGTACTCAAGGTTCTTCACTGGCAAATCTATAATGGAGCGAGCAGCCCGTGCCGCATCTTCGTGTGTCGAGGTGATTGTAACTCGCTCTGCCGCAAGTCCTGCTTCTCGTGCGGCTTCAGCAATGAAGGCCGCTCGTTCTCCCCGTGTTATCAGATAATCGACACATGCCGCAGCTTTTCGTCCCACGACTCGATGCGCTTCTTCTTCGTAATCACCCAGGCGTAACATGTCACCGAGCACTGCAACACGATTGCATGCCGGGAGTTCCTTCAGCGTTTCCAGCCCAGCGATCATCGAGGCGGGATTGGCATTGTGGGTGTCGTCAAGGAGTGTAGTAAAGTCAGGACCTGGCAAGGGTGACAGTCTCCCAGGAAGTGTATGCACATTGGACAACGCTTGCTGTATCTCTTCAACCTGCAAATCGCACTGTTTCCCGACGTAATATGCGGCAAGCATGCTTGTCACGTAATGCCTGCCTAAGAGACGCGAAGAGAGCGGCACTATGCTCTCTCTGTATGTACCTCCGCTCGCGTCAGCTACGGCGCAGGATAATGTCCATGCAACGTGTATATCACGCACAGCTGAGGGAACAAAGCTTGTGATAGGTGCGACACAGTGCGCTGTTAAAGGGCGAATCAATACATCGTCTCCATTGACAATAGCCAGCCCATCCTCAGGTAGTGAGGTGAGCAATGTACCCAATTCGGCGGCAAGCCGCTCAACCGTGCCAAAATACTGTAGTTGCGTCGGACTGATGTTCGTGAGAACGCCAATCTGTGGATGAGTGATCTGGCAGAGATCCCTGATTTCTCCTGGATGATCGCAGCCCAGCTCCAATACAGCATATTCATGGCGCTCTTCCAGGCGACCAAGCGAGAGAGGGAGCCCGAGCAAATCGTTATAGTTTTGCCAGCTTTTAAAGGTGGCGAAATTACGCGAAAGCACCGTGGCGATGGCCTCTTTCGTTGTCGTTTTACCCGTACTCCCTGTAACGGCGATGACGGTGGGATGCCATCGCCGTAAGATGTAGCGTGCATAATCCTGCAAAGCAATTCGAGTGTCGGCCACTGTGACGGTCGCGACTCCTGAGCGCTCCAGTGCTGTACGAGTCTCTTCAGAGAGAGATGACATGACTCGCGCCTCTAACAGCAAACCTGCCGCCCCTCGACCTACCGCATCAAGCAGGTAATCGTGCCCATCGCCCTGTTCTCCCCGCACCGCTACAAACATCTCTCCAGGAATCAGCTGGCGCGTGTCATGGCAAAAGGTATCGAAGCGATGCTGCTTTCCACGATGAATGAGCGCTCCATTTGTTGCTTGCAAAATGTGTTCGAGGTAAATCATAACTAGCCTTTAGCTCATCTCGCCAAAATATACTGCATAGGGCTGATCTGCTTAATCATTCCCTTCATCTCCATCATCATGAGCGTGGTATCAACAGTATCCAACTTTGTGGAACAAACCTGGATACTGCGTTCGTGCCGCCCCTCTCCATTCAGCTTTCTCAGCGTTCCTTCCACATTCCGAGAAGCTAGTAGATCAGGTGACGTCCTTGAGAGCATGTAGGTTGGAACGTGCCCCTTCGGACCAGCAACTAGCCCCACCACCTTAACGTGTATGCTCGTCTGCATACGGGCCTCGCCTGCTTCAGTGGGGTGTCCCTCCACAGGCTTCTCCCCTGCGACCTGTAGCCGCGGAGGGCGGAATGCGCATCGGGCCCAGAGTACCCCTCAGTCCACCTTCCGAAACTGGTGAAGGAGGGGCCTTGGCTTTGCGCGGCTGCCAATGCCATTCGCGATAAAACGCGCGATGCACATTCACCGAGGCGTTGTGATCGGCATTGGCTTCATAGTGACAGACGGGACAGAAAAACAGCTTTCCCCATTTCTCGACGGTGCGTTTACCACCTCGAAAGGAGAACCTCTCCCCCTTGGCGCCGCATTTGGAGCAATATTGAGAGGTCCCATGGGGATTGACCTCTACCGTGACGATCTGATGGAGGTAGGCTTTGTCTTTGGCGTGCTCATTGATCTTGCCGCGTAATTGGTTCGCCCGTCTGCGGTTCATCCGCCGCGATTTGCTGCCCGGACCGGGTTTGATCTTGCGCAAGCGCTCAAAGAGCAGGATACACCCCGGATACTTGGCGCAGACGTTGGCAATGCGACGCGCCACCTTGTGGGCTGCATCGTTGTTGAGCCGATCGATATGCCGCCAGAGCTGCTGGTTGCTGTGCTCGCCTTTGACTGGCTTGCCTGATTGCCACAGTTTCTTGGCAATGCGCTTGAGATGGCGGTAGCGATGGGCATCCAGGCCGTGATCAGTCACAAACACTGTCTCGATGATCCTGCCATGCTGCCTCACAGTAATCACGGCGAGGTTTTTGACATTTAAGTCGATCGCCACCGTGACCAGGTCAGGGTCTTGCTTGCGCTCCATCACCTTCTTGGCTTCGATTTTCTTCATCTGGGGAAGATGCAGTTCGGCTCCGTGCGCCCGCAAGACCAGCGTGGGACTGAGGCTTCGCCAGTCAGCTTCCCCCAGCCGCTGCACGGTGTAGCGACTGGAGTTGACCGGGTAATGCATCCAGGTCCAGACCTCTCCTGTGTAGACAGCAATCCGCACAAACGCCTCTTTTGTATCAAGCGCCTCCATCTCAAGGGAGATGCACCCCTGGTAGAGCGTGGGGTGATCGGTGGCCGCAGGCCATCCTGGCTTACCCTTCTTGTTGCCGCTTTTTTCCCAGTTAGCCCGATTCGACAGATACGACCGGGCTTTTCCGATAGCATCCTTGATCACCGAGCGACGGTAAGCAGAGGGCATCCCAACAAAGCGCTCGCTGAAGTTCCAGCCGGTCCACGGGTGGGGATGGCTGGCCGTTTCCACAGTGCAGGCTTCCGTCCAGGTGAGCAGTTCATGGGCAGAAATGAGGCGTTCCCGCATCTCCAGGTGTTCTTCGCTGTAGTAGGTGACCCGCTCGGTCAGCTTGTCGGCATACGCGAGAAAAAAATCAATGTAGAAGGCGCGTGCCTGATTGAGCACCTCGCAGGTGGCACCCAGGGCGGCTCGTTTCTCGCTATTGGCTCCTCCCCGGGTGCGGTTCCCCAGGTCAAAAAGCAGCTTGGTGGTCCTGCTGGCCTGTCCCATCGTTTTCTCTTTCCCACACAAACAAATGTTCGCACTTCTCTAAGAGTATATGCAGTGAGAGACGTTTCGTCAAGCTTTTTGGAGCGTCGAGGTAACGGTCATTGTCGGAAGTTCCGATATGCGGATAATCTCATCAATATGGAGAGGATCATGACTGAGTAATGGTAGGAGTGCACCTTCTTCTTCGTTATCCGGCAAGGCCACTTGCATCTCGATATGCTCCGGAATCATGAAGAGGTTGAGCGACATCAGAATATCCTGCACATCGGTTACGAGGTGCGCCCCATCTTGAATGAGCTTGTTCACGCCAACACTTCCCATAGCGTAGATACCATTGGGAACGGCAAACACTTCACGACCATGTTCAAGCGCAAAATTAGCCGTAATCAAAGCCCCGCTTTGTTTAGGTGCCTCAGTGACCAGTATACCCTGAGAGAGGCCTGAGATAATGCGGTTGCGTGCTGGAAAATTCTTGCTGTCCGGTTTGACGCCCAGGGGAAATTCCGTTAGCAGTGCTCCCTGTCCAGATTCCACGATGCGCCTGGCCAGGCCGGTATTTTCTGATGGGTAGATGATATCGAGGCCACTCGCCATGACTGCGATAGTGCGCCCTCCAGCGTCTAAGACCACTGCGGTTTTTTACTCACCGTATCTAACCCATGCTCCCTCGCATACGCCATATCTTGCATGGAGATGTCAAAGTATTCGTCGAGCCTGATGCTGCCTCCCTTCTTCTCTCTTCGTACCCCTAAGTCTTGCGCGCGTTTCTTGATGGCACTATACGACCTATTCGACAACCGGCTCAGAATCTCGCCGCCATCACCCGAAGGCCAAAGCTCGCGGATAATGACGTCCTCTTCTTCTGTCCAGGTCTTGCCATTCGTTATCCGTCGCTCATGCATGGTGTCTTTTTCGCCTATCTTCCACTCGACCTCCATTTCTAACCAGCCTAAGCTCGGGGTACTTACCACTACCCGACGGGTAAATGCGCCCACAACCATTATCCTGTCCTCAAACGGCAATTTACCCCACTTCTGTTGAAGCGCGGGTATCAAATCCCAAATCTTATACAGTGAGGCGTTATCTTCCTCGTCCGGGAGTACTTTTAGCTCCCCTTCAAGTTCTGCTATCTTTCCCTCCAGACCTGCGATCTGTTGGGCATAGTCGATTCTCATCTGTTTCGTTTTCGGTATCTCAGGGTCGGAGAGGATATCCATCAATTCCTGCCGTCTGGCTTGTGCCTGTCTAATGGACTTTCTGACGTTCTTGTTCTGCTCCTCGTGGCTGTCATGCATCAGTTTTTCCCGTTCCCGCCACTCCGCCAACTCGCCGCGCATGCTCCACTGCTGAAGACGTTCAAAGAACTTATCGAGGAATATACGGTCAATATGCGACACCTCCACGGACAGGTATTCTTCGCGGGTCAGTTTTCCATACTTCCTGGCGCGATATACCAAATATCCCTTGCTTGCCATAAAAGCGTAGAACTGGCTGCCGTCCGGTGTCTCGATAACCTTTTTGAGCAGTGCTTCCGCCTGTCCGTTCCGGGCCGTTCCCATCGGCTTGACCCTGTTGCCTGCAAAGTCATGGCTGCTTAACCGTTTGTGGGCGAAGGCAAACAGCTCTTCCGAGACGATGGCGTCATGGTGATGTTCTATCAGGCCGCCGTTGCGGGGAATCCACCAGCCTATGTACACGGGGTTCGTTAATATGCCTCGGAGCCCGTGTTCCGTTGGCGTATACCCCCGCTCGGTCATCGTCCTGCGTCCGGTGAACGCGCCCAGGTTTTTGCTGTGTACTAACGTTCTATCAAACGGCGGATAAAACGGGTGCATGGCCTCAACCTCACGGCATAACGCTGGGAAGTTGCCATCAAGCTCAAAGTATCGCTGGGATAGCCACTGCGTCTTTTCGGCGTGCGGCTCATAGACCCGGAACTTTTTATAGCTCGGGTTGAGCGTATAGGCATCAATGTATTCCCGGTAGTCGATGACGTAACCCGGTTGCATGTCCCGCCCGTCGTACCCGCCTTTATTGCTGGCAGCCTGCAAGCCTCCTCCTAACACTTCTTTCATCCATTTCAGGTGTCTGGCCGCCTCTTCCGCTTCCAGCATGAACACCCGGCGGCAATATTCGTCCTGGAAGTTGAAGTCCATCCGTAAGGTGCTGATCCAAACGCCGTGCTCGTAGCACGCCCGCATCAGTTCGCCGGGGACGATCAGCCATTCATCGCGGGTCAGGCGACTAATATTGACGGCCGCTACCCAGCCGATGCGCTCTCCTTCCAGTAATTCCGTTCCCTCTATTAAGCGCACCGTGCGGCTTAGTCCAACTCTTTTATGGATATCCAGCGTGCCGCTCTTGCCTTCATCGTCCGCGATGATGCCTATGTTTCCGGTGACTCCCCTACCTCTGAAATGTTCCACAAACTCGTTTGTTTGCATCTCAAAGCTATGTAGGTTCCGTTGAATCTGTACCACTGTTGACTGCCTGACATAGATAACACCCGGACGGTCTTTGGGGAAGTCGCGTCCGATGTCGTAGATTTCTTTCTTTTTTACGATGCTGCGGATCGACAGACTTCTTTTTACCATTCATGTATCCCTTTCAAGCTAACGAACAAGCCTTCTATAACCACATACGGATAACCGGCGCCAAAGTTACCGCCGATGCGGATTCGGCTGGTAGCCCTCCCTATAAAAAAGTGGTTCGCCATTGTCGTCCAATGGGGTTTCTTCATCGTGGCGGAAGCGCAGCACCCGCAGGTCCTGCTCGTGCATCCGGCCCCGCAGGAATACGAGCGCGCCCAGGATAAGCACACCAAGCAAGCTCATGCCGACAAGCTGCCGAAAGTCCCAGAGGGCGATAAATAAGAAGCTGTACAACACAGTGATACAAATAGTGGCCAGGCACAGCGCGACCACCAGAAACTTTCGCTCGCCGTCCATCGCTTACCCTCCCATGCGGAAACTGTCACCGGTGTTAAAAAGCACCGTCTGGACGGCCGTGCCCTCGACGCTGACCAGCAAGTCCGGCTTGCCGTCGTGGTTCATGTCCATGACGCCAAGTGTCACGACCGGCTTGCTTGCGCCCGTAAAGCCGCCCAGCGTGTAGGCGTGGAACTGTTGGGGGTTCCTGACCGGCAGCTCCACGACGATAACCGAGCCATTATAATACTCGGCAATGAAGTGGCTGGTGCCGCCGTGGCCGACATCGGCATCCAGTTGCGTCATGCGGCCGTCGCCGTAGTGCCATTGGTCGCTCGCCCAGACGTAGGAGGGCGCGATGATGTGCTGGAATATGAGCAGGGTTCCCACCACGATAAACATGCCGATGCCCACGGGCAGGAGTGACCGGCGTTTGCGCGGTCGTTTCGGCGCAGGCACGGTTTCAGTCTGGCGTTGGGTCGGCGGCGCGTAGACACGGCTGGCCCGTGGTACGGGTTGCGGCGGGTAGTACTCTTCGGTCTCTTCTTCGTAGTCGGCAGACATGCATGCTGCTCCTCTCTCTAGATACTTGTGGATACACGGTTTTTACTAGTATAAAACATATATCTCTAGTTTGCAAGGGATACTCAGGTTATACGAAGATGCGCGAACAGATTGACGAGGCTTCTAGGCGCGGCTTATAATGCGCAAAAACAGAGGTGCACCATTGCCGAAAGAGAAGGAGTGGCTGACAGTAGAAAACGTTTATGAGGAACTTGGCCGCACCGTACCACTCGATACTATCCGCTCGTGGATACGCACGAAGCGGCTACCGGCCTATAAGCCGGGAAAAGCCTATTTAATCAGACGCGAAGATCTAGAAAAGTTCTTGAGGGATTCGCGCACTAGGCCGGATGACCAACCATAGTAGTGAGGGTGTATGATGGCCTCAAAGTTTGAGACATGGCGGCAGAAAGTAAAGCGGCATGGGGTAGCTATTGGAGTTGTTGGAACTGGACTCGTGGTTGTCATTGCATTGATTAGCTTTGGGTACCGGCTCGACTGGACTGGCTTCAATGGAAATACCAAATCGGGCAAAACGCTGTGGGACTGGCTGCAATTACTCATTATTCCAACGGTGCTCGCTATTGGTGGATTCTGGCTCAATCAAATCCAAAAGAGCAGAGAACAAAAGACTGCGCAGGAGCAAGCAAAGCTTGAGCGTGAGCTTATACATGACAACCAACAAGAAATCTTATTGCAAGCATATATTGACAAAGTGTCGGAACTCCTCCTTGAGAAAAACTTACGTAAGTCAGAATTGGGTGCTGAAGTACGGAATATAGCACGGGCACGGACATTAACAGTGCTGCCTCGATTGGACGCAGAGCGTAAAAAAAGTGTCCTTCAGTTCTTGTACGAGTCTGGCCTTATATACAAAGACAAAAGTATCGTTGATTTGAGTGGAGCTGATCTGACGAAAAGCAACTTTTGGGGGACGAAGTTGGGCAGAGTGAACCTGAGTGGAGCGAACCTGAGCGGGGCCGCCCTAGCGTGTATCGACCTGAGTGGAGCTGACCTACGAGGTGCTGATCTTAGTCAAGCCGATCTCTTCGATGCCGACCTCAGCCAAGCTGAACTCATGGAAGCTAAGCTCCTGACGACCGACCTGCATTATGCCGACCTCAGCGGGGCCAACCTAAGTGGAGCCAACCTAAGTGGAGCCAACTTAAATGGAGCTCATCTAAATGGGGCCAACCTCAGGAGAGCTAGCTTGAGCATAGTTCAGTCCATTACCACGGGTAAAAAAGGAGTTATTATCATCCATACCGACCTGAGTGGAGCCAACCTGACGGGAGCCGACCTGAGTGGAGCTAAGCTGAGTGGAGCCAGCCTGGATGGTGCCGACCTGAAAGATGCAATTGGCATTACTATTGAAGAACTCGAGAAGCAAGCCAAATCACTTCAAGGCGCAACCATGCCTGATGGGTCAATACATTCTTAGCGGCTTTCTTTCGCCTGCTTGCATAGAGCCACTTTTATGCTTCCTGTCCAACAATTGTATGCAAAGCAGCCAAATTTTCACGTGAACTTTGCGGCTGGCCATCGTCTGAGTACAAAAAGTGAACAGTGCCGAATACAATTATCGTATCTTGACGACCTCTGTTGGATACACTACGATTTAGGCAGTGAAAGCCGCAGCTCTCACCAAAAACAAAAAACGGTTCTAGGACCAATCGGCTGCTTCCCGTAGGCAGTCGATTTTCTATTGGGCTTATCAAACTGACCCCGCTATACTACGTACAAATGGTTGAACTGACATTCTGTAGCGCCAAAGGTTGTAAGGATTTCGTTTGGTGCCGTGATCTCTGCTTCAGGCATTTCATGCAGCTCAAACAAAGCGATGGCTTTATGCCTCAGTTCATTACAAAGGCCAACGAGTGCTCGGACGATGGCTGCGCCAACAAGAAAGTAGGCAAAGGGCTATGCTGGAAACATTACCGTAGGCAGCTCAGGAGCTACTATAAACGCGCTACCTATGCCTGCCTGATATTCCATTCATTTCCGTATTGGTTAGCCTACCTGCAAGATCACCCGATACCTGAGCTGAACTTTGACGATCTGGAGAAGCCCAAGAAGCCACGCCGGATTCCCGTGCCGCCCTATCCGAATGCCAAACCATGCAGTATACCTGGCTGCGATGATTACGCGCGGTGCCGGGGGATATGCAACCGGCACTACCAATACATGCAGTATCACGGAACGCTGCCGCCAAAAGCTGTGAAGCCTGCCGATTGCGCTGTTGACGGCTGCCAGGGTAAGCGCCGCACCAAAGGCTTGTGTGAGAAGCACTACACACGGTTCAAAAGATACGGTACGACTGATATTAATAAAATAGACGGCCGCAGCGCTAAGGGGCAGCACGGTATGACCAGTAGCCGCGAGTATCGGTCGTGGGCCTCAATGATACAGCGCTGTTATAATCCGAAGTCCAAAGCATACAAGAACTACGGCGGAAGGGGGATTACTGTATGCGAACGGTGGCGTAGCTTTGCCAACTTCTATATTGACATGGGGCCAAGGCCGCAAGGCACGAGCATCCATCGCCACGAGGTAAATGGCAATTATGAGCCAGGTAATTGTAAATGGGCCACTACCCATGAGCAAGCTTTGCGGAAGCGCCTGCCAAGTAACAACAAATCGGGTTATCGTGGCGTACACTTCGACCGGGACGCGTGGGTGGCTGCGATAGGCTTTGAGAATGAAACGATCTACCTTGGCCGCTATAAGACCAAAGAGGAAGCCGCCCGGACGTATAACCAGGCGGCAATTGTTCACTTTGGGGCAGAGGCAATGCTGAATCCGGTTTGAAAGCGGCAGCTCTTTATGTGTCGAAGCGAGTATCAGTGTGTAACTACCGGCTGCGGTTAATCCACGTGTTCCAGAGCAACGCTAATGTGCATAATATGGTGACGATAAAGACAAACCGTTCGATGCTAAATATGTCGGTCACGATGTTCGCTTTCCATCGGCATACGCGTCACCGAGCATCGCACCTTGCCATAGCTTTCGTCCCAGTAAGTTTTAGCTAAGTGATTGGGGCATATTGAGCCCCAGATGATCTTAAATTTCGTGAGCCAACTCATGATCCCTACTATAGCAGAGCGTCATATTCTACCTAAGAAGTGCCGGTGTTTATAGGCCGCTTGAGCCATATGCTATCCTGTGAATACCTCCCGTTGCCGTGGCTGAATCCATCTCGCTGCCATGCCTCCCATCCTTCTCGTCCGAGACGGTTCAGCACGTTCAAGATGTCACCCTCTGAGTCTTCAATGTTTTGTCTTCCAGTAGAGCCTCGTAAACTGAACGACGCCTTCCATATTGACTCTCTTCCTAAATAGTCTTTTGGCTCCAGGTTGTACTCAGCTACAAGTAGCGCATATTCCCATTTCATAATTATCACCTCACGTATAAATGGGTTTCGTACATACGAACGTACGAAAAGGTGTTTTCTTAACGCTATAACTCGATTATTTTTTGCCGACTGCTTGTCTACCCGCTCACCTTCCACACCCGCAAACCGTCGCCATAAAAACGAACGGATATATTCAGGTCGTGGCGCTTGGCCGCTTTGTACAAGGCATTATACATTGCGCGTTGCCGTTTCTTGTCTGGTTCCGGGTAAAAGATGTTATCGTCAGCGCCTAAGTCCGGCAAGCGCGCCAGCAGATCGGCTGCCAGCGAATTGCGTGGCGCGCGGAGCGGCATGGCATTGCCGTGTTCTATAGCAGATCGTTCCATTGGTTGACCTCCTGAGTCTGATCGTCTTCTGATCGGTAGCAACATATTGTCATTATAGCAATACATAGCAGTATGGCACTATGTAGATACAAGAAAAGAGGGCTGTCACCCTCTTGCTCTTGTTGGCCTCACCCATATCTAGCGGTAGTGCAGCACTACGAACAGCGCCAGGCAGATAGGGTAGCCGGCTGCCAGCATGAAGACGCGATGCCGGAAGGCGAGGTAGCCGCAGATTTGCAGCGTGCTCATCCTGCCGATAGTCCGGTTCTCGCGCAGCTCGGTGCGCAAAGCTCCTTTGGCTTGGCTTTGCATGTTCGGTCGTACTCCGCTCATGGTGGCTGTTTGGGTTGTCATATCTTTTCGCTTTCTCTCCGATAACCGGAGCTTTTATGTTAGTGAGGGGATTGAACTGCGTGGTGCCGTTCAACCTTATGTACATAGTAGTGCAATATATGGCAACATGTCAATACACTATTTATGAAATCTTACTCCTTCGTCACTTCCCGAAAGCCGAGTTTGCTAATATCTTTGCCTTTAATGCCGTGTAACGCAATATAATGGCGCTGAACTAAGTATTTACGGCCATTGGCATCGACGGTAATATACTCTCCGAAGCGTTCAACGATGTGGCGCATTTGAGCTTCCAATTCCTTATCTTGATAATGTAGCGGCCGTCCGCACCAGCAGTCCATACGCGCCTCCAATCGGTTAGGTTCGTGGCGGGTGCCCGCACGATGGGGCTGTTACCAGGCCACTAGCTCCATAGTAGTGCAACACGTACATAAGCGTCAATAGCAGTGCAAGACGTACATACACGTTGACTGGACAGATATGATATTCTGAAGCCAACGAACAATCTCTTTCCGCGCGGTTCAATGATGGCGCTTGGGAGGCTTTGCTTATGTGCTGGCTCAAAAGAGATATGTGGAGAGTGGGTATCGCTCTTGCAGGTATGCTGCTTCTCTTGGTACTTATGGTGTGGGTTCCTGTGTCGGTTGGTGCATATCAAGGAGCGTCGGGACTGGCTACACCGATAATGGGAACAGCAACGCCAACAGTAGATGCGACTGTGACCGCGTTGAGTAAAGAGAAGCTGAAGCAAGAAGTCAAACAACTTCAGGAACAGAATGATGCGACAGTAATTGCATCGAACAAAGAGAAGCTTCAGCATGGGAACGACTGGTTGTGGAATTATGGGGCAACGATTCTCTCAATACTTTTCTTGGTCGGTGGTGCCCTCATTGGTTTCGGGCAATGGCTCGTGAATCGAAACGATATACGCACCAAAGAGTCGAATGACCGCAAAGATGCACAGGATAAAGACCTGAAGGCTCAGACAGAAGAGCGCTTCAAGACGGCGGTTACTGCATTGGGAGACGAAAACGAAGCCACCCAGGTCGGGGGTGCCATTCTCCTTCGGTCCTTTCTTAACAAAGGTGATGAGAAGATCTATAGTCGATATTATACCCAGATTTTTGACCTTGCGGTTGCTTACTTATGTCTGCCAACAACTTCTCGGTCATCAGAAGATCCAGACGGGTTACCTCCTGCACCAGAAGAGCCTAACACTCCTCTGCCGATCACCCCACTCAGACAAGCACTGATTACCGTTTTCAAGGAAGCTTTTCCACTTGCCCGAAACCAGAATAAAGGAAAACTTCAGTCTCTAAGTGCGACAGGTAGCCAACAAGATCGAACTATCGCTTACCTCAGTCAGGCTCAGTTCTTCGATGCAGGTCGCGTCCAATTAGACAATGCTTTCCTCATGAGTGCTGACCTGGAGCAGGTGTGGATGCCTCGTGCGTCCCTGCGAGGAGCCGACCTCAGGTGGGCCAATCTCACCGTTGCTAATCTCGGCGGAGCTAATCTCAGCAGGGCTAATCTCGCGGAGGCCAGTCTCAGAAACGCCAGTCTTATTGCGGCCAATCTTGGACATACCTATCTCCGAAGGGCCAATCTTGGACGCGCCTATCTCCGAGGGGCTGATCTCAGTGGTGCTAATCTCACCGAGGCTGACCTCACCGAGGTTCTCTTTGGAAATACTCTATTATTGCAAGGCACCGACTTACGCGGAGTCAAAGGGCTGACCAAAAAGCAGTTAGAAGCCTGTAAAGCAAAAGGTGCCATCATTGATGAAGACACGACGACTGATTCATCCCAGTCAGCCACTGCAACTCCCGCGCCATCACAAAGCAGACCCGACCCAACATCAGCAGCTCCACCGGCTCAAGTGAACACACCACCTCCTAGTACAGACGGGAGCGGTTGCTAGCAAGCCACCTGGCTGGCAGTGCTGAATATCATGATTATTCCGTAGGCCATTCCGTAGGCCATTCCGTAGGCGTGAAGGCTCATGGTTTGGCCTACGCTTTGGCCTATGGTTTTACGGGGGTAGTATAGGCGGTACGAACAGGGCGGTTCCGTCCGGGACTATCCCATGTTTTATGGCATCTATTTCAGGGCCGAGACGGCCAGGCTTGACAGGGCCTGACGGCCGCATAAAAATAGCCAGTATCCGGCTGCCTACGGACCATCAGCCATTTTTGTGTCTAGGCAGCCGGTTTACTTTTCTGCGCATACTATCCCCAGCACATGCATAAATGATGTAAAAGTAACTCTTTATTAAATTCGATCTATGCTATACTGATGGTTGAAGCATCTTTGATATTAGACGTACAAACCTGCTTCCACAGAAAAGTAACTGCCAGGGGTTGACGCCAGCAGGTTTGTTTGCTACGCTTATAAGGTCTAATACCAAAGGTAGCAATAAATCTCTTAACGGAAGATGGCCCCAACGCAAGAAGGGGTCATTTTTTATGACTAAAAGGCTCGACGAAGCCGCGCAACCATCAACCGATGAGCTGCGTAGTTTCGACATAGGCTTGCGCGACGGCATGCTCGACCCGAAGCATGTGCGCAATATGGGTTCGGCGGTATGGCTGTATATCTGGCTCATCCGCAAGATGACGCGGATCGACGAGGCGCAGCGGCTAGGGTACGTGCTTGGCGGCAAGCCGATAGTGTACGAAGAGATTGAGGCCAGTCTCGGCATTGCATGGCGTACCTACCGGCGTTACCTCTATCAGCTGCGCCAGCATGGGTACATCGTTACAACCCGTGCGCCGCATGGCTATATCATTGCGGTGACAAAGGCAAAAAAGAGCTTTTTTGTCGGCAAAAAGGGATATGACAAAAATGTCCCATCACTGCCGAGTGATAGGCCAGAAATGTCCTATGAGGAGCAGAGTGATAGGACAAAAATGGCCACGGGATGGGACAAAAATGTCCCATCTATATATAGAGAGGGTAATGAGAATAAACACATATGCACAGATTTTTTTGAGAAGCTGAAAAACATCATCCAGCCAAAGGCCAAATACTCGGAGGCTTACGGCAAGCTGGTCAAGAAGGCGCTGAAGACGTATAGCGAAGATGAGTTAGTTGTCTCCGCTACTTTTTTTGTTGGCCAGTTCAATGGTGGCAGCGAGTGGCACAGTCGGCAGGAGAATAAGAACCTCTGCTCGATGGCGCAGTTCTTAGGCAATACCTCTGACCGCATCCCCCGGTATCAGATTTGCTTCGAGAAGGCACAGGATGCCTCAGCCCCGACAAACCGGATTACCATTGTCAGCGATGAAGAGATTGAGGCCAAGCGCCAGGAGCAAACCGCTGCAATGCACGCCCGGCGCGATAAGATGCTGGCGCTGCGCGCACTAGGAGGTCTGGCATGAGTGCGCCACGGGAGATGACTGAAGCGCGCAAGCTGCAACTGTCCAGGGCGATGAGCGTGTACGAGCTGTACGAACGGACAATGGCCCGTGCTGCTGACTGGGGCAGGACTGACCGCTACCCGACCGCATGGGCTCAGTTCGATAAATACCTCTACGGCGGCTTCGGACGGAAGACCGGCGGTGATCTCGTAGTGATCGCCGGCGAGACCAAGATCGGTAAGTCCACGTTTGCTGCGAATATCGCTATGCGCATCGCACAGTCCGGCGAGCAGGTTGAGTACATACCGCTTGAGAACGACTACGAAGACACCTGCACCATGCTGGCCAAAGCTGGCGGCGAGAAGAACCTGCTGAACTACAAGGACCTGCTGTACCTGCCCGACGAAGAGCTGATAAACGGCGACGAAGCCTGGAACGCCGAGGATTTAATTCTGCACATGGAGCATATGGTCGAAGCGTGGCACATCAAAGTGTTCGTCTTGGATCACCTCAACTACATGTTTGAGAACGAGGAACAGGTGAAGGATGAGCTGCATCGGGTACGCGTCATCATGCGCAAGCTGCGCCAGTTCTGCAAACGACACCAGGCCGTGGTACTGGCTATCAGTCACATGAACAAAGGCGAGAGCAAGACGCAAGCCAAGGTCGACAAACCGAACCTGAACCGCATCTATGGCAGCCAGGCGATTGCCGGTACGTCCACGAAAGTCATACTCGTCACGCAAGGCGAGTCGTGTATCGGCCGCGACGGCAAACAGCGTCGCATGGTGGAAGTCAAACTGGAACGCTCCAGCTATACGCCGAACCAGAGCGACTGGTTTGCGTTTGACGCCACTGATACCCAGTGGCTGGAGGAAGGGGTGAAGCTGATATGAGCTTTGAAGATAAATACGCCAACCTGAGCGCTGTTGAAATCTGCGAGCGCATCGGGCAGCCTTACAAGCGATTGCAAAAATACTGCATCACGGCCTGCTACAACACCGGAGCCCATAAGCACGGCGATAGAAAACCAAGCCTTACCGTCTATGGCGGAGACGATGGCTACTACTGCTACGCATGCGAGGAGTCAGGGACAAATTCGTGGTTACTTAAACAATTTGGGGTACGAGAGGAAAACTATATGCCAACGATAATCAACCGAGTTTATCAACCGGAAGCGCCGAAGAATATCAGCACTGACGAATATTGCGCACGCCTGATGGCGGTGTACGAAAGTTTGCCGCCCTTGCCGGAAGCTGCCAAAGAGCACTTAGCCAAAAAAGGCTTTGAGCCGGAGCTGTTCGAGGAAATGCCGGGGATGCCAGAGCATAGCGGTTGGAAGTGGCACACGAACCAAGTACGCAACTGGGGTGAGGGCATATTCATTCCGTACATGTTCGAGGGGAAGATGGTGACGGCTCGGCTGCGCTGGCTGAATGGCGAGAAGCGGTCGATGCCTGGCAATACGCTGTGGCCATACAACCTCGATGCCGTGATGCGCAACAAGCGGGTGTTTATCACGGAAGGCGAAACCGATTGCTTGACAGTCAACTTCGTGCAGCAAGACGTGCCGGCCGTCGGCATTCCAGGCGCAACTGCTGGACCTGCCATCGCCCGTTTGATTGAGCAAGCCGCTTGCTACGATACGCGGCTGATCGTGTTACCCGACAACGACGAGCCGGGTAGGGCGTTTGCAAAGCGCGTACAACTTGCCGCCTTTGAAGCGAGGGTAGCTTGCGAGGTAGGCGTCGTGCCGTTTGGCAAAGATGTCAACGAGTGGTATCAGCAAACCTCACCGGAACAGCTACAGGCATTCTTTGATCGTTATGCCATCAAGGAGCCGGTGCGTGTCACGGATAGGTTAGCGGCCGTCCGTGATGTCTTTGGCAATATCGAGGATGTGACGAACGACCCTGCTTACCAAGACGCATTAACCCTATTTGCATAAGGAGACAACCATGAACGAATACACCGTCAGAGTCAAAGATAAACAGCAGGGCATAATTCACAAGGCAAGCCAGATGGCCAAGAATCAGAAGACAGCGAACAAGCTGTTTATACGCTATTTGCAACGGGCCTTTCGGCATCGTAACTTCGAGGTGCTGTAATGGCAAAGAGTCAGATTCGGATTCATCGGGAGTTTCTGGAAGCACTGGCGCGCCGGGAAAACTACCTGCGCGAGCGGATCGTACAACACGGCGGTACGCCGCTTACCTATGACGTGCACGAGGCAAATGCCTTACGCCGGGCTATCAAGGTGCTGGGCGAGCTGCTAGACTTGCAGGAAGCAAGGGAAAGCCGGCACGACATGTCGGCAATAAGGTAGAATAGCGCTATGACTAAAAAACAACTATCGCCAGGAGCAGCCGTGTGGTACGTGCTGCTCAACATTGTCACATTGGGCGCGCCATACTTCTTGAAAATTATTATCGTGAAAGCGATTATAGACAGCCAGGATTAACTATGGACTATGACGAGGCTATCAATGACATCGTGGTGTTTCTTAAGCAGGATAAACGAGTCACCCAGCCGTGGCGGAACTATGCGATAAAACACTTCCAGGAGGGCATTGCCAGTGTGCGGATGGGTCTGACGACGACGAACCGGCAACCGCCTGCCGACGCGCCCGTGTTTCCGCGCCCCCGCCCGCTAGGGTGCATTTGCGCCGATGATATGCCGCCGCGCAAGGATTGTCCGGTGCACGGCAAGGCATGATATGATGAGATACAAATGCAACCAGACGCAACATCCAAAAAACCCCCTGCACCCGTTGTACATCGTCAGAACGTTGCATACGACGAGTACATCACCTGGCGTGCAATTGGCGGCATGACAGTATCGGAAACCGGCGCAGTCGGTTCCATTACTCTGAATGAGTTTTGCCAGCGCTTTAACGTTGATCGGGCTACAACATGGCGCTGGTCGAAAGAGCCAGGAATTGAAGACAAGATCAAGAAACGTCTCGACGAGATTGCCCCGCGCTCACGTGTAATAGCAGCATGGAATAGGCTATTGCTCATTGGCCTGAGCTCACTCGGCTCAACCGCTCCCCATCACGACCAGCGGGCAGCTGTGGATGCGCTGAAGACATATCTGGGCCATCACGGCTTACGCACACCGACACAGAAGCAAGAGATTGATGCAAGCAATAACCTCATGGACTTGGTTAATATGGCCCGCAAAAAGCAAATAATTGAAGCCGAAGTAGTGGAGGGTGAAGTTGTCGACTCAAACGATCACGCCGGAACAAGCCCTAGCACTGATTAACGGCTACCAATCGCGCCCGCTCGATTACATCCGTGACGTGTACGGCACGAAAATGTGGAGCGTGCAGGAGGAGATCGTTTTATCGGTCTTCAGAAACCGGGAAACGGCCGTTAAAACCTGTAATTCAATCGGGAAGAGTTTTATCGCTGCCCGCATAGCCCATGCCTTCTTAGACCTCTACCCTGGTTCAATCGTCGTCACTACTGCCCCGACCTGGCGTCAGGTAAAAGACGTACTCTGGCGCTACTTTGGCAGTGTCCACAAAACTGCCCGCTACAATCTTGGCGGACATTTAACACAAAATGGCTTGGAGTATGACACGGATTGGTACGCTATTGGATTTTCGACCAAATACCCCGATAACTTTCAAGGCTACCACGCCGATCACATACTTGTTATCGCTGACGAGGCAGGAGGCGTGTCCGAGCTTATCTTTAGGGGCATTAAGGCGATCACGCCAAACGTCAATGCTCGCATTTTGTACATCGGCAACCCGACCAACCCCGACGGCGAATTTCATGATCTATTCTCACGTCCGCGCGTCGCCAAGTTCAGTATTAGCGCCTTTGATACGCCGAACTTGCGGCATGTTGGCATACAGACACTTGAGGATTTATTGAAGGTGATGACTCCACCAGAAGGAGTTGACCCGCTAGACCACAACCCATTCAAGGGCATCGATTGGCCATTCCCAGAGCTCATATCACCAGAAGTAGTGTACGACCGATACTTTGAGTGGGGAGCGGACAGTCCGGCATGGCAAGCGCTAGTAATGGGCGAGTTTCCATCCCAGGCTGAACAATCGCTTATACCGGCCGACCTGGTGCGCATGGCCATGGAGATGCATGGCGTTGACGAGGACACTGGCAAGACTTACGCCGAACTGTCGGGGTGGAATATTCCTGACGGTCCACCAGAGTTTGGCTTGGATGTGGCCCGCTTCGGCCCCGACTTAAATGTCCTGACGCCACGTCATGGCGGCTGGGTTGACCAACAACTAGCCTGGGGCAAGAAGATCGACGAGAAGACCGAGCTGTTTGAGACGGCCGAACAGGTGCTAAAACTCCTCGATCCCTTGGACTGGAACAGCCGCCTCAACCTGGACGACTCAGGCCTGGGCGGCGGCGTGACGTCACATTTTCGTTATTTGAGCGCCGAGAACAGAAAGACCGGCAGTCCGTTGCACCAGTTCACCCTGATGCCCTACGTCTTCGGCAGCAAAAACTTCATGCGCCAGCCAGAAAAATTCCACGACATTACTAGCGAACTGTACTGGAATCTGCGCAGTTGGTTTTATAAAAAACAAATCGCGCTTTATTACGACAAGGAGCTGTTTAACCAGCTGGTCGGTCGGCGGTGGTCGATGCCCCAGGGCAAGATCAAAGTCGAATCCAAAGACGAATATAAGAAACGCACCGGCGGGAAGTCGCCGGACAAAAGTGACAGCCTCGCCCTTGCCTTCGCCGGCGGCCTGCGTGCTGTTAAAAGTGCTACGCCGCCACCAGAGGCAGAGGAGTACGTACCAGTTCGCCAACCGTTTACCAGTGGTATTAGCGCAAAAGGCTGGTAGAATAAAGCCAAATGGACCCGAAACCAAAAACCGTTCTCCCTCCCCAAGCTGCTACTGAGATCGGCGGGTCAGGCACCTACTTTTTCAAAGGCTACATCACTGCTGAAGAATACTCGATTGACCTCCAGGGCAAGTACGGCCTGCAAGTCTACGATGTGATGCGCAAGAGTGACCCGACGATCCGCGCTATCCTGCAAGTCTGTAAGCAACCAATCTTGGCAGCCAATTGGGAGATCGAGCCGGCCAGCAGCGACCCTGCCGACATTGAAGTATCTGGCCGCGCCAACTTCGAGTTCTTTAACCGCAATATCGTCTACAGTGACGTGATGCGCGAGGGTCTGACCTTCCTGGACTTCGGCTTTTTCGTGGCTGAGAAGGTGCTAGAGATTGCTTATTACAACGGCAAACCGTATATAGGCTTCAAGAAGATCGCCAGCCGAAAGCAGCGCTCAGTCCTCAAATTCATGCAGGACGATGACACGCCTGGCGTAACGCAGATTTTACCGTCTGGCAAGAGCGGTTCAGGTATTGGCGGCTCGACCGCGAACATTCCACGTGAAAAGTTACTGTATGTGGCCAACGACCAGGAAGGTGAGAACTACTTTGGCGTGAGCTTGCTGCGGTATGCGTATAAGCCGTGGAAAATTAAAGACGGTTTGCAAATCATGAACGCCGTGGCGCTGGAGAACACTGCAATGGGTGTGCCCTACATCAAAAAGGGGCTGAACAACGAGACAGTAGACGAAGGCGAGCTGGCCAAAGTCCGCGACCGCTTACGCCAGCAAAGAGCCAACGAGGAAGCGTTTTTGGAGTTTCCGGCCAGCATCGAAGTCGGTTGGATGGACATGAAGGGAAACACCACCAAGGACGTGCTGCCAGCCATCGAGTACCAAGACAGGCAGATTACCTTGTCCGTGCTAGCGCAGTTCCTAGAGCTTGGACAAGGCGGCAGCTCAGGATCGCGGGCCGTCAGTTCCGACCATAGCCGCTTGTTCGTGAAAGCGCTGGTGTCCGTGGCACGGACATGGCAACAAGCTTTCCAGCGCGACGTTATCAACCGATGGGTTGACCTCAACTATTCAGGACTAAAAAACGGGTATCCAAAATTGGTGTTCTCAACCATCTCTGATGAGGACGTGAAAGAGACGGCCGATGCGGTCAGCGCCCTAGCGAACGCCGGTGCCCTGCGTATTGACCGCGATGTAGAGAACAGGCTGCGCACCATGCTTAGCCTGCCGCTGCTTTCACAACAGGCATACGACGATTACGATAAACAGCCCGAACAACCTGCCACCAATAAGCCAAACACTGACGCTCCTGATAACCCCGACGATACCAACCAAGACCTGCCCGACGAAGCGCCAAAGGCAACCGCCAAAGTATAAGACGTGAGACTGAACAATAGATTTTCTCACAACGCCCTTGCTTTAGAGCCAACAATAAAGCAGAATAGAGCGTAAATGACCCCGTCATCCCAAGACAGAAACAGTTCCCTCCCAAACAGCTCCCGCATGTTCCGCGTATCGCCAGTACAGTTGGACGCGAACGGTGAATTGCCATCAAGAGTGCTGCTATTCATAACCGGCGACTGGCCTGATAGCGTAAAGGGTGATTTTTCAATCTTGCTTGACGATTTGAAGCAGATGAAATCCAACTTTGATAAGGGCGTGGGCTTCCCAACTGAGGACGCCAGCACCGGCCTCGCTATCGACTTCAAGCACGAGTACCTTGACGAAGCGGCAGGGTGGATCAAGGGATTGCAACTTGAAGTTGATGGCGACAAGGGAAAGCTCTATGCCGACCCTGTTGAGTGGACAGATGCTGGAATCGAGGCAATCAAGGGCGGTAGGTTCAAGTGCATAAGCCCAAGTGGTTACTTTGGCAGCAAGAGCGGCAAGTTGAGCATGTGGGCGAACCCCACCAACCTCAAAGAGAAAATCGCCAACGTGCTGGATGGAGCCGGGCTTACCAACTTCCCATTCCTGCGCGGTATGTCGCCAATCCGCGCCCATGCGACGGCGGATAATTTGGAGTTAGCGTACGATGATGTTATTTTTGTAAGCAATGGTCAACAACAAAAGGAGCAAAAGATGAGCATCGACCAACTGCGTGTAAAAGACGCTAATGAGCTGTCGGCTGAGGAGCAGGCATTTCTTGAAGCGCATAAGTCGGACCTGAGCGCCGATGAACAAAAAAAGTTCGGCCTTACTGCCGAAGCTACCAAAGCTGACGAATTGAGCGCTGAAGATAAGGCATTATTGGCTGCAATCAAGTCAGGAGACAAAATGGTTGTCGATAAAGGAGCTTCCGCAGTTGACGCGGAACGATTGAGCGCGCTTGAAGCGACCGCTAAAAAGTACGAAACCGAGAAGGCCGAAGACATTGTGGCGCTGCATGTGACGCGCGGCGCGATCAAGCAAGACGCTGCCGACTTCTGGACTAAGCAACTACTGAGTGCAACCAACGATGAGCAGCGCAAAGCTATGGAAGACGCGCTGGCTGGCCTGCCGAGCAATGAGCTTATCGGCAAAGAGAATGGCAGCGGCGAAGATGTAGCCGCTGGCTCTACTGCCCGCGAGCAGTTGGCCGCTATTGCGACTAAGAAGGTCGCTGATGCCGCCAAAGAAGGCAAGACGCTGCTTTACGCTGATGCGTTGAAGCTGGCAGCTCGTGAAAACACTGATCTGCAAAAGCAGGACTTCCAAGAACAACTAGTAAACGCAGGAGCTTAAAGAGATGGCTAACTTTTCTGACGGCCGGTACTTAACTCTCATCGCTGATGCAGACTACAGTGCGGCAGCTAACTTATTCAAGATCGTTTCTATCGCGGCATCTACCGCCAACCCGACCGGCCGCAAGGTCGTGCTGGCTACATCTGCAACCGATGCCAACATTATCGGTGTTTTGAACAACACCCCTGGAGCTGGTGAAGCTGCCAGCGTTTGCGGCCGTAATGCCGTGGGTACGTTCAAAGTCGTGGCTGGCGCGAACACCGCAGCCATTTCGATTGGCGACCGCTTCACCGTTGACACAGACAGCGGCGCGCTGAAAACCACAAGTTCTGGCAACCAGGTCGTAGGTATTGCCCTAGAAGCTGCCGTAGCAGGACAAGTGTTTGAATATCTGCCGGTTAACTACAAGTATTAATGAGGAATAAAAGAAAAGGAATAGCGTAAAATGCAAGGTCAATTTTTCACCAAAGATATTCCTCTAACTAATGTTAGCCAGGCATATTACAACGACCCCGCTCAGTTCATTGCCGAGCAGGTGGCACCAGCAGTCATGGTGCCTAAGAAACAATTCAATATCTATACATACGGCAAGGAAGCCCTGAAGCAAGTGGTTGATGACACCCGTACCCGCTTCGGTGAAACCAAGCAGGCACAGTTCAGTATGACTTCCAAGGCGTTCGGCCCACTGCGCGGTCACGAGTTGATGGACGGTATCGACTTCGACCAGGATGTAATGACCGAAGCTCCGCTTGATCTTGAAATCGACATCGTGAACAACTTGAGCGAAATGATGGCGCTGACCAAGGAGACAGCCGTTGCTACTACTCTGGCCGATACTGCTAAGTTGACCATCAACACGACCCTTTCCGGCACAAACCAGTGGAGCGACTACGCTAACTCCACACCCTTTGAGGATTTGAAGACTGGTGCCCAGCAACAGCGCAAGAATGGCCTGAAGCCTGCCAACACGCTGTTCATGAGCTACTACACGTTCTCAATTCTGCAACAGCACCCCGACCTCATTGAGCGCGTCAAGTACTCCAACGTTGCCAGCCTCACACTGGAACTGATGCAACAGTTGTTCGGTCAGTTCGGCATCAACAAGATTCTCGTTTCTAGCGCGGTGTACGACAGTGCCGCCGAGAACTTGACCGCTTCCATGAACTTCGTTTGGGGCAACCATGTGTGGCTCGCCTACATTACCCCAACCCCAGGACTACGCACAGTGAACGGTGCCTACCACTTCACGCTTGAGCAGGGCCGCTACGTAGATAGCTGGTTCGAGCAGAAGCGCAAGACGAAGTGGATTCGCAACAACGATTACTACCACGCTGAAGTTGTCGGCCCGGAGGCGTTCTATCTCATAAAAAATGCTGTAGCTTAAAGGAGTTCATGATGCAGATCATCAAGACTTCTAACGAGCGTAGGATCGTCAACGAGCTTCAGTCCAAGTACGGTGCTGTGTATGTCCAGACTTGGACTAATCCGGCAGCCGCCAGCGCCACTGCTGTACTAGCGGCAACCAACTTGGCTGTTGCCGCCCAAACGATAACCGCCAACCTCACCAACCCCGATTTTCCGCGCAACATTACCATCACTGGCGGCTTCGCCGGCCAGAACGGTGTTGTGACCATCAACGGTACGAACATCCGGGGCGCGACGATCACTGAGAACATTACCTCAAACGGTACAGCCACGGTTGTCGGCAATAAAGCCTTCAAGACTGTTACTAGCATCGTACTACCGGCTTACACCAATGACGCCAATGACACAATTAGCGTCGGCATCGGCGTAAAGCTTGGACTTGAGCGTATGTTACCGGCAGATTTGGTGCTTGGCACTGAGGTTAACGGCACATGGGAAGCCACTAGGCCGACTGTCGCCACATCGACGAGCGCTATTGAGAGCAACACGGCATCGACCAACACCGCTCCTAACGGTTCAAAGCCAATCGTCATGGCCTACATTACTAAGGAACTAACGACCTCTAAGCGGGTGACGAGCTAGGAGTAACCGATGATATACGAAGCACTATCGAACATCAGGCATAACGACGTGACCTACGTGGCCGGGCAGATCGTCCAAGACCTCGACGAAAACGCCGCCAAGCTCCTGTTGGAAGCGGGAGTAGTTGTAGCCAAAGAGGAGCGCCAGGGCGAACAAGCTGCCGCCGTACCGCCATCGAACCAAGACATTCCCGGCGGTGATGGCTGGCCAATACGCGACCTACCGTCGCCGCAGCCACAGCAACAGAGCGAGCCAGCTCCTGCCCCAGCGCCAGCTCCAAGCCAGTTTAACGTTCCATCACCAGAGGAAGTCGCTGCCGCCTCAGTACCAGTTAAAGGCCAGCCAAGCCCAGAGGAAGTAGCGGCAACTGCTGCCCAAATATCGTAAGGACTGAACCATGATAAGTCGCTATGGCATCAAACGATACGCGCAAACCCTATCGCTCACGCATGGGGGGAGCGTTACGACCGTCAGCAATACCAGCCAGAAGTTCAACGGCGAGCTATGGCAGGTGAACAGTCTAACGCCAGCTACCGTTGACAACAGCGCTACAGCTACTGTTAGCCTAATTGATGCCGACGGTGTTACCGTGTACAGCAAAAGCTCATTGGCCGCCAATACTAAGACGGCCGATAAGCTGACTTCACCTGTCATGCTATCCGGCGCATATACCGTGCAAGTCACTTTCAGCGCTAACCAGGATACCCACGACTCAACAACGAACGTAACGTTGATCGTGAAACAGGTATAAAGGACCAAAACTTAGTAAACAGAAGACACTTCCGACGAGCTGCCGATGTGTTGGTAGATAGGGGATAAAGTGGCGACAGCCTTCAAACAAACAGCCGACAACGCGATCAGTACGACGCTTACCAACCTGAGTACCACCGGCGTCACCTCCATCACGCTCCACTCAGGCGATGGCGCAAAGTTTCCACAACCAGGCAACGGGTTTATTGTCACACTCTGGAATGGCCTCTCGTTCCCTTCCAACCCGGCGCTCGATCCGAATATGGAGAAGGTGCTGGTCAGCGCCCGCTCTGGTGATGTATTTACCATCTCAGCGACTACTAAAATACACACCGGACAAGTAACGGTCGCGTTGCTCGATGTCGCGCAAAATACGACCGATCTGCAAACGGCAGTCAATAACCTTGAGACTGGCGGCGGCTCGTATCCTTATGAGTACACGGCAAATAAAGGCGCGGCCAACGGCTATGCCCCGCTCAATAGCAGTGCAGCGGTGCCAGTTGCCAACCTGCCTGCCGCTTCTACGAGCAGCTACGGAGTAATCGAGCTCGCCGGCGATCTTGCTGGCACGGCAGCCAGCCCTGCGATAGCTAATAACGCCGTTACCAACGCTAAGCAAGCGCAGCTGCCAGCCAATACAATCAAAGGCAATAATACCGCGTCTCCGGCAAATGCGGCCGATCTGACAGCAAGTCAGGTCAAAACAGTATTGGCGATCACCGAATCCGATGTCGCGAACCTGACCACTGACTTAGCCGCTAAAGCCAATGACTCTGCGGTGGTGCATACCACCGGCAATGAAAACGTTGCTGGTGTTAAAACCTTCTCATCCTCGCCGTCAGTACCTGCTCCAAGCGGCTCATCTGATGCAGCCAATAAAGCCTATGTTGATGCGATAGCCCAGGGCTTATCTGTTAAAAATAGCGTGGCAGCACTTAGTACGAGCAATGTGACATTGAGCGGCACGCAGACTATCGACGGCGTATCGCTAACGGTTGGCAACCGAGTACTCCTAACCGGCCAAACAACCGCTAGTCAAAACGGGATTTGGGTGGTGCAATCAAGCAGCTGGACTCGACCAACTGATTTTGCGAGCGGTTCAAGCCAACTCGGGGCTTTCACCTTTGTCGATGGTGGTACAACCTATGGTAGTTCAGGCTGGGTACTGGTTGGTGCGACACCAATTACTGTCGATACCACGAGCCAAACCTGGACACAGTTCAGCTCTGCCGGTGCCACCTTAGCCGGCACGGGTCTTAGCAAATCTGGTAATACTATTTCACTCAATACGCCAGTCAGTGTGGCCAACGGTGGCACTGGTCAAGCGACGCAGCAAGCATCGATGGATGCACTAGCCGGCGCACAATCCTCTGGCAAATATCTGCGTTCGGATGGTACACACACCACGCTATCATCAATACAAGCGGGGGATGTGCCAAATATCACTGAGTCGCAAGTTACGAACCTTACTTCAGACTTAGCGGCGCGGGTACAGCTTGGCGGCGATATTAACGGCGGTACTGCGAGTGCCCCTCAAGTAACTGGGCTACATTTAGCTGGCGACACAGCCATTAATCATAAGCTCACGAATGTTACTGATCCCACTAGCGTACAAGATGCAGCCACTAAAAATTATGTGGATACACATAGCAGTGCTGGTGCAATAATCGGCCCAGCATCGGCCACTGATAACGCGGTTGTTCGCTTTAACGGCACGACAGGCAAACTTGCACAAAATAGCAACGCATCACTAGATGACAACGCAAACTTAACACTGTCAGATCCCAGCGGCACTGTTAGCGGCCATGCCGGATTTACTACTTCGCACTCTAATGGCACCGGCACTTCAACCTACACGATAGATCAAGATGATTCGGACTTGCTTGAAGTCAGACGCACCGGCGATACGACCGGCGACGGCAATGCCTGGTCAATTATCGACCTCATTTCGCCGGTGGCCAGTTCTTCGGCTACAGATGACTCAGAGGCTACACTTTCACTCACAACGCGCTCTGGCGCGCCTGGCAGCGTATCACGAACACTCGACCTGTATAACGATGAATATTCCCGCGATAACGGGCTAGGCTTCCGCCAGTGGTATAAGAATGTCAGCCCGAACCCGCTACGGTTTGAGCTTCAAGACAAAACAGTGGGTAGCGGTAGGTGGACAATGAGCGGCGTCTCGGTCACAAGCGGCTCGCCAAACGGTAGTTACACGTCTTCATCCGGGGCTACACCTGCTGCTGAGGACTGGATATGGGACAATGCAATCACCTATTTTGCCGATGACACAAAGATTTTATCTATAGACACCACCGCTAAAACGTTCGTGCTGAACCGTAATGCTATCGCTACTGGCACAGGCGTTTCCGCTCGCGGCATCAATGTCCGTGAGATTATGCGCTTGACTGGCAGCCGTCAGCTGCTTGTCCGCAAATTTATTGCCTCATCATCAAGCAATGTAGCTGAGTTTGGCGGCGCCGTTCAAGTTGACGGCACGCTGCAAGCTCCGCTACAAGACAAAGGCGGCCAAGTCTATAACGTTAAGGCATACGGCGCTAAAGGCGACGGCACGACTGATGACACGACCGCCGTCCAATCGGCAATAAGCGCTATGCCTAGCACCGCCGCTGTCTTAGACTTCCCGCCTGGTACCTTTAACATCGACTCCGCCGCACTTACTTCGATACCGAACGGCAGCGTAGTGCAAGGCGCTGGCCGTGGCGCTACGATACTGCGATCAACTACCGGCACCAACGATCTGTTCCACTTTGAAGACGGTAAAAAGTTTATTACGTTTAGGGACATGGAAATACGCGTCTGGTCTGGCGGCGGCCATGTGTTTGCACCACAAGGCGTGCTGCAACAGTGCTACTTCCTGAACCTTTATATCGCGCAGCTCAACCCTGGCAAGTCCATATGGAAACAACTTGACTTCGGCTATTACTACAACAGCTGGCGGGAGTGCTACTTGTACCATGGCGGCGCGACAACTGTACCGGCCTTCGATTTCACTTCAGCGACCGGCGCGGTACATAACGCTAACTCATGGACTCGTCTCACCCTGGAGACCGAATCAACGCACGCTACCTACTTCTTCGACTTTGCAACGTCAGCTTCAGCCGACTTCCTGTATACGAACTACTTTACCGATATTACGGCAGAGGTGACGAACGGCGGCGTGGCTAGAGTACGAAGCGGTGTTATGTTTGTGTTCCGTAATATTGATATTTTCGACCTGACCACCACAGTAAACTCGTTGTTCTATGTTGGCGCTGGAGCTGGCAACATAACTTCCAGAGCCATAACCTTTGAGAATATCACCAGAGCTGGCGGTACGCTCGGAACGAACCTTTACGATATCGAATTACAATCCGGCAAAGCTACCAGCATTAAGTTCATCAACTGCAATAAAACGGTGCTATCCGGCTACGCAGTCCAGCTTAATAACAATACCAACATCTCAATATTCGGCTGTCCTGGGGTCACGTTCTCCAATATAGACAGCACTGTGGCTCAGTTGGAAGCGCACGCCTCAAGACACAGCGCTGGCGGCCCCGATGCGCTCACGGGTTATGTCGATACCTCAACCACTCAGTCATCCATTGCAGGCACAAAAACTTTCACCGCAGCGGCACTGAATGTCAATTCAGGCACCAACTCCTTCTTCAATGCTAGCCGTGCTGGTACCAGCAACTCAGCGGGTTTGCAGCTGGCCAATGCAGGTACGGTGCAGTGGACAGTTGGACTACGCAATGACACGACTGAAAACTTTGTATTCAGAGACAATGTAAACGGCCGTTCGCCTTTGACGATTCTCCAGTCTTCAGGACTCGTACAGGCAGGGCAAGGCTTCGATTCAAATTCCAATACGATTGTAAACGTAGCCACGCCGGTCAACTCGACTGATGCAGCCAACAAGAGCTACGTGGACAATGTGGCGCAAGGACTCAGCCCCAAGCCGTCAGTACAAGCGGCCACCACCGGCAGCGAAACGTTTACCATCAGCTCTGGCAGTGTGACCCAGATCAGTGGAACCACTGTCGATGGCGTCTCACCGTCTGTAAATGATCGTATATTGGTGAAGGATGCACCGGCCGCAACTGGCGCTGGTTCCGCTAACTCTACCCAGCCGGGCAATGGTATTTATGTAGTTACCTCCAACACCACTAATCTGTCATTATCCAGAGCTACGGATATGGACGATTCAAACGACCCACCTGCCGGGGCATATACGTTCGTTGAAGCAGGCACCGCCAACGCTTCAGCTGGTTATGTCGTTACTACTCCTAGCTCCAACGCCGCGTTCACTTATGGCACAAATAACATCGCCTGGGCACAATTTACAGGCGCTGGCGAGATTACCGCAGGCAGCGGTTTAAGTAAGTCTGGCAATACACTGTCTGTAGCAACTGGTGGTGTTACAAATGCTATGCTGGCCGGTTCCATAGCGGCTTCTAAGCTTGTTGGCACAGATATAGCCACTGTCGGCACGGTGACAGCAGGCACATGGAATGCTAACAAGGTTGGACTTGCCTATGGCGGTACAAACGCCGACCTAAGCGGCACTGGTGGAACGTCGCAAGTGTTAAAGCAAACGAGTAGCGGCGCAGCTATCACTGTTGGCCAACTAGCCGCTAGCGATCTTAGCAATGGCGTACAAGGTTCCGGTGCGGTAGTGTTGGCATCATCGCCTACGCTAACAACGCCGACAATCGGTGCGGCTACCGCTACGAGCATCAACAAGGTAGCCATTACTAGCCCGTCCTCAAGCGCTACCCTGACAATTGCTGATGGTAAAACCCTCACGACCAATAACAATATCACTTTGGCCGGAACCGATGGCAAGACGTTAACCCTCACAAATAGTCTGACTGTCAGCGGTAACGATGGAACTGTATCGTTTGGTGCGGCCAGCAAGACACTGAGCGTAAACAAGTCGCTGACGTTAGACGGTACTGACTCTACCACTATGACTTTCCCATCTACATCAGCTACGATTGCGCGTACTGATGCCGCTCAGACATTTACCGGCACTCAGACGTATGCATTGCAGGTGCAGACGCCACAGACCATCTCTGTATCGGGCAATGCCGGTACAGCCGACATAAGCCACGGCATTCAGAACTTCACCAACTCGTCAGCAGCGGCCATGACAATTACCCTAACGACTGCATCAGCTGCCGATGCCCAAACTAAGATCATTCGTATCTATGACGCTTCGGCAGTAGCCCAATCAATTACCTGGGTTAATACTGAGAACTCCAACGTTACAGCGCCTACAATATCAAACGGCTCGACTACCCTGCCCTTAACAGTAGGTTTCATGTTTAATAGCGCCACGTCACTCTGGCGTTGCATCGCGGTGGCTTAAAGTGGCGAGGCTAGTTACCTGCGGTTTTGAAATGAACACCGTCACCACGGGTATTGAGTTTACGGCTACCTCTGGTTCGCCAACTATCAGCAGCACGACTGTCAGAAGCGGCACCTATGCTGGCCGTATATCATCGTTAGCCTCAGCAACGCAGATGCGCTTTCGTTTGCAGTATGTCAGCAGCGCTGGCAACGGCCCCTACTTTGCCCGACTTTATTTAAGAGTGCATACCGCACCTTCGGCAGCCAACCGAATTATCACCATGCGCGATACAGGAAATGGCGCTGATCGCTGTTGGATTACGCTAGACAATAGCAGCACACTAGCTCTATTTAACGGCGGCGGTTCTCAGATTGGCAGCAGCAGTTCAGCCTTAACAGCCGACACATGGTACATGGTGGAATTAAGAATCGACCGATCACCAGCTGGCGGTTCACAAATTATTGAAGCTCGACTGAATGGTACAGTGTTTGCCACCAGCTCAGCCCAGACAATATCAACCAATGCCGGCGATACCTTGAACTTTGGCGGCAACCTGAACGGCGAAGCCCAGACGACCGGAGACTGGTTTTTTGACGATATTGCAGTCAATGACAGCACCGGCTCATTCCAAAAAACTTATCCTGGTTCGGGAAAAATCATTGCCCTCAGACCGAACGCGGCGGGTGACGCTAACAGCTTTGTTACCCAGACTGGCGGGACGGCCGGAAGCAGCAATAACTATACAAGAGTAAACGAAGTCACTCCCGATGACGCAACCACCTTCAATGGTTCAAGTACCCTTAACCAAGAAGACCTGTTCAATGTAACCGACTCGGGCTTAACCGTCAGTGACATGGTGAACTGCGTATTTATCCTGATGCGCTTCCGCAATAACACGGCTGATGCTACGACCGCCATCAAGGCTGAAATTGAGAAGACTGCGAGCGGCACTATTCAGCAATCAAGTGCCCTGATACCGAACTCCACTCTCTGGAAGACAACCTCTACCGGCTCGACCTTTCCGATTGGTTCCCTACTGGTAGCATATCAAGACCCTGACGGTGCGAACTGGACAAAGAGTACGCTCGACACCATGCAGATTGGCTACAAGCTGACGGCAGTCGGTACGAACCGGATTGACGTAACCAACATTGCCGCGATGGTTGACTATACGTCAAATACATCGGCGTTCTTTTCGATAATCGGAATGTGACACAGACGATGTACAACACCTCTACTTACAACCAAAGCCTGTACAATGTAGTCTTAGACGTACTGCTTGCCAGCGGCGTTCTCATCCCCAACGATGTCACTGATCCAATCATGCTAGGCAATAACGATACAACTATTTATTTATAGGTTAGAATAAAACCAATGGCGCAAACTTTAAATCTACGAAATTACCAAGACGGCACGATCAGCGACCAAACCCAACTGACAGCAAGTGTGGCGGCTGGCTCTAACTCGTTAACAGTCGCCAATACCAATGACTTTACCGGCGCCGTTTTCGTGCTCATCGGCACCGCTGGCGCTAAGGGCAGCGAGATTATTCTTTCAACTTCAACGACTTCACCGACTGCAATTCCGTTGTCTGCCTATACATCGCTTGAACACAACCAGTATGAGCCGGTGTACGCACTGTTTGGCGATAAGCTCAATGTCTACAGGGCGGCCAATGTTGATGGCTCGCAGCCGCCCGACAACTCTTTTGCGCTGCTTGCTACCATAAATATTGACCCAAATGATGCAGCCACCACTTATACCGATGCGGCTGGCGGCGGCGGCTATTGGTATAAGTACACGAATTACAACTCTGTTACCTTTGCCGAAACTAGCCTGGCAGCAGCAACAGCCGTGCGCGGCAATTTTAATGTTAACTACTGCACGCTCGATGAGATACGCCGCGAGGCGGGCTTTGTGCATGCCCCGTATGTGACGGACGACCAGATAGATGAGAAGCGCCAGGCCGCGCAAGACGAAATAAACGGCGCACTTGATGAGTTTTACGCCACGCCCCTGCAACCACCGATCAACTCACAGCTCAAGCAAATCTGCATCGTGTTGGCCGCAGGATACTTGCGCCAGGCACAGTACAGCCAAAACACCAATGCCAACATAAACGGCAAGGATAAGATTGACTGGGCAGAGAAGGAATTGGACAAGCTGATTATGAAAGAGCGGGTGCTGGTGGGTAAAGATGGGAAGCCACAAGACTTGCCAGGTGCTACCGGCGGCGCGGATGGCTGGCCAAACAGCTCGACCGCCACTACTGCTGGCTCTCAGGGCGGCGCACCCCGCGTATTCTGCATGAGCGACATCCAAGGGCAGCCATTTACCGTTGACGATTCTGGAAACCCTGTCGGCAACCTCTATTACGGCCGAAGGTGGTGACGTGCCGCTATCTATAAGCGTGGAAGTGACGGGCGGCGAGGAAGTCATGCGCAAATTGGATGCGCTTGGCGCGAAGCTTAACGACTTCAAGAAGCCGTTGACTGAGATCGGCCACCAATTGACTGACTACTACAGCGGCCCGGCCTTTGACAGCGAAGGTAGCGTGTTCAGCACGCCGTGGGCACAATTGTCACCGGCTACCCAAGCCTACAAATCAATGCACTTTGCCGCGTATGCCTCATTGCCGCTGGTGGCAACCGGCAAAATGCGCAGCAGCTTCCGCTCGCAAGCCACCGCAATGTCATTAACCATCGACAACACCGCCCCATATTTCCAATACCACCAGCTCGGAACAAGCAAATTGCCCCGCCGCCGGATGCTCGGCCCCGATAGGGAGGTTACAAGTATTGTGCGACGTGCGATTGTTGCCGATATACGGTCTAAACTAGGGGCCTCATAACATGGATGGACAGCAATTATACCCCGATGCAGCACAGCGTATCATGGCCATTGTGCAGGAAGTGTTCGGACCGGCCGGAAACATCATGCAAGCCTACTTTACCGGCCTGCCGGACAGCCTGAACATGCCAGAAGCGGCATTCCCGTGCGTCATTGTCGATAAAGCCGCCGGCACGTACAAAGTCGGGCCAACCGGAGCCGATGACATCACCGAGCATGTGTATGTGCACATTCTGGTAGACGTGAAGACCGGATTCGGTACGCCGCCAAGCGATGATACCGTCAAACGCCAGCTACAGACTTATATTGAAGGCCGCGACCCGACGACCGGCATGTTGCTGCCGACAAGCTTGATGTATGGCCTGCGTCGCCATATTACCTTGCAGAGCCAGAGCGTGCCGGGCATTGTCACTATCAATAACGACGTGAGCATATCGTATGACGCGACGCAGCGCCCCGATATGCCCGAAACCAGGGAAGCAGTCATAGATATAGCCGTAACCGAACGCCAGACGGTGTTAGTAAGGGATTAGCATGGAGTACCGGGCTGCTTTTGACAAAGGTTACATAAAAACTATATGATAGGAGGAATAATGTTCAGATATGAAATAAAAAAAGGTGCTGAAAATCGAGTATTTGCCAATTCAAGGCACCTTGCCGACAACCTCATTGAGAGCGATGAGCCACTAAACGGCCCCTACCTCACGGCAGTCAAGGACGACGTTACTAACATGGTTGCCGAAAAGCCACCGGCAGACACACCCTCAACTCCTGTCGACCAGCCAAACCTCCCTGTAAATCAAGCACCAGCAAGCGCACCGCAACCAAACGCCGACAAGGAGGCTAGCAAATAACTATGGCTGAAACGCTGTCTAATAAGGGCTATGTAGGGGCGGCAGTTGAAACTACAGCCGGCACAGCCGTCACTCCTACCGATTATCTTGAATCTTACGACGTTTCGATAACCACCAACCGCAACTTGCAAGAATTGGAGCCAGTGGCCGGCAACGTCTACGGCACCCAAGCTGTTGTGGCCGGACTCCGTGACCACACCGGCGACATGATCCTGATCTTCGAGCCGAACACCGCTGACAAGCTCTTTGCCATGATGCTTAAAGCGGGCAGCCGGACAGGTGCCGACCCTTACACCCAGCCTTATACCCTAGACCCGGCCGCCCCCAAGTCTTACACCTTCGATATTTCCAGCGGCAACATCGTGCAGCGCTACATGGGCTGCCAGGTGTCCAAGCTGACGTTTGAGGCCAACGGCAACGAGCTACGCATCAAGCCGACGATCAGCGCGCTTGGCTCATTCCAAGGCCGCGAGATCGCTAGCATTGCCGGTACCAGCCCTTATGTCTTTACTCTGAAAACTGACTACGACCCGGCCCCCGCGACAGGCGTAGTAGTCGGTGACATTATGACACTGTACGAAGCCTCTGGTTCGATTATTAACTTCACGGTGAGCGCGGTAACAAGCACGACTATCTCTACAACGACTAACGTGGCAGCCGGTGCCAGCGGTGACTTTGTTTATCTGCGCGCAGCAACACAAAGCTTCAATATGCTGCCGCCCGTATTGTGGTCCAACACCGAGTTCCGCTTTGGCAGCACCGCCAGCGCCGCGTTGAGCGCTGCACAAACAAGGGTAGAACCAGGCTCGAATTGGGAAATCACCTACGACTTCAAAGACGCCAAGGGCGAACACCGCTCAGGCGGCCAAGACCCGGCAGTATTGCTCAGGAAGCCCGCTAAGGTCGCTTTGAACATCAAGAAGTATTTTGATGACCCCAAAGACGTTATAGCCTACAACAACCTGGCTAAAAGCGCCTGCGTGGTACGTCACTTTGTTTACTCCGGTGGCAAAACCTACGAGATCCGCGTCACCTTCAACAACCTCACCACCAACGACCCCACGCCGAAGTACAAGGCGGGTGAAATCAACTTCTCCGACATCAAATACATTCCTAAGTTCGACACCTCAGACGGTGCTGCCTTTGGTGTAACAGTAATTAGCGCGAACGCAACACTAACATAGGAGTGAACGATGCAGGAAATAGAAACATTAGCGCTGCCCACCAGCGGTAAACAGGTCACAATCAGAGGTTATGTAACTGGTTTTATCGACCAGGAAGTACGCAAGATTAGCCTCAGCGCCAATAAGGCGCGCTACGAGGTAGATGCTGCCGGACTTGAGGGTCAGAACGCCAACGAATTGCCAAAGAACGGCAAAATGGTCATGGAAACCGACCCGACGGCGCAGATCAATGCCGACAACAAGCTGTTAGAGCTGATGGTGCTATCAGTTGACGGTAATAACAGCGACGTACTCAACCAATTGCTTGCTCTGCCCACCCAAGACGTAAAGTTCGTCATGAGCAGGGTAAAGGCGCTGCAAGCTGCCAGCGAGGTCAGCGACAGCGAAAAAAAAGGCTAGAGAAAGACTACTTTTTGGCCGTGATAAACGGCAGCGGCCAAGTCGATCCCCGTTTTAGCATCCTCAGCATGTGCCAAACCTTCGGCTGGACATACGACCAATACCTACAACGCCCCTTATGGTTTGATGCGCTCTTCGAGATAAAGTCTAAGGCGGAAGCCAAAGCCCAACAGGTAAAAAAGTAAATCCGCATGAATGACGATGCCAACGTAAACGTAAAGATACACGTCAACGACGATTCTAAAGCAGCCGTCGAGGAGGCTAAAAACGGCTTTGCTGGCCTGTGGAAACAAGTTGGCGGCGGAGTAGTTGCGGCGCAGTTAGTCAATGATGCCTGGGAGGGTCTCAAGACGGGCATTAAAGCCGTTACGGATAACTACAAAGAGCATCAGCAGGCCGAAGCACAGCTGCAAGCTGTCTTGAAGTCTACCGGAGGCGCAGCCGGGGTAACGGCCGACCAGGTTAATAATCTGGCAGATAGCATTATGAAAACTACGCCTATTGACGGTGAAGCTGCTCTGGCGGCAGAAAACATGCTGCTTACTTTTACCAGTATTCATAAAGACGTGTTCCCCGCAGCTACTAAAGCCGTTACCGACATGGCTACTGCTATGAATAATGGCGCTACACCAAGTTCAGAGCAGTTGTCTAATACTGCTATTCAGGTCGGTAAAGCCCTTCAAGACCCGATTAACGGTGTCACCGCACTTCGTAAAGTCGGTGTTTCACTGAGTGACCAGCAAAAGGAACAAGTCAAGCATTTTATGGCTGTCAACGATCAAGCCGATGCCCAAAAACTCATACTCCAAGAGCTGGCTAAGGAGTTCGGTGGCAGCGCATCGGCGGCTGCAACTACCTTTGCTGGCAAGATGGAGATGCTTAAAAACCACTTTATCGACTTGGGGGTTGGTGCCATACCGAAAATCGAGGAGAAGTTAAATGAGTTCCTCAACTGGCTTGCTAAACTCGCCAGCGATAAGACATTCAAAGACTTTATAGGCGATGTAGAGAATTTTGCCAAGGCTTTTGCAAAGTTTGAGATTAAGGGATTCCAGACCGAGTGGAAAGTATTTAAGGATGTAATAGAGACAGTCAAAGCAGTCTTTGAAGCTATGATGCCCTCGCTCAAGGCACTTTGGAACTCATTGGCATCAAATATCGGGCCGGCGTTTAGGGAAATAAGGGATGCGGTCGTCCGGCTTTACAACTCTCTACAGCCAGCATTGATGGACGTGCTGAAGATACTGGCGGTTATTATCGGCGTGACTCTAATCGGCGCTATTTACTTATTCATTAACGGCTTACGCATTGCCATAGACGTTCTAGCCTTTGTCATCCACGTTATCACTGATCTTATAGGGTGGATTAGCAATTTGATTGGTTGGTTCGGTACGGCCTTTTCTTGGCTCGCCAAACTTGCAATAAAAATTGTTAGCGCACTTGAGCACCCTAAGAGTCTGCTTGCACAAGCCGGTCATGACATCATCGCCGGTTTGATCGACGGCATGACAGGTCAATTCGGAGCAGCCCTAAACCATGTCAAAAACCTCGGCAAAGAAATTGTTAGTAGCTTCAAGAGTCTGCTTGGCATCCACTCGCCGTCGGCCGTATTCGCTGAGATCGGCAAGAACATGGGTGCTGGGCTTATCCAAGGCTTGCAGGGCATCCAGGCCCAAGCTAACATCGCTACCACACAGTTAGTGACTGGCGTACCGGCCAGTGGCGGCACATCGCCGGTGAACAATAACACCAGCAATAACTATAATGGCGGCAACCGCAGCACAGTCAATATCCAGCAAGTCGTGCTCTCCACACCAGCGGCCGTAAGCAAGTTCTTCGAGTCGATCAACCAAGACTCGTTGAACGCGGGCAGTGGCTTGTCAGTCGTGCAAGGGCAGTACTAATGGCAATTCAGATTTCCTATAACGGCCACAGTTTGCAAACCTTCGATGGCAACCACGGCATTATCACGCAAGGCATCGAACACGCCGGTAAGAACGCTAAAAAGGCGCAATCGTACGCGTTATCCCATGCCAACGCCAGTGCTATCCCATTTGTAGAGTATCCAGCCAAACCTATTACCGTGACCGGGGTCATTGTCGGCACGACTATCTCTGACTGCGACACGCTTATAGACACCTTCAACGGCTACCTGGTAGCGCAAGGGGCGAACCTTGATATGGACTACGGCGGCGGCACCAGGCGGTACGTGGCTACCGCTACCAATATTGATGTACAGAGGCCAGGCTATCTGACATACGCTAATTTCACGATCACGTTTACCTGTACAAACGCCTTCGGCCAGGACATCAGCCAAACTACTATCCTGAACGTGAGCGGCCGAACCAGTGCCAGCTACAGCGATAACTACACCTTTGGCGGCACAGCTCCATACCAGCAACCAATCTTTACCATCACCTATACCGCCGTTAGCGGTGCGACCAATAAGACGGTCATTATCGGCAATAGCGGCAACGGCCAAGAGATAACAGTACAGCGCACCTGGGCAACCAGTGACGTGCTAGTCATTGATTGCGCTAGGAGCAATGTTACCGTCAACGGCGTGGCTGTGGATTTTACTGGAGCGTTCCCCTTGTTCCCGCCAGGAGCGCAGACCATATCCTACAGCGATAACCTCACCAGCCGCACATTTAATATAAATATTGTATATAGCGTGCTTTACGTCTGATATGGCATACATAGGCCCCAACTCACCAAGTACGGCAGCCGATGATTCGTCATTGAGCGGTGATACGTGGTCAAACCCTAACAACGCCAAAGCCTTAGACGCCACTTATGCTACCGCAGTTGATACCAACCCGAACCATACCCACTACCTCAAGACTACCAATTACGGGTTTAGTATCCCGGCCGGCTCGGACATCCAGGGTATTGTGGTTGAAGTAACGCGCCACGCCAGCGGCAACGGCACCAATAACGTGACCGATTATGCAGTCAAGATTGTTAAATCCGACGGCAGCATCGGCGTTACCAATAAGGCCGATACAGTGACGCTATGGCCGACCAGCGACGCAGTAGCTACCTATGGCAGCGTATCAGATTTATGGGGCGAGAGCTGGACATCGGCTGACATAAACAACTCTGACTTCGGAGTAGCGTTCAGTGCCGATCTGCACCCTGATACCACCGTGACGGCATATGTTGATTACATAGCCATTACCGTCTACTACTCGACCGGCGTGAGCGCTGGGAACATCGACATGCAGAAGCGCTACATCTACAAAGTCTATGACTCAGCTAGTACATATTTGGGCCGCCTGCCCCGCCCTTCATCTGACTTTTCATTCAGCCAAGACATAAACACCGGCGGCGTACAGATCAAGATACAGCTGCCAGTATCGGCCGATACCAGCTCCTTGCCAAGCAATGACGCCGTGCTGGACGAATCCGGCGCGAACGTACTTGATGAGGGGAGCAACAACATTCTCAGCGACGGTGCGAACCTCATCCTTGGACTTGGTGGCGGTGCCGACGAGCTTATCAAGAACGGTAATGAGATTGTAGTAGTTGAGTACGGCTACTACCACCCCAACGGCATCACTATGTTTAGGGGTAGGCTCAAACGGTGGGAGGCCAACTTTGGTGGCGACGGGCAGGATGACACTATCGACTTGACGGTGTATAGCGATGGTCAAGACCTGACGAACCACCTTATACGTGGCTACGGGCTACTGGTTGCTGACCAAATTCAAACGGTGCAAGATGACTTCGGTACTGTTACTAGTCCGTCTTTCATATTAGTCGGCCAGACATTCACCACTGGCTCAGGAGTGAATAACATTGGTGCTATCACTATCTATGCAGCAGTTGTCAGCACCACCAACACCGTTACTATTCACCTGTGCCTGAGCCCTGGGGGAGCCGAAATAGGCTCAACTTCTATGAACATATCTTCGACTACGGCAGCAGCCCACCAGTTCGTGTTTGCTTCACCTATCGCGGTCAGCCCGTCGACTTCTTACTTCTTCTATGTCACAGCATCAGATAGCAGTGGCGTGAAGGTATATCTGCACGACACGGTGACTTACAGCGGCGGTCACGAGTACCTCAATGTCGGCAGTGGTTGGGGGATTGCCAGTTCACAGGAGATGTACTTTGAGACGTATGCTGCGCCATTGAGTACCGTTGCCACCTATACCAGCAAAGACCCAACTACGCAAATACTAGAGCCGGTGTTGGACGCCTACGCAACTGAGGGCGGTGCAGTTACCTATAATGGTAGCTCTATAGATGCTACAGGGTTATCACTAAGTTACACCTTCAACACCAATACAGTGTACTTCAAGCAGGCCAACACCGTTGCCGACATTGTGCTGACGAAGGGAAAACACCTCAATCAAATCAAGATCGTGGCCACTACGGAGTATGTCGCGAACGAGGCGTACTTTACGGGGGGAGTGGTTGCCGGTTCTAATATCTATACGCTCGACCAGGATAGCACTAGCATCAACGAGTACGGTGTAGCGCTATCAAGGTTGAGTGATAACAGGGTGACAGACACAGCCACAGCTCATGCTATTGGTAGCAGCGAGGTTGCGGAGAAAAAAGACGAACAATATCAGACTACAGTAACGGTTGTGGACAAAACTATCGACACCACGCAGTTTAAGCCGGGGCTGATTATAGGGTTTAACGGGTTTGGTACGCTCGTTGATGGCTTACTAGCCCAGATTGTGCATATAGACTACGCGCCGAACCAGGTGACGTTGCAGCTCGGCTTGCTGCCAAAGCGCATCGTAACTAAGGTTGAGCAGGTCACTAAAGAATTGATAGCGATGAGCACGTTAGGCAATCCAAGCGGCCCAAGCTAAAATAAGAGAGGAATACAGAAATGGGAAAAATTTCAGGATATAGCGAAAACACAACGCCATCATTAAATGATTTCGCGCTTGGAGAAACGGCGTCTGGCCCCTCGACGAATCGATTTAAGTGGTTAAATATTTTATCATTATTTAATAATAGTAATGACTTTGGTGTCTGGCAGGATTGGACGCCGACTATTACAGGTTTTTCCGCTGTCCCAGCCGGTGGCTTTTACAGATATATACAGATAGGCAAGACGGTGACTTTAGTGATTTACCAGGGATCGGACGGAACCAGTAACTCAACCTCGTTCACCATCAGCCTACCTGTCACTGCCGCGACCATCCCGGGGATGCACTGGACAGACACTTGCCGCATCGTTGATAACACCATATCGGTAGTTGGTATCTGGGATGTTGCCAGCGGTGCTACAACAGTAGGCTTCGGTAAAGACGCGGCTGGGAATGTGTTCACCGCTTCTGGTGGGAAGCGCTGTATCGGTGCGGTTATCACATACGAAGCGGCATGAAGTTGAGGTGCCCAGCGGGTACGTCGGGCTTCCACAATCGGGACATAACCGTAGTGCCGCTGTAGCTACTGTGGCATGTCGTTATGACCTTCCCCTTCCAAGCGTTGCAGCAATTCGGGTGGCAACCCTGCCTCTGGCGGCAGTTCGCCATGGTTGATTAGAAACTCAATATCGGAGGCCATCTTCCTTGCGATACTGTCGAGCACGCGCAACTGCTCAGGGCTAATAGTTGATGGGTCTAAACGGCCAGTGGCGATATATTCAGCAAAAGTTTGAGTGAAGAAGCCTAGCTCGCTGAAGGGACTGTCCGGCTGACTAGGTTCAGACTCGCCTAGATGCTCATGATTGGTCATGAGTTCGACTATACAACATTTGCCGAACTCGCAATACACGACGCAGGGTTTTCGGGTTTCATACGTATATACAAGTAAGGCGGCGAGGATGACTAAACTGACTGGAAAGGGGCAAGCAATGCGTCAACTATCACCTGATGACTCTGGCTCCGAGATTGAGAAACTTTACGAATATTACCAGCAGCCGATTGTGCGCTACTTGATGGGTCTGGTACATGACCAAGAGCTTGCCCGTGATCTTTACCAGGATACCTTTGAGCGGGTTTTGAAATATAAGGAGACGATTTTACAACAGACTGCTAAAAGTTGGCTCTACCGTATCGCGACGAACCTTGCGCGTGATGCTCACCGGCATACCAAGTTGATAGATTTCCTCCCTATACCGGAAAGCGAGGCCGAACTGAACGTAGAGGGAGACGAAGACCGGATATGTGATCTGCTCTGGCTCCGAGAGGAAGTACCACAGATGCCGGAGAAGTATCGGGATTGCTTTCTGTCGAAACACTACTACGGATATACCCAACAAGAGACTGCTGCAAAATTAGGTATCAGTGAGTCAGCAGTGAGTTCAAATGTGAGCCGTGGCAAAACAGAATTACGCAGGAAATATTACCCAGAGACGGCTGACTTCAAACGTGCTGTAGCATCATCTGCTGAACGTGACATTGACCGCCTTTTGCGAGGCTTATTTAGAGGCGGCGTGTGGGAAGGTTGGAAGAAGTCAGGGGAGATACGGTTGGGTAGCCGGCGGTATACCAAAGAGCAAATTCGTGTGGTGAACGAAGAGCGGACTTTCTACCGCCTCCATAGTCCACACAGCGTTATGGGCGATGATGAGCCGCCGGACGAACCTGGCGACGCCGAGATTACCCGCAGGTTCTTTGCATGGCCTGGTGAGTTAGTCATTATCCGCCAGGCGAAAATAATCCCTCTACCACCGGATTTCAGATTGCCTTAAACGGACGATTTTCTACTTCCCGAAAACCTACCGTGGATAGCCCGGGCATTCGTATGCCCAAAAACAGCTATCCGCATTGCTATTGTTGTTATCGAACAGTTGCGCTTTTGGCGCGCAACCAAGCACAGAAAGGGGTTTCTTGCATGATTGACCGTATCGTAGTGGACTTTGCCAAGACGTTTGGGCGGCCCGGCATCTTTTTGGCTATAGAGCAAAAGATGGAGCGAGCTGATCGGAACGACTCGAATAGCCAGCAAGTCCAAGCCCGCGACAAGAATGGCGGCCTGAAGTGGACGGCTACGGTGGCCGTGGCAGTGAAGTCGTTCGACCGTGACAAGTACGAGAACTTGAGCATTACGCTGACCGCACCGACGCAGCCGTGTGCCAACATTGCGCCGGGCTCGCCGGTGATGATCGAGGGTCTGGTACAAGGTTTGATGGCGGGCAATAAAAACCCGCAGTTTTGGAGTGCTGATGGTATCCGGCAGGTAGCGGTGCAAGCTCCGGCAGCACCCCGCTAGTTCGCAACAAGGAGGTAACTCATGAACGAGGCAAATGGAAATGCAAGGCTGGCACGTACCTTGCTCAAGGTGGCGCTGGCGCTGGATGGATTCATGCTGTTCTTCACCTTATGCTCGGCCGTCAACAACAATGGCGGCCTGGCGGTCATGTTGCTGCTTGCTCTGGCTGTTATGACCGTCCTAGCGCTGTGGTACGCCACCAAGCAGGGCTATTGGTTCGTCAGGCAGATAGAACGCACCTGGAAGCAGACGTGTACTGGTATCGGCTTCATAGGCGAAGCCCGGTCGTTTCGCAACGGCCTAAAGGGTGCCTATCTTGATGGCGAGACCAAGACGATTTATCCGCAGCTCAAGAATGTCTGCGGCAATTGGCAGGAATGGACAGCAGAGATTCGCTTTTTTGATGGGCAAACCATCGATGATTATAACAAGCACGCGGCGGCGTTCGTGCTGGCTTTTGGGGTGCCTTTCGTTAGTTTCGATTTGGCAGAGAGTGGCCTGATTAGCGTGCGGGCCGGTCAAATACCAATACCCGCCGCGTACAACTTCCAGGAGCAGCACATATGGGACTCGACGCAGAATTAGCATTGCTGAAAGCCGTGCCCGTGGCGCGAGATTTGAACGGGCGTGAGTACAAGCTACCCATTGAGGGTCAGCACTGGCTTGTCGCTGCCCGAACCGGGGGAGGCAAGGGCTCGATCATTTGGAGTCTCGTGCTTGGGCTTGAACCAGCGTGGCGGGTTGGTTTGGTAAAGTTTTGGGGCTGTGATCCGAAGCGCTTGGAGCTGGCTATATGCCCTAATTGTTGGGAGCACTATGCCGACAATGAAGCTGACATTGTGAGCATGTTGGAGCAGTGCGTACAAGAGATGTTTGAGCGGGCGGGTCAGTTGAAGGGCAAAGCGCGGAAGTTCACGCCAAGTACAGAAACGCCGCTCAATGTGGTAGTCGTCGATGAAATGGGGTACTTGTCGGCAATGTTGCCAGATCGCAAGCTGAGAGAACGAGCCGAAAAAGCGGTGTCAACCATACTGGCGTTAGGTCGGGCGGTAGGCTATTCGCTGGTCGGGGCGGTGCAAGACCCGCGCAAAGAAACGGTCGGCTTTCGTGACTTGTTCCCAATACGCATAGCAGGCGGTTTGCCAGAGCCGATGGTTGATCTAGTGCTCGGTGAGGGCATGCATGATGCGGGTGCATTGTGTGAGCAGATACCGTTAGGCAATGCCGGCGCGGGTGTCGCCTATGTGATAAACGAGACGACGCTAAAGCCGGTTTGTGTGAGGTCGGCGTGGTGTAGCGATCTGGCGATACAGCGAGCATTACGTATATAGCCGCAACCATGAGCACGTTTGGCGGCCGGCCTCCCCCGCGTGAGCGAAGCGGAAGCGGGGGAGTGCCAGGCCGCCCAAGAGCGGGCACAAGGACGAGGGATACGTGCCTGCTCTTCACTTGATGTATATAGACAAAGTCACACAGCAGAAAGTTGTAGCGTGGATTGTGAGTAGTCGCGAAGAGCTAAATGCGACGTTTCCGGCTCTGGAAGATCAGATTGTCTGCTGCACGGACAGTTGGGCGGTCAGGCACTGCATCGTGCACGAGGCAACAGGACTGGTGATACCGATGGTCTGCGATAAATATAGCTGCAAATACTGCGGGCCGCGCCGGGTTGAGCTGTGGCGCAGCCTGATTGAACTGGCGGAGCCGGAGCGGTTTATCACCTTAACACGGGTTGGCCGGACGCTGGTCGAAGTCGGCAGGGTAGCGACAACACTGGTGCAACGGCTCCGGCGGCGAAAGTACAGATTTGAGTATTGTATGACATTCGAGCAGCACAAAAACGGCTACTTCCATATTCATATGCTGCAAAAGGGTGACTATATCCCGCAGCCGTTGCTATCTGATTGTCTGCGGTCAGCCACGCATGGGTTTAGTTCGGTGGTAGACATTCGGCGCTGTCGGCCTGGCACGGCGGGCTACGTGACGAAGTACTGCACAAAGACGCTGGCTGAGAGCGAGATAGGCACGAAGCTGGATGGCACGCGGGCGCGGATTAACCGGGTGCGGTACTCGAAGCATTTTTTCCCGTCGCCAACAGATCAGCTCAAGGAAGCGTTGAGGGCTGCGGCGGCTGAAAAGCGGGGCGAGGATACAGTATCGTATGAGGGTATGTGGCGGCTGCAAGAATTCGCGCCGGTGCCGCGTGACGACGAAGGGCGGCCCATTGAGGAATTGGCGCAAGCGCAATATAGGCGGCTGGTTGCTGATCGGGTGCAGGAAGTGAATACTGAGCCAGTGAAATTGTCGAAGGGCGGTAAACAAGTGCTGGCGTTTATGGTGTTTGAATCGTTCGCGTGTTTAGAGGGATAAGTATGTCAGAGGTTCGAGAACTTCCATCAATTGCAGCTAACACCGGGGCGATGGGTCTCTGCAAAGAAGATTGGCTCATTATCGATGAAGCCCTCCATCGGGTCGCGCGGTCTCTGAGAAGGATCGAAACGGAAGAGAAACGAAAGAAGCTGCAAGGGGCAGAGGGCCAATCTCCAACGGCCCAATAGGAAACAATCTTTGTTCAAAGAACGAGCCTTGCCATATGCCGCTATGGTAGGGCTCGTTGCGTTTCACCCCTTGCCAGCAACTGGGACAATATCAGCAAGGCTTCTCTCATATCGCGACGGTGAGTAAAACATGGCTGCGGTGAATGCAGTTGTGTGCGCTATGGCATCGATCCCATGCGCCAGCCCGCTCACAACCGTCACGTTTCCCTGTGCCAACCCGCGCGCAAATTGCTCAGTCACCTGGCGACCATAGGCAGATACCTTGCGCGTACCGACAATCCCCAACGCAAAACTGTCTTCTTCCTTTTTTAAGGTACCTGCAACATACAGGACAGTTGGAGCATTGCTTATTTCCTTCAATAAGGAGGGATACGCATTATCCCTGATGGTAATGACCTGCACCCGCAATCGTTCCAGTTTCTCCAACTCCCGCTGAGGATTACTGCTAGCGCGCTGCCTGATAAAACTATCGATGATGCTCTGATCAAGTCCCGCCTGTGCCAATTCTTTCCAATTAGCATTCCAGGCTGCAGCGACATCATTGTGAAAATAATCCAGCAACATTTTGAAGCGCACTGGCCCAATACCAAGAATTCTGGTAAAGGCTACCCAATATGCCAGTTCATCCAACGATAGACTCTCAGACGGGTAGTAGCTGCTGGGTTCGTCAAACACTTCCAACTCAGATCTCCTTATAGTATGAGAGCAAATACGATGGCGCCCGCAATTACTCCTGTGGAGTTTTTTGCTGCGCTTGTTGATTGGTATTCTCCTGAAAAGGTCCAAATGAAGCTAATATTGAGCCTGTATTGTCATCACCTTCCTCCTCGCCAATTGCCGGAGAAGCTGGTTGAACTGGTGGGCTTGCAGGCGGTGCGCCAAGGGCTTGCTCCGGCACGAAAGAGGGAAACGGCATGTACGTTTGTGGCGAAGGCCCCTGGTTTTCCCATGCATGGTCAACTGGCTGTGATGGCGCCTGGTACGCCGGGTAATACATCTGTTGTGGTGATATTGGATATTCCATGGCTGGTATTGCTGGCCTGTATTGCAAAGGACCAGCATTGCCACCATTGTTGTTTCTTTGCAAGGGCGCCTGGGCCACCGGCTGATAATGTTGCGCGGCCTCCTCTGCCAACTCCTGCTGGCGCTTGCGCCTCTGGTAGACCAGCATTGCCACGATACCTATAATTGGCAGGAGAATCAGCAAAGAACCGGCAGTGATAAACACCGGAGTAGTGCTATCCGTTGCGCTAGTCTGAGTTTTACTTGTTTGTACCAGCGCTCGCGGCGTAGGCGTAACCTGATTTGGAAGCAGTATTCCCGGCTGACCTAGCTGAAGACGCCATTGATTTTCCAGGTGATCCTGGTCTTGTCCAATTGCCTGCGCCAGGTCCTCGCTAAAATCCGCCCGGGGATCATTCATCTTCTTGATCAGCAGACTCATGTTGCTCTGGCCAAAGGTGGTATACATATAACTAATCAGGTTCCAACTCTGGGCATAGCCTAGATACGCCTGGTCACCGTCAGAGGGAAAGCTATCAGAGATAGTGTAGAGCCGCAGCAACGACTTCTTCAAGAGCGCCTGTTCAAAACGTGCTTTCATCTCCGGCTCGTGATACCACTGGTTATAAACCGCTAACCCTTCGTCAAACCACGTGGGAGCCTGCTGGCCCTGAGCAATTAGCTGGTGGAAAACAAGATGGGTCAGCTCATGGGGCATATCGCGTACAAGCGTATTATCATTTTCATCAATCACACTAATGAAAGCCTCATTGAGCGCCGGGTGAGCTTCCCCTCCCACCCATTCATAGGAACCAGGAGCAAGCGCTCCATGAAAATCCTCGTTGCTGGAGTAAACCCAAAGAATGATAGGATGGAGAGGACCACTTCCAAGCGCCTGACTGATATGGTTAATACTATCGTTGGCCCGATTCAGCAGTAGCTGTCCAAAGGCTGCAGGACGATGATACCAGTTGACCTGTAACAAACCTCGAGAGAGGTGCTGCCAGGAGTAACGGGTATCGAGCGTTAAGAAATCCTGAGGCGACTCAGTGTGATAGTTATTTGCGCTATCCTGCAGTATCCACTTGTATTCAACGGGCGTCCCCGGGGTATGAAAATTATCGCCGCTAGTGTCTTCATGCCAATGAACCGTGACAGAACGCGCCGGCGTGATCAATGTTATCGAGTGTTCCTTCGCGAACGAGTATGGCGGCTCTTTATAGGTAATATAAATTGTGGCCTGAACAATAGGGCTAGCGGTATCTTTCGCGGTCATTGTAAAGTCAATTGAGCTCGGAAACTGAATCACGTCAGACTCGGAGGTCACGCTGATGGGGTCGGCTGCAGCAAACGCTCTCGTTGAAAAGGCCAGTGGAAAAAGAAAAAAGCTACAAAGGAAGAGCAGCAAGAGCCTTATAGGATGAACGGGCCGCAGGGACATCAATGTGTCTCCTCTCAAGAATACATAGTCTCGTTTTCTTGTTCTCTTGATTACCTGTACGTTTTTCCTATTGTACATGATTTGTCATGACCTGAACAGGTAGTTTTGTTAAAGTACCCTATCTTGTGCGTTAAAATAATCGTCCAGCAGGCTGCGTGGATGGGTGATGAGTGTGGATAGTACTACAATCCCTTAAAAATTATCTCTCTATATCGTTCTCTCTAGATAAAGGACGGCTAGTGCTAAGCGGGAAAAAACAAGGTATTCAAGCATGAGTAACCAGCTTAGCAATTTCGAGGATCTACGATATACACATGAGTAATGACTTTTGGAACCAGCAACAGCTGAATGGCAAGCTGCCCTCTCAACATAATGGGGCTCCCCGATCAGGGAGCCTGTTACGTGACTATCGACACCAGCAACAACAGCAAGGACAGGGAATCCAGCAGAACTCTCCTCTTTCGACGCCTCCTACATATACACAGGGACCCCCACCATCTTCTCCATTGCCACCGCTGGCTGGACAACCACACTATAACGGGCAGATGCCACGTCAACAAGAATGGCCCGCGCCACAAAGCTGGCCAGCAAATAACATAAAACAACAGGGTCATGGATGGATTACCAATACGATGCAGACGGTACGCCGCTGGTCTGGCCGTTTCTCGGCGGTCCCTCATGTCGACCAGAGTCCATTAGTACTCTATCACCCCAGCAGTCCGTTACGGCAAGAATTGCCAAAGTCGAAACCATGGAAAAGGTCGCGTTCCATGCGCGTTTCCATGATGATGAAGCATCGCCGCATGCGCTGGCAGCAGCGCCGCCCTAAGGCCAGGTCCGTCGCCAGTAGCATAGTGATCGCTTTCTTGCTCTTGCTGGTCATGGGCGCCTCGGCCGGCAGCGCCTACGCCTATAAGTACTACCAGGACCAGTTGCCGCGTGTGCAAGGCCTGGCTAACCAGCAAATTTCTCAAACATCGCGTATCTACGATCGTAATGGCGCTCTGCTCTACGAAGCGTATGACAATAGTCACGTTGGTGGCGGACGGCGTACACCCGTCTCTTATACCTATTTACCGCAGGTCTTGAAAGATGCGCAGACCTCTGCTGAGGACCCTACCTTCTGGACAAATTCTGGTATCGATCCTCAAGCTATCCTTCGCGCCAGTAGCCAGTACGTGCAGGCCGGTGGTGTGGTCAGTGGCGCCAGCACCATAACGCAACAATTGATCAAGAATATGACAAATGATACAGAGCAGACGCTCAATCGTAAAGTTTCGGAGGCCACGCTGGCCATTGGCCTGACTCAACAATATTCCAAGGAGAAAATCCTTGAGATGTATTTCAACGTCTCCCCTTTTGGTGTGCAGAACCTTGGTGTCGAGGCAGCTGTAGAAGACTATTTCCACCTCAGCCCGCAATGCGACAGGAATTTCGAATGTGTTCCTGGTGTCTACTACCTCAACTGCGATGCGGGCCATCAATCCCGGTGCAATCCAGAGCAGTGTGACACCTCGAGGCATTGCGACCCACTGCTGGGGCTCGCGCGTGCTTCCCTGCTGGCTGGTATGCCTCAGGACCCGCCGGCCTATGACCCGACCCTTGGCCTCGTCGATCCAGCCACGGGCCAGAAATATTACCTTGAACGCCAGCAATACGTCCTCGACCAGATGCTGAAATGGAATGTAAACATCCAGGGATTGGGGAGGATCAACCAGGATATGGTAAACCACGTTGAGACCATGACAGCAAAAATGAAGTTCCCGCGCTACACCCACCCCTACTATCATGGCTGTCAACATTTTGTCAACTGGGTTATCTCTCAACTCACACAGCAGCTGGGTGAAGCCTTCTTCACCGGCGGCTTTAATATCTACACCACCATCGATTACAAACTGGAAGCCTATGTTGAACAATCTGTACGTCACCACCTGCGTGACCCCGGCTTCCACTGGTTCCTGCCAAACGAACTGCCGCTTAATACCGGCTATAATATCAACAACTCCGCGGTCGTTGTCATGAATGCAAAGACAGGCGAAGTGCTGGCAATGGATGGGAGCGCGGACTACAACTCCAGTGACCCTAAAATCAAAGGCAATTTCAATTCTGCCGTCGATGCCTACCGCCAGCCGGGTTCATCCTTCAAGCCTGTTGTCTACGCAACGGCATTTCAACAGGGTTGGTATCCCGGTATCGTCCTACCAGACACGAAAACCTATTTTCCAGAAGGAGCTTCTGGAGTACCAGCCGCATGCTCTCCCGCTGGAAAGCTCTACTGTCCAAAAGATTACGGCAGCCGCTATAACAACGTGGTCTTTCCCATCAGGAAAGATCTCGCCAATTCATTTAACGTTCCTGCCGTCAAAACGCTTGAGTTTGCCGGGCTTGATAATGTCGTGAATATGGCAAGGCGATTTGGTATTACCGCCATCGACAAGGACATGGCCGACTATAATGCTACCTATCATACTCATCAAACTGTAGCGCAACATTATGGACTCTCCTCGGCACTCGGTACCATCGAGGTTCCCCTGATCCAGATGATGGGTGCCTACCAGGTACTTGCCGACCAGGGGAAACGCGTCCCTCAACAAAGTATCCTGGATATCTGGGATAATTACGGGCACCACCTCTATCACTATGACGCTGCCCATCCCCACGCTGTCCAGGTACTCAGTCCCCAGATTACTTATATACTGACCAGTGTGCTCTCAGACGAACCTTCACGGGCCTTCGAGTTTCTGAACGACCACGAACTTTCCATGTGGGACTGGCAGGCGGTCGATGGACAGCAACACGACGTCGCGGCAAAAACCGGCACGACAGAGAACTTTAAAGACAACTGGACTATGGGCTATACACCTGATGTCGTGGTGGGAGTATGGTCGGGCAATGCAGACGGAAGTGAATTCAACCAGGGGGTAGTTGGTATCACTGGAGCCGCTCCTATCTGGCACGATATTATTGAACATGTCAGTGGCAGGTGCGACACAAGTTTCAACCCTCCCTGTTTCAACTACCATTTCACCAACCGTACATTCACTCAACCTCCAGGTGTAGTGAATGCCTGTGTCTCATCAGCAAACGGCCTGGCGGGCGGTGGGAACTGTGACTGGATGCTTGACGGCGAGCAACCGAAAAGCTCCGGTATAATCAACCCTGGCAATAATCAAACCCCACCGAAAACGCCTTAAGGTCAAGTATGAAGAAAAGCTTTCGTCTTTTGTGACTGACTTCTACAACATGGTACTCTCTCTTGCACCATACAAGCTTGGAGAGGATCGAAACGAGTCCTCCAAACTCGAGTGAAATGGAGCAGTTTCTCGCATGTTCTGCCTCTTTTCCCAAAGCATTGTTCGTCCGCGTTCAAGCAGCTGACAATCATGCGGTCGGGCCTGGTTCGGCTCCCCTTTGACACGCT